>Ga0080006_1251624_pt1 | contig 108804 bp, 92 predicted proteins | sample RS3BMetagenome_FD_69209 | JGI IMG/M metagenome (GOLD analysis project Ga0080006, IMG submission 69209) | Ferric oxide microbial mat and aquatic microbial communities from Rainbow Spring, Yellowstone National Park, USA - RS3B (SPADES... ...
AGCACCCAGAAGAAGCCAGAGGTCTTCCCTCACTGAGGCTTAATCCAAAGGTGTAGAGTAGCACGGCGACCACCTTGAGCTCAGAAGAACCTCTTCTTATTCCTCTTAAAAACGTTTAAATTCCTGAAGAATTCGAATATGTCCGTGGTGGACTCCACGGTCGCTCACCGATTCCGAACCGTGGCGCCCACCACGTTTAAGCCTTATCCGGACACCATCGAAGTAACCGTCCAAATTAGAACACTTGATACCAAACTCTGAAAAACACGGCACAACTCCTGTTTGACCCATGTTGATTCGTTTCGGTTTCAGCTCCATCACTGTCCAGAATCAATCTGTGAATACTTTCACTTATAGCAAAAGATGCTCTGCGCATATACGAAGAGCGTACGCCGCAACCATTTTACAGAATGAGCTGCTGCTCCCTATAGTTACAATACACCAATGCATATTCAGATTCCAGGGGGAATATGGTAAACACACGCGCCGGATTCAATCTATATTTCTTGTATATGCACTGCTAGCAGCCTGCAAGCGTCGATTGACGGTTTCCGAAAACACATAAATTGGACTCGCTTAGTTTGGTTTCCGTCCACCACTCAGATATGTCACCGACCATTCACTTTGCCAACCCATCAATTGTTCAGCGGTGTCCTCGCTGCCTCCCCTGAAATTCGCTCGGCAGCTGTGCGCCCGACGAGCCATGATGTGTATGAAAGCGGGGCCCACCGGAACAGTTTTGGGGATAACCCTGTCACACTTTTCGTCGGTTTCCCTAATGTTCAAAACAATAGTTTCTTTTATCTGGTCGAAAGTGCGGAAAGCTCGAATCGGCGTCGGGCGACGCCCAGTTTTCTGAATGAACCTAGTCAGATCGTAGCCTTCATAATGTTCAAGTGTTTTACTTTAACTATACAATTGGTTTGACTGTAAAACGTTAGGTGGTCGGTCCAAGGAACGATTACGCGTTGCAACCCAGCCTCACGCATCCGGGTCAGAGCCGCAAAGAGCAGCTGGGTGCCCAAGCCGTGTTGTCTGTGTTCGGGTGAAACACCCGTGGGACCGAACCAGTTGGGTTCAAATCCTCCGTATGCTGCGAAGCCCACGACCGAGTTATCCTTGACCGCCTCAACAACACCTCCGTTTTTAAGAGAGGCTTCTGTCTCCCTCTTCCACCCCCACCCGAAAGTTTTTTCGACGAATCCAAGAAGTCTTTCCGCGTTGGAAGTTTGCTGCAAAACATATTCTTCAACCTGAAACCTTTGCCTTCTGAAGCTCGTGAACAAACGCAGGTCCAACTCGTAGTCAACTACGGACCTAATCTTTTTGAAGCCCAGTTTCATAAGCGTGTTTTTCTCGACTTTTTGGTCTTCGTCTAGGCCAGCTTTGAAGTGATATCCTCCCCTGTCGGAGAAACGTATTTCCTTGGCGCCTTTAAGCTTCAACTGCGAAATGGTTTCTTCGAGACGGCGTTCGAATTCGTCGCGTACCCCCATTTCGCAAAACATGGCTGTGAACCAAGCCTTCGTCGACGCTGGGTCAAACACTGTGAAAAAAGCGGCTTTTAATTCTGAATCTCCATCCACATACACGCCGCTTAATTTGTCGCGGTAACAGGGGTCCTCAACCGTTAGTCTTTCAAGGGTTCGACGGCTAAAACCCATGTCTAACAAAAACAGATTCGCGGCCCCGATCAAATTCCGTGGTTCCACCCCAGTCGGCGTGGTCCATCCAGTCTTTTGCTGTATCACTTTATGAACACCTGCAAATTGAGTGGATTCGTAAACCAAGTCTAAACCTTCAGATGCCCGCGTGGGCAAATAAGTTTTGTTGCAGCTGCGCAGGCAACTGCGCGAAAATAAAAACTAGGAGGCAAACGTGATGCACTGTGGTCGCTGGGACTGCCAGTTTACAGCTGGGTCGAAACCAACTCTCTTCGTTTTGTGGACCCTGTCAAACGTTGTTTGAGATGACGTGATTAAAACGTGTCTGACGTCAATATTAGCCGTCTTAAAATTGCGACGCAATGCTTCGCCGTTTATTTGCGTTTTTGGTTCGCACATTGAGCAGGTTTTACAGCGCTGTGACTCAGCCAAAAAACGATTGGCTGTCGCTTGACACTTTGAGAGCCGTTTTTAAATCCTCAAAGCAGAAGCTGGGGGTTCACTCAGACCCCATCCTTGAGGCACCAAGCAGGTCCAGTGGATGAACCACTGGGCGCTTAACAGCCTCCGCGAGCTGCCATGTGCACACGCTGCTTTCTGTGGCGATTACGTCGAGGGAGTCGTCGTTGTTGAAGAGCTCGATGAGTGGTTTGCCAACGGCTACCGACAAATCGTAGCCGAGAGGACCGGCTTTGAGGCCGAATGTTCCCGCCATTCCGCAGCAGGTACCCGTCTCAACCACTTTTACGTTGTAACCCGCTTGTCTCAGCGCTTTCAGCGTGGGTTTGCCTTCGCTCAGCGCTCTTTGGTGACACGAAACATGGAAACCCACGTTTCTGAATTCCGACGACTTCGATTCGTTTTGAGCCTTGCTCAAGGATAAATAGTTGCTCACAAACAGGTCGTAGTACTCGAATAATTCGTAACTGTGCTTTGCGACGAGGTTGCTGGCCTCTGAGTCGCCCAGTAGCTTGGGGTAGACCTTTCTCAAACAGTAGGTAGCCGTGGGCTCGGTTGCCACTATATTGTAGCCTTGGTCCACGTAGGGTTTGAGAATTGAAACGTTGCGCTTAGCCACTTCGGTCGCCTTCTCTAATTCGCCATAGGAAACGTAGGGCATTCCACTCGAACGCAAACCCTTGGGCAGAACAACGTCTACGTTCGCGTCTTGCAGAAAAGCAACAACTTTCGCCCCCAAATCCGGCCTGTTATAGTTGGCAGCCAAATCCGGGAAATACGCTACTCTTCCCATAGGATTCTCAAGGGTTCTTTTGACTCTTAGAAAATTCTTCTCCAAGGTTCCCCTAGAAAAGCTGGGAATTCTGCGTCTTCTGTCGACTCCAAACACTTTTTCTCCCAGAAATCGCCCCATCGAACTTTGAATTATCCAGTTTGACAGGGGAGCCGACGCGCTGGCCAGTTTGGAGAAACCCTCGGATGCGGCCATCACCCTGTTCGCCCTCAGCTGTCCGCTCTGCTTTACGTCCATCTCTTTAACTTTGGCTATGAGCATGGGTATGTCTATGTCCGCGGGACAGATCTCTCTGCAGAGTCCGCAGGAAACACACAGATGGGCGAACTCGGCGGCCTTGTCCAGTCCGTGGACTTGCTGTGTCCACGGTATGCCTATTGGTCCCGGGTATATGTATCCGAACACGTGTCCACCCACGACGCCGTAGGTGGGGCAAACATTCATGCATGCGCCGCACCTGATGCACCGCAGTGCCTCTTTGAACCAAGGGTCCTCCCTCATTTTGGAGCGGCCGTTGTCCAAAATCACAATATGCAGCTCGCGTTCCGAGTGGCCGCTGAGCGGGCTGCGGCTGCTGATCATCGACACGTAGTTGGTGAGCATCGTGCCGGTGGCGCTGACTGGGTGGGCCAGCACCAGTTTCAGTGCCTCCTCCCATGTGCCAACCATTTTCTCCATTCCCATGACCACTACGTGCACATCAGGCACGGCGGTAACCAGTTCAGCGTTTCCTTCATTTGTCTCAATGATTACCGTGCCAGTCTCCGCCACCCCGACGTTTGCGCCGGTCACGCCCATCCCAGCCTCAAGGAAGACTGGTCTCAACGCGCCTCTCACTGTGTCCATTATGGCTCTCAGGTCGTCTGGAACATCGGTTTTCAGCGACTCCGAGAACAGCTTTGCCACTTCGCTTTGGCTCTTGTGAACCGCTGGGAAAACCAGGTGAAAGGGTTTCTCCCCCGCAAGCTGAATGATTCTTTCACCTAGGTCCGTTTCCACAACTTCTATCCCTTGCTCCTCCAAGTGTTTGTTGAGCTCTATTTCTTCAGTGGTCAGAGACTTGGACTTTGTCACCAGTTTTACTCCTTTTCTGCGGGCGATACCCAAGATGTAATCCACCACTTGTCCACCATTCTGAGCGAAGAACACTTTCGCCCCGTTGTCCAAACACTTTTGAGCGAACCTTTGGACGAGCGTGTCAAGAGTTTCCACGGACTGGCTCTTTATTCTTTTCACTTCGAGTCGAAACGTTTCTCCGTCTTCGAGTTGGGCCAGCTGGGTTTTTCTAGCGTCTCTGCCTCTCTTCATGGCCATCTGCAGCACTTTTCGCCTTTCCTGCGCTTCCAGTGCCTGAACTATTTTCTGTTTTAGAGGCTCATATTTCTTCGGAATCGCGACCAACTCCGTTTCGAATCAAATTCTTTAAACCCACTATCACCGTGTGCACCTCGAGTGGGCCGTGCACACCCATAACCATCTTCATCTCGATATCAGAAGTTCTGGACGGCCCGCTTATCAGGGTCACCCTAGGCTTTGGTTCACCGCCCGCCGAGAAAACCCTTCTGAGAATAGGCGCCAAATCTCGGAGGTTGGAAAGCACATTCGACGCCTCCAACACGGCTATGTGCAACCTGACAACGGAGGAGAGAAGGTGGTTGGCGTCGTTCAGCGAAATCTCCACTAGGCAACCAGTCTGAGCCACCGCGTAGTCCGCCTTGGTCACCCCTACATCTACGTCTTTGAGCCGCTGCGGGTCCTCCGATGCGTCCCCGAAGGCCAAGTCTGATGCAACCTTGGAGGACACATCGGTGCCCGGAGCCGTTTGCATGTCGGGGTTGGAGGCGTGGTCACCGATGAAAAGGGGTGCACAGCACACCTTTCCTTTGCCACGTCTGCGTATTATGTTGTTCACAGTCGAAACCGCCTCTTCGAGGGTTTGGGCACCATGAACAAATCCCCCCAAAGCTTCAAACTTGGACGAGAAAAGCGTGGCTTTATCGAATTGTTGCGATGACACTTCAGAAGTGTGGCCACAATCGCAGTTATAAGCCTGCCTGAACGAGACTGGTTGTCGCAGCGCATGACCGCGTGTGTCACGCCGAACTCTTTCGGTGGTTCAAAGCTGAGCGAGCAAAGCCTCCCGTCAAGGCCGACGCTGACCGACAGGCACACCGAGAAGCTTAATTCTGGTGTTTTTCATTTTCGGCTGGGGTAAAAAAATGGAAGCGTGGCTGTTTGACTCTTTTGGGGGACCCGAGAATCTGGCGCTGAGAGAAGTCGAGGACCCGAAAGCGGATTTGGGCTCTGCGATAGTTGAGGTTACCCATGCGGGTGTCAATCCTGTGGATCGCTCAATTCTGAGCGGTAGATTCGATTGGATCAGTTTACCGCATGTTCCCGGAGCCGAATTCATAGGCCGAGTCACGGAAGTTCCCGATTGGGCGCATTGGCTCAAACGCGGCCAGCGAGTCGCTGTGATGCCCAATCTCTTCTGCGGAAGATGCTACTACTGCGTAAACGGCAACGAAAGCTCCTGCCTGCAGAACAGCAGAATTGAAAAGGAACCCTATCTGTTGGCTATTCATAGACAAGGAGGATGGGCGGAAAAAGTCGTTGTGCCGCTTCAAAACATTGTTCCGCTACCGGACTCCATAGATTCGGAGCAGGCTTGCACGTTGCCCGTGGACGGTTTGACCGCGTGGCACCTAACCAGAAGAGTGGGACCCAAAGCGGGGGAAACCGCGTTGATCATGGGTTCCACGGGGGGAATAGGGACATTCGCTGTTCAAATCGTCAAGCTCCACGGCTGCGTCGTCATAGCTGTGGTGGGCGACGACGAACACTCTGAGGCAATGTCAAAACTGGGAGCCGACCATGTTGTGAACAGGAACAAAGTGGACGTGGCCAAAAGGGTTAAAGAACTCACTTCTGGTCGCGGCGTGGACATAGTTGTGGACCCCGTTGGAGCTGCCACATGGAAGACCAGCGTCGCTTCTCTGGCGCCCATGGGTAGATACGTGACCTGCGGCGTGCTCACAGGAGCATCTGTGGAACTCAGTCTTCTCAGTCTCTACTCTATGCAGCACCAAATCATAGGTTCAACAACGGGGTCCAAAAAAGACCTGTACTCGGTGGTTCAACTCATGGCTCAAAAAAGGATTAACGCAGTAGTGGATTCGGTTCACCCCTTCTCAGAGCTTCGAAAAGCGTTCGCAAGGCTTGGGCAACACGGCAGATTCGGCAAAGTCATACTCCGCGTCTCTGAAAAAGATTCGAACAGTCAAGTCGGCCCCGCGTAAAAGCAAAGTTTGGGTCAATACCATTATGTAAAGCAAACCTGTTTTGTTTCACCACCAAACTTTCGAACGCTTTGAACGTGAACCTTGTTGTCCAGCCTTCGAATTCCGGTTGGTCGAAACCGTTTGGGCGCGGCGCTCAGCGTCCACAACTTTGGACGCGTTACGGCGATTGATAGCCCATGGCTTCAACCCTCCAAAGCTCGTCGACGGGTGCATCGAACACTTTTTCCTCGCCTCCGTCTGGGTGCACCAAGATTTTTCCCCGTTTGGTGAACTCGCCGATTTTGGTGGCGCACACACCGATTTTTTCTAGTTCGGCTTTGACCCGCGGCTCAGCGCCGCGCTCAACGGCCAAGATAAGCGCGCCTGAGCCGATGAGTTTGAGAGGGTCTATTTTGAAAGCCTTGCACACTTCTTCGGTTTCACGAGCCACTGGCACATCTTTGACGGACAGCAGGAAACCCTTTTTGGACGCTGTTGCCATTTCGTAGACCGCACCCAACACGCCTCCCTCAGTGCAGTCGTGCATCGCATGAACCGAACCCGTCTTGTAGGCGGCCACGGCTTCTTCAACCACGCTCAGTTTTTCACGGAACTTCTTCGCCCTGCTCACAAATACGTGATTCACCTTGGCTCCCAGTTTGGGGACGTGGGAAGCCAGAATAGAGGTACCCTCAATCCCCGCGGTCTTGGTTAGCAAAATAGAGTCACCCTGCTTTGCGTCGGCGGCTGTTACAAAGGAGTCACCGAAGGCAAAGGCGGTTGTGACCACTATGGGTCTTTTGAGTTTCGGCGTGACCTCTGTGTGTCCACCCGTAATCGAAATGCCCAGCATCCGTGCACTTCTGTGAACCTGCAACCACAAATCTTGGAGCTCGGCGGAAGACGCTCCTTCGGGTAGAAGCATAACGGACTGCATGTAAACCGGTCGGTTGCCACTGGTGGCCACGTCGTTTGCACTCACATTGACCGCGTACCAACCAGTGTTCTCCGTGGTCCCAGTAATAGGGTCGGATGATACTATGAGGAAACCTTTTTGCAGTCTTATAACCCCAAAATCAACGCCCAGCTTGGGTGGAACGACAATGTTCTTTGAAGGAGCACCCGCGAGTTTCAGAAGACGGTTTCCCAACAATTTGGAAGGAATCTTTCCCAGTTCAAGCTTCAAGCCAAGTCCACCCTTCCCAAAACATGTTCGCATGCATTTAGGGCTGCGCCATATAATACTTTATTGAGCGGCTTAGTGCAAACCACAGATTGGTGTTCAATCGAAACCAGGCTTGTGAACCGCGTCGGCTACCCCGACGTAGACAAAGCTTTTAATTCGACACAATTCTCCTCAGACAGGGAAGAGTTGTACGACCTACTAATTAAGAACGGAACAGTTGTGGACCCTTCGCTAAATATACACGAAAGAATGGACGTAGCTGTTCGCAGCGGTAGAATCGAGGACTTAGCAAAAACTGTGTCCGGCAACGCCCACAAGACTCTGGACGCGTCGGGTCTTATTGTTACGCCTGGGCTCATAGATATGCATGCACACGTGGCACACAACGTGATTGGGCTCAGCGTGGACCCCGAGGAAACCTGTTTGCGGAAAGGGTCCACAACCGTTGTGGATGCGGGTTCAACCGGCGAACTCAACTTCACCCCGTTCAGAGAATACGTTGTTCGCAAAAGCGCGGCACGGGTGCTGGGATTTATTAACATTGAGTCTCTTGGAATGATCGAATTTGGCGACTTTTCACCCAACAACACGGATCAGAAGTGGCCAGAACTCTTAACGGCGTTAAACGAATTGTTCGCACACATGTTTGTGAACGTTGAAAACACAGAGAAGACAATTGTTGAAAACAGGAGCATCGTGCCGGGCTTAAAGTGGGCTCACCACGGTCTGAGATTCCTGGAATATGCAAGGCAAGTGGCGGACAAAGCTGGATGCATTATTATGGCTGAAAACCACTATATGCCGGTTGCCCTTAAATATTTGAAGAAAGGGGACATTATAACTCATGCTTACCACTATGTTGAAAATCGAATCACGCGTAGACGCGACGGCTTAACAGAGGATGGCTCAACCATACATCCTGAGTTTTTGGAGGCGGTTAGACGAGGCGTGTTGCTCGATGTTGGTCACGGCAAAGCCAGTTTTTCTTGGAGAGTGGCCGAATTGGCTTTGAAAGATGGGCTTGAACCCCACATGATAAGCACCGACCTGTGGAAGGGGAACGTCAACGGCCCGGTTTTCGACTTGCCAACAACCATGGTGAAGTTTCTTTGCCTGGGTCTGAGCTTGGAAAGAGTGGTTGAAGCGACCACCTCCAAGCCAGCCTCCGCTCTGGGTAGATTGGGAGAACTGGGCACTCTAAAGCCGGGTGCCCGCGCGGATATCGCGGCGTTCAGACTCGTGGACGGTGATTTCCCACTCGTTGACTCCCAAGGCGATATGCGTAAGGGGATAAGCATGCTGGTTCCGATTCACGTCGTCAAAGAAGGCGAAATCTTAGAGAACCAATAGCAGTTGAAGCCCAACAGTTCTACGCGGATGTGTGTATCCGGTTACGCCAACTGTTTTTATCCACGTATTTCCCTTTGATGGTAACAGTTAAGGCGTCTCCAGGCGCTTGAACTATGCGTCGCAAAACGTTTGGTGTGAATCGCATCAGTCCTGGTTGGTTCAGAACTCACCTTCTCAAACACTTTAAATAAGCAGACGAATTCCGTGTGTGATACAGATATGAAGGCGGCTGTTCTTTCGGCCCCAATGAGCGCAATAGAGATCGGCGAATTACCCCAACCGGTTCCCAAAAAGAGAGAGGTATTGGTCAAAATAGTCGCCTGCGGACTTTGTCACACAGATGTTCATATTTGGGAGGGCCACTACGGCCCAGTGGACCTGACCAAAAGAGGCGTGAGTTTTCCGCTGGTGATGGGACACGAGCCAGCCGGCATCGTGGAGCAAGTTGGCGAAGAAGTGACCGCTTTCAAAGCGGGTGACAGAGTTCTTGTTTACCCTTGGGTGGGAGACGGGGTCTGCGAACAGTGTCGTGAAGGAAACGAACACTTGTGTGCGAATGGCAGACCACTGGGAATCTTTCAGCCGGGTGGGTTTGCTGAGTATCTACTGGTGCCGCACGAAAGGCTACTCATCGGTGTGGAAGGTGCAAACTTGGATTTCTTGGCGCCCATGGCCTGTGCGGGTGTCACAGCGTACAGCTCACTGAAAAAAGCTGAGATTGGCCCAAGTGAGACTCTGGCCGTTTTGGGTGTGGGGGGGCTGGGGCACCTAGCCGTGGAACTGGCCAAAAAGCTGTATCACCCCACCATAATAGCGGTGGACAACAGAGAGGAGCCACTCGGAAAAGCCGCTGAGCTGGGAGCTGATTACACCCTGAATTCCTCTAGGGAAAACGTGGCGGATAGAATCAACCAAATAACGCGTGGTAAAAGAGTTGACAAAACCTTGGATTTCGTGAATACTTCGGAGACGAGTCTACTGGGGTTCAATATGACGCGAAAAGGGGGGACACTTGTCATGGTGGGTTTGGCTGGAGACTATCCCAAGTTTGCGTTGCCCACGATACCGTTGAAGGCTATGCGAATTGTTGGCAACTTTGTTGGTAGCTATAAAGAGTTGACGGAGCTTGTGCACCTTGTTAGAACTGGAGTGATTCAACCCGTTATAAACAAGCGAAGCTTAGACGAAGTGAATGAGGCTCTCCAATCTCTGAGACAAAGCAGAGCACTGGGAAGAACAATTCTCATCCCATAACTCGGCACCCGCAAGTGGGAACTGGGCGACTGTGTTATTCCGTGTTTCATATATAGTGTACGCCGGAAAACGTCATCTTACGACCAGCACTGAACAAGGCGCGTTTTGAACCACTTTTGCGGCTATGCTTCCCAAAATATGTTTCCTTATCCCCCTGAGACCCCAAGTGGCCAACACTATTATTTCGTATCCCAACTTTGCTTCCTCCACTATCGTTTTCGAGGGGTCTCCCTCCAATATCTTGGTCTGCGCGGAGAACCCACCGGTTACCAGGATTTCCTTTGCCTTCTGAACCACTTCCTCAGCCTTTTTTAACTCTGAAGTTCTCAGAGTGTCAGGAAGAATCGTCGCGGGACTGGCTTGCTCAGTGGATTTCAGGGCGTCGTAAAACGGGTTATAAGTTTGCATCACAGTGGGCTCAACAACCATGATCACCGTTACCACCCCAGCCTTCGGGTCGGTTATCCGCATGCTTGTCTCAACGGCTCTCATCGAAAACTCTGAACCGTCTATTGGAACGAGCACATGCGAATAGAGCTTTGGCATTACACGTAAATATCGGCGGAGCAATATGTGGTTTTGTGTTCTCTATGAGCAATGAGGAATCGGGGTTTAAAGGACTGGGACCGAATCGCGTCAATTCACAGGCATTAACACTCTGCGATCCATTGGTTCACTCTTTTCGCAACAAGAAATGAACTCATGTGAACGAACCAACTGGGTTTTCGAGGCGAAATCAATAGTTTGTCGGAGCCAGTAAACAAAAAACTGAGGTACCTCTACAGCAGACAGGTTCTGTATTCATTCGGAAACGGCATGGCCACGCCCTTCGTGGCACCATATATGGCCGAGCTGGGAGCTTCTTCTTTTCAGCTGGGTGTCTACACATCGTCAAACAACTTGCTCACAAATCTGATGCAGGTTCTTTGGACGAGGGTCTACGGGCTCACATGGCGTAGATTGCCCTTCATAGTGATTGGTGGAATAATAGCTTCAACACTATGGATTCTAATCGCTGTTTCGCTTAACCCATACACAATCATTCTGATAGTCGCGACCCAAGCCGCCATTGGGGCCATGACAGTACCCGCTTTTTCGGCTTACCTAGGCGAGATTGCCCCAGCCACAAGGCGGGGAGTCCTGTCGGCTTCGGTGAACAGGGCCTCCGCGTTGGGAGCCCTTCTCGCCACCCTAATAGCGGGTTACCTTACACTCACCTATGCTGGGTCCGCGAGCCACTCGATACTGTTACCCTTCTCCGCGGCGGCTGCGCTGGGAATAGCGGGGTCCATCAGCATTCTGGCGGCGGGTGAAAATCGACGCAAAACGAAGAAGGAAGGATTCAGATGGATGAATCTGGAACCGCTACGCAAAAACAGAGACTTCAGAGCTTTCGCAGTTGCCAATCTCTCTTCGGTATCGGCAAGGTCGATAACTTGGCCGCTGTTCACAATCACCCAGATAGACGTTTTCCACGCCAGCCTATGGGACATGGCGATTTTCTCGGCGGTGGGCTCGGCCACCACGATAATCCTTCAACCCTTTGCGGGAAGACTCACCGACAAAGTGGGCAGAAAACCAGTTATGCTGATAGAAGTGTTGGGCTTAGCTCCAATACCGCTGATATACCTTTTCGCAACCAACTTCGTCTTCTTGGTGTTGTCGAACGCTTTGTCTGGTGCAGTAACAGCTTTCATCAACGTAACCAACTTTTCATATATAATGGATGTGTCCCCAGTGGATCAAGCCGCGGACTATTTCGCGCTAAACAACGCCTTGACTGGCGTAGCCGTATCTATTACTTCGCTGCTCGGAGGTCTAGCCGGAAACTTAGCGGTCTCGGCCTACGGGCTGCTCAACGGCCTACGAGTGGTCTACGCCCTTGCGTTCACAGTAAGACTCGCATCTTCAACACTCTACCTTAAGGTCAGAGACACACTGAAGTTTCCGAAGACCCTACGCGACGAACTAAGGGACGAATTCGACAGTCTATTGAAGAAGCTGGCGGGTCACGCCTAAAATCGGGAAGAGCCAACCCGCATCGATGCTTCGTCATTCAGCCAAAAAATAAGTTTCTGCGCCCAGCCTCAAAGCAACCTCGGCAACCACAAGAAACCGAAAGCACCGCGGCTTGCAAAGCCACAGTCGCCTCCGACTTAGCGTGTCTCCCTCATATTTGGATTATATTATGACCCTTTCTTTATCGTTTCTCTGAAGCGGACTTACTTAACACAGTCGTCCGTTGTCAACCACGTTTCGCGTGTTCGTCCACCTTTTATGCTAATCGTTCGGGAATCGACGCATCAACCATGAATTCGAGCCTTTGGTCGAGTATCATTCAGCTATTGGTGGCTGGCCAAAAGTTCCTCGAGGATGGACTCGGTTTTCTCAACTCTAAACATGTTTGAAAGCTGTTTGAGCGCGGCTTTGTGAGCCTCCTCCGACCTACCGCCTACAGCATCAGAAACGATGACCGGTATGAATCCGAGTGCCGCCGCGTGTCTAGCGGTTGTTTCAATACCAATTTCGGTGGCCACGCCTGTGAGCATGATGTTTGTGGCACCCAACGCTCTTACCATCAGTTCGAATGGCGTTCCCACAAAGAAGCTCGGCGTGTGCTTTTTTATTACGATGTCTCCCTCAGTGGGCGTCAACTCTTCTATTATCGAGTTCTCTCTAGAACCTTCAGCCATGTATACTGGTCCCTTCGGATTCATGTTGCGTCGTAGCATCATTTGTTTACCGTAAGCAGTGGTAAACTCGTATGGCAAACCAGTGTGTTTACTATAGAAAACCTTTACACCCACTCTTCTACAGTGCTCGACTAGTCGCTTTATGTTAATCACGATTTCTCCAAAGTTGTAGGCTCCGGGGGCTATTCCGTATTGCATGTCCCACACGACCAAGCAAGAATTGGCTGAAGAAAGCTTGTCCCAAGACATAAAAACAAGTCTAAGCTGCGCAACATAAGATTGTCGAAGCCGAAAAGTGGGTTTTGGGTGCTTTGCAGTCTATAATCACCACCAATACACAAATTGTTGAAAGGTTCTTCTAAAATGCACGTTTCCATAAGGGTACTCTTGGTACCGGAAACCAAAAACGTGAAGCCATTATACGGTATGGCGTTCAACGCCAGTTGACCCGAGTCGCGCGAACCGTTCGAATAAAAATCAACTCATGGCCACGGCTCCAAAAAGTATCCACCACGCATAATGAGTTTTGGTCACTTACTCGTAGGACGCAACAAGAAACTATTAGTCCATTTCTCTGTTAGCAGTATCACGCTTAATCGAGATGCTAGACTTCGATGCAAGGCTACGAAAAATTGTCGCATTCTGATTTATCATACGCGGTGTTGGCAAATGGACTTTGCTGACTAGCAGTTGGCCACGTCCAAAGTGTTGGCCTTCAACGGAAAAAGGAGCCTGATTGTGACTGACTTTGATATTTCACGTAGAAATGATCTTCCAGCCCACAATGGTTTGCAAGCGTGGCTTTTGGGAATTACTGAATTTCTTGTGACTCTGGATGAAAACAAACATCACTCTTAATACTGTGTCGACAACGTTTGATTTTTCAATAGATCACTGAAAATGACCAAGGACACAGGTCCTCTGGACCTATATAATAGTTATACTATGTGTACGGCAAAGAACTGACAAGTAAACCGATAAATACATATTAATTTTGGGTTTCTTTTTTTCATGTAAACCCAAACTTTAAGCGAGTAAATCAAAAAACGATTCGCATCCAAAATGGCCAAAAAGTCGAAACACGTATTTGGGTTACTTCTAATCGCCGCATCACTGGGTTTGCTGCTGGGGATACTGGGCTCAACCGCCTACGTCTCCGCCTACGGTTCGGGTGAGAACTGGCAATTGGGATTCGCGGGCACAGGTTCGCTGGCTGGGACACCCTTCGGCTTCTGGGGTTGGTGCACCTTTGTGGGACAGACGAGTGGAACAAGCGGCGACTGCCAAGTCTCCCAGTACCTGCACATTGGCGGCGCCGGCAACATTCAATGTGAAACCCACTTCGAGGTAACAGGATGGACAGCTGAAAGCGGAGCCCTAACACCGCTGACCAATGAACCCGACTTCTTCGTGAATTCCGGTGTCATCACGGTTAATCCCGCGTCCTCTACGGGTGCATGCGCTGCCTTTCTACAAGGAGCGGGATTCGACGTGTCAATAACTGGTCCAGGAACCTTGACCATCATGGGTCCTTCGGACACAGAGTTCCCAGCTGCTCCCGGTCACTACAGTTTCAACGGGTTTGCCGTGGGTCCCATAAGTTACACGGAGCTGCAGATCCAGGTGAGCCAAAAGTAGCCCTCTACAACCTTCCCTTTTTTTTTGTTACCCAAACCAATTTTCTTCTGCGGAAAAACAAAAATATGAATTATTCGACTGGTTGCTCGGTCAGATGCATATCCGCCAAACATGGTAAGAACCAAAATTTTTGTGTCGACATAGCCAAACACTTTTTTTCGGCTACAAACTGCTTGTTATGGTCATCTAGCTTGGCCAATACACAATTACGGTGAGTCAAAGGGTTATTGTATGCGTGACCCCAGCGGTTCTCGGTATAATTGACCCAGCAACAAGACGGGGTTCTCCTACTCATGGTTCAACGCTTTTCAGGGCGTCTTGAACAGACGGCAATAACCTTTAGGTTTTAGGAGAAACCAAATTTTTGATGTTTCATTGGTTCTTCGTCGTTGCTCACAGAAGCTTTTGCAAGCACTAGCGAAAACCAGAAACCCTATGACTTATAAATTTCAGTTCATTTTCGAAACCATGAGATTGCTGCACACCTCGATAACGGTAAAGAACCTAGATGAAAGCATCGGATTCTATACCGAAAAAATTGGAATGAAGCTTGAAAGGAGGCATGAAATAAAACAGAACAACGCCGAAATAGCGTTTCTGGGCATTGATGGGACAGACCACAAAGTGGAGCTTACGTGGTGGAAGGATAAAAAGGATTATGTTGAAGGTGACCAGCTGGACCATCTGGCTTTCGGGGTGCCAGACTTAGAAGAAGCGATAAACCGACTACGGGCCAAAAAAGTTGAAATCGCAAAGGAACCCTATTCCCTAGGTTCCAGCAAAATTGCCTTCGTCAAGGACCCCAACGGAATCTGGATCGAGCTTATCGAGGCAAAGTAACACGGTTTTGCACGGCTCCCAAACAGCGACACAAATACAAGAATTGTTTTCACAGACCGCTTGCGGCACCGTTTCCATCACCTTTGGGCATGAACTCTGCGGATTTTGAGCTCCACCTGCCTGTAAAGTTTGTCTGGTAGCGTAGGTCTCCTCAGCCCAGGCAATCTACAGTCAATCACAATCTTGTCCCTCGCTACGAGTTTTATGCCCAACTTTGGTCTGAGCCTTGTTGCCATCGCCCAAAGAATGTCGTCTGAGTTGAGTTCAACGTCTCTGTCAAGCACAATGTTGACCACTGCGTCGCTCAAATCTTTAAAGTGGGTGAATCTCACCGAGGAATCCCGGCTCTTCAAAAGAAGGCCAGCATTGTCGCGTACCTCCTGATAAGACGCACCGTTTGCTTTGAAAATCACTATGACTTTGTCCGAGGTCCCCGACGGCAAAGATGATGGGTCCAGTCTGTTGCTGAATACATTCGAGATAGCGTCCATTTCTACAGCGCCCTCCTTCAGACTTGTTGCCAGAGCCAGAAGAAATTCATAAAAATTCGGTTTCAGTGTGCCTTCGCATATCAGCACCATTTTTAAGTAGTGATTCAAACCCATCTGTATGAGGCCAAGCTGCTTGGAAAGGCCAGGAGGAGGGTCTAGGATAGCCGTAAGTGAGACATAGTGACAAGCCTCTATAGGCCACAGAATTGAATAGTTACTGCCAGGTGGTAAATGTTCTCTTATTATAGGGAAAACCATTGCCTCCCTTGCTATGCTGGATAGTAAAATGTGTTCTCTGGAATTCGAGGGGTTTATGTTGAGATAAACCGGGTCACGCCTCATCAATATGGCCTTTACAAAGGCAAGATTATTGGTTGACCTACCAGAGATATAACCCGTGTATTCACTGAAGGGACCCTCGTTAAAAGTTTTGTTAACGTCCAGCTCGCACTCCAACGCTATTTCGGCTTCGGCTGGAACAGGAATGTCGTTTTTGACTCCGGCCACAAGGCTTGGTTTGAGTATTTTCGAGGCCTTCTTATATTCATCTTCTATCCTCGCCGCTCCCAAAACGTAGTACACGGGATGCGCGCCTATTATAACGGTGATTGGCAGGTTAACTCCGCTTTTCTTGGATTTTTCGTAGTAATTCCATAGGTGACCGCGTGAGTGCAAGCTTAGCGCCAAAAGGTTCTTTTCCACAAGCTGAATCCTAGCATAGCTCAGATTCACAGTTGAATAAGAGTCTGGGTTCCGAGCTGCTACCAGTCCCCCAGTAATGTACCTACCAGCGTCTTCTTGAAAGTGTTTTGGAACGGGTAGTTTAAAGACGTTCACTTGGTCTCCGAGCTGAACAATATCCTTCAGTGGGCCGTCGTCCCTGACTGAGTCGAATTCGCCATCGACTGAGACAACCGATTTGAGAATTTCATGAAGGCTTTCAGGTGAAGTACCGAGAAAGAAAGATATTCTTTCAGAAGTGGCAAATACGTTGCTCACAACCCTGAACCCCTCGTAGCCCGCGACTCTGTTGAACACTAGTATAGGGTTAACGCTCTTCAACGCATGCGCATAGCAACTCATTTCGTATTCTATGCTCACTGGTCCATCTAGGGTCATCACTGATTCAGGATGTAATCGCTGATAAGCTTCTATCGCTTCTATTATACGCATCATGTGTCATATCAAACAAAACTTATAATTTTTGTCTCTAACTCTTTTGGAAAGGATGAAGTGACGTCTGAACTTTGTACTCAGAAGTCATGTTTTCGGTGCATCCATGCCTCAGAGCAAAAGCTGGGTGTCAGAGGTAGCGAAAACGATTCACTGGCATTGAAAGACTCTAGAGTCACTTGCAGCAATCGGCTAGGCGCGCAAATCCACATGAATCCGACCAACACAAAGTTTGAACACCGTTTCACTAAATAAGGCATTTAAATCACCATGGAATTAAACACTGACTATGCGGGTACTTATCGAAAACGTGGGAAAGATTGTGAGCGGAGACTGGAACAAGGGCCTCCTAAAAGGTGACGCTGCGGTTGTCGAAAACGGAAAATTCAAAGACATTGGGTTCCTAGACGAGGTCTGTAGGGAGAAAGCCGATGTCACAGTTGACGCAAATGGAATGGTTCTTATGCCGGGTTACATTGACCCACACACCCACATCTCCGTCGGCGACTACGCACCCATGCAGAGAATGGTGGGTGTCTTAGAAGAAAGTCTTTTTCAGGGAATAACAACGGTTATCGACGAATTCAACCAGTTCGAAGGGTTGCCTCTATTCTATCCGCCTGACCCGCTTGGCGTAAAGGCAACAGCGATCACAACGTATAGGGCTTGGCGAAACTTCAGACCAGGGGGCGCCCTTAAGGTTCACGCCGGAAGCCTAGCTCTGGTCAGAGGCTTGAAGGAATCGGACTTCAAAGAAATGGCTGAACTGGGGATTTGGAAGGTGGCGCAGATCGGAGGAAGTTCGGATTTGTCGTCAGAAGAACTTCTCGAAATGTCTGGTCTCGCGAAGAAGTATGGCATGTTTGTACCAAGCAACTTTGGCTCTGGAGTCCTAAAATATTCGGTTACACTTGACGTGGACTTCATAAAACGGTTGAAACCAGACAAACTAACCCACATAAACGGTGGCACCACAGCTGCGAGCTGGAAGGAAACTAAGGAACTGATTGATTCAACAAATGTGGCTTTGGAAATAGTGCCTTATGGTAATCTCAAAATGGCTTTGGCCATAATTGAATACTTGAAGACAAAGAATCAACTCAACAGATTGTTGGTGGGTAGCGACACCCCCACTGGTCAAGGATACACTCCAGTTGCGGTGCAGAGAGCTGTGAACTTTATTTCGAGTGTAGGAAACGTGTCCGCAGAAAAAGCGATAGCCATGGCCACAGGAAACGTGTATGACCTGTACAGTAAATGGCTAAGATGCGGCAAAATCGAGAGAGGTTTTGAAGCCGATGCCATAATCATAGATAAGCCACCTGGAAGCGTTGGGAGCGACGCTTTGGGCGCCATTGAAGCTGGCGACACCGTTGGCACAGCCATGATAATGGTGGATGGGAGAATAGTGGCTTTGAGAGGAAGGGACGCTAGGCCAACCAGCAGATACATCAGACTCAACGGTAAGGAACTCGGCGTGAGAGACCCGAATGAAGCACTTTTCGACCCACCCAGATTTTACTGGAAAAGCACCGGAGAAACCTATCTGCTTTGATGGAGTCGAAGTCGACCACCTTAAAGTGGAGTTTCACTGAGACTTTTCGTCTTGAGGATAGCTCCAAAAGCTTCCTCAACGGTAAGAGGCCTTTCACCGTCAACGCTCAAAGACAAGAGCTCGGCCAATTTGCACACTTCCGGCGGGTCAATCAACGAATCTCTGAGCAATACGTGGTCTGAAAAGGCGTCTCTGGTGGAACCGTCAAAGATAACTCTGCCGTCCAACATAAAAACAACTCTTGGGACGTATTCTGCAATGAATCTCAGATGATGAGTTATTACCACAACGGTTTTTCGTTTGGAGTTTTCTTCCTTCAAAGTATTCATTATTTCGTATGATTGCTGGAGGTCCTGTCCGGTCGTTGGTTCGTCCACCACCAGAATCTTTGGGTCAATCGCAAGAACAGAGGCGAGCGTCACTCTGAACTGGTCGGCTCTGCTCAAATTATAGGGGTGTTCGCTTCTGCGTGTTTCCAAGTTGAACCTCCTTAAAAGCGAATTCACTTTTTCTTCAATTTCTTCCTCCCTTACGCCCAGATTGCGCATTCCAAACGCGGTTTCGTCGAAAACTGTTTTGGCGGCTATTTGGTGAATCGGGTTCTGAAAGACGTATCCCACGACTGAAACCAGTTTTTCTGAATCGTACTCGGCAAGAGGTTTCCCAAATATTCTGACTTGGCCCGCCGACGGCTTTAGTAGACCGTTAAAAATTTTCGCTAGAGTGGTTTTACCTGAACCGTTGACCCCTATTACACCCACGAGCTCTCCTTCGGTTATTCTCAGGTTCACTCCTCTTAGCGCCACGGTTCCGTCGGGGTACGCGTAACTGAGGTTTTCCACCTCTATGGCACTGTCACCATAGTTCCGTAAGACGCTTTTCTTGGGAAACATGTTTTCATTTGGTCTTAGTTCTTTCTTTATCTCCTCGTATATGCAGGTGAGCGTAAGACAGTCTCTCTGTGTTAGACCCACGCTTCTGAGCTTTGCGCCAAGCTCTACCATTTCCGGTATGGGTCCCTTGAATTTTTTGATGAGCGCCAAGTTTTGATAATACTTTTCTGGAGTGCCACACAAAATCAGTTTTCCGTCGTTGAGCAAAATCATTTTGTCGGCTATCGGTATTAGCTCTGATACGTTGTGCTCCACGATTATAATGGTTGAATTGTGTTCGTCCCTGATTTTTTGGATTGCTTCAAAGACTTCTCTCCTACCCACAGGGTCCATTTGACTGGTTGGCTCATCCAGAACAATTATTGAAGGGTTGCAGGCCATTATTGTGGCCAGAGCAAGCCTTTGTTTTTGTCCGCCTGATAACTCAAACGGAGTTTTATCTTTTTTATCCCACAGGGACAAGAATTTTAGGACACGCTCAAGTCTCACATCGATTTCTTGTTTTGGCATTTGCCTGTTCTCTAAGCCGAAAATCACTTCATCTGCGACACTGGTCCAAATTATTTGCGACTCGGGGTCTTCAAAAACAGTTCCTACATCGTTTGACAAAGCCGAAATCGTTTTGTTAATGGTGTTCTCCCCGTTTACGTAAACCCGACCCTTCAGAGTGCCGGGATAACCATGTGGAATAAGTCCGTTGACGAGTCGACAAAAAGTTGTTTTACCCGCGCCCGTTGCCCCGGTGACCACGACGAAATCTCCTTCGTCGACTTGTAAACTGATGTTTTGAAGGGTCCATAAATCCGAGCCACGATATTTCCAAGAGACACAATCGAACAATATCTTGGTTTTTTTCATCTTTAATACCTGTGTTTACAATTTCACTCCAATAAGCTTTAAACAATCTACGCAAGCGTCACGAGTCGCACAATACGGCAAGCTTCGATTGTGTGCAAGCCAAGATGCCTTAAACCGAGCCGGTTCAGTGTTTGGGTCAACTGAAGGATAACGGTTTCCACCATAATAAAACACTTTTCAAGCAAAGCGGTTCCCAAGTTAAACACCAAGGTAGCCGACGAGGATGGTTGCAACTAAGAGAAGCAGGGACAAGCCAATGATCAGGTAATCCAAACTCTTAAAGGCAAAACTGTAGTATTCAGTCCTCTTCTTTGAGGGATCGTATCCTCTTGTTTCAAGAGCGTTGGTCAAATCATCCGCTCTTTTCAATGAAAGAAACACAAGTGGTATCACAACGTTAACCAGTTTTTTGATCCGCTTTAACAGATTTCCCTTGGCAACATCCAAACCCCTAGATTTTTGAGCCTCGGTAATTATTGTGTAGTCGGTAGCAAATATAGCGAGAGTCCTAAACACCAAAGCAATCGAAAGTGAGACCTGATAAGGTGCTTTAAGAGACCTTAGTGCGCTGACAATGGTCTTTGGCTCCGAAATATAGACGTAGAAACATGTGAACAATCCCAGAGACAGGATCTTGATGAACAATGAAAGCGCCACCATTAAATTGCCGTCGGTCACCTTTACTCGTAAACCCAGTAACGCGGAATAATAGAGCACGTGGCCCGCATTCTCACCGAAAAGCGCTATTATTATCCCCAAAACCACCGCAAACCAAGCTGCTAACGATACAAACAACCTAGTGAAGTTCAGCGGAACCCTTGCTATGAACACCACAGCGATTGAGGACACGAGAAGGAGGACTCCTACGGCCAGATTAGAAGTTATTAGCGCGGAAAAACTGGTCAAAAAGTAGAATAATAGGTTGGTAGCCGAATTAAGTTTCGAAAAAACCGATTTTGACCTAGTCTTGAACACGAAGCTTCTGAAGAGCTGCGACATTCTCTAGGTTACCTTTGAACCATAGAACAGTCTCGTGTTCCTTACATACGACGTAACCACTCTGAGAACGGGTATACCCAAAACAACTTCGACAATTATGTTGCTTATAACCCAGTCGGCATATCCCACTGTGAACATCACCCTAGCGGGAACGTGGAAGAAGTACCAGATAGAGGTGACGCCCACTATGCCACCCACCAAGTTTGAGAGTATCAGGACGAAGACAACGTATAGAACCATATCCCTTCTTCTGGTGAGCCCGGCGTTTCCAAGTAGATAGTAAAAAGACGCAAACGCTATGAATGACTGCAGAAAATTCGATGTTTTAAAGATCAGTGCCACTGGCAGCGGCATCCCTGTAACGAGACCGGATATCACTGTTCCCACATAGGTGCCGAGAGCACCCCACGGTCCGAACCATAACCCAAATATTGCTTGAAAAGCGACACCCGGATAAATCGTGCCCACGTACGGCACAACAGCCGTGAGGTCACCGAATGCATCAAGAACCCCTGTTACAGCTGCGGCTATTGCAAGCGTAACGATTCCTACGGCTCCGCCTATGTGTCTTCCACTGGAAACGTATTCTTCCGGGGACTTGGATGGAACACTTGGAAGAGCCATGAAGAGGCTGTACCAACCAATCAGAGGGTTCAATCCCACTAAAAACTTGGCCGACCTTCGAACAATGCGTCCTAAACCTGCATGACCACGCGTGCCTTCATAAGCCAAACTGTTCACCAATATGCACGGATATGTTATTAAATATAAACTCACTGCCTAAAAATATACATAACCACGTAAACAACCGTGCGTAACGGCCAATTGGCTGCGCGGACCAGCCAATAAACCAAGGCACACCCTAATCATGCACGAAACACATAACAACTCAACGCTGACCCACGATTGGGGACTCAAACCGTCGACGCGACACGCCTCCGCAAAAGGGCGAGGTCCTTTGATGGTTTTGAGGGTTGACGCACCAATAAGCGGAGCGCCATAGTTGATGCTTGGATTGCGTCTAAACCCCGAAAAATGTGTGGCCCAATAGATGTTTGAACAACAGCCGAATTTCCGGCTCTTCTCGCACCCTTATGAATAATGGGTTGGAATAGATTCAAAGGCTTTTTTGTAGGCGTGTCCTACCTGTTTTCATGGCGACGAACGCAAATGCCGACCCTATCGATGAGCCAGAGTCGGCGACCAACAGTAGCGGTAAAGGCTCTGCACAGCAAGCGAGCAAAATATTTGAACTCTTTTTAATTTGTGTCTTGGCGGGTTTTCTCAACGCTTCCACCATAACAACTCTGGCTTATGCCTCGGGCTTTGTTTCACTGTTGGGCTCCAGACTTCAAGAAGAACTGGTGCTATTGGGGGCGGCACCCGCCTGCCTAGTTTTTTCATGGCTGGGTGTCCGCCTTTCGAAAAGGCCTAAAGAAGTGTTCGAAGCCCTGTTTGTAGGCGCCATATTTGCGGGTTTCTTCGTAATTTGGCTTCTCATGGGACCAGTTGAGGCGACGGTTTCGTCTGCCTCGCTGAGCTTTCTGATAACAGGCTCAATTGTTTCGACCACCAGCATCGTATTCTACTATTCGCGCCTCGGACTCGAAAAGCCTGAGGCAAAACCTCTTGCACCATTCATGGTGGCCGGCGCAACGGTAGCAGTAACAGCTGCTTACGCCCTTCACGAGCAAGCGATCAGTGTTCCAAGAGAGCTTCTATACTCCGAAGGCTCACTGAGCGCAGGCCTCGCGGTATACCTTTTCGCCGGGCTTTTCAAAAGCGGACGCAAAGCGTCGACGGCCAAGTCAAATACACGTTTCAGCACCGTGATATTCATTGACTCAACAGTAAGGGCGACAGCCCAGTCCCGCGTTGGGCGAGAGCCAACCAGACAGACACACAGAGGGTGTTACGCGAGGGTTGGATGCTCATCCTTTGGTGACACCAGAAGAAGCCCAGCGGCGCCAATCCTCGTTTGCTGTTTGATGCTGCTTCTGTGTTTGAGCCAAGTCAGCGCTGCGCCTTATGAAACTGCGACGCCCATCAAGCATTTAGTAATAGTCATGATGGAGAACCACAGCTTTGACAACTTGTTCGGCGTATATCCAACAGACAACGTCTCGCATCCTTCTCCGCTTGAATCCTTGATTCAGAAGCCGATTAACCTAATCTCAGTGACTGGCTCCGCGCCGGCGGGGATCAGAGCCGTTGCCAACGGAACGTATGCGACCCCCGACCCCGTCGAAGGCTATCTTGCATACCACGCGGATTGGGACCATGGAAGACTCGATGGTTTCCAAGCGTCGTCTGGGCAACAATCCCTCTACTATTTTACAAGCGACCAGTTGGCGATTGAATGGGACTGGGCCGAGCTTTACTCTCTGGGCGACATGTACTTTGCGAGCTATCTGAGCGAAACTGCGCCCAATCGGTTAATGTCGCTTGCGGGATACACCCCTGTTATAAACGACCATGGACCACCGCCGTATGTTCCTTTTTCAGATTCAATAATGGGTGAACTCACAGCGTATCACGTGTCGTGGGGATACTTTGTCATGGACCCGCTGAGGGGTGATTACCCGCTGAACTATTTTAGTGGTCTGAACTCGAGTATCGCTGGCGCCGAACTGCACAGTTGGAACCAATTCAGGGAAGAGGCGAAGACTGGAACACTGCCCTCCGTGTCCTGGGTGATGCCCGTGGGCGGTGGAGCGCAGGGGTATTCGCAGGGGGCTCCCGACAATGTTACCCAAGGCGAGCTTTGGTTGCTGGGCGTGGTGGACTCCGTTATGCAGAGCCCAGATTGGAACACGAGCGCCATCTTTGTGACCTATGATGAAGGCGGAGGCTACTACGACCAAGTTCCGCCTCCGACGCTTGACGGCGTCCAACTGGGTTTCAGAGTCCCCTTTATTGTGATATCGCCGTACGCAAAGGAGGACTACGTTAGCAACACTGTTTTGAACCACGGCTCCCTAATCGCCTTCATAGACTACAATTGGAGACTGCCCGCGCTCAACCAGTTCGTTGACGATTCAAACATACCGTTGGACGTGTTCTACTTCAACGGTTCCCAAGGGAATTCTTCGACCAGGCCGCCCTATCCGCTCAACGCGTCGACGAGGTTCCCAGTTCAGCCACAAATACCTTTGTCTCAGCTACCATACAATCGCACGGGTTCGAGTAACGTAACACTTTCACACCTTGACTCTTCCGTTTACCTGAAAGCGGACAAAGCGTATACGCCGCTCTATTACTCTGACGCAACGCTTTACTTGACGCTGATAACCACTGTTGCCCTAACCAGTCTGACGCTGCAAAGGTTTGCAAATAGGCGTGGCGTCCACAAACAACTGAGATTTCGGTAGTATGGCTCACAGTGTTGTCCATGACGTATTCAAAGGTCTAAGTCAGTGAACCCAGAACATCAACATGGTCCAAGCGTCGATGCTAACTATTCCCCAAGCTTCCAACGTCGCTGTCGAAGGCCACTTAACTACAACGCTCACCGCGGCGGATATAGAAATCAGAATCAAGTTCGCGGCACCAAGCCGAGCCCAGCCTCTTTTGAGTAAGCCTATCCCCCAAGCGGTGATCGCTATGCCGAACTGGATGAAGAACCATGTGGACACGAAAACGTGAGGATACGTCCCCTCATGATATATGCCTATCATCACCAAGAAAATCGCCGCGACCACCGCGAAAGCGCTACCCATGGTTTCCAATTTGTTTTTGGACGCCGAGACCAGATGGGTGCAGTAAATCAAAACCAACACGGCGACCGCTACGAGTCCATCATTATAGAGCCAAGGGTCAGCGGCTTTTGGACCACCCAAGTCGCTGAACGCGTTACTAAAAAAGTTGAACCAAGGATTGACCAACACGGAAACCAGAATCACTATCCAAGCTGAAGCCGCCGCCAACAACCCAAAATACTTGGTCACTCGCACACCTGAATCTACGTCCAACTCACTATTTTAATATTGTCGAAACCTTACTTTGTTTGCGGACACTAATTGTGCTAGGAAATCTGTCTTATTTGGGCCACGAGCACGAGTGAACAGGGTGAATGTGAGCGCTTTCTCGTGTACACGCTGGTGTTTCTTACATGAGATGTGAGCAAGAAAGCTCAGAAGCTTTAGCGAGGAGAGGATGTCAGAAGTGTCAGTGGACGTCTGGAATAGACGCTGACGGGATTCGGTGAGGGGGCGACCATCAGAATCGGTGCCGTCCCTACTGGTTTCAAATCCAGATGCAGCTGCTTAAAGGCTAGTGCAGCGCACCCGCTTCCTGCAAAACGTCTCCATGACCCCTTGTAAAGTGTTCTGGTTTCAGCGATGTCTTCGGTTTGAATCCCAACTCTTCAAACCATTCTGGTCGTTTAAAGCCGTGGGCTTCGTCCGGCGAAACTTCGACGCGGTATACAAAGCAGAGGTCCCAATGAGGCGGTTTATTCTTACCCGAGATATCGACACTCACCTGTGACTGCACATCAAATAACTCCACACGCTCTCTGTCCAGTGGCATCAACACTTGTTCGTTTAGAACCCTTAAAGCAGCGTCTAACGGTGACTCGTACCAAACCAAGTGCGATGCCGGTAACACGTATTTGCCACTTTCCACGTATCCCCGAGCCCATTGTTCACCCACAAAAAATCTTTCAGTCCATATCTCGGGTTTTACCATCTTGCCCACTAAAAGAGCGTCGCCGCTTTCAACCATAACAAAGCTGGACAAACAAACGCCTCCGGGAGGAACGTTTCCCTCAAAAAACAGGGCTTTCCGAGTATTTCGCATTTTTGAGTCCAATTCAAGCCTCGCCTACTTAACTGATTTACACAGAGCTTTCATTTGAAGCTTGTTACCGATTTACAAGGCGAATCTCGGATTGACACCTGTGTTCATCCAAACCTCAGGTGCACGCTGCCCAAGAGGCTTTAAAGTACATTGATCCCATTCGTCAAGACTCAAATAAGATATAAAGCTTAAACATAAATGGTCGAGTTATCCGCGTGTTGAACAAGTACTCAAAGATGTAAGGGTGTGACTGGTTCCTCTAAGACCCAGTGTCGCATGGTGATACAGATATATGTGGTGGAACTCTCCGTTGTGGTTCAGCCGCTCTATGGCCGCAGGCTTAATCGTTGGAAGCGGAAAGTCATGGGTGACTATTCGGGTGCCCCGCCTGAGTTGCGCAAGCAACTTCGGCAACAAGGCCCTGTTTGCGTCGGGTAACAGGTAGAGGGTCACCACGCTCGCGTCCCTTAAATCCGCTTTTAAGAAGTCCTGAGAAATAATTTTGGCTTTGTCATCGACGCCAAATGAACGCAGGTTTCTCACGGCTTTGAACACGCGTGCTCGGTTATCCTCGACGCCTACCGCTCTCGCTTCATACTCTCTTACGGCGTGTATCAGAATTCTTCCGTCGCCAGCACCCAAGTCGTACACCGATTCGCCTCGGTTTACCTGAGCCAGCTCCAACATTCTTTTGACTATATCCATGGGAGTGGGTACGTAGGGTACACGTCGCATAATTCAAATTTTAATCAAACATATTTATTTTTAACCCCGCTTGGTTTTGCGACGTTTTGAATTAGCTGAAAACACCAGTGCCTTGGTACTAACAGAGTTCATGAATACCCTTTGTTATTGTAACTAGTTTCCTACTTCACGCTTTTGCCCACCTCCCCCGAAAGATTGAGGAGGCTGGGGTTCAACAGGAAGCAACTTTCAGCCAGGGGACCCGCGTTTTAACCTGAGGGTGCCAAACCCCTTTAGAGCTTGGCGGCGTTGAGTCCTCTCGAGAACCCCGGCGCCGCAGCTTGTGCATCCGTGTTGCCAGTTTGATAGTCCACTTTGGGCCCGATTTAAGGAAGCGTGGTAGAACTGCACCGCACCTCAAAACATATATTGAGCAATAATAACGATGAACGTCAACCGAATGAATTCGTAGTCTTCTGAGTATTTTATAAAACAAGAAAAAAGAAGGAGGCTAAAGAACGTCTGATTCCACAAACGACACTTGAATGTTTCCATTATTGTTTTTGCTGTTCTGCGGGTTTGTCGGGTTGCTTCTGAGCCCCCTCCTTCTTCGGCTCATCTTTGCGCTTCTTTGCCAAACACCCTCACCTCGCTGGCGTTGCGGCACACTTTAAACCGGCGCCGTACCATAATGTGCTGCCACTCATATTTACGGATATCTCGGGTTCCATAAACCCTGACACCCAGCGAATCACAAAATCTGTGCGTATATTGAAAGGCAAAGCTTCTTGCTCGCGGCTGTTAAAACCCCAGTTATGGAACCAAATCAAGGTTGAATATTGGCTCGGTGGAAAGCTTTATGGATTCTCGCGCGGACTCCGGCGTCGCCACCCTAGGGTTCGTTTCGCCGCTTGTCGGCTTTTCAGATGGCAAATTCGTTCTAATGGAATGAATTGGGGGCTGAACAAGCCAAATAAGCTTCCCCTTTCTGGGCGCAGGCTTCTCGGCTTATTTGACGCACGCGATTGAACCGTTGAACAATTCTATTTCGGCTCGGGCGCCGATTAGGTCGTACAGCAATTCGAATATTAGAGGCATATGCGAGACAAGAACAACTTTGTCCTTTTCCTCCAGTCCGAAAGGGTCTCGTAAACCTCTGATGGCTTCCTATCACCGAAGGCATTCATCGACCATTATGTCCGATTTGCGTTCAGCACCCTTTTCGCTATTTCCGCGGTTCGCCACGCCCCGAACCCTGCACCACTTGCGCTGTCCCGAACCGTTTCAATCAACAGTTGAACGAAGACTGGTGCCACGAATGTATTGAACCATTCGAACCGGAATGGTTTCAGCAGGCAGCGGATTGGACCCAAACCATCATTCAAAAGACTCGTGGGTCCAAAAACTCGACGAATAATCCGCTTTGGAAAAACTTATTTTGTTTTTGGCGTCAGCGGAACGGTTCCCACTGTTGAGCTCGACCCCTTTGGACCTTATTTATCAACGCATTCAAGCGGGACACGTAGAGGAGGTGGGTGCGTACTCAAAAAATCTGATTACGGACGAGGTTTTAATGGATTATCAAAGTGGCAAAGTTTTTCGGGCGGCTAGCACCATCAAGCTGGCCGTAGCCTGCGAAGTGGAAAGACAACTCGAACATGGACTCTTAGAACCCGATCAAAAAATCAAAGTGGACACCCAAACACTTGTGGGAGGATCAGGCATATTGAGGCTTATGCTGGAAGACTTCGTGCCCACCGTTAGAGGCATGCTATGTCTGATGCTGGTTGTCAGCGACAACTCGGCAACGAATTTTTTAATCGACTTGGTGGGAAGGTCCAACGTTAATCGGCTTATGGCCTCGGAGGGACTAGACGGAATACATTTGGTGGGCAAATTGATGAGTCGTAGAAGGGTTCGGTTCAACTCTGCCACGCCCAAGGATATGGCTGAACTCGTGGGAAGAATCTATAAAGGAAGAATTGTCTCAAGAAAGAGCTCAAAGAGGATTCTGAACGTTTTGCGTTTTCAACAACACACAAGCATGATTCCAGCGGGTCTTCCGGGCTGGTGGGTCAAGTGTGCCAACAAGCCGGGTGCTCTCAGCGACCTGAGAGCTGATGTGGCTGTTGTGTGGGGGAACGGGTTTGCCTACACGATTTCAGTTTTTGTCAGAGGTTTTAAGGACGCGTTTTTGGGTGAATCCGTGATAAGGGATCTCAGCAGATTGATTTACAAAGAAGTTGTTAAATGAGGGTTGGAGGCTCTTCTTGATTGACCGTGCAAACCGGTTTTGAACTCTTTAAACTGAAGATGAATGGACAGGCTTCGGTGTCCGAGGGCTACATGCTTGCTACGAACCATACGGCGATCGACCACGACTTGAACCATGTGGCAGAATTCATGGCTCGCAGGATGGGCGACAAATTTCGAGGGATCATAGCGCCCGAACACGGTATACATGGCGCAGTCAAAGAGGGAGAAGCGATTTCCGACAGCGTGGACCCGAACACGGGTGTCCCAGTTTACAGTTGGTATGACAAGATTCCCCGAATCAAAGATGATTGGCTCGAAAAAGTTGACACAGTGGTATACGACATTCAGGACGGAGGGGTCAGGTTCCATACACATCTGTCGATGTTCAAGTCGATTATGAAGGCATGCTCCCGTCGGGGCATAAAGTTGCTCGTCTTAGACAGACCCAACCCCATTAACGGTGTATCCGTCCAGGGCAATATCCCCAAAGAGTTCTCCTTGGTGTGCGCCTGGCGCATACCCGTCAGGTATGGGCTCACAATAGGAGAATTCGGGAGCCTTCTATTGGAACAAAGTAGTATCAAATGTGAATTCGAAGTCGTCAAGATGAGCGGTTGGAAAAGGGAAATGTGGTTCGACCAAACAGGATTGCCATGGGTGCCCCTGTCCCCAAACACGCCCACTCTGCAAACTTCAACGGTTTATCCCGGCACCTGTCTCTTCGAAGGAACCGCTCTATCCGTGGGCCGCGGCACCACAAAACCCTTCGAAACCATTGGTTCGCCTTGGCTCAGCTCACGCGAAGTCAGGTTAGCATTCAACTCCAAAGCGGTGCCAGGCGTCAAATGCAGAGAAACCAGCTTTGTCCCATGGTACTCCAGATTCAAAGAACAGCTGTGCAAAGGCATAGAGCTACACGTTACAGACAGAACTCTTTTCGACCCACTTTTGGCCGCCTTAATTCTGCTCCAAACCATTCTTAAGATCCATGGTGAACAAATGGTCTTCAACAACATGGAGACATGGTTCGATAAACTGACCGGAGACGCGTCGCTGAGACGCGCCGTGGTCCAAGGAGAGGACCCGTCGGTCATAGTGAGCGGGTGGAACGATGCAATAGATAAGTTTCGCGCAGATACAGCGCAACTTCTTTTATACAATTAGCACACCGCAAGCGGGATCCGCCCAACAAAAACCAGTCGCTGACCAATATTTGTTCTCGACAAGGGTTAAGCTGGGAGCACTCCAGAATCCGTGATCTCTAAAGTGCCGTTCGATGCGTCGAGCTTCGCGTTCACGCCGAGGGGCAAAGTGGGTTTGTGAACATTGTGCCCGGCGTGGAAGTTAAAAATTGCCGGTACCCCTATCTTCTCCAGTCTTTCTTTTACCACGGATTCCAATGTGAGTCTGTTGATGCTTCGCCCAGTCCTCTCGGGAACTGGACAATCCACGCACTGTGAAAAAACTATGCCAGCGGATTTTTGAATACGGCCGTTGAGAATAAGCTGGGTGAGCATACCATCTATTTCATACGGATCCTCTCCCACTTCCTCTATTAAGACTATTTTTCCCTCAAATCTTGGTTCAAAATCTGTGCCCGCCATTCTAACAAGCAGAGTGAGATTTCCGCCGATCAGCGGGCCAGATGCGGTTCCCTCAACAACGGTTCTGACGGGCGGTGAGTCCTCTGGGTAGTCGATTGCGCCCAAGGGAGTATGGTTACAAGTGGCTTTGACAAACCAGTCCAAAACATACTTAGAGGGGTTGTCTCGGCCAAAGTCCACCGCAACCATTGGCCCGTGAAAGGTGACCAAGTCTGTGTTTTGCGTGATGCAGTTGAGTAGAGCTGTTAAGTCGCTGAAGCCGACAATTATCTTGGGATTACGTCTTATGAGGTCATAGTCCAACGAGTCAAGTATTCTTAGGGTTCCGTACCCTCCACCGCTCGAAATTATGGCTTTAACTTCTGGGTCTTCGAAGGCCCAGTGCAACTCTTTGACGCGTTCCGCGTCGGGCGCGTTGAGCATACCCCCACCGAACAGATTTTTTATTGTGGGCCCCAACCTGACCCTGAAGCCCATCGACTCCAATATTTTTTTACCCTTTGTAAGAGAAGTTTGGTCGGGCGTTGACGCCGGACTAATGACGCCAATGCAATCACCTTTTCGCAGCGCAAGCGGTTTGATGGTCACCTAGCATGTCACCCAAAATTGTTTCGCGAAAAACAATTAAGTCTTTTGTGGGTTGTAAGTAGGGGCGACGCGCATCGCCTTTTTGGATGGCTTGAAGACATGGTGGCACCACTCAAAGATAAGCAACCCAAGCGGAGAATTTCCACCCCGCTTATGCCCTCGAAATCTTCATTGGTTTATTCTTCGATACTGGTGATTTTCGGCACCTTATTCAATGTAGCTTATAACAAAGAGAACCCATTGACCGGCACAGGCGCGGTGGTGGCGGTTGCTATTATTGCTTTATTCATCAGATGGAGACCACTCATGGGACTGGGTTTGGCCGCAGGAACCGAAAGCTTAGAGCCCATTTTAAAAAAAGAAGCCAAGGGGTTTCTGTTCAACGGTTTTGTGGTTTCAGCCGCTCTACTAGCACCATTTGTTTTACTCTTTTTCCTACCGTTCGGAGAGTGGGTGATTCTGGTGTACGTGCTTATTTCGTCGTGGCCCCTCTCAAACATCGTGTTTGCTGCTTTGCTGCGACGCCTCGAATCAAAAGGGAAAGTCAGACTGTTCAGAGTAACCGTGGTCGAGAATTTGGCCGGTGAAGAGTATCCCGTAGCAAAAGGGTATACGGTTCAGTCGCGCACAGAATAAGGAGCCGTTCAAAATCAACCATCTCAAAAACGGGGAAGACTTATCTTACCGGTAGTAATGCGTGATTCACGATGGCTCACCTTGAGATCGATAATTTAAAGATGTACTATGTAAAAAATCGTTCATTTATCCGCGCGGTTGACAACGTGAGCATAAGTGTCGAAAAAGGAGAGTCGCTAGGCATCGTGGGCGAATCGGGGTCGGGTAAGAGCAGTTTGGCCCTGACAATTTTCCGAAACTTACCACAGAACGTCGGCGTGTTCGAAGGTTCCGTAAGGCTTTCAGGTGAGGACCTCACCAAGTTGGAAGCCGAAACTTTTCGCAAAAACTATAGATGGAAAAGGATGGCGATGATCCCCCAGTCGTCGATGAACGCCTTGGACCCCATTTACACAGTTGGTAAACAAATGGTTGAAACAGTTTTGGAACACGAAGACATCACCGAAAGAGAGGCCAAAGAGCGCGCGCTCCAAATGTTGACGGAGGTGGAACTCTCAGTAGCAACTTTCAACAGTTATCCATTCCAGTTGAGCGGCGGTCAAAAACAGAGGTCCATGATAGCCCTTTCGCTATTGCTGAACCCAGAGCTTCTGATCGCCGACGAGCCCACCACAGCGCTGGACGTTGTGGTTCAAGCGAAAATACTTAAACTCATAAAGAAACAAAAGGAAAACCGGAACATGACCACGATTTTCATCAGCCACGACATGGGGGTCGTTTCCACGGTTGCCTCAAAAATCGCGGTCATGTATGGTGGACAGGTGGTCGAAGTGGCTTCCTCGAAGGAACTATTCTCCAACCCTCTCCACCCCTACACCCAGAAACTTATTGCGTGTATCCCCAAACTCGGAAAGAAATCCTCGGTTAAACTCCAGTTCATCCCGGGCACACCACCGTCGCTGGACGGCGAGCTAAGAGACTGCAGGTTCAACCCTAGGTGCTCATATGTGATGGAGATATGCAAAAAGCAACCTCCAACTCTAAAAGAAGTTTCAACTGACCACTGGGTCTCCTGCTTTTTACATGAGAGGTAAACGAAAATTGTCCAACAACAACATTCTGAGTGCAACCGACCTGAAGCTATACTACAATATTAGGCGAGGATTCACTTCTCTTGTTGTCAAAGCTGTTGACGGGGTAGATTTAGAGTTGAAAGAAAGAGAAGTATTGGGCATTGTGGGAGAGTCGGGCTGCGGAAAATCCACTCTGTCAAGAGCGCTTGCTGGTTTGGAGACGCCCACAGGAGGGGAGATCTTTTTTGAAGGTAAACCGCTCAGCGATCTCAAACGTTCCAAATCCAAGCTCTTCCATAAAAATGTTCAAATGATTTTTCAGGACCCATTCGACTCGATAAACCCGAGATACAATGTATATGAAACCATAGCGGAGGGACTCCGGGTGCAAGGATCAAATCGAGGGGAAGAGCTCACCGACAGAATACGTTACGCTTTGACTCAGGTGAGACTCACACCTCCCGAAGCATTCGAGCAAAGATACCCGTTTGAATTAAGCGGTGGACAACTGCAAAGAGTTGCCGTGGCCAGAGCACTGGTGCTTGAACCCAAAGTTTTACTTGCTGATGAACCAGTCTCGATGTTAGACGTTTCTGTAAGAGCCGAGGTTTTGAACACGCTCACCGAATCGAGGGAAAGCAAAGGAATGGCCGTGGTCTTTGTGTCCCACGACATAGCCTTGGCAGAATACGCTTCCGACCGGTTGGCCGTGATGTATTTGGGCAAAGTGGTTGAAACTGGTCAAGCCGAGCAAGTGGTAAACAAACCGCTGCATCCATATACCATGGCACTCATCGACGCTGTTCCCGAAATAGGGAAAACCCTGAGCGACAAGGAGCGAATACTCGGCGAGGTGGCCTCCTCGATAAACGTGCCAAATGGATGCAGGTTCCATCCTCGTTGCCCCTACGCGCAGCAGATCTGTAAATCGGAAGAACCCAAGCTCCGTGAAGTAGAGAGTGGGCACTACGCTGCTTGCCACTTCGCAGGAGAAATTTCACAGTAAACAGAAGGGAACTCAACCTTTGGAGATTCATTTAGAAACACGTTTGATGCTCCATGTTTCTCTTACGGCCTCACCGAAAACATAGAAGGCCACTCCGAGAAAGGTGAGCCCCAACCCTGGCGGCAGAATCCACCACCACAGAAAACCGTTTTGTGCGCTGAACTGTCCAGACGCGATTCCTATCATATTTCCCCAAGTTGGAAACGACGTTATACCCAAGCCAAGAAAGTCGAGCCCCGCTTCTATGCCTATGACGGCGGGGACATCGAGTGCAAGTTGGGCGAACAGGATTCCTATGAGTTCGGGTAGAATATGGTGTAACACGATGTGCAGTGAACCACCGCCGAAGCCTTTTGAAGCCTTAACATAGGTTCTATCTTTGAGAGAAAGGGTCTGCGAACGTATCACCCGCGCGGTGCCCGGCCAAGCGAGAACCGTGATCAGGGTTATCAACAGGACCACTTTGCTTATGTGTAAGTTCAGCTCGAAGACGAGGGCACCAAGCGTGATAAGAAGAGGTAAAAACGGAATCACAAGAAGCACGTCGTTGAGCGCTACCAGACCCAAGTCCACCACCCCACCAGCGTATCCCGCCATAAGACCCACGAAGAGACCTATTGTGATTATTAGAACCGAAGCTATGAGGCCGATTAGAAGAGACGTTCTTGCACCGTAGACAAATTGAGACCAGACACTGGCCCCGTTTATGTCTGTTCCGAGTACACCGTAGGTTTGACCAAACACTGCGAGTCTCAGGTCGCTCAGATAGACTTGGATGCGTGAACCCGCGGGAGCACTGACCTCAACCACGAGTTTCAGAGTATAGGTGCCCGAAGTTGAAAACGCTTCCTGCGCAAGAAACTTGGCTGCTTCGAGTGCGCGTCCAAGACCGAGGCTCAAACTGAAAGGCATGGTTGTAGGGGTTAGCGTTCCCGCCGAGACCACCTGCCAGCTTCCAGGGGAGAAGGATTGAAACGCACCCGAGTTTTCGAGACCCGCGGCTGTACCCGAATCCAGTATCCAGAAGCTTTTGTTCGCAGGGTTCACCAAGTAACCCTCAAGGTACACGTTCGACGCATTCGACAGATTAGTGTAAATCGAGGCTTGGAGGTAAACGCCTGTGGGTTGACCAGAGTAATGGAACGAGGTACTTAGCGTGATGTTTTCATCCTGCGACCCCAAGCCGACCCCAGAAATCTGCAGAGAACCAGCACCGGTGTTCACAAGTGACGGAGCCAGCTTTTCATACTGTTCCCCCGTTGGTCCAAAGGAAGAGTTGTACACAGCAGAGAGAGACCCAGCCGGTGAAGAACTGATCCGCCAGAAATCGAGCGCAGCGGGTGACTTAAAGGAGGCGATAGCGTCGCTTGGAAGATACACCGTTGAGGAATAGTTGTTGTATCCAGGAAAAATTTTCACCCATGAAGGAATTGAATAGGGGGTGGAAGCGTACCAAGCCGAGGGGAGATACGCATTGGGGTAAGGAGTAAGAAATGGAGCAAAGACAGCAAGAAGCGCAAAAAACAGTACCACTGCCAAACCGATTAGAGCCGACTTTCGTTTGAAAGCCAGAAAGATTCTGGGAGACCTCAACCGTAGCGCACTCTCGGATCAAGTAGCGGATACACAAGGTCCATTATGAGGAACACTATGACAGCCATAAGCGATATAACAAAGAAGTCTCCTTCAAGGAAGGGTATATCATAGGATAGTGCGGCTTTAACAAGAAGGGACCCCAAACCAGTGAAGTTGAAGGCGTATTCGATGAACACGATGCCGCTTAAGAGGAATGCGACGTCTAGTCCAACACGGGTGAAGACCGGGAGAATCGAGTTTCTGCGCACATGACGGGACATGATCAGCTTCTCTCTTACTCCTCTTACCCTTGCTTGAGAAACAAAGTCTGACTCCAACACTTCGACGCTGTTGTTACGCATAAGGAGGGCTCTGGCCCCAAAGCTGAGCAGGGAAAGCGTGATTATTGGAAGAGTAGCGGCCCAAAGCAGGTGTTCAAAATAGGCTACTCCAACCACATGGTCACCGTTTGCATAGATAAGCGCTGAGGTAAGGGTAAGCGGGAACCATCGTAGAATCCCTGCGAACACAACCAAGAACACAACCGCGACCCAGAAAGAGGGGATATTATAGGTTAGCTGAAACACCAGTGAACTCGAGTGATCCGCAACCCTGCCCTTTTTGGAAGCCGCATAGACACCCCAGTTCACAGCCATGATGGTGCTGATGATCAGGGCGGGTACCACCACGATGAAGGTGAACCAGAAATGGGACTCAATAAGAGAAATCACCGTTGAACCGGTAAAATCCAACCCAAAGTTGAATGTGTACATGGCGATTATGTACTTTATGAATCTCACCGGCAGAGGCTGGTCGAATCCGAATATGCGTTCCAGATTTGCGAGTTGAAGCGCGTAGTCATGCGCGTTGATACCCTCCGTTGACTTGGGGAGATACAACGCAGCGGGGTTCACGTGGGCAATCGCTGGCAGAACAACGAATATTACAAAGTTGATTACTACTACGGCAAACAGAACGGCCATTCTCTCTGCGAATCGCAGCGCAATATAGGTTAAGCCTCGCAAGTCGGGTCAACTGCAAAAGTGGAAACAAAAAAGGGGGGAAGTGCGTGGTCAGCGACGCCTGAACGCAAGGATCAGTCCGCCTATTACGACTATGATGATCACGACGATTACGGCTATGACCGCTGTGCTGATTCCACCACTCGTTGTGGTTGTTGTGGTACTCGTCGTCGAAATTTGTGACGTAGTGGTTGAAACGACGGGTGTAGTAGTGGAAGTCGAAGTGGTACTAGTTGTGTGCGCAGCAGTCACGGTTAAGCTGTAGAACCTGTAGAAGTGGTGTATCAACCCGCCCGCGGTGTATGTGGCGTTCAGAGTGACTTCGTAGAGTCCAGGCGCTAGCTCCGCAGTGTTCAACGAACCCGTGTATACACTTCCGGACAGCTGGGTCATGCTCACCACGGCGGGTTGGCCGTTAAGGAACTCTGCGTTGGCGCCGCTCAAGTAACCCACTTGCATCTGGGCGCTCGACACATTTGTGATTGGAATCGTGTTGAACAGGTCGGTGTTGTTGTTCCAAACCAAGGTGGTCACGTTGGTTTCCACGTTGTATGTGTTGCCTTGGGTAACGTTGCTCCAAAGCAGAAGCGGGTTGAACTTCCAGTAGGCATAGTTGGCTACAATTTCAGCCAATCCCTCCGACTTACTGTAGCCGTCGAAGATGTATGCACCAGAGCCGAGCTCGTTGATGAATAGTTTTTGGTACAGGTTCTGCGGGGGTGTTGAATCGAAGATGTGCTCGGGTAGTATGAAGCTGTTGATTTTGTAGAGTTCCCAAACCGAAGACGTGTTCAGGTAAAGTGTTATCTGATATGGGTTTGTAGCGTTCACCTGTGAATAGACGAGTTCGGGAATCGCCCCGTAGGATAAACCTGCTTGAGAAGTTTCTGCGGTGTAGTTGAGTTGTAGGCCATCAATATAGTAGGGTTTGGTGCTATTGATCCCTGCCTCATCTAGGTACCAGAGAGTGAAGTTATAATCCATAGCCGTGAGAGGCACCCCGTCTTGGAAAGTCACGTTGTGGGCAAAGTTCATCGTTACGGTTTCTCCGTTTACTAGTGGACCATCGGGAGTGGAAATGTTGAGCCCTGATTTCACAGTCCAGTTTGTAGCAATCCAAGGTAACAGTTGTGCGGGATTCGCTATGCTTGTAATCATCGGCGTGTCATAGAGGGGATAGAGAACAGAGTCTTCCGAAGCTGCTGGAGCGCTGTAAATATCCATCGCAGCGGGTACATCGCTTGATACGTCTGGAATATAGAAGGTTCCGTTGAGCGCGCTACCAGTTGGGTGCACGTTGTCGGTGCTGATTCCGAAACCAGGAGACACCGCGTATCCTCGGAAGTCGTGAATGTTTATCACAGTGTCCGCTACGTTCCACCACAGGATAATATAGGGGAGCTGCTGCATCAGGTCTACTTGTACTTGGTCCGTGAGACTCTGGGATTGGGAGAGACTGGATGTGTCAACCGCCTGTTGCAACATGTCGAAGATAGTTTTGTTGTAAAAACCTCCTGCGTTTTCGTATTGATATCCCTGTTCGCCGAACAGATACTCAAGCTGGAGAGGCCCAATCTGCGACACAAAGACCCATCCAAGCCAAAGCATGTCCCAAGTCTGTTCGTTGTAGTGAGGGAATGGAACAATTGTGAGGTCTATAATGGTTGTTATACTTTCACCCACAAGATTAATTGTAAGGTTTGCTTTTGCCGCAGCGCTTTTGAGAAGCTGAGCCTGCTGAGTCGAGGGGTCATTGCCCGCCCAGTAGAGAAAAGTGGGTTCAAAGGCCGTTCCGTTTGGAAGAGACCAAGTTCCAGTGTGGGCGTTATAGAGTAGACCAGCCTTCTCAAAATCGGCTATTGCACGCGTCGGGTTATACGACTCGTACTGCTGGTAGTAATTCATCGCTGCTTGGCTGTAAAACTGTGGATAACTGCTGTTAAGCAAGAACTGAGGCGACGCCTGACAGGTGAGGCCACCGTGGCACACGGTTGATTCTATTGCGGAATAGTCTATCAGAGAAGCTATTCCCTGCCTAAAGTAGGTGTTGTTGTAAGGATACCTAGCAAAGTTGAACTGGATCTGGCCGAATCCAAATGTTGGAATACTCGTCACGTTAAAGTCAGGGTTCGACTCCGCCGCCTGAAGTATGCTGATGTCTGTAAAAGAGTTTATGTCCGCTTGACCAGCGGTCATGGCTTCGTATATATCCTGAGGTGTTGTGTAGGTCCACTCAAACACTTCTTTTCCAACATAGGGGAAGTGGTAGTCCACTTGGTTGGGCGCAAGAACCGGTGTGTTGAAATTCGTAAGACCGGGATATACTTGTTGGGGGGTGGGGTCTGGCTTAGCGTTAACCTGAACAACGCTTGAAGATAGCACAACGACGATCAAAAGAATGGCAATCGCTACCACGCCAAGAGAAAACTTGGCTAAACCTTTTTGGCTTCCCGTTTTAAACATGACTTGCATGATTGAAGCCACCATATAAATATTCCTTAAGTTGTTTGTGTTAAAAAGAGCTTAACCCAAAACTCTTTTCTTCGAAAGAAACAACAGGGAAAGACTTTTTAGACTCACGCAAACAGAGGGGCACGCGGAACAATCAAATGTTTTTTCTTGCGCGCCGTATTACTGATTAACTGGGGGAATCCTTTGTTTACATGGTTATAAAAAACCTTGTTAATGTGACTACTTTAATCAGATCCGCTCTTTGAGCCGCTGTGAGCCCTGTGTTTGTCTGGAAACATGTGCTACTTTATCTGTCGTCAAGTAATCAGAGACCATGTACACCTTGGTTTCCTCGCTCTATTCACCCCTTACCCAATAAAGGAGCTGGGAGACCGCAACTCCAACTGTGTTTATGACAGCAGTTTCCAACCCGATTTTCTACGGGGATCCATGAATAATTCTCTGTTTGTGACCCATGGCAACACTGCAATGCATTCCTCGAATATCAGATAATTTAATGCCTCAAATTTAAAAGACGTTGGCGGTTGAAACACTGGAAAAACTTAACTAAGATTGTTGAAACACTGGCTCATGCCAAAAGAAAGAGTCGTGAAACCTCCCAGACTCAGAGAAGGTGCTACTGTGGCGGTTATAGCACCCTCGAGTTTCCCAGACTACCCAGAGTTCTCGCTTTACCAAGGGCTAGAGTATATTAGAAGCCTGGGCTTCAAAGTGGTTCTCGGCAAAACACTGACCCAAGCTTCGGCGAAGTGGTATTTGAGCGGCGACGACGCTTTCAGAGCCGCGGATATAAACTGGGCCTTCAAAGACCCCACCGTAGACGCAGTCATCTGCGCGCGTGGCGGGGTGGGTTCCATGCGTGTTCTGGGTCTACTAGACTACGACGCAATCAAAAACAACCCAAAGATTTTTGTTGGCTATTCGGACACAACAAGCATTCAGAACGCCATGGTCAGCCTCTCTGGTCTTCCAAGCGTACAGGGACCGATGGCGGCGGTGGGATTCGGCGCGAACTCCGATGTTCAAAAAACAAAAAGGTATTGGGACACGCTTCTAAAGATTCTCAGAGGCGAAACAGTGGAACTCGGAGTCTGGCAGGGGGGTCCTGTTCCGCTCACAATCAAAGAGGGCAAATGCTCAGGTAGACTTGTGGGAGGAAATCTGATTCTGTACACTTTGCTCAGCGGCTCAAGGTACACACCGCTTGAAAGCGGCGACGTGTTGTTTCTGGAGGACATCGACGAGGACGCTTGGAGAATAGACAATTATCTGGGGTGCCTGCAAGCAAACGGCTCACTGGACAAGACGGCGGGGGTGGTGCTAGGCGAGTTTCCGAGAGAAGAAGGCAAAGAACGGGGACCCAGACTTGACGAAATATTCAGGTCATACTTCGCGTCAAAGAGTTACCCCTCAATCTACAACTATCCCTGTTGCCACGGATACGGGCACGAGCCTACACCGCTGGGTGTAAGCGTAGAACTCGACGCCGACCGCAAAACACTAAAAATGCTTGAACCAGTCACGGATTGAACACGCCATGTCGAATGCCGCTTGGGCAACTGGCACAACCCCGAGCAAAACTCGCCCAGTTTCTTAGGAAAGCGTCGGCCGTGTGTGTCTCTCGGCTTTAGTTTTCAGCTTCGGTGCAGTGCAAGGCTTAACGCCTTCCTGTTTCAGGTTCGTCCGAGGCAAAGCTGTGAACCTGAGATTCATTGGCGTGTCGCAAGGTTTATCTGGGTTCTCAAAAGAGGTGTTTCGCATGCGGACCCACCGAGCCAAGAGTGCGGGGTTGGGGTGGATAAGAGACAACCCGGACCCACGAGACCATATCTATGCACCCCCTTCCAGCGTTTTGTCTAGCCTACCCAGTAGAGTCGACCTTAGAGGAAAGATGCCACCGGTTTACAACCAAGGTGAATTCAACAGCTGCACCGCCAACGCCGTAGCCGCTGCTCTGCAATTTGACGAAATCAAGCAAGGCGGAAGCACGAAAGCGTCCAACAGACCCTCCCGAATGTTCATTTATTATAACGAGCGTTTGGTGGAGGGTACCGAAGAGAAAGACGCGGGTGCACAGATAAGAGACGGCATAAAAAGCGTTGCAAAGCAGGGTGATTGTCCCGAGCGGCTCTGGCCCTACAAAAAGGCGAATCTAACAGTCAAGCCATACGCGAAGTGCTACTTGAAAGCGAGGCGCTACAGAGCAGTGGAATATCAGAGAATGCAACACAGAATGGACCAGCTAAAAACCTGTTTGGCGTCCGGCTACCCGTTTGTCTTCGGGTTCAGAGTCTACGAAAGCTTTCTGGGCCGAAGTGTCAGAGAAACGGGACTACTTTACATGCCCAAGGTTAATGAAAAGGGCGTGGGACTCCACGCGGTTTTGGCTTCTGGATACGACGACCAAGCGAACCGATTCATAGTGAGGAATTCTTGGGGGAAAAAATGGGGCGTTGGGGGATACTTTACTATGCCATATGATTACCTTTTGGATCCCGAGCTCGCCCACGATTTCTGGACCATAAGAGTGGTAAGATGACGCGTCAAAATCAAAATCATAGCAAACCCACTTTGCGCATCAGCTCCAGAAATGAGGGGTGGTCACGAATACCGTCAAACCATCTCTCCACTTTTAGCGATGCAAGATAAGGTGAATGCTCGGCGTAAGCCTTCCAGAGCCATTCAAGCGCGTTTGAAGATTCGCCTATGATAGCATACATACCCGCGATGGCAATCGGGGGAACACGCGTGGTAGCCGCTCCGTTTTCGGTGGTCGCAAGGATCTCTTTGGCTTCGGAAACGCGGCCCGTTTGAAAATAGACGTAGCAGAGGTCCGTCTTGAACATGACGTTTTTTGGGTCCAATTCGACGGCCTTGCGAACTTCCTCGATTCCTTCTTCGACGCGTCCAACGTCCACGTACGCCAAGCCCATATTGTTGTGGGCCAACGCTGCCCGTGGCTCTATTTCCAGCGCAGTCTGAAAGAGTCGTATTGCATCATAGCTTTTGCCCAAAAAGTAGCACACGGTGCCAGCCACTTGATTTGTGGCCACGGACAAAGGGTCCAGTTCAACGGATTTTGTGACTTCCGCGAGTGCTTCGTCGTCTCTTCCCAAGTCGTGGAGAAGCAAGCCGTATCGGTAATGGGCTTCGGCGCTGTTTGGGCTGATTTCAACCGCACGCCTCATTTCGACTTCGGAGCCCACCCAGTCCCAGTCCCTGTCCATGAGCAGGCGTCCAAGTAGCATATGGGCCACGTCGAGGTCGTCATCCAGTTCAATGGCTCGTCTCAGCAAGGGTTCTGCACGCTCGAATCCTTCGTGTGGAGATATAAACCCAAAAAATCCCAGAAACATGTAGCACTGGGCTTGCATCGCGTAGGCCGAAGCAAAATTGTGGTCCAACTCCACCGCACGGGCAAAATACTCGATCGCTGACTTAACCTCAGACTCAGTGTGCCTAGTCAGATGATAACGTCCCTTCAGGTAAAGAAGGTATGCGTCAGTGTTCCCAGTGGCCTTTTTGTGAATGCCACCCACATCCGGCTCTTGGCCCGTCACCTTTCTGAGAGCTACCAAGCTCTTTTTGGCTATGTCTCGCTGTACATCGAGAACATCTCCTAGGTTCCCATCATAAGTCTGGCTCCACAAATATTCCTCGGTCACTACGTCGACGAGCTGAACGGTGACCCGTAATCTATTCTCCAGCTTTCGAATGCTTCCCTGAAGAACCGTGTCCACGTTCAATTCTCTTCCTATCTCCGAAGCGCTCTTTTCCGCTGCCTTATACCTCATTGCGGTACTCTTTGCCACAACCTTCAACCTACGTAGACCCAAAAAGGCCGAAATCAATTCTTCGGTGAATCCTTCTGAGAGATACTCATCATCCATCGTTCCACCTATTACTGCAAACGGCAAAATCGCCATACGCGCCTTCCCAGAGCGTCGGTCCATAGGGGCGGCTCTACTCGAACCGCTAGAAACCCTGTACACCAAAACTGGCGAGTCAACATTTTTGAGTCTGTGTTCCCCCAAACTAGTTGCGGAGAACTCTATATTGGCTTTAATATGCTCATAGACTTGAGAGGAGACTACGGTTTCCCCCGGCCCCGCAAGCCGCTCTATTCTGGAAGTCAAGTTCACGGTGTCGCCAAAGACATCGCCTCCCTTCTTGACCACATCACCCAAGTGGATGCCGATGCGGATGTTGAATCGTTCCGCCGCCGAGCAAAGCGCGTTTCTTTCGGCTACTGACCGCTGCATTCTTTCCGCGCAACGCACAGCGTTCAGAGCACTTTTGAACACCAGCAGAAAAGAGTCGCCCATGGTCTTGATTTCTTCGGCTTCGTAACCAGCGAACACTGAGCGGAGAAGCCTGTTGTGTTCGTCCAAAATTCTGAGAGCGCGGGACTCGTTCGTTTGAGTGATCGCCGTGTACCCCGCAATGTCCGTAAACATGACGACCGCAAGCCTTCTTTCTTCAAACTGGTGAGATGAAACATCCAGCGAACGCTCACCAGTCTTGTCAGCCTGCAAACCCATGCACTCCTAACTTTTACGTGGCATCATATTTAAACGTGTCCCAAACGCAACGCCCAAGTGTCAGAAAAGAAAAAGGGAAACTACCGAATCAAATCAGGACTGGGTCACCTCAAAGTAGGCGTAGGCGTACTGGCCCCACAAATCCACTGCGACAAGGGTGTAGGGTCCAGGGGCAAACTTTTGGAAGTGGTCGGCCTGAAACTGGTTCCAAGACAGAGTTGAGTTGGGCATAAATGGGTATGTGGTGTTCCAGACCCAGTAGCCGTAGAGACCCTGTTTTCCGATTCCGCATGCAAATGTGAAGAACGTAGAATTTTGATTCGACTCAGCATAATAACAGGTTTCGGTTGAAGCATTCACGGCCACCACTGTTTTGTAACCTTGAGAAGCAGAATTCCATGTCCAGCGAAGAACAGCGGTGTCACTGCGGGGCAGGAACACAACGGAATAGGGCTCCACATTGATGGTGCAGGGAAACCCCACGGGAGGCGCCAAGTGTAAAGGAGCTGGGGCATCGGAAATGTTGTTGGGGGTGTAATGACCAGCTAGCAATGCGAACCCCACAAGGTTATAGGGTCCCCCCGAGCCGCACAAGAAGTCGTAGTTGTCCCATTCGGATATGACGCCGTAAGCAGATGAGTTACTGTAAACCCGAAGAGTGAGGTTGGTTTCGAGCGTGTTGTACAGCGACACCGTAGCCGCTAAACTTTGACCCTGGCTTATCTGCGTGGAGTTCAGGCTCAGTTTCAGAGACAATGCGCCGAAACCACCGCTGCTTAAAGCCGGAGCCCTATCAGCGGACTCCGAACTATAGAACAGGACCAATGCCGATGCTGAAAAGACGGCGATAGCCATCATCAACAGAGCAAAGATAGCCAATCCGCGGCCAGCCTCCATGGCCCATACACCTCTCCCAATTTAACTTCGTCCACAATATATGCGGTTCGACTCCAAATATGTTTTGCTCAAACTACGATTATAGTCATGGCGCCGCACCTCAACGGCGCAAACCGGATTATGAAACCCCAAAGTTTTATTGCCCAAGATTATCGCGGACGGCATCAATCTGAATTTAGTGAGCAACCACAACTCGTCCTATGAGGATGACGGGCGGAACTTTTTCGTTCGGTGGAGAACTGTAATAATACGGACGATGCGGTCGTTACCCAGCATGTTGGGACCGCATCCTCTTTTAAGAGCGTGTGGAACACACCTCCTTCGCGTATGATGTGGTCCTCTTAAAAATATCATTTGAGATTTACTTCTATATAGATTTGACTTAAATAATACATACACATTAAATATTGCTTTGTCTTACTTCTATTATGAGTAACTTAAACATAGGAGAATTGAGAGCCGCCTCTCTCCGAAGGCGCAGTCACCGCACTCAAATCCAGAATGGAAGCGCTACCCGAGAACCGTGAAAGTTTTGGCGCTCACCCAAGCGTGTCAAGTCTATGACCATAGGAAAAAAGCGTCACTCTTAACTGACCCTACTTAACACCTACACGTAGCGCGGTTATCGATTCCACAGGTTTTCGCAGCGATTTTTGCGTGTCTCTGCTAAGTTTGGAGTCCCACGCTGTCTATTACGTTTCCCGAGTTGGCATCCACCACCAAAACTATCTTGGAGCCTTTGTGGTCGTAGCGTACAAACCATACAGGAGCGTGAAGCAATTCTCCTTCGCCGGTTTCCACTTCGGTGTGAATTTGCTGGATCATATGGTACTTTGCGTGTGCTTTCTGCGATTGGAGCTGGTCAACCAGTGTTTTGGCCTGCGACGTTGCCACTTCCTCTGAAACGTCGCCGTTCAGCACTTTGACTCCGCTCGGAATCTTTGAAGAATCGAACAGGCCTCGGTCCTGCAGGTTAAAGCTGTAGTTTACGGGTTGATACTGGGTGAGCGCTTTGAGTGCCACCACAGGGTAATTGTAGTTTTCGTCCATCTGAAACGCTTTGCGAGGTTGACCGCCCCCGAAGCCGCCTCCCATCATTGTTCCAAGCATGGCTCCTTCAAGAAGCCCTCCTCCAAAAGCACCGCCGCGTCTGCCACCCCCGAAGCCACCTCCCATCAAACCAAACAGCGCAGCGGTCGTGGCTATGGTGCCAACTTCCACCGCGGCGTCGGTTGCAACAATTGAAGTACGCGCCGACGCGGGTATAATCCAGTATGGGACATATGACAGAGTGGCCTCTTCGAGAGTGGAGCTTTCCTGTAAGTGTCTTCTCAGGAAACCCTTATCCATGAGTTCGTGCACCTTTGAAAGAACCGCGTCTTTGCTGGTCACCTTCAGGGGGAGCATAGTGTGCTTCTCGATGCTTCTCCAGCCGTCGTCTCCAAGCGTGATACTCGAACCGCAGTATTCGCAGGTGATAACCATCTCCCCGAACTGCGGTTTAATTGGTGCGCCACAGCTTGGACACTTCAACTCGGTTATACCGCTGGGAGCCAAGACGCGGTGAGAAGCTTGTGCTGCTTGAGCGCTCGAACCAGGGTTTTTGGATGCGCCAACAGGGGCTCCGCATTTCATGCAAAAAGAGGCGTCATCTGGCAACTGTGCCCCACATTTCATACAATACATATTGAAACACCTATGTCAAGGGTTTTCCGCAGTTGGGGCAAAACTTGGAGGGCGCCTGAAGAGTGAATCCGCAGTTGGGACACTTTGAGAGCTGCTGCGCAAATTGGAGCTGTGTCCCACATTCAGGGCAGAACTTCATGTTGGTGGAAACGTTGAAGCCGCACTTGGGGCATTTCGCTTGGGGTTGCTGCTGAGGCTGAGCGGTCTGCGACACTTGGGTCAAATTTGCGCCGCAACTGGGACAGAAGGCGCTTGAAGCGGCCACCATAACACCACATTTGGGACAAGCCCTCATCGGTCCCTGCGCCATTCCCTGATAGAACTGTCCCGCCATCGCGTATCCGATGCCTGCTCCAGCCCCGATTCCCTCGCCTATGCCGACGCCAGCACCCGCTGTGCCGCTGGGATTCTTGGCCGCGTCCACCATGGCTTGACCCGCCTGATACTGAATGTAGTTGACACCCAACACAGACATCTGACTCCTCGTGTCCACGGCTTTCTGCACCTCCTCCGGCAGACTGACTGTGAGCCCTGACACTTTATTGATCTCTACGCCGTACTGTCCAAAATTGTCCGGAGCCGTTGTGAGAATTATCTGTTCAATGTTAGTTAGGTTCGCTGCCAAGTCTGTGACCCTCAGTCCCTGCGCCTTCAGCTTGCCCAGTGCGTTGTAAACCAAGATGACCATTTGCTCTCTTAACCTAGACTCAACGTCCGCGGAGGTTTCGGCCGCAAAGGTTCCCACGAATTGATTGATGAAATTTTCTGGCGAAGAAACCCTCCATCTATACTCACCGTACACCCTCAGATTCACTACGCCGAAAAGAGGGTCCAAGAACTCGTAGGGCTGAGTACTTCCAAATTTTCCATCGAAGAAGCGCTTCTGAAGATAGTAGACCTCTGCTTGCTGCTGGACACCTGTGAAAAACTTGAGCAGCGAACCCACTATGGGAGCATTGAAATCGGTGAGCGCGTACCGATTGGGCTTATCAAAGTATGTGAGAACTTTTCCGTCGCGATAGAACACGGCTATCTCATCCTCGCGAACAACAATGTTATCATTGAGCCTTATCAGACGCGGCACCTTCCACATCACATTGTTCTGTTTGAACTCGGGTTCCCAACTTATCGTCGTGGCGCCGAACACGCTTCCGCCGGAAGCGGGTACTCCTCCCTTATTGCTGCCAGCCATATCACATCACTTCTACTTTCAACGGTTATTTTAACAGTATGTTTTCAACGTATTCGATTCGAGCCGACCACTTAGAGTCAAAATCCGATACCAGTGATTCTATTGCGCTCAGCTTGGGTTGAATCGAAGCGGGCTGAGACGCGTCGTATATCAACGCCGAAGAAGACGTGGCCGACTCTAGGTCGAACGCGGTCTTTACAAACGCGTAGTCATAGTCGTACAACTTGTTCAGCTTGTCTTCGTCAAACACAAAAGTGGCCGCGATACCCGAGTAGCCCTGCTCAGAGTATCTGACCCGACCCGACAAACGCTGCAACTCGAAAATAAGGGAGCCAACATAAGAAACACTGCTAAAGTCTCCCGTCACCACAAGCCGCTTTCTTAGACTTTCTAGGTTGGCTTTGGCGCCGTCAAGCTTGTCGGCCACTTGGTTCCGCAGCAAGTCATCGGCCACTCTGATGTCATCAAGCTTTCTATAGGTTTTGAGTCCAGGAATCAAAGTTTCAAGCTTTTTTATGCTTCCCCTGTTGGCGGCCACTTGGTCGCGTATATCCGGATTACTCTCCGAATTACTCTCCGACATGTGTGCAACAATGAAAAGCTTTGCGCATGGACTTAACCTTTGCTTTGGACTCACGGAAAGGATTCACAAATCCAATTGGGCAAGTTCAACGTATGCATCCGTTGTCAAAATCTGTTTCTCAGTGATACATATGCTGGGAAACCAAAAGTTTGAGCGAGGCGTTGTTGACGCATAGTAAAACGGGTTTCCAGCTTCGAGCACGGAAATCGTTGGCTGGAACTAGGCTGGTGCAAGCAGATGGATGCTCCGTACTCAAATGCGACCGCTCGGCGAACGGGTTCAATGTGTCACACAAACTCCACCTTGAAACATTCAAAATCTTCAATGCAGTACTCGAATACTTGGTTAGCGGCGAACCAAAACTGTCTTTATCCCAGCAACGTCCCCCAACTCCAACACGTTACGTTTGCCGCTGCACACCTCCCTCTATACAGAGGGGAAACCTCCAGCGTGGGCCTCAAGCCCCAACTCACAGGTTCGCCAGTGTCCAGAATTTTAAACGAGAACCGCTTCGAGTTTTTGGGACAGCCGGCTCAATATTTATAAATGTGCTGGCTACTTGAGCCACTTACATTGAGCAAAATTCCCGAATCCGAGAGAAGAACTTACGAGGAAAGAACGAAGCGATCCTTGGAAATGTTTGAAAAGAGCAGGGAGTACACTCCTTTCGGCGTCCACAGCAACTATCGGTTCGTGGACCCTTATCCACTATACTGTAGCCGGGCGGCTGGCTCAAAGATTTGGGACGTGGACGGAAACCAGTACTTGGATTTCAACATGGGCTTCGGCGCATTGGTAACGGGTCATTCACATCCAGCGCTGGTTAAGACGATTCGGGAAAAAATTGAAGGCGGCACACTCTTCGGCTTCGAGTCCGACGAAGGGTACAGACTGGCCAAACTCATTTCTCAAAGATTCGACGTGGACATGGTAAAGTTCTCTACTACGGGTCTGGAGGGAACGATGCACGCGATAAGGTTGGCTCGCGCGTATACTGCAAAGAACAAGGTCCTAAAATTTGAAGGGTGCTACCACGGATCTCACGACACCGTCCTTGTGAGCGTAAAGCCCGCTTTGGGCAAGGCGGGTCACAGCAAGTTTCCCACTCAAGTAGCCGCTTCACAAGGTTTACCAGAAGAAATTGTGAAAAACACTCTTGTGGCCCCGTTCAACGACTTGGAGTCCACACAGAAAATAATGAACAAGCATCCAGACCAAGTGGGCGCAGTCATATTGGAGCCGATCCCTATGAACATGGGCTTTGTCCAGCCCGAACAGGGTTTCCTAGAAGGTTTGAGAAAGCTTTGCGATGAATACAACGCGCTGCTCATCTTTGATGAAGTAAAGACTTCCGGCAAGTTCTACGGTGGAGCCGCCGGCCACTATGGGGTTAAACCAGACCTTATGGTTCTCGGAAAGGCAATCGCGGGTGGATATCCACTCTCGGTCCTAGCGGGAAAAAGAGGTGTTATGGAAACCATTGTGCCAGGCGTGGTTTCACACGCGGGCACTTTTAACTCCAACCCTCTCTCAGTTTCCGCAGGCCTAGTGACCCTCTCCAAAATTTTAACTGAGGAAGCGTTCAGCTACTTGAACAAACTGGGTGAAGAGCTGGGTAGAGGTTATTCGGACATAGTGGGCGACGCCAAAATCGCGGCCAAAGTGAACTGGTTGGGGCCAAGCGGCGCGGTATTCTTCGGCGAGCAAGAGGTGCACAACTGGAGGGACTTTCTGAGATGTGATGTGGGCGCTTGGTGGACTTACTACATAGCAATGCTGAACCGCGGCATCGTGCCGGGTGGAACCGGCCCAGATGAACAGTGGACGCTTTCTGTGCAGCATGGAAAAGAGGAGGTTCAGCAACACTTGGAAACGTTCAAACAGGTGGCCCCTCTGCTCAAGTCCATAGGTCTGCCAATGCGAATGGTGGAAGCAATATAGTCCCCTGTAGTCCCTTTACTGTTTGGCTTCGCGCTTGCCAGTCCCTTACGTGTCCGCAAAGACCCTGACACGCAAAACATAAGGCAACTCAAACAACAATGGCAGCGACACCTTGTTGGTTTCGCGTCTACAAAAATCATTGGTATTGGAAACCATAATTTCATAATGCCCGCCAACTTGCATATTCAAAGCCTGTAACTCTTGGAAGCATCGGGGATAAACCGACGACGCCGCGTTACTCCGTGGCTTAGCCCCAAGGCATAACCTTTTGTGTGCTTCGAATTTTCAACTGATAACGCCTTTCCTTAAGGGGTAAGACAATTTTTATATAGTCGCCGGAATTTTTTTTGAGGGGGTCCATCTGCACCTCAGGAAAATTGGGCTTACTCAAACGGCCCCAGACGCCTTCTACACTTGGCTTCCAACGATTCTTCTTATCCTGTTTACAGTGGGCTCCTCGCTTACAGTGGTGGCCTACTTGACTCTGCCCCCAAGTATGTGTCGCTTTCAGCAGACCTCCCTGCGAGCCATAGACCAAAACTCGTGCAACGCTCTGCTTGCACTCTTTGCCAGATTCACGCAGACCAAGAGCGTTTTGTACACTTGGTCCAACAATGCTACTACCCTGAGCGGGGGACGTTATGCATCCACCTCAAACCAAATAATAATATCCTCGACTGGGCGAGTTACGTTGATACATTGGCCGCTGACCGTCGACGACTGGATTCGTAGGTTTGTTCAAGCATTGTTTGCGTTCTCAATGGCTTGGCCGATAGTAGAACCCCTCAGGAAAAGGGTGGTACACGGATTATAGACAAAAGAAAGGGCGACGACCGCCCTGATTCGTGTCGCATCACTGTTCTGCGACCACTGCTCATTGTGTCACAGCTTTTTGGTGTTAACCGAAGCCACTCTTTGGGTCTTTACGCAGAAACTCGCCCGCACGCTTGCTGGTATCCACTCCTAAGGCTCTGAGCGCGCGCCCGGACCTATTTCCAAGCGCTTCTCTCAATACACCCGGCAATGAATATTGCCTCGCAGAGCTCTATATGTTGCCGCCGCATCCTTCACTTGCGAAGCTGGCCTAAGCCAAGCGAACCCACAAGCCCAGAAAATTCACGGCACCCATCAGCTCCGCATCTTCCGAAAGAAGCCAAGCCCAAACACAGCGCGGTTTAAAACCGGTACAAACACCGATGTAGGCCAAGAAGCTTAACCTTTTCACGCTTCTAACCGAAACTCCGGACCCACCATGTAATGCTGGTGAACCAATACTTGGAATCCCGTCCACGATTTACTGCGAGTCTGCGCTTGTCCAATTAGCTGATGGGTAGCATCAAGTGAGGCTTCACTTATAGTGGTGTGGTCGAGTCCCTACAAACCTCTATCAGTCGTGCTATCTCTCTTTCTGAAGCCGGTTAAATAAAATAGCGGAAACAGCGTAGCTTCAACCCCTTGTGAAAATATGGTTCTTGATTTTGTCTCCGTCCAAGTCTATTAAAATGCCTCTTAGGAACCCAGCATTGTACTCGCTTCCAGAGTTGAATACGGGTATCTTTCTGCCGCTACCCACGCCCCTCAAATAATCCACTCCGCCCGACTCATGTATATGACCATGGAGACCAACCACGGGTTCGAATTCTTCCTCTATTTTTCTTACGGACACGCTTCCCACAGACTGCATCTGAACCTCTCCACCACTTATCACGGGTTTAAAGTCTTTGAGCTGAGGAGCCTTGTCGATAATGGTCCCATAGGGAGGCGGGTGCACCACCAAAACGGTTCTTTTGGCATCCATCCCCGAAACCATTCTTTTCAGGCGTTCGTATATTTCTTGGTCACTGATTTCCCTCGGAGAGTTCCAAGGAGTGGGATTCGAGTAGCCCAGACCTACGAGTTGGTGACCGTTACCAAACTCTATGACCCTCTCCTCGTAGGGCACCACAACATTACTCTCGTAGGATTGCACGAACTGGGCCACCTCCTTGTAGTCGTCGTTGCCGGGGATAACGTAAAGCTTTCCACCTTCTGGTCCGAGTTTCTGTTCCGCCTTTATAAAAAACTGTTTGAGCGTGTCTATCATAGCCTGAATAAAGAGCCCCTGAACCCTGCTTTTGTCGGCGGCGCATTCATCGTATTCCTCCTTGGTCATCACTGCATAGTAGTAACCGCTCATCCTAATCTGTTTTTGATGTTCAGCAAGCTGCGATGAATCGATAACCTTGTTTTGTCCGAAAAAGTCCAAGCTATACTTTCCGTTCTTAAGGTCGATTATGGGAACAAGAAGTTTTCCCGTCAAGTCTCCACCTATCACAACATCTTTGACCTTGTAAAACTTAGCAGCGTTAACGGTCTTGTTATAAGCTGTTTCGGAGCCGTGCACATCGGCCACGTATAAAAATCGGTATCCACCCATTCTACCGCACCCCACTTACGGTAAGCGTTACACAAGTATATAACTGTGGCGAGGATGCGACGCGCCGATTCCTTCATTTTTAGAAGACTCTTCAAACATTGTCCCAGCGCAAGACCCATGGTTCACAGCAGTGTTACAAAGTAGCCAATGCACACACCTTAACACAGTGACATCCTCACACGTCTAAAACACATGGGTTTTCCAGCTCACAAATGATGGCGAAAAGGAGCCATAATATAACAAGAGGGGAAATATTCGTTTTTGAATAATTTTTGAACCATGTAATCAGTCACTACATGGTCCGCAAGCACTCTTTCCTTAACCCACATCCACAATCATCTTTTACGGACGAGCCGAACATGACCCTTTGTCTCAGCCGCGAGTCGTGGCTGTGTCCGCTGTCTCCCATCGCAGTTTTCGCGCTCGTCATTAAACCGTTCAGCCAAAAGCACTATTTAAAGATGAGGCGCTGACCCTTCGGCTAAACTTTGGTGGAAGAGCCCAGAAAAGGATAGGTGTTGCACACCCACCGACAATCTCGTGCGCGTTACAAGCGTGCACCTTCTTAAATAGAAGGAGGCCAGCTTCAAAGCCGATTGTTTACGGGTGAATCGTACATTGAAACCAGAATCCCCAGTTTTTGGAAACAAAAAGTCATATCTAGCTTTAGAGTTTGCCGTGAGCGCTGTTTCCTATAATGCGGCACTCGCATTCGCAGCGATTCCCAATGTTTTGATGAAAGACGTTAACATTGGAGCCGAAGGCTTCGCGTTTTATAGCGGCATCTTTATACTTGCGCTGATGATTTTCTCGTTTCCGGCCGGGGTGCTGGCGAGCAGGCTTGGAAGTGTAAGGGTGGTATTCATAGGTCAAATAATAATAGGTTTATCATCTTTTGTATTTGGATTCACTTCGAGTTATACTGTTCAAATAATTTCTAGAGCAGCGCTTGGCTTGGGCTCTTCTTTTTGGTGGGTCGCATCACCCGAAAACATCGTTTCAGCTTTTGGAAGGAACAACTCTGCGATTCCCATCACACTTTGGCTCAGCGGATACGCCACTGGGGCGGCGGCTTCTTATCCGCTGACGGCTCTCGGCACGAATCTGCTGGGTTGGCACTCGGTGTTCGAGCTGTATGGAGGTGTATCCCTGTTGGTTGCCTCGTTCTACCTTCTGCGGCTAAGACAACGGATAATGAGTCCAGAGACTTCGAGTCCTATTCGAGGCTCGGTTCAAAGAGTGCTAAAACATTCAACCGAATGGGGGTCACCCAGCTTCGGTTCAAAACGATACACAACAAATGGATACACAGCGATTCTCTCTCATTTGAAGAAAAGATGGGTTTTATCAGTGGGCTCAGCCATGCTCCTCCAGTTTTTCGCTTGGTTCGGCATCCTGACATTTTTTCCGTTTTATTTGACGCAGAACGGTTTCGACCTGATTTCATCGGGCGCCTTCAGCTTCCTGCTTGTGGTTTTCGGTGTTCCAGCGTTTCTCTTGGGCGGAGTCATGGCGGCGAAGCTTAAGAGAACAGCGCCAATCCTGCTTTTGGGTCTCGCCTTGCTCAGCACCGTGGCCCTTATTCCGTATGCAGTGTCGAAATACGCGGACACCCCTATCCTCCTATATGTTGTACTTGCCGCAATAGGAATAGGGTTGGCATTACCCGACATCGCTTGGACATTTCTCAGCGAGGTTCTAACAATGCCCGGAGGCGGCTCCATTAGCTTTGGATTCGTGAACTCTTTCGGGCTTGTGGGAGCGATTTTGGGGACCACTATGACACCTTTTCTATCAGCCGTGTTCGGCTGGCCCGTGGTCTGGCTGGTCTACGCCCTGTCCGTGGCTGGAAGCTTTATTGTGAGCCTGTCGATTAGAAAGGAAGAAAACAAATGGTTCACACGCACTCAAGCAGCCTGACCGCAGCTCAAAAAAGGCTCGCAGCCCGAGCTGCGGCCTCTCAACATCTGGGTGCTTCCAACAAGTCTGTGTGGTTCACTTCAAGTGCATTTACAGGCTGCGTCCATTGTTGCAAAACAAGGTGACAACGCTGACAAAGCGGGCGAAGGTCGAGGCAGTTCATCACGCGTATCGTTTTGTAAGTTGAATCCGGCAACAAGAGGAAACTATTCATTTTTGCCGATAAAAAGCCGTCAGGTTGACACGTTTATATGCTTCGCCAGCGGTGTTCCCATGTGTTGAGTGAAACGGCATCGCGGCTCCGACTGCAAACGAGTGAACTCGCCCAACTTTTCGGTAGGCGCCTATCGCTTCTCAGAGGGATCGAGGACGCTTCAAAGCTTGTCTTAAACCCGCCTTTACAGGTAATGAATGCGCCGCGCGGTAACAGAGCTGCCGGTGTGGATGGTTCCATGGACTACGATGAAAGACTGGAACTCATGATTTTCTATGTGTCAGCCGCGGTTTTTTGTTGCCCTTACTCGTGGGTCAACGGTCAAGTGAAGTTTGAAATGGGTTCTGCTTACAGAAGCAACAGCGTGTCCGCCTCAGCTGCCGTTCCGTTATGGGCTGAAGACGTACACGACGTTTCCTCCGTGGACTCATCAACTCATTCTGGTCGAACATCGTGGGAACCCGAAGTAATGATGGGTCTGCAGCGAATCCCCTTCTCCATCATGACCATGGCAGAACTCGTGTGTGCACGGCGTCTTTTCGAAGACGAATCGGTAGGCATAGTGTTTTTGGACAGACCACTAAGCGGCACATTTCTGCCGCTTTCAAGAGACCTACGTCTTCTTCTTAGAAATGGAGATTCTGCGCTCACACGTCTTGCAACCTACAACGGCAGCGTTTCAATGCTGGACCTCAGATTGGCGGGTGTGCTGGGACCCGGAAACGTATACGTTCCCAACAGGAGACCCTATACGCCTTACTCGGCGCTGAATATAATGCTACAGCGTGAACGGAAGGGGTTGGACACGCCCACCACAGAACTGGCTCGAGCATTGCACCTATCCGATTCAGAGTTAAAGAGGACACTCAAGGCGTTGTTCAAAATGGACTCAGAAAACGACGGGACCCTTATCGAGTGGTCCACACCTTTGGCCATAAAACTCAGAGCGGAAGCCGCCAATTACTGGGAAAGAGTCAAAGCCGTGTGTGCCCAAGTTGTGGACAAACTGTTCGGAAACTCCGAGGCACACCCGCTCTTTATAAGTGGAGACGAATGGCTCACTGTGTTGGACCTCAACTCGGTGAATCTGTTTCTTATGTTCGACCTTGTCGAAGCCTCGCTCAGACACAAAAAGCTTCTGCTCGGCATCACCAAGGACACTTCTGCAACAGAGTACATTCGGGCAGTGCTCCCCTATTTGGGTACGCGGGGCTCAGTGTCGACCAGTTTTAAGGCTCCCAGACTCAAAAGCGACACAGCGTTTCTTACGATCCTGAGCGCCGCCAACTACGACAAAATAAGCAACCCTTGGAGAACACACGCCTACGACTCTTGCTTTGTCACTCTTTCATGGAAGACGGCGAAGGCGGAGACGGAGGGAGCAACGCGTGCTGAAAAGACACCCAGTCTGAGGGCCTCCAGAAAAACGGTTTCCAGAGAGAAGTTGTTCGTAAAAGGCTATTTTCAGCTACGCTCGTTCAAAGCAGATTCGGCCGCTCGTTCACCCGTGTTCGCATACGACCGCCCATACGCCGATGATACAGATTCAACCTTTGTGGTGAATCTGCGGGTGACAGACTTTTACGGCGAGGTTAACATCACACCTTTCAGCGAGCACGGCTCCAAGTCTGAAACGGACGACTTAGTACTGAGAATACTGGCCGCGTCCGATAACCCGGAAGTGCTGGAAGCCTTTGGTCACAACCAGCTCTTGTATCTTGCTGACAAGGCCGTTAAAGCTGAGGTGAAACTGATGCGTCAAACGCTAAGGCGAGTGGCGGACTTGGAGCTCGCAGCGTTCGAAAGAAAAGAAAGAATATTTATGGTCACCAAACGATTCAGAGACTTCAGAAGCCAAATGGAGCAGAACAGGGCGCGTTACTCACACGACCAGGAGGCGTGACCAAAATGTCGCGACTACACGAAGTGTTTAATGATTTCTCTGGTGTATTCGACGCGAAGCTACGCAGCCATCGAACTGTGTCGAGGACATCCACGAGTAGAAGCGAACAGATTACTGTAACCAGCCGCGTAGCTCTGCTAGAGGCAAAATTCGACTTAGCGGTTCTGGACAGGATGCACGAACCCAGCTTTGTGGGCATAGAGAGACGAGTTTCCAGCGGCTCCACGCCCATCTATCTCATCTATGAAGTTACGGGGGTACGCCCAACTCATTTTCAAATGCTTGCGATGGACACTTCTCTGCCTACTGTTATCAGAAAGGAATATCTGGACACGATTTACCAAGGGTGGGGAAAAAGCGAAGAGACATGGGTGGACGTTGCGTGCGTACCCACTGGCTACAAGATGACCGTGAACAGCAACGGTGAGCCTTCTTTTTCGAGAACGGGCCTCTTCCCGCTTGTGGGCGCCCCAGCTCATTTTTTGTCTGATTACGCCGTAAAGCGTCTTCTGTGCACCGAGAAAGGGGACCCACTGGGAACCCTCTTGGGATTCGGCCTACCACTGACAGTGGACCTCGAAGGACTGGTCAAATATCATGCTGGCGTGTTCGGCTTTACGGGGTCGGGTAAATCCAACTTGACCGCTCAACTCATCAGGAACATTATCAGCAAAGCACCGGATTCGACAGTTGTAGTGTTCGATGTGGCCGGAGAATATGCGATACACTTGGCGGACATCCTTTCCCAAGAGGGAAAACTCTTCACCACGGAAACATTCGCGGACGCCGAGTCTCTTGTGGACTCCCAGTCACTTCCCGAAACACTCGAAGGAGGAGTTTCAGGCGAAAAGCTGGTTCACTGGGCTCAGAGACTCATGGACCAGGGAAGAGTGAACAAGATAGTTTTTGAGCGAACACAACCAGTCTTTACCCTGAACTTTCTTTTGGACCTTTTGAATGTTTACGTTCAAGAAAAAAAGACGGGTGCGGTGCAGGCGGCGTCTGTGTATCAGCGCGTCATGGATGAGGTCGCGGGAAAAATGCACGCAGAACTTGACACGCCTCTTCAAGACCTGGAGGACGACGCTAAAAGCGGACTCGCACAACTTCTCGAAGAAGCGCTTTCAAAGCTGAATGACAGAAGCTCACTCTATGGAGACCTCGCTTCCTTCGTGGATCATCTGACGCGTACACTAAGCGAAGACTCGAACATTCAAGATGAGACCCGTAACGGATACGCGACCTCAAAAGACCTCGTCAAGTTGAGCTTAGAGGAAAACTCCCCAAAACTGGTCGTGGTGCACGCGCCCGAACCAGTGGGTGCAAGGGTCTTCGCGGCCGATTATATCACAGCTTTACTTAACGCCAAAAAACACGGCGCGAGGCGAAGAGTTCTGGTAGTGTTGGACGAGGCCCAAGAATACATACCTTACAACACTCGCAAAGACGACTTTACAGAATGGTCCAGCAGAGCTGTTGAAGCCCTGCTGAGACAGGGACGCAAATACAGGGCCCACTGCTGGCTGGCAACTCAGCGAGTCGCCCATCTTAACACCAATGCGTTGCAACAGTTGCACAGCTACTTTGTCAGTACGATGCCTCGCTACTACGACCGAATGGTTGTGGCCGATGCGTTTTCGTTGAACTACGAAGTCCTCGAACACACCACGCAGCTCGAAACCGGCCAATGGTTGTTCGTGTCCTATAAGGCCACCAAACAAAAGAACGTCCCAGTATTCATACAGGCACCCGACAACGAGGAGCATCTTAGGAAGTGGTTCAACTCGGGCTCCAATCTGGCTCTTTAGCCGATGCAGTCGCGGTGTGTTCGGTTGACTTGAACAACTTTAAATTGGGGCAGTCGCTGGTCCGATTGTTTCGAGGTGGAATCGAAGCGCGTACAACGCTTGCTCAAAGCATGGCTTCGCTGTTGGCGATTCTTTGGGTTGCAAACATCATCCAGCTGGGTCTAAGGTACAGCTGGGGTGTCGCGGTGCCTCAGGTCTCAAGTCAATTTGTGTTGAACGGTTTCCAAGCTGGAGCTGTGGCTTCGGCTTTCTACGCGGGCTACGTGGCCACAGGTATACCGTCGGGTTACCTTGTTGATAGAATGGGTTCAAAACGGGTCACCATTGCTTCGCTGTCAACGCTCGGCATGCTGAACTTTGCCATCGCATCATCGGAATCGTTTCCATGGTTACTCACGTCCTTCTTTGTCTGCGGAGTTGTGGCCGGCCCAATCTTTCCCTCATCCTTGAAAACAGTTGCCGAGAACCTAGCCGCCAAATCAAGAGCCACCGGCGTTGGAGCTTTGGAAACAGTGTCCCCATTTGCGATGAACATAGCCGCAACGGTGTACCCCTTGGTTATAGGTGACTTTGGTTGGAGAGCCATGTATTTCGGCCTGGGCCTCGCGTCTCTGGTGGTTTGCGCCGCATACTTTCTATACGCACCCGACACACACACCACCGCTTTAGCATCGGAGAGAAAGGGAAGCGTCAACACAGCTTTGTTCTCAACACTTGCAAACACAAGACTGGGATGGGCTGTGGCTGTCAGGCTCGGAAGAATGTGGGGAATAATAGCGCTGTCATCTTGGTTTTACGACTTCAGCTATAGTCTAGCGGGCCCAAGCGAGGCGCAGGCGGCATTCTTATTGCTCGCTTCCTTCGCAGTTGTGGGTCAGCTGGTGGGCGGAGTAGTGTCGGATAGGGTGGACAGGCGCCGAGTCGCGGCTGTGGGCATGTTGGGGTTCGGTTTGGCCACAGCCTCTTTTTCGACGGCGAAAACGGCGGAGTCGATCTACTTTTTGGCACCTTTAATCGGCTTTACAGCTTTTTTCTGGAAGAGTGGCTTGGACACCTACATAATGGAGGCGGTTGGACACAGGCAAAGAGGCTCTGCGGCTGGATACATGAACACAGTGTCTCAGCTGGGAAGCCTAGTTGCGCCCGCCGCAGTGGGTTACGCTTTGGACGCAACCAGCATTCATTCACCCTATCCCTTCTTGGTGCTAGCAGCCGGTCCACTTGCATCCGCCTTCTCTATGTTTCTGAAAATGCCTAGGCCGCATGACTCCTAACTGAGCGGCGACGCACCGTGTTTAGGCCATACCATTGACTGACATGGTGGGGTGGCTCACAGGATTAGGCACCAAACTTTATCATTCTTATAGTTATCAGTTCGTTTTTAGTCCATTCCAATACCTTTATAATTATGTTGTGGGAACAAACTTTCAAGTGATAGTTCAGACTGCGTGTTCTTCTGAAAGTAGTCGCATACTAGCTTGTTGGACAGTAACCATTGTAGTAATAACGGAGTATACCAGCAACTTGTTCGGGGCGGAAATCTTTACATCATGATTTACGCTAACAACAAAGTTGCTGGCAAAACTCAGCTTTAGTGATCGCTTTGAGTATTGGGAAGGCTTGCTTGTTGCTTGTGTTTGTAAGTTATACGCTTTTGATAGCCTTTCCATTACCATCGAATGGCTCAGTGGGGCTACTCCGAGGGATGAACGCGGTTTTTAGTGGAACAGTAATTGTTTTGTATCCCATTTGGATTTTTGTTTATTTCTTTGAAAGACAGAAAACTAACGCTAGTCTTTTAAAAATAACTTTTAAAGTAGTCGTTTATGTGTTGATTTCTATTATTACTTATCCAACTGTTTTTGTAAAGCTTATTGGAACACTCACGATACCCGCAGCATTCGCTTCCAGTTCTTTGTTTTACGATTTATTGGGTTTCACTCCAATCGCGATTCTCCTCGTCTTGACCGAGCTACTAAGAAAAATTTAGATTAAAAATGAGACCAAGAGCCGTATAAGGCAAACTGGATTTTCAAGCTAGTTTGAGTATTTTTATAGCGTATTCAAAACCTCACTCGAAAGGCACGTGTATTCCATTAAGGAAATAAGGGGCAGAGCTTGAAATTAAATATTCTGCTTTCTTGGACTTAGAGCAGCCCCTGGAAAATCACTTATTCGTAAGTGTGTTTACTCTATTCATACTCTTCTTCCTTAGTCTAGCATGGGGCCACAGAGTTTAAACCTCAATTGACTATAGGCATCTAACGCCCACCACAATGATGGTCTTCGAGGCATACGAACGAATTGTGTAGACTATTAGAGGAATGACTATTTCTCGCCGTGTCGAACTAGTCTTTCGTGGCCCCGCCCCATCCAGATAGCATTGCTTCAGTCGTGTATTCAGTCAACTGCCTGCGAGATATTTTGTCGGACGCGTATTCGAAGGGTTTGCGACACCGGTCTGGGCGCCGGCTATGGACGTAAAGTGGACAGCTGAAACCCTTAATGAATCAGTGTGCTCGAAACACTTATTTTTTGGACTGAAGAATTATTCTAACTTTGGAGAATCGCTCGCTTCCAGTAATCGACTTCGATATGTCCTCAGCGAGTTTTCGCGAAGACCCCTATACGTTTTATTCTGACCTGCGGAAGACTGGGTCGGTTCACTATCTTGCGCAGTTGGATTCCTACTGGTTCATTGGCTACAGCGGAGCCTCGAAGATTTTGTCCGATAAAAGATTCGGGAAAACTCTTGGCCCCTCACCAGCAAGCAGCCAAGGTGAAGGAGGAATGCAGGAGGCATTCGTTAAGACCATGCTGTTTGTCGACCCGCCCGATCACACGCGGCTACGAGGCCTTGTTAGCAAGGCGTTCACACCTAAAATGGTAGAAGGAGTTGGGCCACGTGTGAGGAAGATAGCCGGCGAGCTTCTCGCTGAAGTTGACGCAAAGTCGGGATTCGACGTGATATCCGAATTCTCGTTTCCGTTGCCAGCCATGGTTATAGCGGAGATCTTGGGGGTACCAGCGGAGGACAGGGTCCGGTTCAAGGATTGGTCCGATAAAATTATTCAATCCCTCGACTTTACTCTTCCGCCAGAAGAACACCGAGCCGCTTACAACGCACAGCTGGAACTCGCACAATATTTCTCGGACCTCATAGAAAGCCGTCGGACAAAACCCCAAGGAGACCTTGTGAGCGAGCTCATACGTGTACAAGAAGAAGGCGACAGACTCAGTCCAAGCGAACTTCTGGGTATGTGCATACTGCTCCTCGTGGCGGGTCATGAAACAACCACGAATCTCCTCGGAAACGGTTTCTACACGCTTCTCAAACACCCCGCGCATCTTTCACACCTACGCGACAACAGAGAACTGATGCCCTTAGCCGTCGAAGAACTTCTCAGGTTTGACCCGCCCGTTCAGCGCACAGCCAGAGTGGCTCTTGAAGACTTGGAGCTGGAAGGGGTGAAACTGAAACGCGGAGCCTTGGCGGTCGCCGTGATCGGCGCCGCAAACAGGGATCCAGAAGTCTTTGAGAACCCTGACACGCTGAACATAACACGACGAGACAACCATCATCTCTCATTTGGTAAGGGGATACACTTCTGTCTCGGCGCCCCACTCGCACGTTTGGAAGGCGGTATCGCCTTCAATGCTTTACTCGACAAGTTTCCAAACCCCGAGTTAATTGAGAAACCCGAGTGGAAAACCAACACTCTAATACGGGGACTAAAGCACTTGAAAATCGCTTCATAATAGGCAATAAGTCGTATTTAGCAAGTATTATGTGCTGCGTAATCACACACTCATGTTTATCGGTTGCCATGCTCGTACAAAAGTAGGCTCAGCGGTTTTGTGCACAGCTAAGCGGTAACTGAACTCAACAGTACTTCCCCGAACACTATTATTCATGCTCACCATTTCGAACTTCTGCAAACAGAAGTTTTTGGAAGGATACGCTATGAGAGGAGCCAGATGAGCGGTGCAAACAAATCGCGTCTGAAACAACTGAAATGAGAATTTTTATCACAGATTACGAGCCCACAAATTTGTTCAATTGTAGTTCGTTGACCAGAGTTTGCAATCGTTTTTGAGCCACGGTTATTTATTGAACCAACACTTATCAACTTCAGGGAAACAAAGAAGGTGAAATGTTTGGTAAATGGCGTGTGACGGTGATTGCACTCAGCGTGGCGCTGATGGGTTTGGATTTGTGGGGCTTATACCGAGTATTCCTTTTCCTCACGCATCAGACCCTACTCGGTGCAGTGGTGGCTGGCGGCATACTCTTTGTTTTCTTACTTGGATTGAGCGTGGTGATACTCTTCTTCGGAATTATAAGTGTACTAATAGCTGCGTTTGCCAAGTGAATCTGGCAAAGAAAAAGAGGTGATGACGCGTTTGAGTGAAGCCGTTTTAATGCTCACTTTCTAAGGATGAGCAGACGCTCTGAGGAGATTCCATCGGGAGATGAGTTCAGCCTACCTCTGAATAATCTCCTACTCTTTATTCGGTCGACCAAGAGCCTTTCATAGGAGTAGCCCAAAGCTTCGAAGTGCTCTCGAAAAACTTGGTGAAACGGAAACTCCACTCCTGAAAAGGTAGCGTTACCCACGAATACCGCTGCCACACCTTGACTTTCAAGCTGTGCCATTGCTTTCCCAAGAACGAAGAGAACCGACCTAAAATACGTTTCACAACGCCCAGCTACGCTAGGCTTTACAATAGAAAACAATTTTTTGAAGGTGTGGGACAGTATCTCAGTTCTTGGCGGATTCAAATTATAGGGTATTTCACGCTTGATAAGCGCGGTGATCTCAGAGTCTGTGAACCCCAACCATGCGAGTTCCAGCTTAACGCTTCTGATATATTCGTGGGCTATTCCGTAGGGTGGAGATGTTACGAGCAGCCTGAAGCGCTGGTCACCAAAATCGTAGTGGACTAGGTCCACGCCACCCCTGACAATGGACACTCCTCCACTGTAATAGTTGGCAAATTCCTTTGAGGCTCGGTATGCAGCTTTCAAGGACCCGATGAAGAACTCTTTGATGAGACTCCTATAATCGCCTTCCAAAAGTTTTTTCACTTCAAGAATCTTCATTTTGGATTTGAACAACTTGGGCACCGTGTCGTCTGCGAATGAAAATCGTTTGGTTGTTTTTAACAGGGCAATCAGAACAAGGGGATGCGGCTCTTTGTGATACGCCGCCCACATGGTTCGCAGCGTGTGCAAAAACTCTGGGGGATGCCAGTAGGTTATCCGCGACCACTTCGGAGTATAGAGCTCCTTGTTCTCAAGAACTGTCTCACCAATCGACGAAACCTCTTCCCAAGAAGAAACCCGAAAAGTCTTCGCTGCCGCTAAATGACTCAGTAGGGGGTTCAGGTCCAAGCTAACCGAATTTCTGTCCGTGATCTGAGCCTCCACACACACTGTGGCCGAACCAGCGAATGGGTCCAGCACCCAGTCACCCGCTCTGGTATACTCTTGGATCGCCCATCTGACGACTTGGGGAATAAATCTGGCGGGATAATAATACATTCCGTGTGACGCATAGGTCGTCGAAGGAATCTCTGGAACAAGCCTTCTAAAAGAGACTTGTTCAGAGGTGACTGAAGACGTTTTGAATCCACACTCCGTTGGTTGATTGTTCAGCTGTCACCCGCAGATGCAGCGAAGACTGGTCCAGATCAGGGCGAAGACCGACACGAAGTTTTGGACTAATCTCCGTATACCGTATAGTGCCAAGGTTTCCTAGGAGTTCCTGTAGTGTCTATGTATACAAACTTGGTCTCCGTATAGTCGTCGAAGGTGTAGGTGGACATGTCTTTGCCGAATCCGCTCTGCTTGAAACCTCCGTGTGGCATCTCCGAGGTCAGCGGTAAGTGGTCGTTCACCCATACGTCTCCGAATCTAAGCTGAGCCGAAGCCCTCATTGCTTTGGTCACGTCGTTTGTCCATACCGAAGCGGCCAAGCCGTAGACCACATCGTTTGCTTTCTCCAACGCTTCGTCAATGGTGGAGAATCTGAGGACGCTGAGCACTGGTCCGAAAATTTCCTGTTGACAAATCCTCATGTCCTGCTCCACTTCCGAAAAGATCGTGGGCTCGTGGAAGAATCCCTTGTCAAAAGGAGGGGACATCAGTGGTCTGTTGCCTCCCAAAACGAGGTTGGCACCTTCACTTTTGCCAGCGGCCACCATGTCCTCGACTTTTTTCAGCTGAGCCTCAGAGACCAGCGGACCCATGTCAGTGGTCCGCTTGGACGGGTCGCCAAGCCTTATCCGTCTGGCTTTGTCCGTCAACCTATCCAAAAACTTGTCGTGCACCCCTTCCTGAACGTATATACGTGTCGCAGCGGTGCAGTCCTGACCAGCGTTAACAAATCCCCCCACCACCGCTCCTTCCGCCGCAGCCTCCAAGTCGGCGTCATCAAGCACCACAAACGGTGCTTTTCCCCCCAATTCAAGCTGAACTCTTTTAACCGTAGCTGAGGCGAGTTCCATTATTCTTCTACCGGTAAACGTGTCGCCAGTCAAACCTACCATGTCCACCTTTGAACTCGTCACCAAGGCTTCTCCAACAGAGGCCCCTGGTCCCGTTACCACGTTGAACACGCCTTTTGGGACACCGGCTTTCTCTATTAGTTTGGCAAATTCAAGCGTTGTAAGAGGCGTCACGCTCGCAGGTTTCACGACAACAGTGTTGCCAGCCGCAATCGCGGGAATCGCCTTCCAAACCACCATCATCCAAGGATAGTTCCAAGGAGTGATACACGCAACTACGCCTACCGGCTCACGCCTAACGAAAAAAGTTCCCAAACCGTTGTATTCTTGAGCAGCTTTTCCCTCCAAGTTTCTGCAGACACCCGCAAAAAAGCGTATGTTGTCGATTCCCGTTGGAAAATCGGAGTCACGCGCCAATTTGATTGGTTTGCCCTGATTGACTGTTTCAATCATGGCCAGTCGATCCACTTCCTGTTCGACTAGGTCCGCGATCCTCCAGATTATTTTCGACCTGTCCGCCGGTGTCATTCTGGGCCAAGCTCCTTTGTCAAAGGCGTCACGCGCCGCATCCACGGCTTTTTCAACGTCTTCTCTGCTCGCCTTTGGGATCTGGGCTATTTTCTGAGCGGTGGCTGGGTTGAGAACATCAAACTTCTCCGCTTTCTCTGAAGCAACCCATTCTCCACCAATATACATTGCTTGTTCAGAAATCATCATCGTCAAACCACCAGCTCAGTTAGAGTTGAGCAACGAAATAACGTTTGCTTTAACAAAATATTCGCCTCAAAACGGCGAATCGCGCGCAAAGGCGTATACAGAAGAATTGTGCGGCAAAATTGGGAGGATAGTGTTGGTATCAATCAAAGCTTCCGACACACAACTGCACCCACAAACAAGCAATCCGATTTTGACTCTTCCAAAGTATAGAGAAATGGTCTTCTCAATGCAATAGAGCCAAGGCTCCCATCAATCGTTTAGCGATGAACTCTTGCAAAAAACTTATTTAGCTGGTTTGCGGCGAGTTTCCCTAATCAGAGCGTGGTAGCTTGGGTTTCGACTTGCTTGTCGTTGGAGGCGGCGCTCAAGGCAGGGTCATATCCGCTTTTTTCGCGCGTTCCTCTGGTTGTGACTCTGTTAGGCTCTGCGACATAAATTATAGAGCAGTCAAACAATATGCCCGTTGGTTGGGAAGCGACAAGGTCTCTGTTTTCAGAGTCAATGCGAAACATGTTGAGGAAATCGCTCATGCTGCAAGGGACTCGGATATAGTTGTCAACGCGGTTTTGCCGAGGTTCAATCTGAACGTGATGCGGGCAGCTTTGAGAGCCGGCGCGCACTACTTGGACCTTGCGTTCGGGCCGCCCTACGACAACCTGAACAAACAGTTTGGACACAATAAATCCTTTGAGGACGCCGGGCTGGTGGCGGTCACAGGTTCAGGTAAAGCACCGGGTTTGACCAATGTCCTCGCGGCGAAGGCTGCGGATGAACTGGACAGAATTGAAAACGTGTTCATAAGAATCTATGGCTCAATTGAATCCTCTGAACCCATCATGACTTGGTCTCCGAGGACACTCATAGAGGACTGCGCCTTAAAGCCTGTGGTTCTAAGGGGTGGTAAGATGATTGAGGTTGAACCTTTCAGTGGCGAAGAACTCTATACTTTTCCCGTGCAAAGCATTGGGACAAAGCGGGTCTGGAACCATTTACACGAAGAAGTCTTTATGCTTAAACAAACATTTTTTTCGAAGGGTCTGAGAAACTGTGATTTAAAAATGGGGGGAATAGACCAGATAAAGGGTCTTTACGAACTGGGTCTGCTGAGCACGCAAAAAGTGCTGGTGAATGGCCGACGCCTTTCACCGCTTGACACTGTTGCCTCGATGCTGCCGAAACCGCCAAACCAAAAGGAACTCAAAGCAAAAATCGAGTCGGGTTCGGTAAGAGGGTCCAGCGGCTGCGAAACCGTGGTCGTTGAAGGCCGAAGAAACGGCGAGTACAGAAAACACATTCTGTGGATTTCCGACCCAGACATAAGAAACGTGGTCAAACACTATCCAATGGCCACAGACGACTCTTATGTTGTGGGCATCAGTGGCGCGGTTATGGCGTTTTTTGTAGCTGAGGGGAAAATCAAAAATCCCGGTGTGTATACTCCGGAGGGGTTGCCCAAAGACATAAGGGCCAAGTATCTGCGGGAACTGGCGAGACTGCAACCGCCGATAGAGTTCCGCGAAAGGATTGTTCTACGTGAAACCAGCTTACCCAGGAAAAATGACGGTGCCACAATGATGCGAACATAGCACAAGCGTCCCTAGGGCGGTGTGCTAAAAACGTATCAGAAATACATTAATATTCGGGCTCACTATACGGTACACGTATTTGGTGCAGCAAGTGTCGGAGCTACCAGAAGAAATCCCTTTTATAGCCGAGGTCATACAGGGCGGGAGAATAACAATTCCGGACGAGGTAAGAGAAATTTTCGACATAAAAGAAGGCTACTTCGTTCTGTGCAACCTCAGAGTCATAGCGAGAAGACAAAAGAAGCCCAGGTCCCGTGGAAACAACAAAAAATAGGAATACCACATTGCGCGAAAATTTTGGTTCACCATAAACGAAGTTATTTATTGGTTCAGCGGTTCGACAGTCGCCACGAAAAACATGTTCTAGAAACAATATTCGACACTTCTACACGTTTTCGTTCACAAGGCGTCACAGAGCTTTGAAAACGCATAAATAAGCGGTTCCATTCAACAGGCGTGGCCGAGAATTTGAAAACGAATGCCGTGGACTGGTTGGTGCAATCTGAACAGCCCTGTATTAAATATCGCGTCCTAACGGATTTGCTGGGATACTCACAAAATGATGCAGAAGTCAAAGAAGCCTACGAGTCAATTTCAAAGGTCGGTTGGGGACGCGACATACTCTTAGAGCAGAGACCCGACGGTCACTGGTTAGCTGAAGAAAAATCCTTGTACTACCCAAAGTACACTGCGACCAATTGGCGCGCAATAATGCTCGCCGACATCGGACTAACCAAGAAACACGAATCCATCAATCGCGTAGCAGAGATCTACTTTAAAGAGTGGTTGTCGGACATGGACGCTGCCTATAGAGAAGGAGAGCTGTGCATAACTGGAAACTTGGCAAAGACGCTTACCAAGTTCGGGTACCAGGATGATCCCAGAGTGAAAAGGTTGTTCCAGTGGTTGGTGGAACATCAGAAAGATGATGGCGGGTGGCACTGCTTCGAATCCGATTCGGGGACACTGGACTGCTGGGAAGGCCTCGCTGCCTTTAACGCGCTTCCCAAACCCATGTGGACCAAAAGCATCAAAAGGTCAGCGGAGAAGGGAGCCGAATTCTACCTTGAACGCAAACTGTTCGAGGAAGGCGAAAAATACGAGCCTTGGTTCAGATTTCACTATCCCAACCATTATTATTATGACCTACTGGTGGGACTCGACGTGGTAACCGCGCTGGGCTTCGCTGGTGACAGAAGACTCAAGCCGGCGCTTGAAATCATGCAGGCAAAAAAGCTGTCGAATGGGAGATGGGTTCTCGACGCGGCGCACCCAGACCTAGACTCAGGGTCGTCTTATACTTTAAGGGGTAAAGTGACCCTCATAACACTGGAAAAAGTGGGTGAACCCAGTCAGTGGATAACCCTGACGTGTTTGTGTGTAGCCAAGAGAGTGGAGGAAGCGTGAAACCCCGAATTGGAGATGGCTCAATTTTTGGGTGTCGCCAAAATCGGCGGGCTCAGCCATTGGGTCACCCAAACTGAACCGTCAACCATTTTAACGCTTCGCCAACGCCGAAGACAAACGGAAATAAACTGGCAAAATCGGAAACGGGGATTCCCACAACTCTGTCGGCAAAGTGGGACACGGTTGACTCGCAGAGAGGTCTTACGGCAACTGGAACCAAAGAGAACCAGCACCTCCATGATCATTCGGCGTACGGGCACCCTTTACTTGTATGACCCACCCCACCGAAAGTTGAGTCTGCACGATGCTACGGAAAGCACTTGTAAACGATTACTATAACGTTTTATGCAGGGTAGGTTTTCGCCCCGACGACCCACAAAGTGCCAACGCTGTGAACCTATTAGTGAACGACAAATATTGGGTGCGGAGTCGAGAAAAACAAGTGTTCAATGGTCTCAGCAACCCAAAACCAAGCAAAGTTTCGAGAAACAAAGAACAACGCATCCACTTGGAATGCGAAAATACTGCTTTTGAATGACCGGATCTTTACATTGTGTTTGTTCAACGAGCTGAGCTAACCCCAAAATTTAAATAAAGCTTGCAATAGTGTAGACAATCTTCGATGCGTAGAAAGAAGGGTGTTTCAAAAACAATAGTTGCTGCGATAGTCGTCGTGGTAATTGTTTTGGTGGCCGCGCTTTACATCGCAGAAACTCGTCACCCAGTCGTTGCTACGAGTGAAACAAGTAGTTCGTCGACCACCACTACTCAATCCTTGAGTGCATCCACCACCCCTACTACTAGCACGTCCACGACATCCACCACTGCGTCCATTGTTCCGCCTCCTCCAACAAAGACCTCGCTTGTAGTTGAGGAGGGAGAGCAACCCGACTCTCTGGACCCCGCGGTCACCTTTACAACGCCTGGCTGGGAAGTCGTGGAACAAATCTATCAGGGTTTGGTGATGCCAAATGGTGAGAGTGTTACCAGCTATGTAGGCGTGCTGGCCCAGAACTGGACCGTTTCCAGTGACGGCATGACATACACCTTTAATTTAAGACACGGCGTAAAATTCAGCAACGGCGACCCCTTCAACGCATATGACATTTGGTTTTCGATTTACAGAACACTTATAATGAATCAAGCCCCAGCTTTTATCCTTGCACAAAACATGGCTCCCGGAAACGGTGTTAACTTCACCGTTAACGCCACGGTTCTGAATTCCATCAATTATGCGGATCCCTCGACTCAGAACCTCAGCTTTATGGAGTATCCAGCCCAATCGGTCCAAGTGGTAACCCCGTATCAAGTGGTGTTCCACCTAGGCTACGGATACAACGGTCCGAGCCCATACAACGCTTTTTTGGCCACTTTGACCACGCCGATGGCAATGGCGGTTGACCCCCGAGTGGTCGAGCAGAACGGCGGAGTGGTTGCGAACCAGACCAACTCGTGGATGGAGACAAACGCCGTTGGCACTGGCTTCTATACGCTGCAATCCTGGGTCCAAGGACAAAGCGTGACTCTTATCAAAAACAATGACTACTGGGCCAACAACCTCTCAGCTACGCAGCTGAACTACGCGATTAAGCCCGCGATCCTGAACACGGTCACAATCTACTATAAAGCGGACACAGCCAGAATTGCGGACCTCAAATCCGGATTCGCCCAAATAATCGAAGCACCAGTTTCGGACTATGGCGTGCTTCAACAGATGTCTGGGGTGAATGTAAGCGTTTTGCCAGTGCAGTTCGGCTCATCGGAAGGCGTGTACTATTTATACATGGACCAAGCCGCTTTTCCACCCTTTCAAAACGTCCTTGTCAGAGAAGCGGTGTCCTACGCAATTGACTACCAAGGAATAATCAAAGACGTATTTAACAACGAGGCTTCCCAGTGGATAGGACCAGTGCCACCTGGCTTCCCGTATTATCAACAGGCCACCGCGGGCCTTTCACCCTACCAGTACAATCCGTTGAAGGCTGCTCAGCTCTTGGCCCAAGCGGGCTACAGAGCCACGGCGCCAAACGGAACAGTTCTGAACCCCAGCGGACAGCCGTTTCCTTCTCTTAACTTTTTGTATGATTCTGACAGCACGAGCCAAACAGAGGTGGCGTCGATCATCGGCTCCCAGCTGTCCAGCATAGGAATAACAGTAACGCTTGCCCCCCTTACCACTCAGCAATACACCAACGTGGTTTACTCCACTAGCTCCAACACGTCTTACCCGTTCGGACTCAACTTTTACTCCGAGGATTATACGGCTAGCATCGATTATGTGAACGCGCTTACAACAGGCGACTTTGTGGGAACATCTGGCTACTATAATCTGACGGTTGTGAATTGGACTATTGAAGCGGCAACCGCGCTCAGCAACCAAACCATAGTTCAAAGCCTCGCCAACATAACAAGGGCAATGTACAACTCGTACACCGACATCTGGCTCTATGTACCGTATCTACTCGCCGTTCACGCCGACAACGTCGCAGGAATGATACCCAACCCTGGAGGCTCGGGTGCGGGTTACTTTTTCTTTTATAACACGGTGCACTACACCTGACAGGCCTCTGAGATGTTGTCACTCAAGGACTTTCTGAAATTCATGCTTCGGAGAGCTGTCGGCTCATTTTTGGTGCTTCTCGGAGTCGTGTTGATAATCTTCTTGATCTCACACGCGCTCAACCCCGACCCCGCACACCTGTGGGCGGGTCCAAAAGCCAAGCCCTCGACGGTAGAGGCGGTGGCCCTCAGATACCACTTGAACGACCCCTTACCCGTCCAGCTATACTTTTTCTTGGTAAATCTGTTTACGGGGAGGCTTGGAACAGACCCCTTAACTGGCCAGTCCATAGCCTCTGAAATAATGTTTTATGTTCCAAACACGCTTGAACTGGTTCTCGCCGCCTTGGTGATCATAGTGGCCGCGGGCATAGGCTTGGGATACGTGTCCGCCATGAATTTCAGCGGGCCACGCGACTCAGCGATAAGAGTGGTGTACCTTTTGGCTTGGGCCACGCCCACCTTTCTGGGCTCAATAGTGGCCGTGCTGGTATTCGCCACTTATATTCCGATTTTCCCTTCTGGGGGCATGTATTCGTCCGGTCTAACACCTCCTCCTAGGATAACCGGTGTGTTCATTTTGGATTCTCTTCTGGGACTCAGGGTCCAAGACTTTTTGTCGGGCTTGTATCACCTGATTCTCCCAGCTGCCACGCTTGCGTTTCTGAACTTTGGCCTAATAGCTCGGATAGCTCGGTCTTCAATTCTCGACGTCCGATGGGCCACCCACGTTAAATCCGCATTGGCCAAGGGGTTAACACAGAAAGAGCTTCGTCGAAGACATATTCTAAGGAACGGCTTGATAGACGTGAACACTTTGAGCGCCGTCATGTTCGGTTGGCTACTTTCGGGTACAGTGGTGGTTGAACAGGTGTTCGCTTGGCCCGGAATCGGCCAGTTTGCATACAACGCCATAGCGGCGGATGATTATCCAGTGCTGATCCCCGTGGTCATAGTTTTTACGGTTGGGGTTATAGTGGCCAACTTTTTGGCGGACGTGGTTTACTCAGTGTTGGACCCGAGAATCGCTTTGGGTGAATCCAAATAGTGTTCATCAGAGGCGTAAAGCTGAAACAACTGATACTTTCGAACAAGCTGTCTGCTGCGGGTTTCTTCATAGTAGCGGTGTTCGTGCTTCTCGCACTGGTCGAAGCCGCGAGCTCTGGTCATATTACCCCCTATAACCCTTACAAACCGAACCTGGAACAGGTGAATTCGGCTCCCAGTTTGAATCATTTTTTCGGCACTGATTTCGAAGGAAGAGACATTTTCTCCAGGGTGATAGCAGCTCTTCCAATCGACGTTGGCATCCCTTTGGCGGTGGTGTCGCTTTCGGCTTGCATCGGGATTCTTGCGGGTGTAATGGCGGGCTACTTCGGAGGCTGGCTTGAGGAAGTAATAATGAGGTTCACCGACCTTTTCCTCGCGTTTCCAGCCCTTATCATGGTGTTGGCTGTCGCCGCCACACTGGGTCCTAGCCTGATAAATGCTATCTTGGCCATAGTGTTCACCTGGTGGCCACCCTATGTGAGACTGGTCAGAGGAAGCGTGCTCGAAGTGGGCACCGAAGATTTTATAGCCGTTTCGAAAACCCTTAACTCTTCGTTTTTCTATATTCTGAGAAAGGGAATAGTCCCAAACGTTCTACCATCGGTTTTGGTTTATGCAACCATGGACGTTGGCACGGCTCTGCTGAACCTTTCGACACTGGGATACTTGGGAATAGGTATTCCCCCGAATACTCCAGAGCTGGGGGGGATGGCGGCCGCCATCAGCAGCAACCTATACACTCATCCTTTGGAGGCGCTTCTGCCCGCCTTCGTCTTGTTCCTTATAATCGCGGGTTTCAGCTTTCTGGGAGAAGGTCTAAGGGAGACTCTGGATGTAAAAGTGAGACCCCATATTTTGGTCAGAAACAAAGTTTTCGGAGAAACCAAAAAGGTGGACGACTCGGATGACCACACATCCAAAGCTTGAGCGTGGCCAAGAGCCAACGCAAAGCTGATAGAGGACGCGGCGCTCAACTCCGCGTGGCAGAACCGTGTTCGAAATCGACGAGTGGTTTCTGAATCCGTTTGAATGGTATAGGACGATGCGCGCTTCGGCGCCTGTATACTTTGACCCTCAGAGGGAGATTTGGAATGTTTTTCGCTATTCCGACGTAAAACGTGTTCTCTCCGACTTCCACGTGTTCTCCTCCAAGTTTGGAGAACCCGGTTCAGAAACACCCATAACCAACAGCATGATTTCCGCTGATCCTCCTCTTCACACTAGGCTTCGAAGCATAGTGTCCAAGGCGTTCACACCGAATTCGGTTGCCAAACTGGAACCAAGAATTACAGGGATCGCGAACCAGCTGCTGGACGAAGCGGTTCCCAGAGGAGCCATGGACGTCATAGGAGACTTCGCCGAGCCGCTACCAGTCACCGTGATAGCCGAATTGCTCGGAATACCCGTCGAAGACCGAAGAAAGTTTAAAGAATGGTCGGATAGCACAGTGGGAGTAACAAACACGGGCTACGGTCAAACTTCGAGGCGGGACACTCAACACGAACTGGCCGAATATTTCTCGGAAGTACTACGTGACCGTGGAAGCAATCCCGGAAACGACCTTATCAGCTCAATAGTGACGTCGAAAGTGGACACTCAACGCTTAACACACGAGGAAGCGTTGGGGTTCTGCTTGCTTCTACTGGTAGCGGGAAACGAAACCACTACAAATCTGATCGGCAACGCCATTCGAATACTCACTGAAAAAAATGGTGAGCAAACGTTGAGCAGGCTGAGGCGGGACCCGTCTCTGATCCCATCCGCGGTTGAAGAGGTTCTCCGCTATGAGTCGCCGGTGCAATCAATGTTTCGCATCACAGTCGTGGACACTGAATTGGGCGACAAAAAGATCAGCGCTGGCCAAACCGTTCTTTCCTGGATAGGGTCGGCCAACCGTGACGAATCCGTGTTCCCATCACCCGACGACTTCAACGTGGAACGCAAACCCAATCCACACATCGCCTTTGGACACGGAATACACATGTGTCTGGGAGCTTCTTTGGCTAGGCTGGAGGCCAAAGTTGCTCTTACTACTTTAATCGGAAGATTCGACCAACTCCAGAGGCAGAACCCTGATCAAACCCCTGAACCAATCAAAAACATCATTATACACGGTGTCAGACACCTCCCCATAGTGTTCTCCTCTAAGCGATGAAACGAAAATTGTGGGTGATACTTCGGGCTTAACGGTTACTCAAAAACTTTAATATCAATACTGGGCAGCCGTGCCCTCGCAAAGGAAACACGACACAGTGTGACCCGAATCTACATTGAACATGGGTGGCTCCGCTTCGCACTTTGCAAAGGCGTATGGGCAAACATTTCTATAGCGACATCCAGTAGAGGCTGGTTCGTGCTCTTTGAAGCTGCCCGAATAATCAACTTCCTCGTTGTGAATCGTGTGGGCCACCAACTCCCGAGTGTAAGGGTGCCCAGGAGCCACAATCACATCGCTGGTCCTCCCCAGCTCCATCAGTTTACCGTAAAAAAGTACACCCATTCTGTTACTCATATACCTGAGCACTTTTAGGTCATGGGTGATGAAGAGATAAGAGAGACCCAGTTGAAATTTGAGGTCTTTCAGAGTATTGAGCACCTGGGCTTGAACCGACACATCCAAGCTACTTGTGGGTTCGTCGAGGACCAACAGTTTTTTGGGTATAACTAGTGCCCTTGCCAAGCTAACTCTTTGTTTCTCGCCTCCGCTCAACTCCTTAGGGTACACATCCAAGCTGCTTCTTCGGAGTCCTACCAAGGGGACTATTCTCTCCACTCTTTCACCAAATTCTTTTTTATCCACGCTTTTGGAGGCTATAAGCGCCTCCTCTATGATTTCTCTGACTTTGAGCCTGGGATTGAGTGACCCCACAGGGTCTTGGAACACTATTCCAACGTGTCGCCTGAGTTCGGTCACGTCCTGCTTCTTACCGAAGTCAACTCGTTTGCCAAACAGTCTCACAGCTCCAGAAGTGGGCTTATAGAGGCCCACAAGAACCTTTGCAATGGTGGATTTACCCGAACCAGTTTCACCCGCCAACCCAAACGTTTCCCCTTCATAAACTGAGAAGGAAACCCCATCCACCGCCTTAACAACCCGAGTCTTTCTCCCAAGAGGCCAGCCGCTTCTGGTCTTGGTTTTAAAGTGAACTCTGAGGTCTTCGACCTCAACTATGCTTTTCGCCGTCACGGATGTATAACCAACACTTGGCCAAGCGGTTGCTGCTCAAAGCGTGGGGTGGCTCGCTGAGTTCGCAAATTCGCATAACTCGCTCGCATCGAGGGCTAAACTTGCAACCCTTGGGAAGCCTCTTCAGATCGGGTGCTTCGCCCGGCGGTACGGGTAGCGGAGGCGAATCTTCGAATCCAGTAGGCAAAGCTGAAACCAGGGCTTGGGTGTATGGGTGAAGCGGTTTTTCGAGAACGTCCTTTGCGTCGCCTGTCTCCATGATCCTTCCCGCATACATAACGTACAGCTTGTCACATATACGAGAAGCAAGCGTTAGGTCATGCGTGATAAGAAGCATGGCGACCCCGAACCGCTTGTTCAAATATTTCAGCATGCCGAGTATCCTGTCTTGGACGTAAGCGTCGAGCCCGGTGGTTGGCTCATCCAGAATAAGGAGTTTGGGCTTCTCGAGCACGGATATTGCTATGGCCACCCTCTTCCTCATCCCACCGGAGAGTTCGTGCGGATACTTTTTCAAGACGAGCGTGGGTTGTTCAATGCATAAATCTTTGAGTATCTGAGTGATCAGGGTTTCCTCATCTTTTTCAGAATCCAGACTCCCTCTACGCCGCATAACCTGCAGAGACTCGCGTATCTGAAACTCTACACTGTACACAGGGTTCAAAGCCGCCAGCGACTCCTGAAGAACCATTCCTATACCTGTACCACGTATTCGCGTCAATTCGTCTGGACCCATTTTGAGCAGGTCTATATCCTCAAAGAATATTGAACCTTTGACCACTCGTGCTGGTGGCGAGTCTATAAGACCAAGGATTGTTAGGCCCAAAGTGGTTTTACCCGAACCACTTTCACCCACTACGCCAACCACTTCGCCTTGACGAATATCGAGTGACACGTCGTTAAGAACCCTGACTCTTCCGTCTATCGTTACAAACTCAACAGTTAAACCCTCAACGTTCAGAAGGCTGCCTTGGGCGCGCGACCCTTGTCGTAACGCTAACCCGAAATCAGCGAGCAATGGTCACGCCTCTGAAGCCACCCAAACGACCCCCCTTACAAAGGAAAAAATGCGTGTACGACATACGCTTACAAAAAGCTTTGGTTGGAGGAGTGTCATACACGAACCTTTCATTCGGAGACACTCGAATCCTTTCCACGATTCTTTTTATACAAGACCTGAAAGCGCGGAAACAACTTCGGCAGACCAACATCAGCGGAGACCAGACATTTGAGTCCAACTCGTCGGATGCTGGCTCGCACATATCAACGAAAATTGACGTTGTAAAGCATATAACTTTTTTGCCCAAGTAAGAGCGGCTCAAACAAGCGTAGGGTGGTGGCCGACTGTGAACGAAACTCTGGTGTGAATTCTGCCGATTTATTTATAAATGTGTATCACGAATACGTTTATATACTTGTGAGTGCAATCTTTGTATAAAGCTGCTGGAGCCATATACACGGTGGACGCTTTGGCATTTCGGGCAGGAAGTCGGGTAACCCTCTTCCAAATGCTCAAACGGAAGAACCACGCTCGCAGGTGAACCATCGCCGAGGCTCACACGTGTACCGTGCTCAGTAGGTGGCTGATAAATCATGATAAGCGGTGAGTACAAGTCTATGTCGGCTCAGAAACACATGGCCGACACATCAAAGTCTCTGGAACTGTTCGGTGAAGCCAAGAAGGTTATACCTTCTGGTGTTTCCTCGTTGCAGAGGGTGGCTGGGTTCTCCAATCATCCCATTTGCATGGAAAACGGTTCTGGTTCAAAGATAAGAGACGTGGACGGCAACGAATATGTGGACCTTCTGATGGGTTTTGGTTCCCTTATAAACGGGCACTCGCATCCTCGCATCGTAGACGCATTGAAAAAACAGGCTGAAACCATGACATTGTGCGGCACACCAACGGAACTCGAAGTTAAAGTGGCTCGCAAAGTGAACTCTATGGTTCCCAACGCGGACATGACGCTGTTCTGCAACTCAGGCACCGAGGCCACGATGCATGCGATAAGAATCGCGCGTGCGGTTACTGGTAAAGACAGAATAGTTAAGTTCGAAGGGGGATACCATGGACAACACGACTATGTGCTGTTCAGCGTAGAACCGTCCGAAACCGGGCTCGAAATTTCACCTTTTAGAGTGCCCTATCAGCCGGGTATCCCTGAAGAAATAGCTCGCACTGTTGTGGTCGCGCCTTGGAACAATCCTCAGATACTCGAAAAGATTCTCAAGCGCTACCGAAACGATATTGCTGCCATAATCACTGAACCCATCATGGCCAATTGCGGGGTGATAATGCCAGAACCCGATTACTTAAAGCAGCTTAAGGAACTGGCAGAAAAGTATGAGGCGTTGCTCATCTTCGACGAGGTGCTCACGGGCTTCCGCGTTGCCAAGGGGGGCGCCCAAGAATATTTTGGGGTTAATGCAGACATGGTAGTGTTCGGAAAGGCTTTGGGCGGAGGTGTTCCAATAGCAGCTGTTTCTGGAAGACGAGAGATCATGGAGATGGTGGCGCCCGGCAAAATAGGATTCGGTGGCACCTACAACGCCAATCCCCTCAGCCTAGCGGGTTCGCTGGCGAATCTGGAACTGCTCTCGGAGAATAACGGAGCAGTCTACTCCTCTTTGCACGGCGTGGGCTCCACGCTTATAAGAGGGTTGACCGAACAGGCCCGTGACGCGGGCGTCGAGCTGTTGGCGCAGGGAGTGGGTCCGCTGTTCCAGCTGTTCTTTACACACCTTGAGAAGATAAGGAATTACAGGGAAGCTTGGCTCGCCGATGACGACATTTTTCATACGTTTCACGAAGAAATGTTGAAGAGAAGAGTTTACCTGCACCCAGACCCCTTTGAAAGAATACCCATCTCAACGGCCCACAGCAAAGAGGATATAGACTACGTGGTTGAAGCATCCGGCGAGGCCTTCAAAGAGGTTCGAAGAACACAGATTTAGACACCGCCGCACCCCTCCACAACATTTTCTGTGCGCTCAAAGTCTCTCGTAGTCTAAACATAACTCCAAGAGCCCGGCGTCCGCAGTCCTAAGGTTCGCCCAAATTGCTCCGCAAAACTGGTTAGGTGGGAAATTTTGATCCCGGCCCTATGAGGTGTTCACCACATTTTGAACAAGGAGAACTCAAAAGCTCAGCAATTGCGAAGAGATTAATATCAGATACGTTTAATATTGTATCTAGTGAATGAATCTTTAATGGAAGCCCAAGCAGTCTATGACAGCATTAAAGCCGAGGGGGAAAGGCTAGAGAAGACAATGGGTTGGGCTAAAGCGGCGGCGCTTTACTTGGAAGGAGCTCAACGCATGATTTCGAAGGAACACGCTGTCACCCTGTTTCTGAAGGCGGCTGCATGTTTTGAGGCTTCCGCATTCAACGCTCCAAATGAAAGAGAATTTTCATTAGCCATATCCGAGGCGATCTCCGCCTGTTCAAAGGCTGAAGAGTTGGGATCTTCGGCTGCAACCGTGAACTCCTTTAGTGTCCTGCCAAGGGTTCATGGCTTGAGGCTCAGAACCTTTTTGAGCAGCAGCGTGGAAGAAAGAAGCTGCTCTACGAAGCTCTGAAAATCTTGACCCCAACGCTAAAACTAGCCATTTCAAGCGGAAACTTCGAAGAGTCGGCGTCGCTCGGTCCGACAACTCTCAAAATATATAGAGACCTGATCCTAATCGAAGAAGGAGTCTCCAACAAGACGAATTTCGAAAACTCTTTGAAAACAGCCAAAGAGTTGTGCGAACTGTCAGTCTCACACGGAGACTACGACACGGCAGCGGAGTGCTACGCTTTGTTACTCGAAATCAATAATGCTTCTAACTTTAGTTTTCCTAAGGAGGAAACTCCTTACAGTACCGCGCAGCTGGTGGCAGAGGTTGAAACAGTTTTACCACGTGTAAGCGAGCCGCAAAGAGCGCTTTTGTTGGCTTGGATAGCGGCGCTGCTGCAGGACGCCGGAAGAGCCGAGGCTCCGTTCCCCAAGTTAGAAGAGGCGATGCGTCTTGCCAGACACTGCGCGAACAGAACGGCGCTTATCACGTGTCTGAACTGGTACATTTATTTTCTGAGAGACAAGCTTTCATTGGAACACGACCCTGAGGAAGCAACCAAAACCTTTGAGCAAGCAAAAGCCATGTTTGACGAACTCAGCACTCTAACGGCCAACGCCTCAGACATATATTCAGAGTTTACGCGGGGAATAGCACTGGGTAACCTGATTGTGATTGAAGCTGAATTTGCAAAGGTTTTTGTAGCCAACCCAGACCAAAAGAAGAAGATTCTAAGAGAAGCTATTGAAGATTACCGCTTGGGTTTTGAAGACACAAGGAGTATCGGTGGACACCCAGCCGTATTTATTTTGATAGGCGGACTGAACGCCTACGTGGCTTTGGTGCTATTAGTAGAGAGTTCTTCCGAGAGAACGAAACTGCTGAATGAGGCATATGAACTGAGCCGCTTGGAACTAGAAATGACATTATACGTAGAGCCCTACTTCTCTTGGAACATAGGCGTATCCCACTGTAGACAGGGTCGCGTCGAATACCTTATAGCACGTGAAACCCAACGCGCCGAGGAAAAACAAGAATGGTTACGGAGGGCTGGGGAAAGCTACCGAAAGGGGTTACAGAAAATGCAGGAAGAAAGAGTACTGTCCAAAGCTTTACATGCCAGACTTGGCAACGCAAGAACAGAAGCCGCAGCGGTTTTCGAAGACACCTTTTTGATCACAAGAGACGAAAAGTCTCTGTCTGAGGCGCTGAGCCAACTTGCCGAAGCATCCGACAATTACTTTTTAGCCGACAAGCTGTCGCTTGCGGCGGAAGCCCACTGGAAAAGGGGTCAACTACTGGGTAGCACAAAAGCTCACCGCAGCGCATCAGCCGAGTACCAGCGGGCTTCGGAGACCTACGAGAAGTGCGCATTACGGGCGCAAAGCAGTGTTTTCTCCGAGGTGTATCGAAACCTGAGTGTATATATGAAGGCTTGGAGTCTTATTGAAGAGTCGCGTGACGCGCACACTCAAGGTTACCTTCTTGAAGCAAGTAAAAAATATGATGATGCAGCAACGCTTTTTTCAGAATCAACAGTTTGGAAGACTCTTTCGAGCTACTGCAGTGCCCAAGCCTCTTTGGAGGAGGGAGAAGCTTTGTCACTGGAGGAGAAGTTCAGCCAAGCCTGCGACGCTTTTCGCAGAAGCACCCAAGCCTTTTCGTTTTGCGTCGCAAACTTGCAAAACTGGATTCCGCCAACTTGGGCTATGAAAGAAGAAGAAAGAAGGCTTTGGCAGAAGGTGGCTTCCAAGGGTGAACAATACTCTCTTGCAAGGCTCGAACTCGAAGAAGCCAGAATCCTCGATGAGAAGGGGGAAAAGTTATTGAGCGCCCGAAAGTTTGCCTCAGCTGCTAAGATGTTGGAAAACCTTTCCCTTCTTGAGGAAACAGATGAGGGCAGAAGGGGGATCCTGTATCTGATGCTGAACTGCAAAGCTTGGCAATCCATGAAAGAAGCGGAAGCTTATTCGGATTCCAAAAAATATTTGTTGGCTGCCGACACCTTTGAGGAATCGGCGGATTCTGCTGTCAGCGACAAGGAGACGATGCTGGCAAAGGGCCACGCCTGTTTCTGTCGCGCGCTCGCTGCCGGAACACAGCTCAGACTCACAAGGGAAGAGAAGTACTACGTTGATACAAAAAGGTATCTCGAAACGGCGGCTGACTGTTACATGCAGGCAGGGATGAGCAGAGCGTCGGAGTGGACACGGGGAACCGAAAGAATGTTTGACGGAATCGTTTATCTGCGCAGAGCCGAGGCGCAAATCGACCCAGCCTCCAAGTCCCGGCTTTACGCATTGGCAAAAAGAAGCTTCGAGGCAGCCAGAGATTTGTTCCACGCCGCGGGTTACACAGGCAAAGAAGCTGAGGCACACAAATATTTAAGGAGGACAATCGAAGAACTACAGGTTTTTGCATATCCAGAAGAAGTATTGGACCCGAAAGTGACACTGAAAACCAAACCCGGCTCAACTCTGTCCTATGGCAGATTCATGGGTGCTCGACAGTTCGAACAGGCCACAATGCTTTGCAGGTTGGACACCAATGAGAAAATGGTTCTGCTGGGCAAAAGGGTCAGAATCAAAATCGAAATCGCAAATGTCGGCAGAGCGGACGCTTCGCTTCTTAGATTAGAAGATTTCCCTCTGGACATCGAAATAACTGCCGGGGATGCGGGTTTTGAATATTCGAAGGGGCGCTTGGACCTGAAAAGACATCGTCTTCAACCCGGTCGAATCCTGGAATTCGAGCTTCAATTTGTGTTCAGGTCACCAGGCGCCACAACACTTCGACCATTACTGGTTTTCTCTGATTCGTTCGGCAGGATGCACATCAACTTCGCCGCCCCTCTCACCTTGAACGTCGTGGACCATGTGAAAGAAGAGGGTGTGCCCGTCCAATCAGTAAACAAAGAGGAAAGTAAAGGTGAAGAAAGGAAACTGGCGGCCATAATGTTTACAGACATGGTGGGCTACACAGCGTTGGCACACAGAGACGAAGAGTTGTCGTTGGAACTTTTGGAGGAACACAGAAGAATGATTCGCGCTCTGATAAGAAAGTATAGTGGAACAGAGATAAAAACGATTGGCGATTCTTTTCTTATCGAGTTCACGAGTACGCTGGACGCCGTGAAATGCGCTTTGAACATACAGTCGGAGATAAGAGAACGTAACGGGTGGGTTGATCCAAAAAAGCAATTCCAAATTAGGGTTGGCATACACGTTGGAGACGTGGTTCACAAAGAGGGAGATGTCTACGGAGACGCGGTTAACATAGCCGCAAGGGTGGAACCCATGGCAGAGCCAGGCACAATCTGTCTGACCAGTCAGGTCTACGAGCAAGTTAAGAACAGGATCAGCGCCAAAATAGGAGAGGGGGTGGAGAGAACCGTGAAGAACATCAGCACGCCAATAACGGTTTACGAAGTGTCCCCGCTCTAGAAGAAGCTCTCCGCACCCATCAAAGCCTGAATAATGCATCAATCAGACCAATGTTCGAACCGTTCTTGCTTGACGTGACAAACAAAATCCCGTGTTCGCCTATAGGCTAAGAAGCCGAGTAGACCTGAACACGACTCAAAGCGTTGTCTTACACCATAAAATCAGGCTCCGAAAAATTGGTTGTTTTGAACCACGCCTTAGTAGTAAAACGATATGTGAACCAACAAAAAAATGCCTGAGTCAATAACACACGTCTCCGTTGAAACAGCTATGTTGCTGACGCGCTTTACTTATCTGAGTGTCAACGCTTCGGTGAAAACATGTCAAAATAAGCTAAGCTTTTTGTCAGTGTGATTCGTTGACCAAATAGGGTTGTTCGTTTATTCGTTTAGAGTCTCTTGCTACTCCGATCAAATCTTTGACTATTGCCGACGCTGTTTCAACTCCTCCAGCACCTTTTCCCACAAGGATTTTTTCGCCTGAATGTTCACACACAAAGCGCACCGCGTTCAGCGGACCAGTCACCGCCAGCGGGTTATCGGCTTCTAATTCTTCGGGTCCGACTTTTAGATGCCGTGACGCTGAAGCCAAGAGCCGTATTACTTTTCCCCTCCGCTTAGCGGATACTACCTGAGCGCGTGTGACGGCGGCCACCCCTTTCACCACCACGTCACGCAAGGTGAACTTGGTTTTCAAAACGTGGTTTGAGACGATGACCAGTTTGCAAGCCGAATCCAAGCCGCTTACATCGAGGATGGGATTTGCTTCGGCGTAGCCCAATGTCTGAGCGTTGCTCAGAGCGGACCCAAAGTCCGCGTCAGACTTCTCCATTGTGCTCAACACGTAGTTGCAGGTGCCGTTCAAGATGCCCTCAAACCTTGTTATGTTCTCCCACTCCGCGCAGAGTCTTCCAAACTCTAGGATGGGCGTGCCCGAACCCACGGCTCCGCTGTACCTAAGTTGTGCATTATTGCGCGCGGCATAGTTAACCATGAGCCAAAAACTAAGCGCCAGCGGCCCCTTGTTTGCGGTGACCACGGATTTACCCGAGTCCAGAGCCGTCTTAATATAGGTGGTCGCGGGTTCAGCGGTGTCCACGTTTGTGGGTGACACCTCGACCAAAACTTCTGCCTCCACGTTTCGTATTAATTCTTCCACACTCATTCCTTGCTGACCCGTACTCACTGTTCCAGTCTTGGCTTTGCGTATGAGTAGACGCTCAATATTCAAACCCTGTTCGTCCACCGCGTAGCCTTTTGAATCAACTGCGGCCACCAGCCTAGGGGTAGACCCTAAGGGTTTTTTGAGTTCTTGACCGCTTTTGAGTACAAGGCGGGCCAAAGATGACCCCACGACTCCGAAACCCACAAGGATAATCCTCATGGCCCAAGACCCCTGAGAGGAGGCCAGCGCCTAAATGCGCATTGTAATAATTCGAATAATTTTTGTTGTCTTAAAACAAGATAGACCTATCAAACCTGCCTCGGCGGCAAACAAGCCGCTCAAGGCGCTGTGGCAAAGGTTGAGTCCAAGTTCCTTGCGACTACTCATCAAGACAAGCAAAACACGCAGCGTCTTCTTAAAGATATTGATCGGAGAAAACAAAAGTTTCCCAACACATACGTTTCCGGCGGTTACGAATACTATTGAAGACACTCAAATCAAACAGAATAAAGCCTAGGAAAATTCGTGGTCGCCGCAAAAAATCAGGTAATTATGGGTGTTTCGACATCGGTGTTCCACCAAGGCTTACTCCACTTCTTGTCCACAGTAGGCAAAGCGCTCAAAACGATTCCCACAGCTTCGTGGACACGCGAAACCTGACGCTCGCTTAGACCCACGCTCTTTAACCAGTCCGAGCGGTTCAGAATGTTCTCCAAGTTGAGTCGAACGGTTAGCAAAAATTTGTCGTCACCCTTTAAAATCCGCGCGACTCTTCCAGCGTCAAGGCGAAGTTGGTCGGGTGTATCAACAACTCTGTCATACAGAACTGCGCACAGGTCCAGAAAATCCTTCTGCTCCATACCTATGATCACGTAGTCGTCGCGATAATATGGGTACGTCAAAACTCTGAAGGTTTGGCCCGCCTGTTCTAGCAACCCCAAATCCTTCTTGTTCAATTCGTTGATCACCTGAGCCTTAGAAACCAAAAGCTTCTCGGGGCCCACGGTGTACAAGTTCTCGCGGATACGGGAGAATTCGTCTTCGAACTTAACCGTGTGTCTCAGCTCTATTTTTTCGACGAGAATGTCAGTGCTCTTAACCACGGCTTCTCCGTTGAGCACCTTGTCCAGAACTCTGATACGGTATCTTGTCCCAGCCCTTAAAGCGTTGAACATGTTGTCGCTGTCCGTTAAAAAGTAGTGGTGCAGGTTGCCGGCCACAGTCGAAAGATTGGATAAGACAAAGACGAATTTGCCTCCTTCTTTTTTGGGTGTAACGAAGTCCAAGTCACCGATGCTCCGGTTGAAGGGGTTAGCGGGTTGATTCGCGGAGGGACACAGCAGCTTTACAGCTCCGCCTCCGATCAAGAGCGGCGACAAAGGTTCCTTGATACCCTTCTTCTGAGCCGTGTCGCCGAAGAGTTTGGGGGCGTTCATAGCCGCCCAAACCGAAACCACGGCTCGCTGTATGGTTGGATAAGCCGTGTCAATATAGGAGGGTAAGCCCAGCTCCCTTGCAATCTCTTCAACATTCACCTTAGATGCGAGAGGTTCGTCTATTTCGTGAACTGTTCCATCACGGTCACGGTACAATACGATGCTTCCCAAGTGCCTCAAACCAACAAACTTTGTCCAACATATATATGTGTAACTACTGCGAAGTCCAGTGCGCCCGCTGATTTCAACTAAACGCTCACACTTAGATTCGAGCACCTAAGGCGATCCCAGCGAAACAAGAAGTGTACCAAGGGCGACGACACTCTGTGAGCTTTCAAGCTACAACCCGAGCGTGAAAACACTTCATTTTGCACACGCAGTGAACCATTCAACTTGTAGTCGGAGCCGCACACTTTCCATCTAAGACACATCCGTTTGAACTATGAATCGATTTGTGAATCATCAACTGGATAAATCACCGTGTAGCCCTTTGTTTTGGCGAAGGGTGTGAGTGTATGAACCCTGCCTGGCCCCTTGCCCGAAATGTGTATCACTTGAACCCCGCGAACGGTCAGCGCGTCGGCTATCAGAGACCTGTGACACCTAAAGGGATTGCCTTCGGCACACATTATAGCCACCTCATTTTTTGCGACAGCTCTATAAGGCGGGTTAAAGCGGAGGAGAATTCTTCTGTTTGCATATAATCGGCGTAACCCCTGAAACTCGCGTTGCGCCACGCAGCGTTCCCAGAGTGTTTTAAGGGACGCCTCAAACCACCCAGTTCCTTGCAGTGTAAGTAATCTATCCCCGCTTCCGCTAACATGTGTCTGAGAGTGCCCTGGTTGAACTGTGGGTTGTGCCGTGACTTGGGCACAGTGCGTACATCTATCAGAAGCGTAACTGAATGCGCATTCAAAATGTCAACGAATCTTGGAAAAGGCATTGTTGAGTGCCCAACAGCGTATACCGTGGCGGTCAAATATGCTTCAGAGAAAAAGAGTCCGCACCGATTTTAGCCTTTCTCAGGACTCCAATGGACACGCTCTTCTTTGAGCCATGGATACTGCTGTTTGAGTCCGGTGAGCATTTTACAGATCTTAAAATAGTTCAGCTCCTGAGGTCTTCCCCTTTTCCTTCGACTTCATATAGTAACGAGTTCGTATTTCAAGAAAGTAGTTCCAGACGAAACGCGTGCACTCAAAGTGTTTCTCAAGAATCGCTTTCTGTACTTCCGTCGGATAGAGACGCACTTTGAGCGCCATGATCATTGTTCAATAAGAACACCGGACTCCCTGTTAAACACCGCGCCTCCTTACTCCTCCTTGAAGGTCGAAGCCTACGTAAAGCGCGTTTGTCAAAGAACCAATGCTAGGGACACGAGCAACTTTAGTCTCTGACTCGTCGACATAAGAGTGCGCTAGCGAGCCTAATCTTTGTCTTCCAATTCAGGACCCAAAGTTTCTATAAAACGCCTGACCACATCCTTAACAAATTCGTCTTTACTTTTATACCCCAGTTTCTTTGCTATCGCAGCAAGTCTATCGGCGAGTTCACCTGAAATCTTTACGGCAATGCGTCGATTGGTCAATCTTTAATCTCAACCCTTGGAAACGCAGCCGAACTGACCATGAGTTTTTGATGCCGAATCTCTGAGCATACCTGCCTCGATGTGCCACTGAAATTAAGTCTTGGCTCTACGCGTAACCGGTAAACCCAAAACCCGTCAAAGGTTGCCGGTGGCTTACCCTATTCAGTCGGATATCTTTACAGCTCCGAAGATTGTTCGAAAGGGATAAGACTGAAAGCCAGATAAGTAAATGGGTACCCTGAAGAAAATGGCTCGAGAACCTAGACTTGAATCCCCTAGTAAGCCACAAAGAGATGTAGGGGAGGTCGGTGATTCGCCAGCATTGAACACCACCAGCCCAGTTGATTCGGACAAAGCAACTCAGCTTCTCAGGGTATTATTGGATTCCGTTAATAGGAATATACTTGTGTCCCTAATGGGGAGCGCATCATACACGCGTGAACTGGCCAGCCGCCTGGGAATCCGCGAGTCCCATCTGTCCACGCGTCTGAAGAATCTTGAACGCCTCAAGCTGGTGAGTGGCAGCTGAAGAAAACTCGATAAAACGAGAGCCGGAAAAAGTAGAAATGCCAAGATGTACACATGCACCGCAGTCTCACTCACAATCGCTTTGAACGCGGCGGGAACGAAAGTGGAATTTGGAAAAACAGTAAACACCGAGTTGGGAAGACTCGTGCAGTCTCTTTATCAGACAAAGGTACCCATCGTCGCACTCTTTGTGGGAGGGAGAAAAGAACTGAATTTGTTGTCAAAGGAAGAGGTGGGACTCGTAGTGGTTGTTGGAGTCCCTGGGGTGGGAAAAACTACACTCGTATCTAAGTTCGCCAGCACTGTTGCATCGGTCAAAAATAGGAACGTGTTCTGGCACGTTGTCAGAGAATCCGACAGCTTCGGATACGTGTTGGCAAAGGTTGGCGCGTTTCTGGAGACGCTGGGCGAACGAAGACTTTTGAAACTGATTCAGAAAAAGGTGTCCGAGGAGAGCCTGCTCATCGAAGCAACTGCTGAGAGTCTCGACAGAGTAAGAGCTCTGGTGGTGTTCGACGACTACCACTATTGCAGGGACAGTGGGATAACACACTTGCTTCAAAGACTCAGCAGCTCCAAACTCATAAAGACAGTGGTGATTTCAAGGACTAGGTCGGCCGAGCTCCTAGTCCACGAAAACGTCAACCAGTTAAGTTTGGCTGAATACACCGATGCCGAAGCAGCGGAGTTGTTCAAAAGAAGTGGACTGAACCTTACGAAAGACGAGGTTTCCGTCTTAACAAGGAGCTAAAGGGCATCCGCTGGCGTTGAGCATGGCAGTCAACGTCGCCAAGGTTGAAGGATTAAACGCTTCTCTTAAGACAGCACTCGAAAGATCCGAGAACTCAATTTCCGCTTGGCTGGAAAACACACTGGACCACGAGGAATTAATAACACTAGCAAACATCTCCACATTCAGGAAACCGGTACCATTTGAAGCAATAAAAAACGAAGATTCTGACACCAAAGAAGCGGTTCTGATACGCCGCATAAGTAAATTAGTGTGACTCGGCATAGTTGGCAGGCTCGGCGAGAACTTGTTGGTCCACGACTTAGTGCGAGACGCCGCCCGTGGATTCTTGCACTCCGCTTCTTTGGCTCACAAAAGGGCTGCGTCATACTATCACTCTAAGAGAGACAATCGCTCAGCACTCGAAGCCCTTTACCACTATGTGATGGGCGGACTGACCGATGAAGCAATCAGCATAATAGAAACCGGAGCCAACATTGCTGACGAGGGGTACTTAGAACCCTTTATCCATCTTGTGGAAAGGTTACTCGCAACTTCTTCCCCACAAACCCCACAAGATACAAGGCTCAGAAGATGGCTTTTGGCGGCAAGAGCGTGGGGCTTTGAAAGAACACAGAATGAACTAACGGTTGCCAAACGGCTCGTCCAAGAAGCGGAACGCATCGGACGGGAATGTGGTGACATCGTACTGACAGCCACAGCGTTTTTGATCCATGGCTATATACTTGACCACTTGGGTGACACAAGAGGATGCGAGCGTCTTTACACACGGGCTCTTAAAAACCCCGCTATCAGACATCAAAGGCCACTGCTCGCAATTTGGATTATGGACGGCCTCTCCAATGTTATGATGAGCAGAGGAAGGCTAAAACAGGCCATTGAACTCGAGGCTCAAGCCGCCAAACTATCCATTGATGCGGGTGACCCAAGGAATCTTGCTTTCTCAAAGGTCAAGATGGGAATCTACCATTGCTTGATGGGAAACTATGGCGAAGCGCTTTCCATACTATTCTCGGTTAAGACACCTTTGACAAACAAGTTCATAACAATGTTTCCCAATATGGCGATTGGCTTGACACTCGTACGTCTTCCAGACAAAAAGGAACAGGGACTTGTCCATCTGCGACGCGCAATCAGACTTTCGAACAAGACAAAATTCAGAATAATATTTACAAGAATGGTCTCCGAAGAAACCATTCTGAGAATCAGAATGGAAGATATTAAAGGGGCACACCGAAAGCTCAAACACCTTACGAAACTAAGGGGGAACCTCAAAAGAAGGTACTCTCAGGGATTGTTGGAGCTGGCAACCGGAGTTGTGCGTGTGGGTGACCAGCTTCTACCCGAAGCCCTCGAGCATTTTAGAAACGCGAGAAAACTGTTTTCAGAAGACATGACTATGAGCGGCAGAGTTCTCTGGTGGATGACACTCACAACCGCACTAAGAGGCGATTCTGAGGCTTCAATACAACTTTTAACAGAGACTCGTCGAATCTTTCAAAAAATGGATGCAAATCCGCTTGTAAAAGCGGAGACGGTTATATCGAGGTTAAGGACAGAACCCTTGTTAAGTGTCCAAGAAGCGCTAAGCCTCGCTTGGTAAATTCTCATGGTCCTCAGCAACCAAAAAGCACGCAACGGAAACGCGGAAAGCTCGAATGACCCTGTAGTCTCCACTTATTTGCGCAGCGCCATGTGGCTGAACGTATTGTAGGGGAACCGCCGATAAAAACGTTTCGCCCCGAATTTTCTTCTGGATTTTGAGGCAGCTTCCCAAAATTGGGTGTGTACGTCAAACACCTAGAAGCAACTCACAGTGCACCTCTAGAAATCTTAGTGACAAGGTGTGGCTTGGGGAGGAAGCGCGGGTGTCCATACAGCACATTCTCGACACCGAATCTCGACTCGAACACAGACTCACGGATGAACTGGGTCGTTTACTCCGAGCGAATTACCGAGCGAACCAGTCATCAAGCATGCACCAAGAAATCAATTCGACGGTTTACGTTCTAAGAGCCTCTCGTCGGGGAATCTTCAAAATTGAGCAAACTAATCTCAACTTGAAATTAGTATGGGGTACTCGAACACGGACCCTTCAGTAGTCCGCAGATGTGCACCATCTATTTATATTTAGGTCTTAGATAAGTTCAGTAGAGAGGGGGTTGAGTTGGAAGCTGCCGCAGCGGTTTTCGAGAAAATCCTTATTGATTATGTGGCTAAGATCGCCGATAAGTTCACCAAAGGCGAAAGACTCACCCACAGTGAGGCAACCATCCTCTTTATAGCGCTCACACAGAGGGATGTGTCACGCTTAGGCCGCAGGATCGAAGAAGTAAAACAAAGCGTAGATCAAGTAAAAGGTGATCTCGAAAGAAAGATGGATACGGGATTCGCCGAAGTCCAGAAGAGAATAGACGACACAAACACACGCATAAACGAGTTCAAAGAAGACGTGAACAGAAGATTCAACGAGACCAACACCAAAATAGACGACACAAACAAGAGAATAGACGACACAAACACACGCATAAACGAGTTCAAAGAAGACGTGAACAGAAGATTCAACGAGACCAACACCAAAATAGACGACACAAACAAGAGAATAGACGACTTCAGACTTTACGTGGATAAGAGGTTCGAAATTACCGATGATAATGTGGACAACGGTTTCAGAGAGCTGAGTGAAAGAATAGATGTCACAAACAAGCGCATTGAGGAAACGAGCAAGAGGATAGACAACACCGATAAGAAAGTGGAGGACCTAAGGGTTGAAGTTTCTGAGGAGGCCCAGAGAGTTAAAGAGGACCTGTCCAAGAAGATTGATGAGGTCAAGTCAGACACTGTTTATCTAAAGCAAAGTCTGGATCAGCTAAGAGACAACGTGGTGACAACGCTGGTAGAAAAGCTCAAAAAAGAGTGAGTGCGAAACTTGCCGACAAGAAGGTGGTAACTCCTAATCAACAAACGCGCGCTTTGAACCGCCGCAACACATTAGATTTCCCTTTAACGGTCTACGATTCGTCTCGAAAGAATTAAGGTATGCGTGCTTATTTACGTCAACAAATACTGCGGGAATTGATTGTCGATTTCACCAAGATGCATCAGTCAAACCTAGCCGCCGAAGCTTATATATAATAAGTCAAGTTATGAGGTAGGTACACAACCTTATAACTTGACAGGCGACACCCTCCCACAGCTGGAGTGCGTGGGCTTCCCACTCTCAGCCATTAACACATTGTAGACTTACCCCCCAACAAGACGAATCAACTCCACCTATTCATCGCACAGTTTCAGCCATCATCACTGTTCACGTCCTCCAAGCGGAGGTCCACGGGTTTTGATTGATCATTTGTGCCTTCCTAATACGCAAACCAGCGTAAATCGCGACAACGACATGGGTGTAGCCCACAGCCTCGCCCAACACTTTCACCTGTCTTCTCAGAACACAGAATAACCCGTAGTCTACGCTTCTTATCAGCGTGTTCGTCTCGAAAAACGTGCTCCTTAGTTAGGCCCATAAACAAAAAATCTCGAATCAGTTTACGGGAAACCAATATAGCCATATGCAACCAAGTAGTAGTAGGTGCGGCCCCAAAGTATGCTTGAACTCGTGTTCAACCTGAGACTCGTGGGCGGCGAGCCACCTAGGCAGTTCAGCGGTCTTGCCACGCGAGGCGCATTTCTCAACCTGATCGGAGAAGCCAACCCTGCGCTCTCAACTCTTCTGCACGGCGGCTACGATGCAACACACAAGAAACGCTCAGTCTTCTCGTTGAAACCGCTATCCTTTACATCGGCAGGTTCCTCACAAGCCTCATTCAGCGCAAGTTTCCACGACCAAGCCCTGGGAACACAGACTCTGAGCACCTTACTCAACCGAGCACCGCGGAGCATCTCGATAGCTGGAGGCTCCTACAGTGTTGAAGCTATAAGCATCAGAGAAGTCCAACCAGAGCTTCGAGCCACGCAACACAGCAAACAGGAAAGCTTCGACCTCAGGTTTGTGACACCCACCTATTTCTCAGCCCGCCACTCCAAATTCAAAGTCATAATTCCCAACCTGACACTCATGTTTCTCGGTATAGCCAACGACATGCACATACACGGCTACAGGTCGGTTCCCAGACAACAGGTACTGGAGGCAAGGCGACGGATAGGCCTAACCGGCCTCGACGTGCGCTCCGACAGACCCGTGAAAGACGGGTTGAAGCTCTACCCAGGCTTTAAGGGGTGGGTTAAACTCAACGCTTCACAGTTGGACGACACTCAAAAACAACTGCTCAGCCTACTGCTGGCTTGGGGGGAAGCCTTTAACGTGGGCGGAAACAGAACAGCGGGCTTCGGTGTGTTACAAGTAACTGCGAAGAATCCACCCGTCAACTCCGCCTCCAACTAAGTCACTTTTCTGGAACAAACACAAGTGATATAGAGTTCACACAGTGCCTAGTATTCTTTGCGGTGAAGCCTTCGCCCAAGAACACGTGTCCCAAGTGTGCTCCACACCTAGCGCACTGGATCTCCGTTCTTTCACCGTCATCGTCGGGAAGCCTGCGCACCGCTCCCGGAACTTCTTCGTCGAAGCTGGGCCAACCACACCCCGCGTCGAACTTAGCCTCAGACCGGTACAGAACAGCCCCACACCTTTTACACAGGTAAACCCCCTTCCTGAAGTTACGCTCGTATTCACCCGAAAATGGTGGCTCGGTCCCCTTGTGCACAATAACCCATTCTTCTTCGGCTGTGAGCTTTCTATAACTCATACACATCTGAACTTTGAGCGGACAACAAGAAATATGGTTATCGCAGACCCACGCGAATACTACGCTTCCGAAGGACAAAAAGTCCACGGTCTAAGCTGAACAAAGCACCGAGCCACCTATGGAAAACGAATCAAAGGTTTCAAACAGTTCTACATATATCTGGGGTCGACGCACCCATCCATTCAACACACCCGGTTTTACGTAACTAGTCACGAGATTTCCAAAACAAACCTAAGAAACCCTAGAACGGTAACATAAGAAAACGATGGATTTCGAGGACAGATTACCTTATAACTGAGCAGCTCAATATTGTTGATGAGCCTATATTGTTTCTTACAACAGATACTTTTGACTGCGAACAGCTTGGGCACGACTCGAGAACCGTAAAGCGTTCTGTGGTGTGATCCAACCTATTTGAACCAAGCTACACCTGATTCTGAGACTCTCGTCTGTGTTCGAGCGCAACCAAGAACGCGGCTAACATGATAGGGTTAAGCTCGTTCGAATACACTTCCACCAAGTATCTTCCGAGACCATAGGATTTCAGATCCCTTATGAATCCACCGGGAAAGTCCAGCTGAACCGTTGCAAGCTGACCACTGGTCGCAGTCGAAGCCAGTGCGAACCGATAATTCAAGGCGTCACCGGTGACTGTTGCTGTTTTCTGGCCCGCTGCATCTTCGAACCAGAAGTTGTCTTGAAAAACCATCGAACCCAAGAGTTGATGTTTTACTTTTCCCACCAACTCATGCTGAGGACCCGTAGCATCAAAAGTATCATGGAGAGACAAGGCGTGGTGTTTTATGTGGCCCATGAGATTTCCATACGAATCCAAGAGGTCGTACTCGAAACCGAAAAGCGAGTGTTTCTGAGCCACCATGATTTGGCCACCGCTTTGGTCCTTGAAACCGATGTCGGTGAGCATATGCTTGTGTTTCCCAGTCTGAAGCTGTGCTACATAGCTTGCTACGACTGTTGGACCGGCCTGTTGAGGAGAAGGCGCTGCGTACGACGAGGCAGAAGAAGGCGGTGTCTGGGGTTGACTTTGCCATCCCGGCGTGGTTGCAACGCTCTGAAGCCGGCCGCCACAATTCATACAAAAAGCTGCTTCGTCAGGGTTCGCAGACCCGCACATACTGCAAGACTTAACCATGCGTAGAATACCCTCGCCTATTTTTGAACGTTGTGCCCCTACGACCACGTTCTCCGACTGAATCAAGAAACCAACGGATGAAAAACTCACGATGAAAAATTTCTCTGATGCCAATTCAATGATAAACCCAACGCATAGCAACTAAGCTGGCATCGGACCGCACCAAGCTTGGTCAGACACGGAGCCACCAACATCGTCAAGTAACGCATACTCAAACACAAGAAGCTCACCCAGTCAGACACCGCAGAGCTATTCAACACGTTCAAGCATGTATATTTCGCAACACGAAAACTTGAGCCGGACCAGCGATACGTGTTTGAAACAGTACCAAAAGAAAATATAGGCACAAGGCTCGACCCAGCTGTTCACTGCGAGAAAAGCTGTCTGACACTAATTTCAGCGACAGAAGAATAGGAGGAAAGGCAGAGCATGACCACTTGAGACTTGGTCAAAAGCGGTTGGCCGAAAGCAGTTGGTTAGTATGACAACACCTGCCTTACCGCCTTTTCAACTCTTTGTGGGCTGGGTATGTTATAGTCTTCGAGCCTGGAGAGCGGGTTCACTATGTCATACGATGTCACCCTTTTTATGGGCGCTTTAAGGCTAAAGATGGCTTTGTCGCAGACTTGGGCGGCCACCTCGGCACCCAATCCCAAGTTTCGTGGTGCTTCGTGTACTACGATGAGTCTACCCGTCTTCTCCACCGAAGATACAATTGTCTTCATGTCGAGAGGCGACAGAGTCCTCAGGTCTATCACTTCCGCCGAGAACTGCTTGGAGCCCTCCAAGGCGACGTGGAGCATTGCCCCGTAGCTCACCACGGTAACTTCATCTCCTTCCCTAACAATCCTAGCCTTGCCGATGGGAACAGTGTAGGCTTGTTCGGGCACGGCCATCTTGGGCGAATCGTAAAGCCTCTTCGGCTCCATGAACACCACAGGGTCCTCCGACCTAAGAGCGGACGCTAGCAAACCCTTAGCGTCAAAGGGGTCTGAAGGCACAACCACTTTCAACCCCGGAGTGTGCACGAAGTATGTTTCAGGCGAATCCGAATGGTGTTCAAGCGAGTGCACCGCGCCGTAGGGAAAACGTATCACGCCTCTCAAAGGGTACCTTCCGCGAGTCCTGTTTCTATAACGTGCTATATGGTTGAATATCTGGTCATAGGCGGGAGGAGTGAAACCGTCGAACTGAAACTCGGCCACGGGTATGTATCCACCTACCGCAAGACCCACGAACGCGCCTGCGATCGACGCTTCCGCGAGCGGCGTGTCGAACACCCTTTCGCCAAAGCGTTCCAGCAGCCCGCGTGTCACCTGAAACACGCCGCCGTTTTTTGCTACGTCTTCGCCGTAGACCACTATGCGGTGGTCGCGCTCCATCTCCTGCCTGAGTGTGAAGTTAACGGCGTTCCTAATATTCAACTCAACGGTCTCGCCGCCCGAGCCGGCTAATCCACCGCTGTCCAAGGGGTTTGTTGCATCCATGTTTGCAGCAGCACCGCCGAATTGTTCGTAACCCTGCTCTAAGAGAGCGGGTGTTGGTTTGGAATACATGTATCTGAAGATGTCCAGAGGGTCTGGGGGAGGAGCGGCTCTGAATCTTTCAACCGACTCCTTTACCTTCCGATTGGCTTCTTCATACACCGCATTCTTCTCCTTCTCGGTGAGCAAACCCTTGGATAACAGGTGCTTTTCAAGCCTCAAAATGGGGTCACGCTTTTCCCACACGCTTAGCTCCTCTTTGGGCTGAAGCTTGTGGGACACAAGCTCCGCGGTGGTGTGATAACTGCGTCTATACGTAACATACTCGACGAGGACGGGTTGACCCTTCCGAGCCAATCTCAGAGCCGTGCTGGTCGCCGTATAACACGCCACCACGTCGTTCCCATCTACCATGATGCCAGACGCCCCGTAGGCCACGGCTTTCTGCGCAATGGTCTTCGAACGGGTCTGAAGAGTCCTGGGAAGAGATATCGCATACTGATTGTTCTCCACACCAACCACCAACGGAAGACCAAACATACCCGCGAAGTTCAAGCCTTCGTGGAAGTCACCCTTACTCGTGCCGCCGTCACCCACGGTGACCACTACGGCACCACCCGTGCGTCCAAGTTTCTGAGCCATCGCCAAACCGGCGGCGTGTGGTATCTGTGTTCCAACGGGTATTGCGAAGGGTAGCATCTTTAACCCCTCGGGCACGCGTAGCCCCCGCTCATCTCCACCCCAGTAACGCAAAAGACCATCCATGGGCATACCCATGACTATCATGGCTGCGTTATCCCTGTACATCGGCACAAACCAATCCGAGGAGCTCAGAGCCCTTACGATTCCCACTTGGGTCGCTTCCTGACCCATGTGGGGCGCATAGGTGCCAATCTCACGGACCGACGAAAGAAACACGGCTCTCTCATCGAAGCGACGCGTTAAAACCATGTCTGCATGCAGCTTTTTCAGGAACTCAGCTGCGATCCCTGTGCCGTGAGCGGTCGAGCCATCCTCATCTATGACCCTGAAGGGTGTCAGGTCTCCAATGTCTTCCTGGGTCAACACCTTCAAACCTTCGGCTTGAGCGGTTTCCAACAATAACCCCCACTAATACATCGAGCAAGCCACTATTAGGTTGTTCTAACCCCTGAAAAACAAGCGGAAATGTGACAAGCATCACTCGTGTCCGACTTGTAAACACGCAGACGCACGTCTCTTTGGACAAAGATGAACAACGGCCACGCGCCCAAATGAACTCAAATTGGGCTCGGCTTAATTCATCGCGGCGACCAGGAGCAGGCGCAGACCAAGCCAACTGGGTGTGCTGAACCACACACTTGAAGGATCCAAGCACTGAGGACACTGGACAAGTTTATGCGACACTTTGTCCCGGCTCTAAGGGACCACCACCCCCATACAATGCTTCTCTGCGATTTCCCTAGCGATACACACTACAATTGAGTCTTCAACTTGGAGAGACTCAACGAGCATTGGCAATAGGACCGTGATACAAACCCAGAGTAAAAAAGGAGGAGGGTTGTGCTCCGCAGTTCGCTTCAGAGCTGCGCAATGTTCACGAATGACGGTGTAGCTCAGTCGCCCTTATCCCTTTAACCGAGCCAACGATCATTGAGCCTATCCCTATGGGTAGCAGCACTACGGGGAAGTTTTCGACGCTGGGTGCTGGCAACCCCAAGAAGTGGGAGAGACCGAACCAGAACACCACCACGGCTACGGGGAGCAGCAGGTCGGGCCTCACAGAGGACACCACATTACCCTTCACCTTTTTCGCAGTGTTCCTTTCTATTCTCATCGTTGCCGCAAAGTAGGCCAGAGAAAAAAGCTGAGGATCAGCACAAGCGTCACTGCACTGGGAGAGAACCCGCCCTTCGAAATGGCAAAAAGCGGATAAAAAGAAAGATCACGCCCAGCACGGAAAGGTTGTACCCGATCTTCCCAAAGATTATCGAAGACATCGAAGCTAGGTAGGACACGCCGAGAATCGCCGTCAAATAGAACGGCTCGGTCAGAGCCGAGTCACGTGGCGCATAGTAGCGGAAACAAAGAAAGAAGAGCACCAAATAGAAGAATAAGGCGTAAACAAACTGGTGATCCCACTTGTAAGCCCAAACCCTTCTTCTCACAAGCAGGTATTTTATGGCAGAAAAGAAGGAGCCGTAGAACGCCCCGTATCCCATGGGAAGCAGCAAGAGATAGTAGTCGGCGAAAAGCGAGGGAAGGATTGGGAAGAAACGGAAGTCCTCGAGAAAAATGAGCAGTGTGAAAGTGGTCCGCACGTACATCGTAAAGCTTCTGGCAGCCGATAACTCCTCCATGTAGAGGGTGGACAACGCTGCAACAACTGCAGCGACCAAAAAATTCGCTACAAGTGACCCAGTGTAAGCGGGCGGTACAGCGCATAGTACCGAAAAAAGTAGAGAACAACTCCCAGTAGCACCGACGTCGCAAAAAGCTTGACCTGGAACGGGTCAACCCTGAACGAGCCCGCGCTATCCTTCACGAGGTTACACTAGACTTCACCAAAAAATAAAATTTTCTGCCAACACCGATGCCGAAGCTAAAGGGTCGCCGTTGAGTGAAAAATTCAGACCTTTTCGCTGGGACAGGGGAAGACCGTTGTCCGTGCTCAACGCTGTCGCGGCTTCTATCAAGCGTTGCGCCAATAACTTCCCGAGAAACCCCCCTACTTCTTTGCGCTGCTCTCGACTGAGACTCGTAAAGCCGAATGTTGGAAAGTTGGCAAGCGAGACTGTGAGAAAGTCGACTTCTCTCTTAATTCAAAGGGTAAAGCGTTGTCCCAGTCCGGTTCAACTAATGACCCAGCGGGAGATGAGTCCATCTCCTGTGCGCCACTGTCTTAGGGCCATGCGGATTCGACTCAACGAAACACTCTCGATTTTTTCTTTGACGCCACAAAGCGTCCCCAAGAATCCAAGAGAGTCTTCGCTTCCTTCAATTAAGCCGCATAGGTGGACGCGACCGCATCAGTTCGTTAAATCTGCATATGGTTATGACACAAGACTATAAGCCGACTGGGAACACCGCAGCCCTTTTTCTAAAATTAGAGGCAAGGTCATCTGTCTTACAATAAAAACCCAGAGCTCTTGTAAGAATTACGTCAGGCTTGTGAACGCCTGCGGGTGGGCAAAGGAGTGTTCGATAGACGTGATCCTCGACGAAACCTTGACCCTCCTCTGTTTCGAAGAACCGGGGATAAAACCGACTTTGATTTTGGTTCAGAGCCGGCCGCAGAAAACACCTCGTCAGGGAGTCATACCCTGCAACGCGTTTGAAACATCAAAGCGAATATGGCCGTAGCGCTATTTCGCGAGAGTCACAGCATTCTTCTTGAGCTCCTCATGTATTTCTTTCTTGACTCTCCTTCGAATGTAGCCTGTGGAGAATGGTGCCAAGAATTTAAAAAGAGTCCTTTACCAGTGATGTCAACCTTCAGTGTAAGTATGGTGCAACCTACAGGTGATGGTTCAAACAGGTTTACGAACACGCCGCTCCAGTTGGGCGTGAACTCTTCTATCTGACATCCTCTCCTCCCTAAAGGGTTGGAGGCTCCTGCTTCAGCGACACGTAGCTGACACCCCGTCTTGAGAGGTATCCCGCCAGAGGCGTCTCCACAGGCGTATGTTCGGGTGTGCCCCACCCTACCCCTACCCCTACCCCTACTTTGACCAAGCCGATGTTCCTGATATTTATAGAGGCGTTGATGTCGCGGTCTATAATCAGACCGCACTCTTTGCACCTGAATATCCTGTCGCAGAGTTTGAGCGAAGAGTTATACCAGCCACAATTACAGCATGTCTTAGAGGAAGGCTCGAATCTGCCTATTTTTACGGCGTTCACTGCTTTGTATCCGAGCATCCTTCCGAGCGCACCCCAGGAGGCGTCCAGTATGTGCTTTGCAAGGCGTGTGTTGTGCACCATGCCCTGTATATTCAGGTCTTCGAGCACCACGGTTGAGTAGGACTTGGCTATCGCCCCGCTCAACTTGCGCCCAAAATCAGTCCTTGAATCACTAAGCTTCAGGTACACCTTAGCAAGCCTGAGCCTCTGCTTTGCCCTGTTCTTTGAGCCTCTGACTTTTCTCGAAAGCCTCCTGTGCTCCCTTCTGAGCTTCCTTTCAAAGGATTGCAGGAACCGCGGGTTCTCGATTATCGTTCCGTCTGAAAGCACGGCAAACCTCGAGATGCCTCTGTCCACGCCCACCGCAAACTCTGTATCCGCCTTCTTCTCAGAATCAGGAGCCTCGTAGCACAGAGAAGCAAAGTAGCGGTCTGACACCTTTGTGACCACCGCCTGCTTTATCTTTCCAAGTGTTGAAGCATCGGTTTCATCCCTGTACCTGATGCCTTCAAGGAACTTGGGTACGATGATTTTCCTTTGCGCGGCTCTCACGTTCTCTGGGACAACAAAGTACTGGTTATCCTTTTTGCTCTTGAACCTCGGGTAACTCGCGTTCCTCCTGAAGAACGCGGTGAACGCATTATCCAGCTTCCTGAGCGTCTGCTGGAGGCTCGGGTTGGATACCTCGTAGAGCCACTCTTTCTCTTTTTTGAGTTCGGTGAGCAGCTTACACGTTTTAAAATAGTTGAGCCCCTGCGGCTTACCCTTCGCCTTTGATTCCGCGTAGTAGCGTGTGCGCAGCTCAAGGAAATAATTCCACACAAACCTGCAAGACCCAAAGTGCTTCTCAAGAAGAATCTTCTGTTTTTCGTTGGGATATAACCGCACTTTAAGGGTCTTAACCATCCCTAATAGGGAGATACAATATATTATTAAACCTTGACTCGCTTACTCCTCGCCGAAGCCTCGGAGCTTGCGCTCGGCTATTCTCGGTCAATCCTATTAGGGGGAATAACCCTATGTGTCTTGGTGACCTTCCCATACCTCTTATCGCCGATCTCTACGTACTGTGTCACCCTCCTTTCTAATTAGGAGTATACCTGTGTACTGTGAAAAGAGCCTCGGCCAATTGGTGTAATCAGACATCAAAACGTAGAGCTTGTCCATCGGCACCATTATTATATCCGAGACTTCAACATGAACCATGAGTGCTCTCCCCCCTCATCACACTGAGACGACCAGACGTAGTGCAAACCACTAGTAGGAATAGTAGTGGTGGTGTTCCAGGGTCTGTGGCCGTTCCGTTTAAAAGACCCATAAACCCCATCCCAAACACCCATACAAACCCAAGCCACCCCGCTGCGAGTGGGACCACAACTCTAGCGGGTAAACGCAGCGCGAAGCAGACCGCGAGTGCCACACTCACTATTATCTCAAGCATGTTGGCTATAATGGTATTCATAGCAATGTAGTACGCCATCTCCATGATGGCGGGTGTCAACAGCCTTGGCGCACTACCCATGAGTACACTGGATGAGAACATCGCGAACTGCACGCGTGGATCCCAGAACTCCGGTAGGAGCTGCAGGAGTCCGCCGACGCCGAACACCGCGACCCCGGTTATACGTAAAGCTTCTCCTAATATCCAACCCCTTTTAAGAGAGAGTAGGATGAAGATTGATATTAGAAAGTATAGTAGGGCGGCGCCTGGGAAACCCATAATCAGGCTCTCAGGGTACCTGAGATTAAGACGCACCACCGTAAAGGTGGTCACACCCCCCATCCCCTCACCGATCACCCATATCAGCAGTGACCACGCAGCACTTAACACGCAACCCCCGATGAGTGCAAGTCTCTTAGGGGTGACCATAAGTACGCCAACAGCGAGCTCGAGTGCTGCGAATATCAAGTTAAGCGATTTGGAGAATGGTACAAGGTAGGCTGAAACAATTGTGTGCAGGTGCGAGGAGAGCGGCTCAGGTAAACCATCTATTGAGCTTTGAATAACACTCACCTCGAAGGCGTGCGTGAACATGTAGGGCTGCAGTTGCAACAGACCGTCGAGTAACCAGAGTCCACCAAGCATCAAGCCCGCAAGCCTGATATCACGAGCCAAAACAAAGCTTGAAAAAGGGGTTGTGCGCCTCAGAGGCGCATAACCAATCCTACTTTCTTCTCGCCGCGACCACTGCGACGCCAAGGGCGACCACCCCTAAGAGTATCCCCGCCACCGCAAGCAGCCTAGCTGAGCTATCAGTTGTGGGTCCAGCTATAGTGGTGTTGAAGTGTTGTACTACTGTTGTGCCTGGAAGCGTTGTTTGCTGAACCACAGTGGTAACTTGGTTGACCACTTGCGTGGTCCCTGTGGGTTTTGGTAGCACTATTATGTAGCCAGACATCCCAAAAGTGTTGTGGATAAGGCACTGAATAGTGTACACCCCTGGAGTATCAAATGTTAGCGCATAGCTCTGACCATACACAAGTGGGCCGGAGTTGTAGTAGTTGGATGGGTTAAACACCGTGTTGTTACCTATGAGCTCAAGTGAGCTGGGTGCTCCGAAGACTGGTGTCTGCATGCCCAGTGGCACGTATGTAACAGTGTGGCCGTCGTTGGGTTCCTGCTCAGTCCACACTATCGTGTCCCCAGCGTAGATGGTGAGCACAGTGGGTAGAAAACTCATTATACCACCGTTGGAATACATTATGTCGCCCGTAGCCACCGTGTTAGTTTGGATTGAGCCAGAGTACACGTTCACGTATAGCCCAGCCATGGGTAGCTCAACAGCGTCATAGACGACAACTGATAGGTTCTGGCGAACCGTGAATATTGTCGAATATGTGGCTGATGTGGGTGTGAAGCTTCCTAGGTTGATGGGTGAATACCCTGTTGCTTCACCGTACTGGCTTGAGCCAAATAGCAGCGCCGCAGTAGCTCTTTCCAGCTGTGAGCCCCGTGAGTGTGAGGTTGACCAGAGCCGTCTGTGGACCTGTGACCTGAATGGACACGTTACCCGTGATGCCTGAACCATTAACCGCTGACAGGGTTGCAGTAGTAAACTGCGGGGGCTGGTAGCCCACAGCCACATGGTATACCATGGTGTTGTTTGGCCCCGATGTAACCACTGGTTGATAAGCGTTTTGCACTGTCTGTATTGTTTCGAGATCCATAACCATCTCCTGCTCTGCTATCGCGTTATATTGTTCCTGTGTATATGGGTATGGTGACCCCTTTGGCTGTACAACTACCACGCCCTGCATCCAGGGTGGAAGGCGCAGGAGTAAACGTACACGCCTGGCTTTGTGAATGTAAGGTTGTACTAAGAACCTTGTAAAAGTAATCCTGAGCTGCAAATACCCGTACCATTGTAGACGTTGGGGGCGCTCGGGGAACAGGGCATGGGTAGTACAGATACGGGTGAGTTTCCGTTGAAGGATGGTTGACCACTGAAGAATGTGACCGTGTGTTCCTCAGCTGTGACAACCGTCCACACAACTGTGTCACCCGCATCTATCACTATCATGCGGGGGTAAAAGCCGTATCCCTCATCCGTTGGGAAGCCGGGGAGTGTTCCACCGATATCTACGTACCAAGTCTTACCCGTTGATTGGGCCGAAACCCTAGTTGTCAGTTGTACGCTCATCGCTAGAGCTGTGGCGGCGATAAGTAGAACTAAGGCCGCGGAAAGAACACGTCCGTAAATGGTTCTATCCATAACGCGGGGATTTTAAAATACGTATTTAAAGGATGGGTTTACAGAAAAAAGTAAACCCCTAAACGACATTAGCTCTTGGCGACTCTTAGAGGGATACAGCTGGATATAATATCCCGGAGAGAATTAGCGCTTGATCTGTTGGCACAATAAATGTGCCATGCACGGGTGTTGATACCCTAAAATGCATGATATTATTCCCCACATTCATGAGATCAACCTGTTATGCGTGGCTTTGTTTCTGTGTGTATATAATGGCAGCATTAGAGGAAGGGTTAGATAGCTACATTAGTCACATCATCTGGAATAGACCATAGTTGGATGAGTATTTGACCATCGTTGAAACCACGAATGAAACTTGTTTAAGTTATAACGCATACGAAGCGTGCCGAGATTCTAGTGTTTGCGTGCACGATCTAGTATCTCATTCGGCTCAGCCCTCGGAATATCTAGCCCATCAAAGTGTTTATCAAAACTCACAATACACTCTGCGCCGAGCTTCTTCGCCACGTAATATTGTAGTGAGTCGTCAAACTCCCTACCTATCTTCTGGGACACTATGGCTATAGCTTCCTCTTCCGTTAAATCAGTGCTGTAAACGTATAGCCCGCTTGAATACTGAATGTTTCTGAGTAAGCGTATCAGCGCTTCACTATCCTTTAAAATTGCTTCTAGTGCGTGCACACTAAAGTGCGTCACGACCGCTTCGATTTCGCCCTTTGACACCAAGTCGAGAAGCCGTTCACACTCCTCAGCTCTTTTTCTACCTAAAAGAAGCTCTAAGAACACATTAGTGTCTATGAGAATCAAGCTCATCCGACCAAGCCGCGTGTTGTAATGCTACCGAGTCTTTTTCACTAAGTTGCTCGAGCACACCCCTGAGTGGCTTCCAGTCCACCCTAACAGGTTCGACGAACTTGCTCATCGCCACCTCAAACGCCTTCTTTAATGAACCCTTCCTGTAGCCGTAGAGCTCCATCGCCTTTCTCCTGAACCTCCTGGCCAAAGCCTCGTCAACTTCGACCCTAAAGTTTTCCACCATAATACCATATACGAAAAAGTATAATAAAACATTTTCTGATAAGTACAAAAGGGTAAAACAACTTTTGGCGCATGCTCCCAACTCAAAATCCCAAAGTTTTTGTCTATTAGCGCTAAATCGGTGTACACACATAGCTGTGTTTTGAAACTATTGGTGTGAACACCGGTGCAATTCTGAGTGGTACCACTTAGCGAAAGTGGTAACAGTCAACCATAATATGGCCGTGAGCTTTATGAGTGAAAGCTCGCTTAAAGGCGCTTTAAAGGTTAAGAAGTGTCTCGGTGAGCCTCGTGATTCTAACCATCATGGAACATGCTACCAAGAAATTGAGAGAAGAATCGAGTTTAAAAGCCACGCGCATCCTTGGCAAGCTCTGTCGAGCCTTTGGGCATCTCAAGTTTTACAGCGACGTTCGAGAAAAACGCTCTTTACGCCACTTCTTGACTTAAAACTTTTTTGCACTTGTATTCATAAAAGCTGGAAGACCGTCTTTTAAGCCGATGACTCATCGTTTCGAAGAGATTAGCAGGAGATCACGTGTTGAGTCCAATTAGCGGCTTCTTAAAAATGATATTCATGGATTTTCGAATATATAGATTGGCCCGAGTTGGTATCGATATGGTGTTTGGAGGCTGTACCGTTTTAAACTGCGCAAGTTGTGTGGGGTTTAAATTTTGGAGCGTATCATAGTTGAGTTCTGCGTTGACTCTTTGAGAACGCGTTCTTGACGACTGGGTCTACTATGGCGTATTTCCCCCTGTCTATTCGCGAGATGTACCCTCTTTTTTCGAGGGATGCTAGATACCTTCTGAGCTCGGCGTCATACACTGGTCTCCTACTTTTTCTCTCTAAGTACTCCTTGATCTCGCTCCACCTTTCGTAGCCGTTTGAGATCGCCTCGATCACCACTAGGTTTAGCTTTGAGAAACGGCTTAGCTCTCTCTGAACTGTTCTTATAGCGAGCTCCAATACTTCGTCCACAACTTCCTTTCTAACCTCGCCGATTCTGACGCATCTGTGCCCGAACTCTGTTAGCCAGCCTACTATGCCGTCTAGTTTGTCGACGGTGTATTCAAGCGTGTCTCTTGGAGCTCTCATGTAGTACTGTTGGAAACCTCTTTCTAGGAAGTCGAGCGACCTATCCGCGTTAAACCTACCCACCCTGACCTCCTCAATGTGTCTTCCATAGAGGGGCGAAGATGGGTCATCTAATCTGAGGAAGTCGTAAAGTAATCCAAGCTCCGACCCCGTCAGGATAAAGCTGATGTTTTTACAATAATCATAGGAGTGGGCTAATAGTGCGAGCACCTCGTAGCCAAGCTTACCCCTCATATTCTGTGCTTCGTCGAAAGCTATTATCGCTCTCCCAACCTCGCACACCCTATCCATCAATTGAATCAGTGAAGTCCTACTATCATGGTCCCATGAAAGTGATACGCTCAACCCGAAAACCGAGACGCCCTTAATGCCTTGCAAGACGTGTTTCACTCTCTCCTTTCTGTTGAGCTGCGTCAATATTTCAGAGAAAGTGGAGTAAAGAGACCTGTACGATGAGAGTGGGAGCCTGACATCCATCAACGCATATGGGATGTCCACTTCGTTTAGTAGCACCTTTAATATCGATGTCTTGCCGATTCTTCTGATACCTGTAAGTAGAACTATCGGTTCTGAGAGCGATGAGCGTAGCGTTTGGAGCTCCTCTTCTCTGTCATACAGGTCCTCTCTGGTCTCTTTCGGTCTACCATTAAAGTACACTACTAACACCCTGTTAGTTAACTAACACCCTGTTATGTTTAAGCTTTAATCACAGTAGTAATCGCCTTTTCCTTGCGTGAGCTACCTCGCCCTATACGATAGACCAAAATTCGCGCTCAGCGGATGCCCCGAACAAGAATTTTTGGTCCACAGTAAGACTCCGCTTTTACCCTTTTCCTCTATACACCAAGCCCCTCCCACGAAAAGTCACGTGTCCATGAACAACACCCTTCGATAGGGGATGCCGGATTAGAGAGTGGTGTGCGTTGTTCCTGAACATGGAGGGTGGCTGGTCTTGTGTTGGCGGGAATAGGTGTGTTGGGTGGTGGGTGACTGTTGGTGGGTTTTGGGTCGCGGTACCCTATGGATCGGAAGATGAGTGCCTGAGAGTTTAATGCGCCGAACTCACTGGCGCGGTGCTCGGAGAGGGGTCTGACGGTACGGTTTTGGCTCCTCCTTCCAGGATGGCTGATTGGTATGGTTCACTTTCTTCCTCTGTTTGTGTCCATCCAGCCTCATGTTTTCCCCTTCTTTTTTGGGGGTTATTGTGGCTGAGTGGGTGGCTTCAAACCTTTTATAACGCACACCGCCGCCCTCCCTTCCCCACGTCGCTGACGGCAGAGAGGTGTAAGGACACGTCTGAGTATTGTTTTTGGGGTGTGAGAACCTAGTTGAGGAGGGTGTGAAACTCTTGTTTTGTTGCGCTATTCTTTCTGAGATATAAGATTCTCGTTGGAGTTAAGATCCTGTCCGGATAAGGCCAAGGTGTGTCACCTCCACTCTGTGTACCAGTGCACGAATAGCTTCAAGCAAGAAGTCCACGAGAGGTGTGAAGAGGGTTTTCTTGGGATTGATGTCGTTGTAGAACACCCTTGTTCTATCCTTAAGGTAGCCGAAGAAGCGCTCCACAGAGCTACGTAGCCCGAAGCTCTGGTGCACGTGGTTTTGAAACCAGCCCCCGTGACAGCGTCGCGGTACCATGATCCCCGCTCGATCTGTGTGTGAGCACCACGGGTTCACCCAAACACCTTCTTCTCAGACTGCGTAGGAATCTGAGCGCGTTCTGAGTGGTTCGTGTGAGCAAAAACACCGAACCAGACGGGTTGCCTCGTCTCAGCGTCAACCGCGACCCAGGCGTAGAGTGGTTTGCCACTACACTTCACCATCGTCTCGTCTACTGCGATGATTGAATACTCACGTGGCTTTGGGTCAAAGCCCAGCTTTTAAAGAGAAGCCTTGAGGTGTCTACTATGTGGACAGCATTCGTCTCACTTAAGGACAAGTTGGGAAAGGTTGTCCGATGCTTATCACTTTTAACCGTTATTGTTGATCTGCTTCCAAAGATCCTACACTAATACGGATACGCGCGTTTGGTCTAGGTCTAAGAAAGACCTCGCAACTCTTCAGGTTACTCTCTGAGCTGGGGCCTGTTTGAAGTCGATCGCAGAGAAGTAGACAAGAAATGCTGAGGAAAAACTAGGCTCTAAGCCGAAGCCATGCGATCACAATCGCACGGGCACAATCGCAGTGGACGAGGCCGTGGGGAAGTCCAGTGGTAGACCCATCTATGTTGGGACGGCCGTGGAAGCCCTGTTTGTTTGGGTTTATGGATTCGGTGTTTTTATTGTTGAGGTGCCGGCTTGTCGGCTTGAGGGTCCATCGGCGCTTGTGGTTGCTTGGTGGTTATCTGGAGTACGCCGAAGCCTGCTGTTCTGTTTCCTCCGACGTTGAAGGCTTCGGCCCATGCTAGCATTAGGCTGAGCAACTGTTTTTGGGTGTCGTCGAGGTACGAAGTGTTGAGTTTTACCCATCCTTTGAAGCCGGGGTAAAGTTTGGTTCCTTCTCTGACGGGTCTGTCTGTGTGTATGTCGAGGCCGGTGATTCCGATTTGTCGTCTTGTTTGGAGTACTTGTTGTCTGGGGATCGATTTGTAGCCGTGTATATGCATGTCGTTTGCTATGCTGAGAAGCATGAGCGTGAGGTTGGGTGTTACCACTTTGAATTTGGAGCCGCGGGCGGAGAAGTAGGTGGGTGTGAGGAATCTGAGGTTGAAGCTGTTCTCTCGGCTGCATTGGGACGCTCGGATTTCGGGGTGAACTTCTTTGATGCTGATGGCTTCTATGCTGTAGGCGCCTTCGGCCACTGTGATGTTTCGGGGGGCTTTGCTGAGCAGGCTGCTGGGGGTTTGTGTTCCGAGGGCTTGGTCGTGGAAGCTTGCGCTGAATGAAGCCTGTGGGCTTCGGGCCGAGGTAAAGGTTAGCGGCTTCATTGAGAAGACGGCGCGCTTCTTTTTTGTGGCGTCGTAGCCGCCGTGCAGAAGGGTTGAGAGGGGGGGTTGGCGTCTCTTATCAGGTTGAGGAAGGCGCCGCGTGTGGCGAGGCCGCTGAACTGTTTGGGCGGCTCACCCTGGGTTAATGAAAGGTTGAATACGAGTTCGATCATGTGTTGGAGGCGCACTCACGGCTTAGTGTGGTGCGCGTTTATATGTGTTTCCCGCAACTCGGAAACGGTTTCGGGGCGAAGCGTCTTTGGACCGTGTCTCTTCTGCGTCTGCAAAGTTGGCTGTTATTGTTTGCTTGAGACTTTCACCTAGCAGTGTTCAAACACCCCGGCGCTTCCCATTATTTTCGTTTTGTTTACCCCTTCAGCTTGTAGCCGCATTAATGGGCAAGCCGAGTCAAGTCGTCAACTGTGCCATCTGAGATTCCAATCGTCTTTTCGGGTTCCCCAAGTGATTTGGCTTAGCAGGCGTGGAAGCCCTTGTTCAATTTTAGGGAGCTCTTCTTCGACCTTTCAATTGGGTGAGTGAGTTTGTTCCTCTTTTAACGGGTGCAACGAACTAATGAGGATTCTTCTCATGCAGGCTATAGGCTTGTTGAGGCGGTGAAAAGAGGAGAGCTACCGGGCTGTGCGCTTGAAGCCCACGGTTACATCTACGACTATTATTCTTCATAAAATCTGGTAGGTTGAGCGCACACCGTTACGACACAACGCTAATTATGCTAAAATAACTGAATAACTTATAGAGTGTCTTCCAAGATGAATTGAGGAAGAATTGGATAAGTGGATGATGATGAGGGAGGCGGTGATAATTAGGGGGCCTAGGCAATCTGGTAAATAAAACCTCAGTGGGATTTTAGAGAAGAATCAGAAAAAAAGAAGAGACGAACAGATTGCCGAGAATGGACTTCTTCTGCAGAGATAGATCGGACATAGAGATATTGACCCAGTGTGAAAAGAAAGGGAACGCGATAGGGAACGCGATATACGAGGATTCATCATGGTTGCCGAGATTGCACTCGCGTGATATAGTTTACGATCGAGTCGTCAAGCTGGTTGGGGTAGGACTGATAGAAGAAGATGAGTTAGAGACCTATTCTCTGACAGATATTGGTCGAGCCTATTTGGGCGGCTTCAGGAATGCGTGCTAAGCTATATGTTGGTGTCCGCGTTCTCCTTCATGCGTTGTTCAGCTGGTATTTTTTGGTTCTCTCAGCTCGTCTGAGTGTGCGCTACTTGGGCACCCTAGGATACGTCCTTCATGGGAGGAGGCTGGGGGAGGAGTTGCACAGGCGAAGGGTTGAGGAGTGGAGGCGCGTGTCACCGCTATACCGGGATAGGCCGAGGAGGACGCTTCTGGGCTTCGACAT
>Ga0080006_1149344_pt1 | contig 108802 bp, 121 predicted proteins | sample RS3BMetagenome_FD_69209 | JGI IMG/M metagenome (GOLD analysis project Ga0080006, IMG submission 69209) | Ferric oxide microbial mat and aquatic microbial communities from Rainbow Spring, Yellowstone National Park, USA - RS3B (SPADES... ...
ATTCATTATTAACGATAGACTCCAGAGATGATACTATAAAGGCTAGCTGGTAAGGATACCATTTAAAAATTCTACCTTCTATTCTTTCCCCCCACCTCTGTTGTTCATTTATTGCTTTATTGGCGAAACAGAATGCCAGCCTAGCATATTCATTACTTTTCATGATATTTATGCCTTTTTCCATTCTGGTCAGAAGTCTACGCTCTTTTTTGATGATATTATCGACAATTCCAGCAGTACTTTGATCGACCTTCCACTGTTTCAAATCCTCCTCATTTTTTATTAGCCATTTGCTGTATCCATCGATCAGTGGACGGATGTAATCTTCTATCTGTTCAGGTGTCCACATTTCGGATAATTTTTCGGTTGATAATTCTGGGGGAGTGGCTGAATATTCCGCTCTCCATTCAAAATCTGGTGAGAGAATAAGGTAGAGAGGTATAAATTCGCTGCGAACATCCGGTAACTCAAATTCCCTGCATTCTTCTGAGCACATTCCGTCTGGCCAGAATGTATCAATGTCAAATTTACCGAAGTCTACATCCTTCCAGACTGAAGAACACATAAATCCTCTGGAATAAACGGGTTTTTGACGGTAAAGGAATTCGAGCTCATCATAGAAGGATTCACCTGCATCTATCGTAGGGAAATGTAATCCCTCTGGAAACTTTACGCGGATTGAGGGTTGAAAAAGCGTCTCTTCTACTGGTTCATTGTTTTTTTCATCTGCAACACGAAGGTCATTTACCACTGTAATTATAACGGTTGATCTGTCCTTTTTTGGATCTGCGTCCGGTATTCTCTTTGCGTACAGTATCACACCTCCCTGTTCTCTATTTCCATATATGTATTCGGGGCCGTATTCCTTATTGGGTTCTTTAATTCTGATCTCCTTTATGATATGGTAAGGCTGTCTTTCCCACACATAAGAATCACCTATTGGTTTTTTCGTGTACCTCCCCCACGTGACACATATTTTTAATGGTTCTTCCCAGTTTCCCTCTGTCTGGAACGAAATACCGAAAGATTTCGGATTGGCCGCCGGGTTTAGCTCATAAAGTTCGTTCTCGAGTGTGGGTACAACATCAAATTCTTGGTCTAATGGGTCATCTATCGACTCCGCGGATATTCCGGAGTTGACGATTATCGGTTCTGTATCGGGAGAACGTCCCTCGGTTCTGAAATTTTTGGGAATAATCTTTCCCGTCAGGTATTCTTTATAAGGGTTTTCTTCCTTTCCCATTTCTTCATACGAACCCCGGCGTGGTCCAAGAATCTCTCTGTACAGGTCTTTTATTAATATGTCTCTCATCTATATATTACCTTCGATATTTTTTGACTCACCTTTCAATCGATATTCAGATATCTGCTCATTTTCGATTCTATCCTTTTCAAGTTCGTTCAAATCAATCGTTACATTGAGTCCATTCGGTTTCCGTGAATCGATGACCCTCCTAGAAAGTCTCTTATTTATCATCCCTCCTTCCGGTAGCTTCACGGAATAACCGTCATAGCCGAGACCTGCAAAATACCTCCTTAAAGTCAATTCAATTTTTCTCATAAAACCGTCCACACCCCTCCATAATACTAATAAATTCACGATTATCTTTTATCATATGAAGATGAATAACGTGTTACTTTAATATTTTCCCGATTTTAGTTGTTAAAAATACATCATTTTTCAAAGCTAATTATTCTTGAGCTATATGTTATTCATCTTCCATGCCTGGAGAATGTGATAATCCGTTCATTTTTTCAATCTTCTCATTCTGGCAAGGGGGGTAAAAAATTGAAATATCAATTCCAAAATTTTGAGATGTGATAAACATGAAAAACAACGGATTTGTAAAGGAATATGTTATCGGCAGGAAAGACCAGTTTGACTTGGACTATGCGATCTTCAGGAAGGCAGTTGAGGAGACGGAGACAAGGGAGGATATGATCAACTACATAGAGGAGAAGATGCAGTACGTGATTTCAAGGGTTGCGAGCGAGAGGGCAAAGACGCTGATGGAAGAGATGGAATTAATATAATATCTAATTATTTTTTTATTATTGGCAGCAATAAGAGTTCAAGTTATTTCACGGAATAATCGAGGAAAGGACATGGATCTATTCATAAGGTTGCTCTTTGTCCTTCAAATCAACAAATGTAAGTTAATAGCTCCCCTCATTGTAAATGATAATCCTCTTTAATATCTCTGTGTTAGCAGAAATAACGTATTATGAAAAATTACATCTAAAACAGGCAAATTAACCTTTTATTTCCGAAAGTCGAGATGAAGTATTTTCAAAAGCATCTTTGCAAGGACAATCATCCCTGCATCTATTCATGACAAATTCAGGACAAAATGGTAAACTTGGATCCAATTCATTTTTCTCAGCCGACTTAATAGATCTCTTTATGATTTCTAAGGCTTCTTGTCTTATGTTACCTAGCTTTGAAAATTTAATTTTATATAGGATACCTACCTCAGATTTCCTGTAAAACACAAACACATATCCTGTATCATTTTTCGAAAGGGCACAAGCGAGTCCAATTTGGGCTATATAATAATCATTTAATTGGCGATATTTGAGACCCACAAAATCCTGTACTCTAATCAGAATAGGATATTCTTCCTCACGCGATTGGTTGGTGGCAGGGTCACTAGTGGGTACTTTCAGAAATAAGTGATCCTTTATTTCCGGTAAATCATCTGAAAGTCTATCTCTTATGAGTTTTTCTTCTTCAACTAGTTCATTTTCAATTTCTTTCCTGAGCTCATATTTGTCTTCATCATCGTCTTCCCATTCCTCATATTTTAAAGGATTCTTAAGCTTCATGAACCATTTTCTCGGTGTGAAAATATCCCAAATCCCCACGGATTTTTCATAATTCTCAAATAGTTGTGCCCTAGTCAGTTTATTTCCTAGACCCTCCTCAGCTAATTTTACAAATATATTATTTTTAAGTTCACTTATATCTATGTCTTCTTCAGTATCACAGTTACACTTACGATTCGATCTAAATTTACAAGTCGCGTTAAAATATCTACATTTGCCTAATCCTTTAGGATTCTTGCTTTTATTCGCTTCCTTTAACTTATCGTATCTTGATTTGAAGTAAGATTCTATTTTCTCTCTTTTTTTTATACTGACTCGGAATTCCCTTGGAACTAAATTGGGATAACTTCCAGTAAGGTATAGTAACGTATGTTCATCGTTAGTTCGTCCCGAGAACAATATATATAGTAAGAGTTGTTCGAGGTCCTGAGGATTTTTCGCAAATAGTGTGTCTTCATTAGGGATGTCATATTCCGAAGTCTTAAATTCTATTATTCTTTCTTTAATCCTAAAATCAATCTTGCCCTTAACATCCGACATCCCATAATTTCTGCCGTCAACTTTACCCTGCCAAATGGCATAACCTTTTTCCCTAGATAGTATGATATTTACCCTCTCTTCTACAAACTTCCCATATCCGAACTTCGCCTTGAGTTCTTCTGGATTTGGTATTTCTGGCTCATTAATATCATAAAAGGCTTGCATGGGATTACAGAGATCTATTACTCTTAAATTATCGCCCCTTCCACTATTAGCATCCTTTCCCCCCATAGATTTGTTTACTTTATTTGCAACCTCCTCAAGGGCAGTATTCGATGTTTCATCAGTGGTTTGGGAACTGCATTTTTCTGAAATTTCTTTGATAAAATTATCCGAATTTCTTTGTATTTCCATTATAACCCCTCAATAAAATCTGACTGTCCAGATTTCATTTTTCATTCACATCCCAAGATTCATTGCCCTCTTCCTATTGATAACTTTAAATTCCTCAGGCTTCTCTGCAATGATAATCCATTTAGAGAGCTTCTCATTAATCATCCGATCCCCGATGAAATTTAATATTGATTTGGATTTATTACGATCCCAATAACCGATTTTACTACCGTGAACACGAAAATACTCCCCTGAGCCTGTATCAAATACCTTACTTGGATTGACGTTCATTCTTTCAACGCCTCCTCAATCTTTTTCAAATATTCAGCCACCTTCCTCCCTTTATCGGTCAGGGAAATAATTTCCTCCTCGGGGAACTTGCTATTATCAATCTTCGCATCAACAAGCTTCATCTGCTTTAACCTGGAAACAGAACTGTACACACCGCTGAATTTCCCTTTAAGTGATTCGTACGGTGTTTCCTTTTCATTGAGAAGATATATGAGGATCTTCATGTCATCAGTGAGGAACTCAGAAATTTCCCCGCCCTCGGCAACCTGCTCTGCTTTCTTCAACTGCTCAGCTACGGCCTGACCCTTATCTGTAAGAGAAACAAGATAGGTGCGTCTTCCCAATATTTCTTCCTTAATGGATATCAATCCTTCAGCCTCAAGTTTTGGAAGAAGCTTATCCATTGTGCCGGAAGACTTCACTATGTGTCTGAGATCATATTTCTTGACTTTACCGTGATCTAAAAGGTACCTCAGAACTGGAACATAGTATTTTTGCGCGGAAACATCACTCATTTCTAATATGCGTAATAGGTAATTGCAAAATAAGATATTGATTATACCTATTGCCAATATCGGCAATAGAAAAATATATATTATACCACCCGTTACCTATATTGGCAATAGATATGACAAAACAGTTGTTCGTGTAGGAACGAATGGAAGGGCTCAGATTCCCTATGATGTGAGAACAAAGCTAGGAATCAAGGATGGCTATCAGCTTCTCATCGATATCGAACAAATAATTCCAGCTGAAGGCGAATCGGATTCAGAAGGGTACAATCCTAATGATCAAAGAAGGAAGGAGGCTCAAGCATGATCTTCCCCTCCGATGCCGAGATAAGGGAATTCACCGCGTACACAATAAGGGCAAGGAAGATCATTGTTGAGGAATTCAAGCAACAGGAAGGGAGGCCTCCGAATGAATTTGAACTTCAGGACCTCCTCAGGATGGTCGTTGTGCCATTCGGAATATTGAAACAGCAGAACGGGAATTCTCATTTCCAGAGCCCACAGATTGCAACACAGAAACAGGCCCAAGCACCTCAACAGAAACCTGAGGTTCAATTGGTGGAAGATATTGTGAAACAGCATCCTGAGCTCTCAATTGAGGGGGATAAGATAGTGATGAAGAGGTTAATAAAGCCCACAGAGGTTTTCTATAAAGTAAGGGACGAGCTCAAACAGAGGGGATGGGAGTATATTGCACGGAAGCATGTTGGCGGAGATAAGTGGGAGCCCGGATATTTTGAGTTAAAGGAGGGGGCGAAGGCATGACGAAAAACAGACAAGAAGAAAATGGGGTCTGGGTAGAAAATCTCTGGGAAGGTACCTGGCTACTCAAAATCCAAGGGGGCAAACTCCTCGGGTATCTGGTTCATAGCGATCCCTGTAGCATTTCAGAGGATGATGGAGCCTACGAGGAAGGGTTGATTCTCACTTTCGGTGAGTATTCAGAGAGACTTGGATTGGAACCAGAGGAAGTCAGGTGTGTATTTCAATTGTTCAAAGATTCCAAACCGATGGAGGCGAAGGCATGACAAAGAACAACAAAATATCATTCACAATCACTGGAGGGGGGTTGCCCCCATTCAGAGGCGGACTCGATTCTGAGAGCAAAACAACACGCACTGCACTAGATGAGGAGATAAAACAGATAATGAATAATTTCGAAAAATGGGAGAAAGAAGACAAGAAAAGGGAAAGGGGAACCGCGGAGGTGGAGGTATGACAGTTGAGGATGAAATTGAGCAAATAATGAGGCGGAACGGACTGAGGCATGTATCTGCATCCATACTTGACGACGGCACATTCAGGGTGGGTGCACACAGGAGGGAGTATGTCTCCTATTACATGAGGCATCTTGAAGAGAAGAGGGAATACGGCAGGAATTATTACTGGAAGAAGAGGGAATACATTCGCAAATACCAGCATGAATATTACGTGAAAAGAAGGTACGGGGTATCTTATTCCGGCAGGAAAGGAAGTGAGCCGGTAAATCATAAGAAGCTTGCAAAGGCAATAGTTTATGCATATTCTCTGAAGGGGATTGACATCCCCATGGGTGATGCAGTGGAAACATCACTTCAGGCACTGAGCTTCTTCGGATATGAGACAAGGATACTTTCCAACACTCTGGAAAGCGACGACCTTGTTATAATGTATGCCCTGGAGGACCTCGGTCTCCTGAAGGCAGAATCAGAGGAAATCCCTGTTGGTAAAAGCAACAGGCCATGGAGGATCAGCTACTTCTCAATGAACAGGGAAAGAATTCTGGAATATGCATCTGAATCAAGGGAAAAAGAACCTGTGAGTGAGGCATCATCAATTTATGAGAATCTTCCGGAGGAGGTGTGGGCGAGATGAGGCGCTTTGAATATATTGATGAGCCAGAGGGGCCATCCATTGGTTTTCCCTTTAATGTCCCGGACGAGTTCCTGGACAGTGAAGATGAGGAAGAGGAGGATGATTCGACGGTTGTGATACGGATCTTGAAATTCATGGAGGTGGCAGCATGACGGACTCAAACAATTTTGAAATGAAATTGCAGGAATACCTGCAGTGGGCTGTTGGATCCGGAAAGTACGCCTTCTCCACTGTGGAGAGGAGGCAGAGAAGGATCAAGTACCTCTCACGCTATATGGACATCTGGGAACCTAACCTTAACCAGATCTACAATTTCGTGATAGAACAACAGAAATCAGGGAAGAAGAGGAAGAGCATCACAGAGGATATGATATGCCTCGAGAGCTGGTTTAAATTCATCGGGAAGGATGTTTCACTGCCCAGACTAAAGAAGGAACCGGCCCCTGAACCCAGAATACCTACTGATGAGGAAATACAGAAAATATGGGACTACATTGGGCATATACACGACAGGGGAACACGCCAGAAATATACGGTGATATTTGGCATACTCATCTATGGAGGAATAAGGATAGGCGAGCTGCACAGGATGAACGTTGAGGACATACTGGAAACCGGCATCAGAGTCAGATCTGAGAAAATGGAGAAGGACAGGATAGTTGGTCTTCCGGATGACCTTCTCAAAAACATAAGGGAGTACGTCCAAGTTTACAGGCCCACATCTGACCAGCACGCTCTGATCACGTCCGAAAAGGGGAGGGTCACATATGGCAGTCTCAGGACCACGGTAAAGAAGGTGGGTGCAAGACTCGGCATGGAATGGCTACATGCACATTCCTTCCGGCATTACTGCGCTACATCGCTGCTGAAGGGCTTCCAGGGAGAAAAACCACTTGACCTCAGATGGGTACAGACTCATCTGGGACATGCGCGCATTGAGACGACAACTATATATACCCATCTTTCGCAGAAAGATGTGGCTGAGGAGGTGAGGAAGCGCTATAACGCATTATTTCGCATCGAAGAGGATAAAATGATGGAGGGTACAAAAACGGTGGGCGCAGCCATGATACCTACGGGCGCAAGGGTTTCTAATAGAAATACACTGAATTCCCCCTGGATTCCACCTCTTTTTGAAGTGGCGCAATTAACATGCACTCGTCCAGCGCGTTCTGATTATTCACTTTTACTCTTTCCTGTGTTTCCACACGTGTAGCGCTCTGGCGATGCTTATTTAAATAAACACGTTTCATTTAGAATGCCTTCCAATTGCACCTTGTTTCTTAGGCTGATGGAAGGAATATGAGTTAATGTTGTGGTTGAAATGTTTCGCTTGCTCTGAGTGTAGCTTATGCGTCTTCAATTTGTGACGGCTGCCTGTTTCGCCCCATTTAGTTCCGTGTGTAGATCCTTTCCGTATTCTATGCTGACGTCAATATGATTTCTGTGTTGACCAGCAATTGAATTCTTCGATTCCTTTAACGTCATGCCTGGCGAGGAGATGAATTTTGAGCAGGCCAGGATATCAGAAGGCGTTTTTCCTGATTTCATTGAATTCCTGTCCGGGAATGTGGAAAGCACATTCCCTGGTTCAGTTTATGACACGATATATGCCCATACTGGGCCTCACGTCAATTAGAAGGTTCTCAAGATCAGGCACCAACTACACCCTGAGCACTTTATATCTGCAGTGGCCATGCTCAATTGCAAGTTGTTCTAACCTTAGGTCAGCCAGAGAATTCAACAAAATCACAATGTTCTCTTATTAAAAGGAATGAAAGGGGTTTATGAGCTGTGTGTTTCACTTCTTGCTTTGCCTCTGCATTCTTACCCTGTAGTATGCAAAGACAATGACAGCACCGACTATCAGTCCGATTATCAGGAAGAGTGCGTCAAATAGAGGACCTGTGAGGGCTGAGGTTGTGACTGCCCTCTTTACAACACTTGGATGGAACTGAAGCAGCACTATCGTATTGCTCCCTACTTTAAGCACAGAGGTGTTTGTGGATATTGTGTAACCAGGTGCACTAACACTGTATGTGTACTGTCCTGCTGGGATGGTGAGAATCACAACAGGGTCAGTTGTCGATATTGATTTGCCATTGAATACAAGGGACCACGAAACTCCTGAAGGCAGCCCCTGAGCTATGAATGTGACAGAGTAGCTCTGAGGAACGAATGTAACTGAAACATTCATTGATGACTGAACGTTCAGAAAACCTGAACCATCGGTGGACACACTGCCGTTTGAATATACAGAGTAGTAGTAACTTCCTGGAGCCACAGTGAAGGTTACTGAGCTGGAAGTGGTGGAAATGGTCTGTCCGTTAAATGTAACCTGCCAGGTGGTACCAGAGGCAAGGCCGTTTTCCGTGAATGTGACTGAGAATCTGGCGGCCGGCGTCGGGCTGAAGAAGACATAGATGGTCGATGCGGCATTCGAAACAACGAATACACCTGATGCTGCGGCATAATCAGCATTGGACGAGGATGCAGTGTATTCATATGCTCCCATTGGAAGGGTAAGCATGAGGGATGAGGATGAAGTGGATGCTGAGGCTGTCACCGTACCTATGATAGAAACGGACCACTGAGTTCCTGAGGGGAGCCCTAGCTCGAACATGGTAACCTGGAACTCTTTCACGAACTGCACGAGGAAAGTGCTGTAGCTGTTGGGATATACTGTAAACTGGAATGACTGTGGCGTTGCCATGTACCCTGGAGCATATAATGTTACAGTGTAAGGTGCAGCAACAAGCGGGATTTCGAGCATAGTTGATGCGGAGCTGAAGTTTCCCACAAAATACTGCTGTCCGCTGTTAAGGAGCATACTAACGTCTGCGTACCAGGTGGTTCCGCTTGAAAGGCCGTTCTCCTGCAGGATTACTGTATTCGTCAGAGGTGGCAGCATGACCGTCAGGGAGGTATTCCCTGTTATCACCATCTGAACTGATGAAGTTCCATACTCCTGAGATTCGTTGAACTGCGGGAAGTAATATCCGTATGCGCCATAAAGCACATAGTACTCTCCTATGGTAACTGGTAGCATTACGGTCGCCGCGTTTGTCGCCGTATAACTCAGTTCACCGGGACCTACAGGCACCGCAGCTGCCACCCACACGAACCCGGGTGGTAGATTCGTTTCAGTTAATGTCAGCGTGTACTCCTCAAGGAACTGCACGCCTGTCGCATAGCCGGAACCGTTAATGTTGATCGAAACTGTCTGGACATTGAATCCCAGATACCCATAGTAATTTGAGGCACCAGTCTGCAAACTGTAGGAGCGATTCTGACCGTAGAAGAGTATGACTGAAGAGGTGCTCGTCTTTGTGTACCCTGACATATCAACCCACCAGGATGTACCAGTTGGTAGATTGTCCGCAACGATGACTATCGGATAGTATCCATTCGTTATCACAAGTGGAAGGTAATCTCCGCCGGATACTATGTTCCCTGATTCATTGAATGGAAGACGAGTACCAGGTTTATAGTCATCCCAGTAATTTCCACCCACATAATTGGTGTTAACTATGCTACCCGTCAGATTTAAGCCATTGAAACTGTATTTGAAGGTGGAAGGTTCCCTTGTAATATTCCACGTATCCTTGTAAATCACCGGGGCAGATGTGTATGGATCGAATGTGGGCGTCAGAACATTGGTACCGGCGGGCCGACCGAAGTAATTGTTGAATATGAGATTGCCAGAAGAGGCAAGGTAAAGACCGAAGCTGAATGCACCGTACGAAGTGGTGTTCATGAACCAGTTGCCCCATATCACATTGTCTGCCATGACATTGGACGGATTGTAAACAAGCAGAGATATCGCATTTTCAGATGAGAAGACGCTTGAAGCAATAAGATCGTGTGTTGAATTCCACACCATCATATTTGCGTCGTCAAAACCAGCGACGGTGTATGAGGCAAGGTCGCCGGTGACGAGAGAGGCGCCGTAAATCGAAACATTGGATGTGCTATAAAGCACATATCCAAGACTATCAACAAGAGGTAACCTGTAGAAGAGAGCATAGATTTCAGGCTGGAGCATCTGATATTCAGTCAGAAGTTCAGGCATATTCATAAGATCTGTATGTGCACTGATATTCGCCAAAAGAACACCTGAAAATACCTGGAAGCCGTAGTCGTTCATATTGGCAAACAGTGGACTTATAGATACATGAGTGCTGTTCATTATCATATAAGGCGAGGCAGAGCCTCCATTCCCAGATGTGGATATGTTGGCAAGCTGGGCATTATTCCAGGCATACAGTGGCGTGTAGATACCCACTGAAGCATCCTTTGTCAACACTATCTTTGTAACATTCGGAGGAAGCACAGTGTCATTCCACATGTAGCCGCTGAGCATTGTCTGTGCATAGTATAGGCCCGCCTCAAGTGTGAAATCGTATCCGCCAGCAGTTGTCAGGGGGACCCATCCATTATTTGACATATTCAGCGCAGTTCCCTGACTTACGAACATGAATGCATTTGAGGGCGACACTGTTCCCTTATATGTCTGCAAACCCGAGTAGCTATTGATACCCCACATTCCTTCGACGAGCGAAGGACCTGCTGTGAGGTACACAGTTCCCTGTGGGGTCCATGCCTCTGCAATGCCAGTGGAGGTCTCTCCCGTCTCTGATCCAATATCGTAAGCGGAAGGAACAGTAACATATTTTCCTGTTGAGTTCAGATATGAAAGTCCCATTGTTCCATTGATGGCATATATGTCTGTGCTGCTGCCTCCACCTGGACCACCAATCATTATTTCAGCATCCCATGGAATGAAACCTGTTGGGGTCACATAGCTTCCAGTTACCAGATATCTGGAGAGGGGCGCTGAGTATCCGAGAAGTCCATTGCTTGAATTGAACTGTACCTCATCAAAGATGCCTGAAATCATAACAGGCTTTCCAGAACTGATATTGGTGTACTGCACTGTGTAGTTGAAGAACACAGTGTCCATTCCACCTACAACAGCAGAGTTCAACACAAGGTTAATGTTCATGGGGGTACTGGCATTCGGTATTATCGGTCCAACGCCGATATAGGCATATGGATAGGGATAACGAACTGCAGTATGGCTGTAAATTGCGTTGGAACTCATCAATATCGCAGGACTTGAGAAATTCCATATATTGTCAACAAATTCAATGTAGTGCTGCCTGGCAGAATAGAATAGGACATTCTGCGTCCAGAACGCATACGTCGGACTTCCGAAGAGTGTCACATTGTTCAAAACAGCATTGAGCTGTATGCTAACACTGCTCGGGGCATAATTTGAGAGCAGGAAGGGCTGAAGCGTTGTAAGATTTATTGTGGCATTAAAACCAGTAGTGGTGTATGTTATAGGCACTAACACGCCTGACTCGTTCATGATGCCATACGCACCAATACCCATAGGTGCAGGGCTCTGGACATAGCCAGGCAAAACAACTCCATCTTTAATGACAGGTCTGTGATTAAGCGCAGGGATATATAGATACTTGAGAGGAAGTCCATCCTTCAGGGCCTGATTTACAAAAGGAGAAACCGAAGGCTTGCTGTCTCTCATACCTGAGGCCATATTCGCTCCCATACCAGACGTGCTGGTGGACGCTTTGTTCAGCGATACAGCGTGGTTTATGCCTGCCGTGGCAGGAGCATTAATAACTGTCTTGATGACCGATGGGCTTAGAAAAGTAAAGCCAGACACTATCAACGCAGCAATCACAAGGGCAGAAAGTAATGATACCTTCCATTTCATGCGGCAAAGATCACACTATTGTTATTTAAATTCTTTCAGAATAAATTACTGCCGTTACAGATTTCAATAAGTTTTCGACTCAATAATATCTAGACTGTCCCAATGAAATATTTCCGCATGAACATCTCTAACAAACTATAATCACCTAAGATTCAGTTGGAATGCATTGAAGGTTAAATGAAACACTGCTGGCTAATGAGAGTTGAGAGAATTTTGTCTCTCATAGATTTCAGAAATTTCTCGCTTAAGGCTGCAGGCTCTGCAGATAATTCCTGAAGTAACCTCATCACAAAGAATGCATCTTCCAGCCGACACATTTTCACGGGGGCGTGAAATGGCTGCTGCGGATTTGAGTAACGCATACCTGGTTCCAGGCATTTCTTCCTCGAGTCTCAGCACAATATCTCTGAATAAATTTCTTGAAGCTTCCTCGGAATAAGGACAGGAAGAGCGAAGGAATGGAATACCCCTCAAGGTGGCATAGAGAAGAACTTCATTCTCAGGTATAAGCCTCAGAGGTTGAACTCTCGGGACAAGCCCTTCAATGACCCATTCATGTGGCCCCATCATATGCAGCCGCTCGATGTCCCCCCGAGATATATTCATCAAAATAGATTGAGCAGTGTCATCAAGATTCAACCCTGTTGCGAGCCTAGAAGCGGAAACCTTCCTTGCCAGCCTGTTTATGAGTGTTCTCCTCATAACGCCGCAGTATGCGCAGGTAGTTCTTGGCCTTTCTATTGGTGCAAGTTCATCCATTGTCATACCCATGTATTCAGAGAAGCGAGACACATGCCATTCCAGAGAGTGCTCAGCGCAGTATTTTTCAATAATCTCCAGGCTTTTGTCCCTGTACCCTGTAATACCCTCATCGACTGTAATTGCGACTATCTTTGTTTTTCTTTGCGTTGCTGCGAGCTCACTCAGTATGTGAAGTGCAGTCATGCTATCTTTACCACCTGAGACAGCCACCGCCACTGTGCCCCCGTCCAGTATATGCTGTCTCCTGACCTCTTTCTTCACCCTATCATTGACAAATTCAATGAAATGAAAGCGACAGTAATGCCTCCCATTGTATCTTGCGGCATATATCGCTTTTTCGTTGCAGATACTGCATTTCACAAAACTGAAGCATCATGCTTTAATTAAACCATTTTCCCCCGAAACAAAGCCTTTTTAACAGACAGCAATCATTGTCTGGATCAAATGGATCAAACTGAACTCTGGGTCGAAAAATACAGGCCGAAGACATTTGATGAGATCATCGGTCAAAAACATGTAGTGGAGAGGCTACGTTCCTATGTTGAGAGTGGGAACCTTCCACATCTCCTGTTTGCTGGCCCTGCTGGAACAGGAAAGACAACATGTGCTATAGTGCTTGCAAGGGAACTTTTCGGCGAGAGCTGGAGAGAGAATTTGCTAGAACTCAATGCATCAGATGAGAGGGGTATAGACGTTGTGCGGGGCGATAGGGAGCATAGGGTGCCGAGCAGGATTAAAACATTCGCAAGGGCCGCTCCCTTCGGAGATGCTTCATTCAAGATAATATTTCTTGATGAAAGCGACTCTCTAACTGCCGATGCACAGGCTGCACTCCGCAGAACCATGGAGCTTTATTCAAGCAACTGCAGATTCATCTTTTCAGCAAATTATCCTGGAAAGCTTATAGAGCCGATACAATCAAGGTGTGCAGTTTTCCAGTTCTCTCCGCTGAGAGAGGAAGAGATATCCGCTTTTTTAAGAAAGATAGCTGCAAACGAAGCCATTGATGTGACAGAAGGCGCTCTGATTTACATAATAAAATACAGCAGAGGTGATTTGAGGAAGGCAATAAACACACTTCAGGCAAGCGCATTCATAAGCAGCAATGTAACTGAATCCACTGTTTCCCAGGCGACATCCTCCGCAGATCCAGCCGAGATCAGGGCAATGCTGCTTGATGCACTTGAGGGAAGGTTCAGCAGGGCGAGGGGAGTACTTGACGAGCTGCTTTTTGACAGGGGTGTCAGTGCCACAGATATTATTTCAATGCTTCACAGAAGCATCTTCGACATGAATCTAAGTGATGATCTTCTCATGGATGCAGTTTCAAGACTCGGAGAAGCTGAGTTCAGGATAGTTCAGGGAGCAGATGAACGCCTGCAGCTTGAGGCGGTGATCGCGCAGTTGGGTTTAATAGCCAAAAAGGAAAAAAGCATGGGGCAGAAGCAGTTCAGGCCTTCCTGATCTCCCTCGCCTTGGGTCTCAGATGCGTGTAGCCACACTTTCTGCATCTCTTTGCCCTTATTGAATTGGTTGCGGAGCAGTTCATGCAGACCATCTTATACAGCAGCCGCATCTCCGCTTCCTTGAATTTCGCCATCTAAATCCTCTCGTGCTACAACCGTTTACTATTTAGACCTTGCGAACCAGCGCTTCTCTAATTAACCGGCCGTGCTTCAATTTCTCTATCTTAAACTGATAGAGAAGCTGTTCGAACTCATTCCTGTCAACTCCTCTCGGATCCCCATTTCTGCGAAATACTGTGGAGCTCACATATGCCATCGAGCCTGGTTTCATGACCCTAAGCATTTCCTTAACTGCACCGACATGGTCAACCATGCAGCAGATGGTGAGATTCGAGATTAAAAAATCCACTGCATCATCAGGTATTGCAGTAACATGAGCAGCAGATGCCTTAATTGCCCTTACATTGGTAAGTCCAAGTTTTCTGACCTTTCTTTCCATGGCGCGCACCAGTGCATCGCCTGAATCCACAGCGTATACAATTCCTGTTCCATGCATTTTCTTTGCAATGTGAATCGCATAGTATCCGGAGCCTGCGCCCATATCCGCGACAGTATATCCTTCCTTTATGTATCGGTCGAATCTGTCTTTCCTCTCGAACAACATTCTAAGGGGAAGACCAAGAAGTGATGCAGGAGGGTGCCTGTCCCCTACAGTATCATAAACCTGCAACTTTTGCAATCCGTTCATAAATTGCAGCCTTGGGCAAAGCGCCCACAATCCTGTCCACATATTTTCCATTGACAAAGATAGCAAGAGTTGGAATGCTCATCACATTGAAGCGTGCGGCTGTTGCCTGATTTTCATCAACGTTCAGCTTTCCAAACGCAACCCTACCTCTCAGTTCGAAGGCAAGCGATTCTATTGAAGGTGCAACCATTCTGCACGGTGCACACCAGGGGGCCCAGAAATCAATGACAGCAACGTTATTTGATGAAACAAACTGGTCAAATGTTTCATCATCGATCTCCTGCGGCTTTGAGTTTCTCCTCTCTATCTCTTCCTGTATTTCTTTCAATTTTTTCCTTCTGATTTCCTCCAGTTCCTCATCCATCCGATACCACACTCAGCGTCATAAGTGCTTCCTTAAGCTCCTTCTCAGCAGAAACAGCAAGCTCCCTGATCCTTGGCCTATCATTACCTACAATTGAGGTCGGTCGTAAGATGGAGACAGAGTATCCCTTCCTGTCTGGATAGACTGCAATACGACAGGGCATTAACGAGGCAGCTGAAATATCGCTCTTCAGCGCCTGGCTAGCAAAGGAAGGCTTACATACTTCGAGCACCACCGCAGGCGAAATAGTATCACCTGTTTTTTCCTTCACTATTTCGTCAAGATTGAATTCAGTAAGCACGCCGAAACCCTTTGCCTTCAGCGCTTCCCTTAGATTCGAGACCACATCTGAAATGCTCTTCCCCTGCAGTTTGAATTCGAGTAATAGATCAGACGCCACAGTTGTTAGCACTCTTAGGCACTTTTATAAATATTTCTCCGGTCTCCACTGCACTATATGGTTAGCGTAGCGAACATGATCTCTCAACGTTTATATACGAGTATAATTGTAATCGTGCATTGAATTCTTTTTAGAAGATCCAAGAGGTCATTTAATGGATACGTCCGAACTGAAGAAAGGCACAACGACACTGGGTATGGTATGCAAGGATGGTGTGGTTCTAGCCTCTGAAACCAGGGCCACTATGGGCAATATGATCGCGCATAAGTATGCAGATAAGATTTACAAGCTGGACGATAACCTTGGAATGACAACTGCAGGTCTTGTTGGCGACGACCAGGCAATTGCCAGATATGTCAAGGCGGAGGTTGAACTTCACAGGATGAAAACAGGCTCATATATGTCTGTAAAATCTGCAGCTACACTGACATCAACCATACTTCATTCAAACAGATACTATCCCTTTTTCGTTGGTCTGATAATCGGCGGTGTTACAGGTAACATTCCTTCAGTATACGGTCTGGATGCTGCTGGTGGCATGACAGAGGACAAATTTGTTTCAATAGGTTCAGGCTCTCCATTTGCTCTTGGGGTGCTCGAAGATTACTTCGAGGATGGGTTATCGATAAGCGAAGCGAATGATATAGCCATAAGGGCAATAAGAGCGGCAATGGAAAGAGATTCAGCAAGTGGTGGAAAGGCTGTTGTTGTTAACATTACACCCAAGGGCTATGTCAAGCTAGAAGATAAAGAGATAGAGAAAAGATGGTCAAAGATACTCAAGAGTGCCTGATAGATTCCCTGGGACAAACTTGTCCCCATATATGAGCTCATGCAGATGTGACGCGGAAAGGATATAGATGACGTCAGATAAGTCCCCCGAGGACATAACGGATATTGTAAGGAAAATAGTGCCTCAAGAACTGGAGGTCACCAGCATCGACTTTGAAGCCTCAGTTGTTGTAGTTTACATAAAGAATTTCGAGGCGTACACACAGAACAGGGATGTGGCACGGCAGCTTGCACAGCAGTTGAGGCGCAGGGTGGACATAAGGCCAGACCCATCATTGCTTGCCCCGGAGGCTGAGGCAGAGAAGAGGATAAGAGAGATCATTCCAGAGGAGGCGAAGGTAGAAGACATCTACTTCGATGGTGATACAGGCGAAGTAATAATTGAAGCACAGAGCCCCGGGAGCGTTGTGGGAAAGCAGGGGGCACTGCTCAATGAGATAAAGAAGGAGATAGGCTGGACGCCGAAGGTGATGAGAGCTCCGCCCATTCCTTCGAAGACCATTGGCGACATAAGGACATACATGAAGACGATAGCCAACGAGAGAAAGGAGTTCCTCAGGAAGGTTGGGAGGAGGCTATCGCGGCAACTGATTGAAGGTGAGAGCTGGCTCCGGCTCACATCTCTCGGAGGTTTCAGAGAGGTTGGGAGAAGCGCTGCATTGCTGAGCACCAGGCAGAGCAAGGTCCTGATTGATTGTGGTCTTGGAACATCAGATCAAGATGTAGGCGGGCCAAATCTACCTGCACCTTATCTGAATGCACCTGAGATACAGCCAATAGAATCGCTTGATGCAGTTGTGATAACACACGCTCATCTTGACCACACTGGTCTGCTTCCTGCTCTTTTCAAATACGGATATGATGGACCTGTTTACTGCACCCCACCTACCAGGGACCTGATGTCAATGCTCCAGCTTGATATGCTCAAGGTGGCATTCGGTGAGGGTAAGAAGGCGCCGTATGAATCGCAGCATATCAGGAAGATGGTTGCCAACTGCATTACGCTCAAATATGGTGAAACCACGGATATAGCGCCAGATATCAGGCTGACATTTCAGAACGCAGGTCATATCCTGGGAAGCGCAATAGCTCATTTCCACATAGGAGAGGGTCTTTACAATATAGCATTCACAGGAGACATAAAATTCGAAAGAACATGGCTGTTCAATCCTGCAAACAACAAGTTCCCGAGGCTGGAGGCGCTTGTGATGGAATCCACCTACGGAGGATATCACGATTTTCAGGCATCAAGGCAGGAGGCTTCCCAGGGACTGAAAACGATAGTGGAGAGGGTGCTTGCAAGGCAGGGGAAGGTCATCATTCCTGTCTTTGCAGTTGGAAGATCCCAGGAGATTATGCTTGTGCTGGAAGAGCTCATGAGGACAGGACAGGTCCCAACCATTCCAGTATGGCTTGATGGCATGATATGGGAAGCGACAGCAATTCATACGGCCTATCCAGAGTATTTGAACAGTCAGCTGAGGACACAGATTTTCCAGAATGGTGAAAACCCATTCCTCTCACCAATATTCAACAGGGTCGACAGCGTCGAAACAAGGGAGAAAATACTCGATGATCCAGAGCCCTGCATAGTGCTTGCAACTTCAGGTATGATGAATGGCGGGCCTGTACTGGAGTACATGAAGCACTGGGCAGACAATCCAAACAATTCCCTGATTTTTGTTGGTTATCAGGCAGAGGGAACGCTTGGAAGGAGAATACAGAAGGGGGCAAAGGAAATACAGCTTTCCGAAAGGGGTCAGCAGATAAATGTGCCCATAATGCTCAACATAGAGACTGTGGATGGATTCAGCGGCCACTCAGACAGGAGGCAGCTGATGAATTTCGTCGCAGGTATGGAACCAAAACCCTCAAGAATATTTCTTGGACATGGAGAAGAGCACAAATGCCTGGAGCTGGCGAGCTCCATTCACAAAAAATTTGGAATAGAAACCAGGGCGCCGATGAATCTTGAAACCATCAGGCTCCGCTAGTTTCTTCAACGCCCTCGAAGAAAAGCTCCTCTTCTGCAACAGGCTGAAGACCAGGCAACCATCTGTCAACACCCTTCCTGACAAGCAATGTCACCCTTGAGTCAGGTCTTTCTGATTGCAGTTCGTAATCACCAAGTTCGGAGGCAAGCCTTTCAGTGAACTCCCTTATCTCTTTGTGGGAGGGCATATTGCTCATTGAAAGCCTCTCCCTTGAGTAGCCCACATGGACATATCCCTTCGATTCGATAAAGTGCGGTGACGCAATGGAATCCAGCCTGGCGTATTGCTTTTCAAATCCAAGCGTCCAGTCCCTGACGAGCGTGTGTCTAATGACCTTCCTTGTGTCCAGCGAAGGAAGCAACTGCAGTGTCTCCATAAGCTGCTCCCAGGCATTGGATCTTATGGGAGCGCATACCTTGGTAAATATTTCCTTGGTTGGAGCTGCCACTGTAACATACAGCTGGGTTGGAAGCGGATTGAGATTTCTCAGAACCTCTGGATTCGTTCCATTTGTCACAAGAAAGGTTGTCATTCCTGCACGGTGACACAGTTCTATGTACTCACCAAGTCTCGAATATGCTGTTGGTTCACCTGTCAGGGAGATAGCAACATGCTTCGGAGACTGAGATTCCTCCCACTTTGTCTCAGAAACCCTCGGATCCCCCTTGTATCCGCTGAGCAATTTTTTCTGCGCCTCGATGGCCTGTTCGAGTATGAAAGCAGGCTCATCCTCCTTCTCTATCCTATCCTCTTGAAAATCCTGGAATCTCCAGCAGAACATACAGTTCTCTGAACACTGATTTACCGCAGGTGTCATCTGTATGCACCTGTGGGACTGAATGCCGTAAAATGTCTGTTTATAGCATCCCCTGTCTCTGACCATTTTTTCTTTTGTCCAGTGACATATTTTAACCGCGCTGTGCTCTCCAATTATTCGGTAGTGCTGCTTTTCAAGCACAGCCTTCCTCTGAGGATCCATGAAGTTGGTAATTATCAATCATATTAGAGTATTTTGCTGTATCACCCATATATTGGCTAAGTTCAAAGTAAAACATTGCTGACAAAGAATATAATTAATTTAATCTACATTACTCAATTTATGTAAGATATAAATATAGAAATATTTTATATTATAACTATATTACTTTCTATTCAAATATTTTCTTAATTATTGGGGCATCTTCTTCAATACCTAGTAGTGAGGACACGTCTTCTACAGACAAATCAAGTTTTCTAATCATGTTTTTGGCAAAGGTTGTTGAGTGCTCGAACCCTGCCAGTAAGCATGGTAGGATTGATGCCTCAACTTTTTTAGGGGAAGTGTGAGTGTAGGCAGCAATTTTATGCAATGCAGACATGCGGCGCTGTCGGAGCGCATTTCTCGGTCCAAATTTTGTGAGCACAATTGGGAACTTTATTTCACCGGATAGCTGCAACTTTTGTTTCTCATAAAGATAGCCGATTGCTATCAGATCATAGGCATAGCTCCACAATCTGTAATAGCTAAATTTTCCAGCCCTGCTGGATAACAGGGAGGATTCTGCAAGGGCGAACAGGCTCCTTTCAAGGGATCTATCGGTCTGGTAAGAATTGAGATTGGCTTCCAGCCAGAGATTTAGCATACCTGGCTCTTCGTCTATGTTGGATATGGCTTCTCTTGCCTCGCGTATGCCATTTGCCTTGAATAAAACCGAAAGCCCTTCCTTTGGTTCCATTGTGCTCATTCTGGAAAAGATAAGAATGTCTCCTTCACTATTGGAAGCAACGGATTGAAGGTCGTTTATTGCTGCCCTCATGTCTCCCTTGCATCCTGTGGCAATGTCTCTGATTATCTTCTCATCGACATCGAGATGTTCGAGCTTCGCAATATTCCTCAAAACACTGATTATATCATTCTCCCCGACAGGATGGAATTGTATCAGCTTGCACTGTTTCTTAATAACAATACTTCGCCGTGTTATATCCCTCAAATCGTTTGCTATGAGAATTATTGGTTGTTTTGTCTCTTCTATTATCTTCGAAATAGCAGATAGACCTCCCCTGTCTTTGCCTGCATGCAAATTGTCCGCTTCATCAAGAATTATAAGATGCCTCCTTCCCTCCGAGACAGAAAAATAATCTCCAAAGGGGGAAAATGAATTTGAACGGGCGCCAGGAGCGGCAATTCTCATCAGCTGCTTTTCGCTTCTTTCATCTGAAGCATTTAACTCAACGTAATCCCATCCCATCTCATTTGCAAGTCCGATTGCAGCCGATGTTTTGCCTGTGCCAGGCGGACCCGCTATCAGGACCGCCTTCCTTTCAGGCCTGTCTTCTGCCCAGGAGATGGCCCACTCTTTCAGTTCCTTCTTTGCTTTAGCATTGCCGGCGATTTCCTGAAGAGAAGATGGTCTATACTTTTCCACCCAGGGCAATGTAGCAGCATGTTCAGATGCAGGCACATTTCCACCTATCATCAAGGATTATATTACATGTAGTATCATGAAGAGCTCGCATATCTGTGAAAATATCATTTCGGTTGCCATGATTATTTTAGAATTTCCTCGTCTCAATGTATGATATATGTGACAACTATATTAACATCACTGATATCAATACTGACCATAATTTTATTTATTCCTATTAAATCGCTGGAGCTATTGCCCTTTTGCCCCCCCTTTCTCCGGGTTTAATGCTGTTATATGCATATTGCTCACAGGAATACCATCCTCCTGTTTTTCGCTTGATGGGATACTTCATGTCAGAACTGTTCATTTCAGTCAATATCGGTTCACCGAATTTGACTCGATACTACGCCCTTCAGAGATATTCTCGCCGAAAATTTGTCAAAATTGTTGAAAATAGATTGCGCCTTTCCTCAATTTGAAATTGTGCCTGGGTGATCCTCACTGCGCCTCAATGAGGCTGCTATTACTCCATATTCACCTATTTCAAGAGGTTTCAGTTCAAATCCGTGCGCCTTCCTTGTCCTCGCGTTAATGAATCGCTGAACCTGGTTCCACTGCTCAACGCTAACAAGTGGCAGATGGCTCCCCCTCCAGTAGAAATATTCCCATCTATGGTAACCGGCATAAACTGGATTTGTAAGTATATTGAGGACGGTTTGCCTCTTCCACATCTTTCCGCGCTTTGTGGGGATATTCTTTTCGTTAAGCATGCGAGAGACTTCACCAGTATTCATGCCAGATAGGTATAATCTAAAGATTTCCTTCACTACTGTGGCCTCCTCTTCCCGGGGAATAAGGGTGTGTTCCTGGAAGAGGTATCCATAAGGTACGTTGAAGCCAAGTATGCCCTTTCCTTCCTTTGCCTTCTGCAGCATTCCCATTTTCACTCTTTCTGCAATCATTCCCCTTTCAAATTCTGCGACACTTCCAAGCATGTTGAAAATGAGTTTCCCTGCTGGAGTGGTTGTATCAAATGGCTCTGTAGCGCTTTTGAAATAAACTCCACACCTGTCCATTTCATGGACTAGATTGGACAGATCTCTCATATTTCTTGAAAGCCTATCAAGCTTATAGACAAGTATAAGGTCAAACTCTTTCCTGCGCATATCGTCTATGAGTTTCATGAATGATGGCCTGTTCATTGTTCCGCCAGAGTAACCACCGTCCTCATAGATACGGTACAGCTCCCATCCCTGGCTCTGAATATATGCCTTCAACCTCTCCTTTTGAGCAGCTATGCTGAACCCCTCTTCCGCCTGTTCGGCAGTTGAAACCCTGAGGTATATGGCAACTTTCATATCTGACGAATGTCGGACATATCATACAACATATTATAAGTTAACCAGTCATTCAATCTGAATAAGTATTTATTTGCCTGAGGAGGATATGTATGTAAGATGGATAAGACGGAGGAGATAAATAAAAAGATACAGGAGTTTGGCGGGCTTCTGGATGAGCAGACTGCTCTTCTGCTTATTGAATATGAAAGTGGCAAAATTTCTGATGAAAAGAGGTCAAAACTTAAGGCCAGGATAGAGAGAATGCTAAATTCTTATCAGGAATTTCTTATACTGGAAGATGAGGGTATAAAGGAGTACAGGAAGAAAGACGGACAGCCAGGCAGATACCTTGCGTTAAGAATAGTTGATCAAAGCGGTGCGGAGGCGAGGTTGTTATTCTGGGACGCACAGATTGAGATGGCTGACAGAAAAGGGTTCGTGCCAGGTGAGAGATTGATACTCATTAACTGCTCTCGCTCCGAAGGAAAATACGGGGTGACATATACCCCGGGTCCTTCAGGAACAGTACGGTCTGACCGTGGTGTATTGTATCCAGCTAATAAATAATTATTGATATCGATATCAATGTTACAATTATATATTGGACCTATACGGCTACTCTGTATCCACTTCCAACCTGTTATCCACAACCCTGTGCCTGATGAATTTCAGTTTACCTGTGTTCCTCCATGCACCGTATTTTTCGGAGTATGGGACGACCACCGCTTCGCCAGTAATCAGATCAAATTCATATGAATGCCAGGGACAGATGATCTTTCCATCCCTTAATTCTCCCTTCTGTAACGGCCCTCCCTTATGAGGACACTCACTTTGAAAAACACTGAATGTGTTTGAGTCAAGTCTCACAACAATAAAGGAAAAGTGATTGTGGGTGTAGTATTTCATCTCGCCTACAGCGATATGCGAGACATCGCACACTGAGACCCACAAAACTGATTTCACCCTGGCGATTCACTTCGAAGACCTTGGCCCTTCACCAGGGAAGCGCCTCCTGAAGTGACCTGAGGGCCTGCCGTACAGCAGCTCGAGGAACCATGCCTCATGCTCTACTTCTTCAGTGAGTATTCTCTGCGCCAGGTCGTATGTCCTTGGATCCTTACCTCCTGCGGTCATCTGGCATACTTCTGTCCATACTCTTATGGCGCACTGCTCAGCCTCGAGCAGAACCTTCAATATTGATTTCGGATCCTTCCAGTTGTCAGGCAGATAGGCATCGGGACAGGCAGCCATTTCTGCGAATTTCTTTATGTCGTTGGGGATGGTGCCGCCTAGCTCGTATATCCTGGGTGTCATCAGCTCAAAATGAAGTCTGTCCTCCAGCCTCGCATCCTCAGCGATCTCCTTCAGGCCCTCGCCCTCAAGACCTGTCAGGTGCATGCGCAATATTGTGTAGTAGTAATAGGTCGTAAACTCAGCAGCTACAGCCCTTACAAGCTTGTCGATAAGCTTGTCAACATCCACACCAGCCTTAGCAATTTCTTCTCTTCCAACTACCTGTATTTTCTCCTCAGCCATAATTATCGTATTGCTGAATTGCGTGCTTATATTTATTGATAATGATTTTCAACTTCATTATTGGTTTAGCAAAAAACTATTTATTTAGAGAAAAACGATGCACTTGGAGCAGGCAACAATATGAGGATTAAGAAAGAAAGAGGCAAATCAAATAGGCATGACGCTTACAATAAATTACTCGAAGAGATAAATAGATCTGGATGCAGGCTGACTCAGCAAAGACTCGCGATAATAGATGAGGTGTTCAGGAGTCAGAAGCACATTAAAATTAATGATTTTTATTTTAGAATAAGAAAAAAATATCCAGGCATAGGTCTCACCACAGTCTACCATACACTTGAACTGCTAGAGAAACTGGGCAGATTGAGGAAGATCTCAGGAGTGGGAAAATATGCTGTTTATGATACAAACGTAATCCCTCATATCAATTACGTATGCCCAGTCTGTGGGTCTGTGGAGGATGGCAAGCTCAGCAAGGACATAATGCTTAATCTGACTCGAAGGGCACTGAAACTTGGGAGGCATAACCCCGAGATAGAGATCACAATAAGAGCACCGTGTAAAGCACATGCAGTACGATGATTGGTAGCAACATTCAATTGCATAATCAATATACACCGCCTCAATGGAAGATTATAAAATAGAAAATCACGGAGCGATCGGAGACACATATTCCATTGCTCTTGTCAACAAAAGAGGCACAATGGACTGGTGCTGCTTTCCCAGGTTTGATTCGCCTCCCTTCTTTTCGTCGCTTTTGGATATTAAGAGAGGAGGAGAATGCAGCATAGAACTCAAACAGCGCACTTTAAATTACCAGGAATACCTGAGAGATACAAACGTTCTGAGAACCGTGCTGAAGAGCAGGAGATGTGAAATTGAGATCATTGACTTCATGCCTGTGGAGTCGCTGCGTGGCAATATCTACACAAGACAAGAATGCCACAGATTGATACGCTGCATCTCCGGATCAGGAGATGTAAGGATTGCCTGCCGTCCTGCATTCAATTTTGGCCTCGGAGCTACAGAGCTTGAACAAAAAACATATGGCTTTGTTGCTCTCGGAGATCAGAAGACAGTTGCCTTTTCATTTGCAAATCAATTTGAATTGAATGACAAAATGGCCCTATGTGAGTTCAGTATCGAAGAGGGAGAGTCGCTTCCGCTTGTAATAAGGTGGAACGAAACAACGCCACAGCTTCCAGGAATGAAATACACTGGCAAGATGCTGGAACAGACAGTGAGTTTCTGGAAAAGATGGGTAAATGGAACAAGTTACAGAGGACGATGGAGAAATGAAGTCAGGCGATCCGCACTGGCTCTCAAGCTCCTCACATACAGTCCCACAGGCGCAATAATTGCTGCAGGAACAACAAGTCTGCCAGAAGCTCCTGGATACGGGAGGAACTGGGATTACAGATATTCATGGATAAGGGATAGCACTTATGCACTGCGTGCGTTTCGAAATGTAGGGCATCTGGATGAGGAGATGAGCTATTTTCGCTGGCTTCTTCACCTTCTTCGCAACTCGCCCTCAAATCTGGAAAAGCTGTGTGTGATGTACACCGTTGAGGGGGACAATGTACCGCAGGAAAGGGAGCTTGCGAAGCTGAGTGGTTACATGAACTCTGCCCCTGTGAGAACAGGGAACGGTGCGAGGAATCAGCTTCAGCTTGATGTATTCGGTTCCATAGTGGAGGCCATATATACCACCTTCAGAAATAGAAGTCCTCCGGACCTCCTCTGGAGGGTCTGTGACAGTACAGCCCATTTTTTGTTGAAAAACTGGAAAAGAAAGGATGACGGCATCTGGGAGATAAGGGGAAGAAGATGCAGGAACACACATTCCGCAGTCATGTCCTGGCTTGCCCTCAGGCTTGTCTCTGAACTTGCACTCAGACTTCATTATAGAAATAGAGCGCGATTATATGCGGAGGCAGCTTCGCGCATTCAGAATTACATAGTGGAGAAACATTACAACGCGCGCATCCAATCCCTCGTAAGGGCACCTCATTCAGATGAACTTGACGCTAGTGTCCTATTTGCAATTCTGAAGGGTCTCATATCTCCTGATAATGCAATTGCCAGAAATACAGTGCATGCTGTCGAAAAACATCTGACTGTCAATGGACTTGTATACAGGTACAGGATTGACGATGGGATGAAGGGAAAGGAGGGTGCATTCTTTCTATGCACCTTCTGGCTCATTCAGGCACTTGCATTGATAGGGGAAATACGTAAGGCGGAAGATATGTTCAGAGATACACTGAAACTATCAAACCATCTCGGACTCATGTCCGAGGAAATAGAGCCAGGCGACAAACGCATGCTGGGCAATTTTCCCCAGGCCTTCAGTCACCTGGCCCTTATAGAAACGGCCGTGCTGCTTGATAGCTTCAGATCACATGCCGGGGGGCATACCAGGCGGCATTCCCGATGAGCCTCCCGACATTTCCTTTCCCTTCTCTTCGGGACGCTTGGCTGCAACGACATCATCTATTCTGAGTATCATGCTTGCAACTTCTGTGGCAGATGCAATGGCCTGTTTCTTTACCCTGAGAGGTTCGAGCACCTTTTCCTTCAGCATATCCTTGATCTTTCCGTCATCTGCGGAAACACCATAGTGTACTCCTTCCCCTTTCTTGCCATGTTTGGACTTGAGCTCTATCAGCGTATCAACAGGATCCTTGCCAGCATTCTCTGCCAGAGTCCTGGGTATGAATTCCATTGCCTCAGCAAAGGCATCAACTGCGAGCTGTTCCCTGCCTCCGACTTTTGCGCAATAGTCCCTGAGTCTGAGCGCTACCTCCATCTCAGCAGAACCGCCACCAGTGACTATTTTGCCATCCTCCAATGCTATGGCTGCGGCGCGCATCGCATCATTGAACGCCCTCTCATAGTCATTGACAGCATGTTCTGTTCCACCGCGAAGCAAGACGGTGACAGACTTTGGATTTTTGCAACCTGTGATGAATGTCATTGCGTCCCCTGCAATCTTGCGCTCCTCAACCAGCTTTGCACTTCCAAGATCCCCCTTACTGAGGTCTCTGAGATTGGCAATCAGCCTGCCTCCCGTGGCCCTTGCCAGTGCTTCCATGTCAGATTTCTTGGCCCTTTGCACTGCATAAACGTGGCTCTTGGACAGGTAATATTGAACAACGTCTGAAATGCCCTTTTCGCATATCACAACGTTAGCGCCCGCAGCAACAAGCTTTTCTGCCATCTCCCTCTGTTCTCTTTCTTCTTCGTCAAGGAACTGCTGTATCTTCGCAGGATCCCTTATCTCAATGCTGGAAGAGATCTCTGTTTTCTTTATTTCGAGTGCCTGAGTGATAAGGGCTATCCTGGCATCCTCGACGCGTTCTGGCATCCTGGGATGTGCCCTCTCCTTATCAAGCACAACGCCCTGCACTAACTCAGAGTCATGCACAGAGCCTCCATGCTTTTTCTCGACCTTAATGCGCTTCACATCAACCTTTGTCTTTCCATCTGATTCCTCAGCCACTTCCTTAACAGATTTAACAGCAAGTTCTGCAATGAAACTGTTAGCGCCACCTATGTTCTTGCCTGTGAGTGATGTGGCGGCAACCTGCTGCAGCAGCTTGGCGTCATCCTTCTTCAGCTCAAGTGCGATCTCATCCAGTATCTCAAATGCCTTCTCCTTGGCCTTTGTGAAACCGATGGTTATGACAGTGGGATGCACATTCTTATCAATGAGCTCCTCAGCTCTTTTGAGCAATTCGCCTGCCAGAACAACTGCCGTGGTGGTCCCGTCACCAACTTCACTGTCCTGTGTTTTTGCAACCTCCACAATCATCTTTGCGGCCGGATGCTCAACCTCCAGCTCCTTGAGTATTGTCGCACCGTCGTTGGTGATTGTCACTTCCCCAAGCGAATCAACGAGCATTTTATCCATACCGTACGGACCAAGTGTACTTCTGACAGCGTCTGCTATGACGAGCGCAGCTTTGATATTATCATGCAACGCAGTTTTGCCAGTCTCTCTCTGAGTGCCTTCTTTCAGTATTATGACAGGTTGTCCTGACATCATAATTCAATTCACCCCAGTTTTATTATACTGACATGACTTAAATATATTCCCCTGTGAAGTCAGTGAGCCTACGCTGATTAAGATAATCCCTCAATATGCTGCTCTGGGCAATCCACCTCGAGATCGGTATGTCCATATATCTGGATATCTCGGCAATACAATCATCAATTGTTTCAAGCTCCAGAGGCTTCTGCTTCAGTGCCTGCCTGACATGTTCTCTTACATTCCAGACACCGACAGGCATTATATATCCTGGATGGGCTTCCCGAAGAATAACAGTGCCGGCCTGGATTCTTTCTCTAGAAAATAGCTCATTTACTGCGAGCCTTGCAGCATAATAACATCCTCCAATCTCAGCGTATTCCCTCCTTCCCTGAAAGAACTCGTGTGACGATATCATGGAAATCTGTGTGCCGAATGGGTTCCATGTGGTATTTGGAAACCAGGCCTCTATAAGCTCATATCTCCATGGAGTTGGCATCATGAGCACTATCCATCTATTGTCCAGTGCAGTATACCTGTAGATGCGGAAAGTATCAAGCACAGGGTTGCTCTTATTCATCTCCAATAGATGCCTTCCCACAGTGTCATCCACAGCTGTTATGGACCATCTTGTGGGCACCATCCTCCTTTCTCTCTCCCTTCCAAAGCAGCCTGCGCTGAAGGCACGCTGTATGGAGGAGATGGGAGCACCATTACTGTATGCTTCAAAAATCGCCTCTGAAGCGCTATTTTCATTATCCTGGTAGGCCTTTTCGAGCCTGCTGTCGAATTTCCCTGTTTGAGCCGATATTCTCTCTATTACACCTGAAAAGCCAAAGGGTTGAACGTTATCATCCATTGCAATAAAGGTACGGGGAGGATGCCTGAATCTTATTTCGAGTTCCGCGGGTTCCCTTGACAACGCAATCTCCTGAACCATTGAAAATATTCTGTCACTGTTGCCGTGCACATCAACCGCATATTTTCCCCTCACAAGCTGAAAGCGCATTTTCGCAATCTCCTCTATTCCCTTTCCAACCCACCTTTCAGGGGCGTCAAGGATCGAGGCGTCAGGCATCTCAGGCGCCAGAAAGGGCCCAATATGCACTTTAGGATAGCCATATCTCCCGACAAATATGCCTGGAGGTGAAAGACCGTCCAGCTCATTCTTTGAGACCATATTTCTTGACTGCTCCGATGCATAGTACTTCACAAGCACAGGACATACAGGTTTGCCGCACAGGAACTTCGTTCCCCTGCATCGTATGCAAATATTCGCAGGAATTGAATTTGTGGCATCAAATATGGGAAGATGATGCATCTGACTACAGGGCTCACTGTTTATATTTAAACATGAATGCCGGGGGACCGAAATCTACCCTGCCCAGGATGAGATGTGATAGATTTGACCATCGAATGGCACATCTCCTTTGTAAAGCATCCTGAGATTTGTCCCCCTCAGCTGATAGCCACTCTGCTTCAACACCCTGTATACGGCAAAATTGCCTGTATAAAAGCGCACATGCATTCTGTCTCTACCAGCCTCCCTGGCAATTCTCTCACATTCCTCTATTAGCGCCTCCCCCTTTTCACTTACAGAATTGGTCCTGTCAATTACAAGAAAGCGTATCGAAGCATTTGATGAACCATCTGAGGTACTGTATGTATAGACGAGAGCGAACCCTGCTGGTTCACCTCCTTCCATTAAAAATACAGTTTCTCCTGTGTTGTGCTTCATGGAATAGAAGACCTCTTTGCTGTAATCCATACCAGGGACAGGCAAGGAGGAAAGCCTCTTTACTGCATTGAGCGCCTCCTGTTCTCCAAGCTCTGCAAACGTTCTGAATGTGAACGAACTCTTCTGCCTCACCCTCAGATATGCATTCAATTGTTTCTCCATCAGATATGTAGCCCTATCAGGAACGCAGCCCAGCTCTGAATAGAGGTGCACATTCTTTACAGTCTCTGGCATTGTTTCCAGGCCTATTATTGAGCAGCTCTTTTCCTCTAAGAATGTAAATGCAGTCCTGATGAGCTGTTTTCCAATGCCTGCATTTTGCTGTGAAGGAATGACTTCAACAGGACCGAACCATCCCACGGATCCCCATATGTGGCAGAATATATCCCCTACAACGCGGCCGTCAGATTCTGCAACCATACATCCTTCGGGCTCTTTTTCGAGATAAAAAAGTATGTTCTCTCTGCTACGCATGGGTACCTCAAAGTTCTGCTGGAATTCCCTGGAATAGAGGTCTGACCAGGCCCTTCTTCCAACCTCTCTAACCTGGTCTACGTCTGAAGCATCCATCTTCCTGATATGAACGTTCAACTTTCTTCCGAACAGACGCATTACGGGTGCACCACTGCTGAGATATAGCTTAAATTCCGTATAACTATTTACCAATCTTTCTCAGCATGCGCACTGTTGCAGCAACAGCCCCTACACCATTGTCTATATTGAGCACCACTAGCCCAGGAACGCACGATTGAAGCATTGCATTCAGGGCAGCCACTCCGCTTCCCGCATTTCCATAGCCGCTTGATGTCGGAATGCCTATTATTGGGTGTGGGAGCAGAGAGGCAAGTACTGATGCCAGTGCTCCTTCCATTCCAGCGAAAACAAGGACGACGTCATAATCCCCTTCTGCAATTGCCTTTGCTGCAGCAATGGATCTGTGAAGCCCTGCAATACCACAGTCAAAATACTCATCGTGTTTTATGCGAAAGAAATCGAGCAGCGCTATTGATTCCTGTGCAATGTGAATGTCTGAGGTGCCCGCTGTAACTACTGCAACCTTTCCGCGGTACGCGGGAGCGTCGCTGCCCCTGTAATACGCAACCCGTCCCTTAGCTGTGTATATCAATTTTTCACGCAGATTGTCTGCGATTTCATTGAAAATTTGTTGATCCAATCTCGAAAGCACAACGCTCTTCCTTTTAGAAATATGCATCTCGATCACAGAGAATATCTCCTCTATTTCCTTTCCTTCTGCAAGCACCACTTCAGGGAAACCCAGTCTTGCGAGACGACCCACGTCAAATTTTATTGTCTTTCCTATATGCTCAATGAAGCCACTCTCAGGACTCTTTGCATCTTTCTTCTTCGCGCGCATTGAACACACGATTGCCACTCTGATTTATATAGAAAAGCAAAAGGCGAAGATCTCATGTTGTTGAGTGTTAGCTTACTGAATCTTAGCGATGAAACATTCACTATAAATTTAGAAATTAGAGGGACGGTCTTTTCAAGAACTGAAGCGAACATTTTGACGCCGAGGGGGAGATTTGAACTCCCGAGGTGCATAGCACCAGTGGCTTTCCCTCAGTACTCGAGGCCACCGCTTTACCGGACTGAGCTACCTCGGCCCTGGATGTGAAATATTAATAGAAAGATAAACCATTCCATCGTTCGTTTGAAGATTAAAGTGGAGATTATAGGAGCTCAGAATGCTGTAAGGGAATTTGAGTTGAAGCAGGGAAGCAGTGTCAGGGATGTCCTCAGGCAGCTCGGAATACCACCTGACGGCTGTGTTTATTTCATAAGAGATGAACCGGTGCCTGTAGATGAGGAGCTCAGAGATGGTGATGTCCTCACAGTGCTGAGTGCTGCCAGTGGCGGCTGAAGTTTCTTCAGGTGTTACAGAATGAAGCGTATTTCGTTTCAAGGAGAAAGGGGTGCTTACAGTGAACAGGCAGGTTTTGCCTTCTTCGGAAGAGATGTTGAAACGCTACCACAGAAGACAATAGGGCTCGTATTCGACGCTGTGGAAAGGGGCGATGCGGATTATGGCATACTTCCTGTTGAAAACTCAGTTGCAGGAAATATCTATGAGACGTATGATAATCTTATAGAACGCGAGGTCAGGATAGCAGGGGAAACATACCTCAGGATACACCATTTTCTGATAGGGATTGATGGAAGTAGCATTGAGAGAATAGAACGGATATATTCTCACCCCCAGGCCATCGAGCAGTGCAGGAAATTTCTGGCATCCCTGAACGCTGAACTTGTTCCCACATATGACACGGCTGGGAGTGTCAGGCTGATTAAGGAAATGGAAGATGCCACAGCTGTCGCAATAGCGGGTGAGGCTGCTGCAGATGCGTACGGACTAAAAATCCTCAAAAGGAACATAGAGGACTACCAGGAAAACATAACACGTTTCATTGTCATTTCCCGCGAAACAATTGCGCCGCAAGAGGGATGCAAATCAAGCATTGTTTTTTCAGTAGAGGACAGACCGGGCTCCCTCTGCAGGGCGTTGAAGATTTTCTCTGATAGAAATATAAATCTCACAAAGATCGAATCAAGACCTGTGCGTGGAAGGCCATGGGAATACATGTTCATTGCAGACCTGGAGGGGCATGCTGAGCTGGAACCTGTATCAACTGCACTCAGGGAACTTGAATCCAGCAGCAACTTCATGAAGCTGCTTGGCTCCTATAAGAAGGGAGTAATAGTATAGATAGAGCGTATATCATTGCATGAAATTCAGATTTGCATACACCGGTCTGCGCGTAACAGATCTTGAAAGGGCGGTCCGCTTCTACACAGAGGGCCTTGGACTCAAAGAGCTGAAGAGGGGAAAGATGGAGCATGGTGGAATTTTTGTGGAGCTGGTGGATGAGCAGAGCAGGCAGCAGCTGGAACTTAACTGGTACCCACCTGATTCGACTTTTAACACCCCCTACGATGCAGGGGAAGGACTTGATCATCTCGGATTCGAAGTTGAAGATGCGGATGAAGCATACTCCTATCTCATAGAGAAATTTGGAGCCTCCCCCGCCATCAGACCATGGAAGGAAGGAAACTGGCTCATTGGCTTTGTGAAGGATCCTGATGGCATATGGATAGAGCTTGTGAGTCGCTGCGATTGAGCCCGGACTTCAGGCGCCGTACTTCTCATTCCTGTCAGCATATCCCATGAGCAATGGTGTGATATCGAGTCCACGGAGTCCAGAGAGTGAACCCCTGGAGCAGGATATCTCGTCGAAGGATGATATGCCATCGCTCCTTAGCCCCCTGGAGTGGATGAGCAAAGGCACAGGGTCGCAGGTATGCTCCCTGGCACTTACTGGCGTTGAATGGTCGCCAGTGAGTGCAAGCACTGTGCCTTCTATCTCTGCGATTCGACCAATCATGTCATCAATTCTTTCCAATACCTCCATCTTCCCCTTTGCGTTTCCATCATGTCCTGCGACATCTGTGGGCTTTATGTGAATAAGCAGGAAGTCAACGCTGGAAAGCATGCGTTCTGCCTCCTTTGCAACACCAGAGACATCCATATCCATTCCAGCAGTGAACCCGGCTGGAACAGAAACCTCTGCGCCAAGTACCCTGCATATCCCGACTATCAGTCCTTCGGCGACAATTCCTCCCATACGCATACCCCTTTTCTCGAAAAACGGCTCAATCTTCGGGTATTCCCCAGCTCCCCGTGCAAGTATGGCGTTGGCTGGCTTCAACCCCTTCCTCTCCCTCTCCCTATTGAGATCTGCCTCAGCCAGTTTTTTCATCGCCATATCTGTGAAGGTGTTGACTATTTCGGCCGTCCGCTGGGAGGCAGCGTCCCTTCCGCTTGCTTTCAGTATCCCCTTCCCCTCCACCCCGGGGTCTGTATCTGTTACATTCGCACCCAGCCCCTCCCCTCTGACAACAAGCACACACCTGTGCTCTGTGCTTTCCTTGAAGAAAACAGTGTGCCCATCAATCCTCATCTCTGAGATAATGGATGCGAGTTTTCCCGTATCTGGTTCCTTTATCCTTCCTGCCCTCCTGTCAATGACAATGCCATCGTGATCAACTGTTGCAAAGTTACATCTGAATGCGATATCTCCTTCCCTGAGCTTCAGTCCTGCTCCAATGGCCTCCAGCGGTCCCCTTCCTGTGTAATATCTCTTCGGATCATAGCCCAGAAGAGAAAGGTGTGATGTGTCGCTGCCTGGCGTTACACCAGGGGAGATCGTGTATATCAGGCCAAGCATTGATGCTGATGCGAGTCTGTCAATATTTGGCTTTCTTGCAGCCTGTAATGGTGTTTTGCCGTTCAAATTAGCCGAAGGTCTGTCACCCAGTCCATCGCATATCACAAGAATTATCTTTTTCATCTCATCCCTGCCTGATATCCTTCACCTTCTCCCATGCTACAGGCGGAAGGGTTTCATACACATTACTGCTCTCACTTCCGACCTGCTTTCCACGCTCAAGGGTTGCCCTAATGTTGTTCATGTTTATCTCCCAGTAGAATATCCTCCATATCCTTCCATTTGCGAGTATGGTTTCCTCATACTCGCTTGAAAGTATGCCTGCGTCGTAGAGCCTGTAAAAGGTCCTTCTGTCCTCCGGTGTGAGCAGATTGTCCACCACCCTTGTCTCAAAGCCGAAATATGAAAGCACAGTCTCAGCAAGGGACTGTGCCTCTTCATTGCCAACACCCGTCCTCAGTCTTATGGCATTGGCAAGCGTTTCCAGTTCTATAATTTCCCCTTCTGCCGACATGTGCTTCCTGCGGCTGACGCATATTGTTTAAGTAAAGTTAAAGATAGTGCTGCTGTGATGAAGGAACTGCACATGGAAGGAAAGATAGGCGGCCTCACATGCATTACCTTCTGTCATTCAACTGAGGATGAACAGATCATTGAGAGGGCACTGAGAGTGCTTGGGGAAAACGCTGAGCTGGAGTGGAAGTCAGTGGAAACGCATTTCGGAAATAGAATGAAGGTAGCAACCCTCAGGCTCGGTGGCGCCGACGATCTTAAGCGAATGATCTCGAAGATGCCTGTGGATGAGAGGGAAGCGCTTATCTCCTCTCTTCCCGAAAGGGTGGATGACGAGAGTATCCTTCACATAAGGCTGGATAAGCAGTCGCTTGTTGGCGGGGAAATAAGACTTGCCTCCTCGTACTCCAGGGATGAGAGGAAGGAAAGGGATACTGTGGACATTTCTGTCAGGGTTGTCACATACCCCAGGGGCAGGGAAAACGCTGTCAAGTTCATTGCTTCAATCATGCAGCAGGGGTAGCCCAGCCTGGTCAAAGGCGCAAGGCTTAGGACCTTGTCCAGTAGTGGTTCGCCGGTTCAAATCCGGCCCCCTGCACTTCACCTGCAGGTTGTGATGTTGCATCTCCATTAACCGCATGTGCGCCTGGACAGGAATGGAAAAGCCTGAATGCCTCTTGCTTAAGAAGCGGAATTCTCTTTTAAAGCTTCAAAAAGTTGCGCAGCATTCAGGGCACACCTGCAGCATCTGAAAGTCATAGCCCACTCCTTTTTACATGATTGTCTATCTCTGGCTGGAAATTAATATTTAAATGACGCTTTTACAGTATGAGATAAACTTGAAGAAGGAAGCACAGTACGACGAAGAAATCCTTCGCCTCCTTTCTGAACTGGGGCTATCTGAAAATGAATCCATGGTATACAAGTATCTCGTTGAAAAGGGAGGCGCCAGCACAAAGGAACTTCTGAGAGATTTGAGCCTCAGGCAGCCTCAGGTATATGACATCATGTCCGCACTTTCCAGAAAGAATTTTGTGAGCATACAGGAAAGCAGGCCCAAGAAATATATCCCCGCTAATTTAGAGCTGATAATGGAACGGCGCATGAATTCACTGCTTGAAGGAAAGCAAAAGCTCCTGAAATGGTTCACCTCCAGCAGGCAGAAATCATCGGAGCCATCCATGTGGATGGACAGGAACTGGGATGGGTTCATCAATAACGCACGCGATATAATACTCAACTCCACCTCAGATGTATGCATAGAGTCAACACATGAAATATTCACACTCCTCCGCTCTGGTCTCATGGATCTCAAGAGGAAAGGAGTGAAAGTGTTGCTTCTTGTATTTGGTGAGGAGCTCGAGGAATATAAAAAGTCAGGACTGGAAGAAGACAGGATGTACTGCACAGAGATAAGATACCACGATCCTGGACAATTCTTTGCAGTAATAGCCGACGGAAGGGCAGCTGCTTTCATGCCCAGAACTGGTGCATTCAGAAGCGAGGAGGAAAGGCATGGCTATATTTTCAAGGATAATGACGTTGCCTGGTTCCTTTCGCACAATTTCTTCTACGCCTGGTACAGGGCAACGCCCGTTTACTCGGAGCCTGTCACAGTACCATGCGTCTATGCCTCCCATAGAATAGCGGTAAGCGATATGCTCAGGCTGTGGAAGAATGGAAGGAAGCTGACGGTGAGAGTCAGGGGCATAACGACTGCAGGCGGTAAGGAGATAGAAGTGAAGGGGACTGTTACAAAGATAAACACAGATCACGATGTGGTGAATTTCACACTTGTTTCAGATGGAAAGGAGCTGACGGTGGGAGGGTATGATACAATAGTGGAGGATGTCGAGGCAAGAAGTATAGAGATACTCGAATCATGAAGTCCTCCTCACCGAAAATCCATCCGAACTGAAGTCAAGCGAAAATGTGCATTCCCTCACACGCAGACGCTCTATGCTCAGCTCATTGAATAAACTTTTTGCCATAGGTGCAACTTTGACCCCATCTGCTATATGCAGCCCAAGAGCTCCTCTAAGAAGAGGAGTGATAATCATTGCTGCAGACCATGCCTGGAGGTAGCAACCATCCCTGCGATTTACAATCTCAGGCATGGCGCATGGCATATATTTTCCAAACGCCTGGAGGTTCAGGTTATAGAACCTGGATGCTACAGCATCATTCCCATATCTCCAGGCTGCCAGAGACATCAGCCCATTATTCACAGGCATGACTGCGCCAGTTCTCCTGTCATTCAGTATCCCCTCCTCTGAGGATATATGTTTCAGTCCTCCTTTACTGGACGAAACAAATTCGCTGAATCTCCTCCTTTGCGCCACGCCTGCAACAAAGGGCGCTATTGAATTCCAGAAGCCCAGGAAAAGAGGCTTACCGTCTATAATCCTGTTCGCATATAGAGACTCAGATGGAAGCCACATGCTGTCCAGCAGTTTTTCTGCAACATCAGTTGCCTCCATTAGCTCTGACAGGCGGTCGCACTTGAAGTCAAGTGTTTTGGACATCTCGACGAAGCTCCGTACACCCATAAGGAAGAAGGCAACGGTATCCACCTCTATCCCCTTACCCCTATCTCTGTCTTCAACAGCTCCGCGACCAACAAATTCGGAAGAGTATACATAACGGAGCGCTGAGAACGCATCAGACATGTGCTCAGAAACAAAGGCCCTATCGCCCGTCCAGAGCAGGTATGAATGGAGAGCAGCAGGATAGAGAGCGCTCTCCTCCAGGTCACCAGGATTGTAAATCCTTCCATTGGTCACTATCTCATGTGGAACCTGCCCGTTTTGTGCCCTTGCATATCTGCTCAGCGTTTCTATACTCTCCCTTGCCTCTTCCCACATGCCCACGGAGAGCATCGCGTCTATGCACAACATGGTATCAAAGCCGAAAAACCAGGGAAAATCAGGGTGCCCCGCTGTTATTCCGTTTCCGACACCCTCCTGTATATGATACAGCCAGTGCAGATTCAGTTTAGACCAGTAGAGGACCTGTTCAAGTTTCTTATTTTCAGAGTGAAAGACAGTGCTGCTGAGCAATTTTTGAAGCCTTCCGTTTTGCCCATTTATCTGTGATGTGTCCCTGATCTTCAGCGCTGCTCCCTTCCTGGCGTGCAGTAGTACATCCTTGCCGCTGAGTGTGAGGGAACCGTTTTCGGCAAGAATTAGAAAATTTAGACGTGGTTGCTCAAAATTCAGCAGGATGCCCCCATCGAATTCCTCTGCCTTCCATTTCAGTTCTCCCTCTGAAAGCCATATCAGCATGGGGTCGAGGTGGAGAATAAAGAGTGCATGATCCTCAAGTCCCTCAAACTCCACAGTCAAAACTGTCCCAGGTGGTATTGATACTTTCAAATTGAAGTGCCTGAAATGAAATACAGCGTGATCGGCGAACATCTCCATTGCAAAGGGACTCAGACTGATGCCATCCTCAGAGATTTCGAAAGATCTTGCTATCCTTATTGGGGGGCGCCACAGGCCGTTCATTGCATCAGGAATATGAAAGCCAAATCGCTCATCTGAGAGCTCTGCGCTACCGCAGTAGTAGCAATATGAGTTAGCGATTGAGAATCTCTTGAACGCTATGTCTGTTGTGTAGCAGCCTTGATGCTCCGCTTCCTCAACGCCTTCTGACGCTGAGCCCATTCTTATCTACCCGGATATCGAATAGGCCACCCCTGTATTGTATTTTCTTCAATGACATATGATCCCATTCTTCAGGAAGATGGGGCTCAGCGCTGTAAATTGCATCCTCCGGACTGGAAAGAACATCAATGCCAAAAAGCCCTTCAACAACCGATTGGATGAACAGGGATGAGGACCATCCCTGAGCAAACTGACCAACTGGAAGCATATGCTCTGATGCATAAACCTCATTTATCCTGCCAGGCTCATGGGAACAGAACGTGAGTTCAACAAAGGTTTGCAGTGCACGGAATGCATCTCTATATCTCCCATTTCTGTAGGCTGCAAGACAGTACCAGCCTGTCATTAGAGGCCATACCTGACCTGTATGGTAGCCCCTGTCATAAAGAGGGGAATGTGTTGACATAGAACGCATGCCCCATGGTGTCTGTATGTCCTGAGTGGAGAGGTATGAAACAAGTTCAGCGAGCTTCTCATTCCTCCAGTAAATGGCTGGAACTATTTCACATGCGTTTTTAATCACCCTTCCCTCCCCGCCCCTGACTGAATCAAAGACACTCCCGTCATCTCTGAAAAAAGTTTGCACGAATCGATCAAAGTTTCTCCTGAACTCCTCATAGTCCCCTTTGAGTCTTGAGTGAATGTGAAGTGCCGCAAGCCACCATGCATTTGCATCTATGCACGCACCATCCCTTCTGTCAGCCCACGATTCAGGCCACCCTATTAGTCCGTCCTTAAAACTGTTTTCAATCAACCCATCGCCATCCCTGTCGCACGACCTGATAAAATCAATGCATTTCTGCACAGCAGTCCTGTCGCACTCAATACCGAGCCACGCTGAATTGATGTAATGCGCTATGATCCACAGGGGTGTACTGTCAATGGACATGAAACCTGTGGAAAAGCTCCCTGACTGGCTGAGTAAGGCGTCCGGAAGCAGAGGTATCTCATGCGGTATTCTCCCATCCTTTGAATGGGAAAAAAGCATGTCCAGATGCTCCCTGCCGAGATGCCCCAGATTACACATGGACGCCGCGATGCTCATCCACTCTCCATCCCTTCCAAAGAACCATGAAAATTCTGGAAAACCTGCGAAGAAACCATTCCCTGCCTCTGTTTCGGAATAGAATTCTTTCAGGGCATGCTTTGCCCAGAAAAATGCCTTATTGAATCGAAAGTCAGGGGTATCAAGAACGCACCCGCCATCCCGGACAACGCGCCTTTCAGCAATTTTTGAAATTGCCGGACGTCGGGGTAAATTGCTACCGGCAATCAGCTGAGAGGTACCATCAATATATATCTCCAGAATGCCATCTTCGAATTTGCATCTGGTTGAAGCTGAGGGCAGAACAACTGCAGTCTCCCCGATACTGCTCTTGATTATGATCTGTTTTCCTCTCCTCGCATACTTGTAATCCCTACCTGTGATGTCTGAGGGCCACATGAATGCGTGCGAGACTTTAAGACGCACTGTGATTGAATGAGCGCTGGATGTGAGGAGGCTCATGTGAAAAATGGACAGATTATTCGGTACTGCATCTATGCGCTCAACACCTCTGTAGCGCCTGTATACGTAATCGGGCGTTCTGACATACTTCTGAATGGCTTCATCTCCATCCATGCCGTCCACTTCAAAGGCAATGGAGCTGAAATGTCTGAACCCGCCTGTCCAGAAGCCCGTGCGGTATCTGCATCCATCTGATGTCTCAATTGTTCCATTCTGAAGTAGAACGAGATGCGCTTTCTTCCCTTTCAGCAGAGTTAGTTCCCTGAGAGGCCTGTCGGTTCGCTCAACTACCCAGACATACTTCATATTCAGATTATCCTCTGAACTCAATCTCCTGCATCTTCTGAATTCTGAAAGTGGAAACATACGGTCACCATGCAATCTGGCTATTCAGCCCTCAGTATCTGAAAGGGGATGCTCAGCCTCTCCCCTCCATTCCCATTGAAAAAGAATAGGGCATGATCAGGAACGCTGAAGGAGACTGTATTGTCAGTTGGAAGATTCAGGAGATGCTCATTGCTCGCTTCCCTTATCAATCGTGCAGTGCATCGTGTCTCGCCGACAAGGAAGTGCACGTTCAGCTCTGCACCCAGCAGCTCAACGTACTCCAGTTTCCCCTTCAGGGGACCATCAGATGAAAGACGCAGATCAGTGGGTCTGAAGCCGAGAAAGATTTTTTCAGGCAAATGCGTTCCATCAGGCACAGAGATCAGTGGCCTCTTATCCCCTTCAATGATTATTGCCCTTCCCTCTGATCTTGCAGGGACAAGATTCATGGGTGGATTGCCAAGGAAGGAGGCAACGAACATATGTCTCGGGTTGTCAAAAAGATCCTTGGGTCTGTCAATCTGTATAATGCGCCCCTTGTTCATCACTATAATCCTATCTCCCAGCGTCATCGCCTCGATCTGGTCATGCGTGACATATATGATGCACTTCTTTGTCAGTGCATGAAACCTCTTTATCTCATCCCTCATCTCAAGCCTCAGCTTTGCATCCAGGTTACTCAGCGGCTCATCCATGAGAAAGACGGAAGGGTTCCTCACAAGCGCCCTGGCCAGTCCAACTCGCTGCGCCTGGCCACCCGAGAGCTGTCTTGGCTTCTTCTGGAGCAACTCATTGATCTTAAGCAGTGAAGCGACCTCCCTGACCCTTCTTTCAATCTCCTGTCTGGGAATATTGCGCATTTTCATGTTGAGCGCAATATTGTCGTACACTGTCATGTGAGGATACAGCGCATAGTTCTGAAAGACCATCGCAATATTTCTCTCTGAAGGATAGATGCCATTCACCAGTCTTCCATCGATGTATATCTCTCCCTTTGTCGGCTCTATTAGTCCTGCGATACATTTCAGCGCTGTAGTTTTTCCGCATCCGGAAGGACCGAGGATAACAACAAATTCCCCATCCGCAACGCTGAAGCTTACTTCATCAAGTGCACGCGTGCTTCCATAGTCGACAACAAGACCGCGGACATCCACTGACATGCATCATCCCTTGATCCCTGAGACTGCACTGAGCCCTGTAACAAAATATCGTTCAAATATTATATATATGACAAATGTGGGTATGAGGGAGATAAGGGTTGCCATCATCATCTGATTCCAGTATATCTGTGTGCCGTTTGCCCCCTTAAAGAAATTCAGTGCAAGTGGTAGGGTATACATGTTAATTGTCTGAACATCAAAGAGTGGCCATATGAAGTTATTCCATGAGCCTATGAATGTGAGTATTGCGCTTGCTGCGAATGCCGGCTTTGCAAGAGGGGCAGAAATGCGAAGGAAGATGCTCATGGGTCTGAGACCATCTATCTTTGCTGCCTCCTCCACTTCGGAGGGTATGGTAAGGAAGAATTGCCTGAACAGGAACACATTGACAGCGCTTGCCATCTGAGGCAGTATGAGGCTCTGATACGTGTTTACCCAGTGTATATCCACCATGAAGACATATTCTGCAATTGTAATCACCGGGAATGGGATCATCAGTGTCGCAAGAACCACTATGAACAGCGCCTCCCTCCCCCTGAAACGGAGTCTCGCAAACGCATACCCTGCCATGGCACCAACTACAACACTGCCTGCAACAACACAGACTGCTATGAAAACACTGTTGAAGTACCAGAGTGGGAATGCAGAGAAACTGAAGTTCCAGACAGTGTTGAAGTTTGAGATGAAATAGGAAAGGCTTGTTCTTGAGAATGGATTCAGATCAACGGGGAAGCCTGCAAATATGGTATTTCTGAAGCTCTTCAGTATCATCCAGTAAAAAGGAATAAGATAGACGAAGGCGAGCACTATCATCAGGGCCTGAATTGCATATGCTCTCCATCCACTGATTCTGAATACTGTTGGAACCGTCTCCTCTTCCTTCTTTCCCTTGAGAAAGTCGAGAACATTCATGACCAGGTCAGCTCCCTGAAGAAATTCCTCTGAAGTACTGTGATGACCAATATTATTGCGAATAGAATGAAGGATGCTGCAGCTGCTAGCCCCAGTGTGCCCGTGCTCAGGAAGGCATAATCATACACATACATGAGTGGGACAAGCGTTGCATTTCCTGGGCCTCCCTGCGTCATGACGTAAACCTGGTCGAAGAGCTGCATGGAGCCAATGATGCCGAGGATGACAACAAGTATGGTGGAGAAACGAAGCATTGGAAAATAGATGTATCTGAACTTGTGCCAGAAGCTTCTCACACCGTCAATACTAGCAGCTTCGAGCACTGGTAGCGGTATGGATTGAAGCGCTGCGAGATATATCAGCATGAAATAAGGCGCAGTTGAGAAGATGTTGAGAGCCATGATAGCATAAAATGCATATTTGACTGAATAAAGGAAATTTATCCCATGAGGCATGTGGAGGAAGGCAAGCAGAGAGTTGATGAGCCCCTGCGGCGAAAAGACCCAGATGAATATGATTGAAAGAGCAACAGGAGAGGAAATGGCTGGAAGATAAACAATTGCCCTCGCAGGCCTCGAAACTGGAAGTTTAGTGTTAAATAGTATTGCAAGCAGCATTGCAAGAAATGTCTGAGCTGTGACCACTATGAGTGTGTAGTAACCAACGTTCAGAAGGGAATAGAGGAACAGTCCATTTGTGATAACTATGTGATAATTGCTTAGACCCACAAAATAGACAATGTGGTCAAACGGATCGTAGTGAAATAGACTGATATAGAAGGAATAAAAGACGGGGAAGAAAGTAAAGAGAATTAGCAGGACGAAGAGCGGCGCTATCATCAGGTATGCAGCGGTTGATTCCATCCTACTGGTTTTGACAACAGCACCATTCCTTCCGTTCAAGGACAGCGCACCCTGCAGATCAGAGTGTTGAAGATCCTGCCAGACCCTGATTCGTCTCGTTGATTATTTCATAGTAAGCCTCAGTGGGTGTAATAAGACCTGCGAAAAGGTTAGCGATTATCTTGTGCGCTCCAGATTCAACCGCAGTGAAGTTCGTGGTGTTATAGGCCCAGCCATATGTATAAGAGGCCTGAGAGGAACCTGCATATGCGAGTATGGGCTGTTCCTGGGCATAGGTACTGCTATCAAGTATTGCAGTTCTTGCGGGAAGTGCGAGTCCAAGTTTGACCCAGCTTGCTTCTCCCTGGGGACCAGTGAAGTATTCAACGAACTGCAAGGCGAGATATCTATCCGCCCCTGTCAGCTTGCTGTTTACAGCAAGACCGACGTCAAAACCCATAGTGGCATACTGCACATCCATAGGCATGTGATAGTATCCAATATACTGTGGATTGTTCTTGAACCATGAACCATTGGAATAGAGCACAGGTACAGTCCAGCCTCCGCTGACAATCATGCCCACATGTCCAAGAGAGAAATCGCCTCCATTCCATCCTGCGCTGAGGTTGGAATTGAGTGCGGCAAGTCCACGTGAGTAGAGACCATACCAGAATTTTATCGCAGGGAGAAGTCCAGAAATGTTGCGAGATACACCATCACCCGCCCTGTTAATCCACTGCCCTCCTGCCTCATGCATGAACGCCAGAATCCTTGCAAACTGAGGGCCGACAACCATGGGATAATAACCGCTTCCACCGTTGGGGAGCATGGTGAGGTTCTGCTTGAGGAGCTCGAGTGTGTTCAGCATAGTGCTCCAGTTCCAGACAGAGTAATTGGATGGGTATGGGACATGCTCCACATTGAACATATATTTGTTGAAGTACACGAAGAGCGGATTCCAGTCCTTGGGCGCAGCGTAAAGTCCGCCATTCCAGTAAAATGTGTGAATTATTGAGGGAACAAACCCTGATAGGTCGTAGGAGGCATTAGAAGAAAGATATGGTGTCAGATTGAGGAGATACCCGTCCTTGGCAAACTGAGGCAGTGCATCATTTTCCATATAGAAGACAGCAGGTGCTGTGTTTGTCTCAAACTTTGATTCAAGCGTTGCATAATAATTCGATGTAATCGGACTGAATTTAACTGTCATGTTAGGATGCAGTGCATTGAAACTCTTCACCATCTGGAGGTCAAAAGTGTATTCCTCACCGCTTGACACCCATCCTGAGAATATGATGGTTGGCTTACTGCTCGGTTTGAATGTCAACACGTATGCAGATGCACCGGCAATCACAACAATAACCACAACGATAATTGCGATCAATGAACCCCTGCCCATTTATTCTCCTCTCCAATATACTAACAATGGTTAGTATAAAAGGAGAATAGAGTGGTGCTATAAAATGTTTTTCTGGACTAAAAATGCAGATATGGTCCGTGAACGGTGAAGAGGTAAGATTGCGCCGCCTCCACACCGCTGACAGGGGAGGCGGGCATAATATCTGATGGCTGCTCTGCCAGCGACATGATATCGTATCGCAGTTCTTCGGTGAAGTCGAGCTGCAGTACAGCGTGTAGCTGTTCTGTTATCCTCGCAATTACAGTCTCAACGATCTTGCTCACTGCCCTGTTTATAATCTGAAAGCCCTCTTCAAGTGTGAGCCCTGATGCGACTTCATGGAGACTGTTGTTATCAATTACCACCGTCGCACAGCTGGATGCCCTCATTCTGTTTATTATATCCTCTATTCCGCTTCTATTCTCCTCTGAGAATGGCTGTATGCAGATAGAGATGACTGTGAGCCCAAGCTGGGCAGCTGCAGACGCAACAAAAGGTCCAGCGACACTTCCAAAGCTACCACCGATGCCAGCGACAACGAATACAATATCTGACTGCTGGAGCTGTTTCTGGAGCTTCTCTGAATAGATGTCCTCTATATCCTGAATATCTTCTGGCCTCACATATATTGAGGAAGAGCAGGAGAGTGTTGAAAGCCTTTCAGCGCTGTCATTAACCGCAATGGTATCGTACTCAGGGTGTTCCCAGTAAAGATGCTCCACTATGTTGCATCCCGCGCCACCGCATCCTACGACGGCAACCCTTGGTTCTTCCATCGGGCCCACTATCGAAAAGTCCATCCCATCCTGGGCAAAGTTCCCATATTCAGACATTCAACTCCTCCTGCTTTCAACAGATACTCCTTCAAAGCTCCCGTCTGAAACGGTCGAGTGCATCCCATCCCTTCTGACCATTTCACCAGCTCCTACTTTTCTTCATCCATTTGAACAAGTTTCCTCCGCGTTTCGTGTATTGAATCAACTGCCTTCTGGATGTTGCTCTCACCCACCAGGGAATTTCTTATGAGGTGCCTTATTGCATCGTCTGCATCGAGATAGTATCCGAGGTTCACAAGTTTTTCAATCACTGATGCCTCTATCGGGGAGAGCGTTACGCGGTATGTTTTTGTCCTTCCGTTTTCCTCCTCTGTGTTCTCCTTCCAGGACTCTCCCTCCTCAATGTATTTCCTTATCGCCACGCGTGCAAGGTGCGACCTGCTGCCAAAGTCCCTGTGTTTGCTCAGGAACTCATCCACCATCCTGAGCTCGTGGGCATCCAGCCGAAACGATATTCTGTCGTCGCTCATATCTTGGGATCTCCGAAGGTTTTCTGTCTTGTGCACCGTTAGCGAAATTGTAATATTTAAAACTTCTTACATATGTCTGACAAAGTTGCCACAATCGGCCTGATTCGCCTGATTCAATCCCTGAATTCAATGTCGAACCTTCGCCTGTACTTTTCAAGTATCCATATCGTCTGTTTTCCTATTGCAAGGGAAAAAAATAGGTTGCCAAGAGCATCTGCAAGATTCCATGGAACTCCTGCGAGCAGGTACTCTGGAAGCACCTGAAAGTTATTTGTGGCGCTGATCCATGTGAAGAAGTCAAGCGGTGTTCCGAAGATAAAGCCCCAGACAAAATTGTATGCGGCGAATGCCTCTATGGAAATATTGGGATAATGTTTTCTTAGCATATCCCCGCTCCACCCTGCGAGAGCCCAGAGAAGCATCTGCCATACAGTCCATGGTCCCTGACCAAGGAACATGTTTGAAACCGCTGGAGTGAGGACACCAACCATTATCCCTTCCTCAGCGCCGAACACATAGCCCGTTGCAATAATCAGGAAGGTGCATGGCTTCACATTGGGTATTGGGATTACAAGCCGGCTTGCTGCCGAAAGTGCTGAAACCGCCCCAATAACTGCGAGTCTTTTGACTCCCAGAGTATTCTCCTCGAATCTGAGAACGATTGAGAGAAGGAGCAGTGTGGCCACTATAAGCGAGAGTATGGAGTAATAGAATGAAATATTGATGTGGACAAATAAAGGCAAATTGAACGAGGGGATAGAGGCGAGAAGAACGAATATGAGTATTAAAATTGCACTCAGCAGCGGCGCAATCCAGATGCGCCCCTGCATTTTGGCTTCGTTCAAACCTCCTCACGCCCAAGCTGTTCCGGGGATAGCTCTGTGCATCTGCCATTCCTCAGGAGATAGACTGTGTCTGCATAGTCTTTCACGAGATTGTAATCGTGAGTTGCCATAAGCACGCCCACCCCAGATGAAGAGAGTGCCCTGAGCTTCAACATGAAATTTTTCTTTCGCAGATAGTCCATGCCCCTCGTGGGCTCATCAAGAAGCAGGCACTCTCTTCTCCCGGCCATTACGCTTGCAACTGCTGCAAGCTCCTTTTCCCCGCAGCTGAATTCACGCGGAAACATATCTATCTTATCCGATAGACCAAGAGTTTCAAGCAGTGTCAGAGCATCCTGCATATAACTGTCACCATCAGAGCCGAGGCTTTTCAATGTGAAATGAAGTTCCTCACGCAGCGATGGCTGAAAGAGATAGTTGAGAGGGGAATGAGAGAGATACGCGATCTTCTTCGCTATATACTGAGGTTCCTCACCTGATATATCCACACCCCTGAAGGATACTTTGCCCTCCTTATCTATGAAGTTCATAATGGATTTCAGGAGTGTTGTCTTGCCGCTTCCGTTGTATCCCACAAGCATTGCAATCTCCCCCTCCCTGAGGTGAAGCGATACATCATTGAGCACATGTCTTTCTCCAAAATTGACGCTCAGCCCTTCAACACTGAGCATCTCCTCTCCAGGTTCCCCTTTAATTGAGAGAGGATGCCCATCCAGCTCAATTCCTCTGTTCAGGTACCACTCCTGCAGTGAAGAGTAGTCAGCGTCAAGTGATATTGAGCCCTCTTCCATGGCAATGAATCTGCTGCATGCATCCTTCAGTCTCTCTATTCTATGTTCTGTGACTATGACGCCCATATCTTTTGAAAGATTTTTGAGAAGCTTAACCACTGAATACGCAGATGGTGCGTCGAGCTGCGAGGTCGGCTCATCCAGAAGCACATAGTGCGGTCCGCACGATATCACGGAAGCAAGTGCAACCTTCTGCTTCTCACCAGAGGAGAGCTCAAATATGTTTCTGCTGAGAAGATGGCTTATTCCTAGAACAGAGGCTATCTCCTCAATCCTGCATTCTGTATCTGTTTCGTCAAAGCCTGCATTCCGCATGCCAAAGGCAATTTCCTCTCTCACCGTAAGCATAAGAAACTGATTCTCCGGTTCCTGGAACAGCGTCCCGACAACTGTTGAAAGCTCACCGGGAGAATGAAGCCTCGTGTCGATACCGTCCACCAGAACATGCCCTCCCATTACTCCCCCGTAATAATGAGGTATGAGCCCATTGATGCACCTGAGCAGTGTGGTCTTACCCGAGCCTGTAAGACCGCAGATGAGTGTGATATCGCGTGGTTCGATTGAGAGCCTGGGAACATGCAGCGAATTTCTTTCACTGGAGCTGTACCTGAATTCCAGATCCTGTATTTGAAGCATGAATTCCTCCCCTCACTGCAGCAGCAAATGGAATTGATAACAACAGAAAATAGACACATTGCATCGAGAAGGTTATGCTGAGTGATGAATAATAGTCAGCAACACCTGGACCTGTGAGCGAAAGCACTATTGAATAAATAAGGATGGAAATGGACTGTCCCATTGTGATATAATCTGCCCAGGAATAGCTGTACCTCCTTTGCTTCCACCTTGCTGGAAAGCCCCTGACCTCCATTGCCTCTCCGATATATACAGCCCTATCAAGCGTGCTGTACACCAAAGGGAATACCATGTGGGATACAGCACTTATCCTCTCTCTCCATTTTCCCTTTCTAATTGACACCCCCCTTGATTCGAACGCCTGCATTATCTCCTCCCCCTCGCTAGTAAGCATAGGCATAAGGCGTGTGGCAACAAGCAGTGCAGCGGCTGTCTTCTTTCCAAATCTGGAGAAGAAGGCAACAGAGGCGTCAGGATTGACTGCAATGAAAAGCAGATTTAGTGCAATGATAGAAGTGAGTATCCTGAGGAACATTGAAATGGAAAAATAGAGTGCTGAGTAGGTAATTATAATTGGACCAAACACTGCGATTATCCCCATACCTGGACCAAAGACTATCGAGAAAAGAGTGACAATGGCCATGAAGAAAACCACGAATTTTATGAATGGAAACAGCAGTCTTAGTGAGCGGGAAAGGAGCGCACATATCATAAGCGCAGCCAGGACAGAGAGCTGGAATGGGATACTTGAAAAAAGAACAGCTGCTGTGAAGAGGACAAAAAAATAGATAATGAGTGAGAGTTCGTTTGCACCGCTCAGCAAATTTCCGTCACGGGATGAAAGGAGCTTCATCTTGAGCGCCTTTTTCTGAGAGCTATGATGGCGACTGCAATAACAACAATGACAATAACTGCCAGTATAGCATACAACGCCGCATTGAACTGCGATGGGTGGGAGACAACCTTGTGTGCTGGAACACTGTTGATTGAAACTGTTTGTGAGAAGTATGCAGTTGTGTTATTTGAGTATCGTGCCATGAGCGTTACAGTGTAGTTTCCGTTCCTCGTGAAATTGTAGACGAATGTTGTGCCACTGTGTGTTATGTTCCCCATCACCCATTCAAAGCTGACATTCTTTATTGCAGAAATGTGTGTTGCACTGAATGTAGCAGTTCCATTCAACTGAGTGTACGTAAAATCTATTACGCGAAGCGGCTGGAACGCATAGAAATTACCATCGTCATCTCCCCAGAAGATGGATGTTCCATTGAATACTGGGGAGGAAAGAGAATAGTCGTTGCTCTCGCTCACAGTATACTTCCACAGCACTGTTCCGTTTGGATAGATAACATACAGGGAGGAGTTGGCGCTATTTGTTGAGACTATGAGATATCTCCCGAAAACCTCTGGAGATGGTCCTGCAAAGGAGTTTGATACATTCATTGACCAAAGCTCGGTGCCTGTGCTCTGGTTAAGCGCAAATAGTGTAGTGCCGGAGATAAAAAAGAGACCGTATGGGGATGGTGTCGGGCTAGAGGGGGCTGAAGACGAGGCGCCTGCATCGAATTTCCATTCAAGAGCACCATTGAGCGACAGTGCGTACATTGTATTCACAGTTGAAGATGAGATGAAATAGACTGTGTTCCCATAAACAGAGGGTGTATCCTTTATCTTTCCTGGCACAGTGTAATTCCATTGAAGTGAACCGTTTGAAGTTACTGCATATACTCTGCTTTCATTGGAATAGACGGAGGCTGCTATAATCACACGCCCATCAAACACTGGCGATGTGTAATATTCACTGCCTCCAAGATTCAACTTCCAGATTAAAGTGCCGTTGAAGGAATAAAGGAGGAGACCACCGGTGCCATTCAGGATCAGAAAACCGTCTGTGGTGAGTTCAGGGGAAGATGTGATGCTTTGCGAAGCCCTGAACTGGAACTCAATTTTTCCAGTCGAGGCATTTACTGCGTAGACCATACCGTTTGTGCTTGTAACTATGAGTTCATTATTTACTATAAGGGGGGAGGAAAGCTGGTAGCTATCTCCAGGGATGACCGTTGACCACAGCTCAACACCAAAGTAGTTGTAGGCCTCAAGATAAGAGCCTGAGGCATTGCCATCGGTGAGGAAATAAACAGTGCCATTTGCCACAACAGGCTGCGTGTCAATGCCCCCCACACCTGTGTGGGCAACCCATGAAAGATGGTTAGAGACACCGCTCAAGCCAGTGTTGGAATAATAGGGAATGTAGCCATTACCGGACGGTCCACGGAAACTGGTTATCGCAAAGGGGGAAAGAGGTGTTTCTGCAGGCAATGAATCAGGTGCAAATGTAGTTGGGTTATAGCTTGTGTAGTACCATGCAAATACTGGATACTGCGACAGATTTAGCGATGATGCTCCATAGTTCGAAACAGACCATGTATCGATGCTGTAGTTCCAGATGAAGAGGAACCAGTCAGGGCCGGTGCTGGAATTGTTGTTCCAGTAGCCGCCGATTTCATTGACGAATGCGCCATATGAACTCATGGAGTAATTGAGGGAAAGACCGTAGTGCTCTGTCAGTGCTATTGTGAGATTCATTGCATATCTGTATGTTCCTGCTGCAGCAGTATACCAGTACGCGTATCCGTCAGGTAGAACGACGAGCGCCTGCTCATCCTGACTCAAATTACCTGTAAGGGCTGATGGGTTGCTGCCATGCACCTGAGAAGGCAGATGCACAGGCAACATGAGCGCGGTCATCAGCGCAAGAAATATAGCCATTATCCTTACCAAGTTGGACATATAATCCAACCGAATATTCAATTAGTATTTCAATGTGACGCAAATAGCACCATTGGCTCATTCTACGAGTGTCATTGCCGCGTAGAACGCAGCCATCTCAGCTTGCAATTCATGATTGCCAAGGCCAACTATTACTGCATCCCCCTCCACCGCACCTGCATCAGCGCACATATCGAGCAATTTTGGAAACTCGAAGGGGCGCATATCTGGAGGAATGAGCAGCTCTCCTCTGGTGAAAATAAGGGAGATTGCCCCAGATCCTCCTGCTCTGACTGCCTCATCCCTCTGCAATATGCCGTTCGTAATCTTAGAGCCTGCCCTGCTCACAATCACAAGGCAGGATGATGGGGTGAAGGGAACAGTGCCCTTAGGAAGCCTGTAAAGCCGAAAGGGAATGGCGTTCAATACCTTAATGCCGCTGGGGGTCAGGACAACCCCCGCGTTATTCCTTGAGATAAAACCGTGTTGCTCCAGTTCGTTGAGTAATGTCCTTGTACTTCCCTCCCCTATAGAGAGTGCCTCGGCGATGCGTTTCCTCCCTGTCCGACCTGCATCAGATATTAGCTGAAGTGCCTTGAAATAGTGGAACGCGCCAAACCGCTTTTGAGGTCCCTTGACTCCCTGCTGGCTCAGAAGCTCAGAAAACGGGGATTTCATCCCTTATAACTCTCTGTGTCACATATTTATCTATATTGTCCAGATACTCTGTCAGTATGCTCTCGGCTTCACTCTTCCAGCGTGAGAGACGAACGCCATCGCTCATTATCAAATCCACTGTGCCGGAGAGAGGCTCTGAAATGGGCTTGCCTATCTGAGAGAGCAGCCTGACATTCACCTCAGCAATGTCGCCACCAGCAGATTCATAAATCTTGTGCGCAACCTGGTGAGAAAGCAGATTGTAAATCTTCCCTACATGTGTTATTGGATTCTTACCTGCAGCAGCCTCAAGGCTCATTGGTCTGAAGGGGGTTATTATGCCATTCACCCTGTTTCCCCTGCCCACAGATCCGTCATCCCCATTCTCCATTGATAGGCCTGTCACTGTGTTGTAATAGATTCCACGCTCATAGTCATCAGCTGTGTTGACATGGACCTCCACATTCCTCTCAGTGAATCTAGATGCAAAATCGAGCACCTTCTCTGTCAGCTCCTCTTTTACACTGATGTAGTGATCCCTGTCAGGGATACGTTTGCCAACCATCGCCACAGCGCATGTGACTGTTATCTTATCCCCTTTCCTTGAGGTCATCACCTTAACATCCTTCCCTGTTTCAGGCAATGATTTCTTCAGATCCCCGTTGATATAGAATTCCACTTCCCTTGTTATTGTCTCTGCCTCACTGTAGGGAGCAAAACCAACACCGAAACTTGTATCGTTTGCAAGCAACCTGTTGGTATCATAGAGACCTGTCAGGTCCACAGAACCCTGTCCTATCCTTGTCTCCACTTCCACATCTCTGTCTACATTCAGGTCAGGAAAATTCTTCTTGAGATATTTGATAGTCGCTTCCTTTGCAATTGAATTGCAATCGATCGAAACCACAGAGCCATTTTCCCTTATCCTGTTTGTGGCACGTCCGACAACAAGTATGTAGATGGGCTTACTCACAACCCCACCGCCCCAGGCAGGTTCAGCCTGCCCTCCCACCACCTGACATTCATCTGTGTTGTGATGTAAGACCCTTCCAAACTGCTTCAGATAATGATTGCAAAGTGCCCTGCTTACCTGCTCCGAAATACCGTCTGCAACACTGTCAGGATGACCGATACCCTTGCGTTCAACCATTTCTGTTTCCTTTTTCTCAATAGGTTCTGCCTTGAGCTCATTGACAGAGATATTTTTTGCCAAATGAAATCCCTCAACTAAGTGAGCGCTCAATTAATAGTGGTTAATATTCTTTTGCAAGAATTCTATTCCGTTTGGAATAAAATATGCAGGGACTATCTCATCCTTATCCTGTACCTCAGACCGTCTCTTGCGAGAAAGGTGTGCCTGAATATCGACCTGGCCTCCCTCAGCAATGGGGCTGCATCCTCATATCTTGCACTTATATGAGTAAGATAAAGCCTTCTGGCCCCTGCTTCAAGTGCGACATTGGCTGCCTCAGCTGCCGTTGAATGACCAGTCATACGCGCCCGCCAGAGTAAATCCGAGGCAAAGGTGGCATCGAATATCAGGACATCAACATGCTCAAAATAGTGCGCCATCTGCCTTGTGGGGCGTGTGTCCACAGCATATGCAACAGACACGCCAGGTCTGGGTTTCCCCATAACCATTTCAGGTGTTATTATTCTGTCACCTATCCTGATATTCAACCCACGCTGTAGCCTTCCGTAAAGGGGTCCAGGAGGTATGCCAAGTGCCTGGGCCTTGCGTGGATAAAAACGGCCCGGCCTCTCGGGGCCGTCGAGACGATATGCGAGCGCTGGAACGGTGTGCTTTGCGTTTACAGCTGTGAGAGTATACTTACCTGCAGTGTGTCTATCCCCCTTATTCATGTCCCTGCAATACACTGGAAATGAAGTGGCAGCGAGACCTGAAGAGTGCAGGTTCTCCATCAGAGCAACGGTTCCTTTGGGACCATAGACATAAAGAGGATCTTTCCTTCCCATGAGTTCCATTGACTGCAAAAGGCCTGGGAGACCGAGTATATGATCGCCGTGGAAATGGGAAAGCAGTATCCACCTCACCTTCATGAAAGAGACGCCGTAGAGCATCATCTGCCTCTGAGTGCCCTCACCACAATCGAAGAGAAGCACACCTTCGTCAGTGATTAATGCGGTGGAGGATACATTCCTTTTAATAGATGGAAGCGTGGCTCCTGTGCCGAGGAAGCATATCTCCATCTCTACCCCTTAATCACCAGGAGAGCCTGCGCAATTCCCTCTCCTCAGCAGTTTCCTTCTTGAAAATTTTATAATGCTCCCTGCAGAGATGTGCCCTTTTACCCGTTATTTCTGTAAGAACGAGCTTCGCCTTTTCAGTGGCTTCCTTAGCTGGAACGGAGCGGACCGCTTCTGCAGAGCAATCCTTGACTGAACATTTCTCAGTCTTTGCGCTTCTCACCGCATGTCTTTCTGCCATTGCCACTGAAATCCCATTCCTTTACATAAACATGCCTTTGAGAGGGATGCAAAACGCTCTTTTATCGGAAATTTATAGGCACTCCGCGGTAAGTGATTGAAATTGGCCAAGGTTTCTCCGTCCATACTTTCGGGAGATTTCGGTGCATTGAGGGAACAGGTGAAGCTTCTCGAACTCGCAGGTTCAGACAGGGTCCATATAGATGTCATGGACGGGCATTTTGTTCCAAATTTGACCTTTGGTCCCGTCGTTATAAAGTCGATAAGAAACGCCACACGCCTTCCGTTCGAAGCGCACCTGATGATAGAGCATCCAGAGAAGCTTATGGAAGATTTTGTTGAATCTGGATGCGACATACTTGTTGTGCATCCTGAAGCAAAACATGATATGAAACAGACCATTGCCTTCATTCATTTTCTTGGAAAGGAGGCAGGTATTGCGATAAACCCCGATACGCCGCTGCAGAAGGTTCAGAAATATATGCATGAAATTGGCACATTGATCATAATGAGCGTCTATCCTGGCTTCGCAGGGCAGAAGTTCATACCCGAAGTGCTTCCAAAAATAAAGGAGGCGAGAGAAATGATAGAGAGGCTGGGGTTGGATATCAAGCTGGTCGTTGACGGGGGTATAACGCTTGAAACTGGAAAACTTGCAATCGAGGCAGGGGCAGATGAGCTTGTGGCCGGAACCTCTATTTTCAAAAGCGATGATATAATTAAATCCATAGCACAGTTCAAGAATCTATGAGATTTTTGACGAGCGCGTGATAGAGGGCCATTCAGCAATACTCTCTGGGCAAAATTAATAAATATGAATGGAATAAAACTGATCAGAGATACAGCAATGGAATCTCACACTGACGCTCATCTGTTCATCAAGGCTGGATTGTGCTATATGCAATTCAGAATGCGGATGTGAAGAATCAGCGCTGCTTCCGTGCTGTATCAAACAGAGGTGCAATCAATGTCAAACGGAGAACACATAAATATAGATCCTTCGACGACCAAGTATCTGATACAGGCCAGGCTCACCGCAGATGGCATAGTTGAAAAGCCAGATGTTGTTGGAGCAATATTTGGTCAGACGGAGGGGCTCCTGGGTGAGGAACTAGATCTCAGGGACCTGCAGAAGGGCGGAAGGATAGGCAGGATAGAGGTTGATGTTGTTTCGAAGATGGGTAAGTCTGAAGGAACAATTATCATCCCTTCAAGCCTTGACCAGGTGGAGACTGCCATTCTGGCAGCTTCGCTTGAAACCATTGACAGGATAGGTCCGTGCAAGGCAAGGATAACAGTCGAATCCCTTGAGGATGTGCGAGTAACAAAAAGGAACAGGATAATAGAGAGGTCGAAGGAGCTCATCGCACAGATGAGCAAGGCCTCCAAATCAAATGGCCTCGATCTACTCGAAGCGGTGAGGCAGGCGGCCAGGACTGAAGAGATCACTTACTTCGGCAAAGAGAGACTGCCTGCAGGACCAACTGCAGCAGAATCTGATGCCATAATAATAGTTGAGGGAAGATCTGATGTTATAAATCTGCTCAAATGCGGCATCAAAAACACAATCGCGGTTGAGGGGACGAACATACCCAAGTCGATACAGGAGATATCAAAAGAGAAGGTTGTGACTGCATTTGTGGATGGCGACAGGGGTGGAGAGCTAATTCTCAAAGAGCTGCTGCAGGTCGCAGAGGTAGACTTTATTGCAAGGGCACCAAAGGGACAGGAGGTTGAAGAACTTACACAGAAGCAGATAATGAAATGCCTGAGAAACAAGATGCCCACAGAGCAGTATATTGAGATGTTCGGACTCAATGTTCAGGGTCCAAAGGAGGATATGAGGAAGAAGGAGGAGAACCACCAACCCAGACCTGTCGAGATCGCAGAGAAGGAGGAAAGGAAGGAACAGCCGTCAAGGCAACTGAACCAGACGCAGGAAAAGTTGAGGGACGTGCTTGAAGGGATCGCTGGAACTTCGAAGGCGATCATATTTGACACACAGGGGAATCAGGTTGCTGAAGTGCCTGTCAGGGAACTTGTGAACTACCTCAGGGACCAAGAGGAGGGAAGGATAGGTGCTGTGACATTTGACGGCATAGTCACACAGAGAATCCTGGATCTCGCATCAGAGAAGAAAATTTCAAATATTGTTGCCAGCAAACTTGGTAGCATAACAAAGCAACCGGATAATGTTAGCGTATGGGTAAAGGAAGAATTGAGCTGAAGGGCAGCGCATATGGCCACAGAAGCTAAGAGTGACAGAAGCACACTGGTCGACTTCACGACCACTGAGGAGATAGCCATTCCTCAGGATCCGCTGGAGAGGGTCATAGGCCAGGATGAAGCCATTGCGCTTGCAAGGGTTGCAGCAGTGCAGCGGAGACATCTGTTGCTTGTGGGACCACCTGGTATTGGAAAGAGCATGATAGCCAGGGCACTTGCATTACATCTACCGCCACCCACACAGGAGATAAGGGTTGTCCATAATCCCGAACAACCTGAGAGACCAACTGTTGAGGTGAAGCGCAGGGAAGAAGTGGAGGCTGAAAGGGCAAGCAGAGAATATGCTGGCGGGGATATCATAGACCCCACAGAGGCACCCGTCACAATAGCTGAGCGTCTCGGATACAGATGCAGAAGCTGCGGCACCTATTCCTCGCCCAGGGAGATATACTGCCCCAAATGTCAGAAGTCAAAGATATTCAATACAATATCAGGCCAGGGAAATCCATTTGGAGATCTGTTTGGAAATCTTTTTGAAATGACGCTCGGGCAGGGCGTTGGCACTGAAAGAGTGACGACCACAAGAAAGAGATTTGATAAGGAGGAGGTGGTCGTTTACGAGAGATATGGGGACATGATAAGGGTGCTCGACCAGAAGGCTCTGGAAAAGAGGAGGGAGATGGAAAAACAGAGCCCAAGGAAGGTAATTGTCCCTTACAGAAGGAATAACTTTGTGATGGTGACAGGCGCAAGCGAGACAGAACTGTTAGGCGATGTGAGGCACGACCCCTATGGAGGGCATGTGCAGCTCGGAACACAGCCCTATGAACGTGTGATTCCAGGTGCCATACATGAGGCGCATGAGGGTGTCCTTTACATAGATGAACTTCCGCATCTGGGTGAGCTGCAGAGATACATACTGACAGCAATGCAGGACAAGACATTTCCAATAGAGGGGCACAACCCTCAGAGCGCAGGAGCATCTGTGCGCGTCGATGGTGTGCCATGCGATTTCATTCTTGTTGCCTCCTGCAATATACAGGATTTGCAACAGATAATCTCCCCACTGCGCTCCAGGATTATAGGAGATGGATACGAGGTGCTCCTTGAAACGACAATGAAGGATACACCAGAAAACAGGATGAAGCTCGTTCAATTCGTTGCACAGGAGATACAGAAGGATGGGAAGATACCTCATGCAACTGTCGAGGCGGTGCTTGAGGTTATAAGGGAGGCTTCGCGCAGGGCCAGGCTGATAGACAACAAAGAGGACGCGCTCACACTGAGGCTCCGTGAGCTCGGCGGTCTCGTCAGGGCTGCGGGGGACATAGCTGTGCTTGAGGGAAGCAAGTACATAGAGGAAAGGCATATAAGGCAGGCGCTCAAGCGCACCAAGCCTGTTGAGGAGCAGATAAGGGAGAAATATGGCAATTTCTACAAGGCAGTTTCAGACGAACTCACGACAGCGCAGCGTCACTCAAAAGCAGAATACTGGTATGAAAGTGAAACATCCCATGATCAGAAGCCTGGATATGTCTGAGGAGATTCAATAAATTATTATTTATTCAATTTAAAAATTGATTTTTCATGTGTGCAAGTTAACAATCTTGCACCCTCGCGTTTCAATCCCTCGAAACGCATTGCTTTAATCATATTGGCCTGACCATCTTTATCCCATCTTCCATGTCGCTGTAATACATCAGCAGAACACCATTTTTTGTAAATCCGAGATGCTCATAGAATTGTATTGCCTCCCTGTTGCTTACCCTCACTTCAAGCGAAACGCGTTTTGCCCCTCTCTCTTTAGATATAGAGATAAAGCGCTTCATGAGCTCTGTCCCAATCCCCTTCTTCCTGTGGGGCTTTTCAACAGCAAGCAACAGCACCCTTGCCTCCTCTTTTCCCTGCATTGTTCCCATGAGAAGCCCGACCACATGCCCTTCATGCAGACACACAAGGAAACCTTCTTTCCACTGTCTGCTTTGCTGGAGATACAGGCTTTCTGGATAGTACTCGCCAAGGCTGCTGGAAACAATATCCTTGATCGCCTCGACATCCTCAGGCTTGAACTGTCTGTAAGTGTACATCGGGCTGCAATAGGTAACTTGCTGCATGAATTTTTTTGTATTTCAGTTTCAACAACGTGGCGCAATAAGAAACTGGGATACAGGAGGGAAAGCACCGCAGGCCATTTGTATCATATGTGTACTTCCTCTTTCTATTGCATCTTTCTCAATTCAGCACATTCAAACGCATATATGGGAAGAGGAAAGGAAAGGCTTTCTTAACAATCCACGGATAAAATCTATAAGGTAAGACCCGATTGTTAGCAGGAAATCCTGGTGAACAGATGCAGCTCGAGTATGATGTCCTGGTTGTAGGTGCCGGGCCTGGCGGTAGTGTAGCTGCAAAATATGCAGCGAAGTCAGGTTGCGATACATTGCTGATTGAAAAGAGACAGGAGATTGGTACGCCTGTCAGATGCGGAGAAGGCATTGCAAAGCGCTGGCTGGACGATGTGGGAATTGAACCAAGCAAGAAGTGGATAGCCGCAGAGGTTGACGGCGCACGCATCATATCACCCAACGGCACAATACTCACTGTCGACGAATCAAGGGCAGGGAACGAGTGCGGATATGTCATTCACAGAGATGTATTCGATCTGTCGCTAGCCCAGCAGGCTGCTGCAGCTGGAGCCGAAGTGATGGTGAAGACTGCTGCTACAAGCATACTAAAAGAAGATGGGAAAATAGTGGGAGTTCGTGCAAAATCCATGGGGAAGGAATTTGAAATAAGGGCCAAGGTTGTCATTGGCGCGGACGGATTTGAATCGCAGATAGGAAGATGGGCCGGGCTTAACACTAACTTGAAGCCAAAGGATGTTGATTCATGCTATCAATACACACTTGTTGGAGTTGATATAGACAGGCGCTACACCGACTTCTTCATAGGAAGCATAGCGCCAGGTGGATATATCTGGATGTTTCCCAAGGGCGATGATATTGCAAATGTTGGAATTGGAGTACAGATGAGTAAGATAAAGAGCCCTGGAGAGGCAAAGATGTATCTTGACAGGTTCATAGAAAAGCATCCAGAATTCAGGAAGGGTAGGCCCATAATGGAGGTGGCTGGCGGGGTATCCATAAGTGCACCTCTTGAACGAACAACACTCCCTGGGCTCATGCTCGTAGGTGATGCTGCAAGAATGATAGACCCTGTGACAGGTGGTGGCATATACAACGCTTGCGTGGCCGGGAGGATAGCTGGTGAAGTTGCAGGGCAGGCTGTTGCAGAAAATGATGTCAGCCAGAGCATGATGGATAGATATGAGCAGGGATGGCGGGCGAAGATGGAGGAGCACCTCTACAGGAATTATCTGATGAAGGAGAAGATAACAAACATGGACGATGAGACCTTTGACAAGCTTGTGCATGCAATGACGACTGTGGATATGCAGAGGATGACAACACTTGAGATACTCAGAGCAATCCAGAAGAAGTATCCGGAGCTTGTAAAAGAATTTGAAGAATTCATGTAGTGGTAAGATGCAGGAAATCAGTGCCTCAGCCGTTTCGCCAGAGCTTGACGGGAGGCAGGTGAGACTTAAGGGATGGGTGGAGGAGATAAGGGAACTGGGAGGAATAACCTTCCTGATTCTGAGAGATGCTACAGGCACAGCGCAGATCACTGTTCCCAGGAAGCAGGTGAACGGCGAAATAAACAAAGTGCTCTCAATACTGAACAGGGAAAGTGTAATTGAGATCAGGGGCAGTGTGAAGAGGAGCGAGAAGGCAAGGAGAGGTGTGGAGGTCATCCCTGACTCAATGCAGGTGTATTCGCTCGCCGAAAAGCCCCTTCCTATGGGCGTTGTTGACAGGGTAAATGTTGAGGCAGATACGCGTTTCGACAATAGATTCATGGATCTGAGAAAGGCTGAGAGGGCAGTGATATTCAGGGTACGCTCACACATGACGCTGCTGCTGAGAAAGGAGCTTGAACGTCTTGGATTTGTGGAGGTTCACACACCCAAAATAGTCGCAGAGGGTGCTGAAGGTGGAGCAACGCTCTTCAAGGTTGATTATTTTGGAAAGAAGGCATACCTTGCTCAGAGCCCTCAGCTTTACAAGCAGATACTCATGTCCTCCTCGCTGAACAGGGTGTATGAGATCGCGCCTGCATACAGGGCAGAGCCTTCGGATACTGTGAGACACACATCTGAATTCATCTCCTTCGATGCAGAGATGTCCTTCATAGATGGCCTTGAGGATGTCCTTTCAACGCTCGAGGAACTCATGCACTCAGTGCTTGTTCAAACTGCAGAGCAGTGGAGGGAAAGGATTGATGATGCAGGGTACGCCTTCCCTCAACCTCCGAGAAGGCCCTTCAGGAGGCTCAGATACACTGAATGCCTCGATATACTCAATTCAGAGGGGAATGCTGTGAGAGAGGGCGATGACCTTGACACTGAGGCGGAGAAGATCATAGGAAGAGCGATGGCAGAAAAGGGATATTCAATGTATTTCATAACACATTACCCGGAGGCGATAAAGCCTTTCTACATAATGGAGGAAGGAACGTACTCCCTGTCCTTTGACCTTGAATTCATTGGGACAGAAATGGCATCAGGGGGGCAGAGAGAGCACAGATACCAGGAGCTCGTTGAAAGAATGAAGAAAAAACAGCTTGACCCAAAGAGCTTCTCCTTTTATCTCAATGCATTCAGATACGGCATGCCGCCCCATGGAGGCTGGGGGCTGGGGATGGATAGGCTCGTCAGCACATTCCTGAACCTTGGGAATATCAGGGAGGCGATACTCTTTCCCAGGGACAGGATCAGGCTTGCCCCCTGAGGAAGACACATATGAGCAATGCCTACGAAAGAGAGTTGAAGGGAATACTCAGTGGAGATGTGCGAACTATAGAACGGATATCCCGTTCCCTGAATCGAGAGGAACGCGATGCTTACTGCAGTCTGATAAAGCATCATTTCCTCGTTGTAAGAGCAGGAGGATCCCTTGGCATAGACATAGTGGCTGTCAGAGGGAATTTTGCATTTCCCATAGAGGTCAAGAGTTCTTCAGAAAAGGTGTTGAGGTTCAGCAGAAGCGAGAAGCTCTCACAGCAGGCCAAAAGGATGAGGGAGATGTGCGAACAGGCGCTTCTTGTCCCCACCTATGCATTCAGGCTCAAAAATGCGCGTGATGACCCATGGCGTCTCTTTACGCTTCCTGGACTCAGAGTGATGGGGGAAGGGGTGCCATCGCTGCTGTTTAAGAGGCTTCCGAAGATAGGGATGACTGAGGAAGGTAATGGCATAATGAGATGGGAGGATGGGATGAAGCTGAGCAAGTTTCTGGACTATTTCATGCACATAGACGCAGAGACCCCATTATAATATGGATTAAATAATTCTTTGACATTAGGCATAGGGACAATGTTAAACAGTAAAAGCAGCGGAGGGCTGAAGAGGTTTGTGTTTGTATCTCATTGGACATAGTCTTTCTGCAGGTCAAAACGTAGTGATGTATGGCCGGGAGCAGCGGACTGGAGGCGTGTGAGGCTGTTCCTTCAGGTGGGGGAGTAATGAGCAGTGCGGTCAAGATAGGCCTGACGGGGCTTCCAGGTTCCGGTAAGACAAGTACACTGCTCAGACTCATAGCAATGCTTGAGGCAGAGCACAGAAAGGTTGGAGGAATGATCACTGAGCCCATACAGGAAAATGGGAGGAGAACCGGGCTCAGAATAGTCAATAAACTTACAGGGGAGAGCGGGGTTCTCGCTCACATTAATATAGAATCGAGGTACACATATGGGAAGTTCGGAGTGGATCTGCAGGTCCTTGAGCAGGTAGGGGTCAAGGCCATAGAGGATGCGGCTGAAAAGGCTGACGTGGTGGTGATAGATGAGGTCGGAAAGCTTGAGGTTGAAAGTGATGCATTTGTTGAAGCAGTCAGAGGCGTGCTTAAGCTTGACAAGGATGTCATCATCACGCTGCATAAGAAATCAAGGAATCCACTGCTGCAGGATATAAGGAAGAGGGATGATATACGGATTCTCGAAGTAACTCCCATCAACAGAAATCTTCTGCCTTACAAGGTCATGAAGCTTATGAAGGGGCAGCTCTGGTAGAGGAACTGGAAGAAATAAGGGAAGGGAAGGCATCACTGCTTGTTCCCGCGAATCACAACAGAAAGGGACCGGGGCAGGCAGCTCCACTCTTCTACAACAGGCAGATGGAATTCAACAGGGATGTCTGCATCTCGCTTCTCAACGTCACTGGCGGAAGAAGGATGCTTGACGCCATGTGCGCAACAGGTGTGAGAGCCGTCAGATTCAAAATGGAGACCGGTGCAGAGCAGGTGATAGCCTGCGACAGGAGCAGGCTGGCGTGTGAGCTGACAGCGGTCAATGCCTCTAGAAATGATGTGCAGATTGATGTTGTGAATAAGGATGCACTTGCAGCCCTCGCGCTCGGTAATTATGACTATGTGGACCTCGATCCATACGGAACGCCTGTGAGATACATAATGCCTGCACTGCTCTCTCTCAGAAACGGTGGAGTGCTGGGGGTGACTGCCACAGATACTGCAATGCTCTGCGGTTCAGTGTCGGGGAGTGAGAGAAGATATCTCGCCTGCGCACACAAATCCCCATTCATGCATGAGACAGGTATCAGGATACTCCTGGGATATATTGTAAGGCAGGCCGCATCCGTTGACCTGTGTGCAGCTCCCATTCTCAGTTATTCCGCAGACCATTACTTCAGGATCTACGTGCGTGTTTTCAGGGGTGCCAGCAGGGCAAGGGAGATGCTGAAGCACCTTGGGTTTGCATTCTTTGAGAGCAGGACAGGGAGAAGGGGGATAGCCTTATCCCAGACGGAGCAGGCCGCAGGCCCTCTCTGGGCCGGTCCCCTGCATGATGAAACAGTGCTCAGATCCATGCGTGTCGAGGAACATTTCTCAACGGCGAAGAGGATGGAGAGGATGCTATCGTTGTGGAGGGAAGAGCAGAGCGCACCACCCCTGTATTATACACTAGATGAACTTTCAGCATACATGCACGGAAGGCAGCCCAAGATGAAGGAGCTCACGGAGCGTTTCAGGGGACTGGTCTTCAGAACGCACTTCGATCCCAAGGGGTTCAAGACGGCACTCACACTTGAAGAGATTGCCTCCAGTTTTAAGGGTGCCTGACTTGGTAATAACAATCTCCGCGAACAATGGCATAGAGCTGTGCACCTCAGGCAGCGTCTACAGGATGGATCCCAGGAAGACGGTTGAAGGTGACATCAATCTTGTTTCCCACGCTCATTCAGACCATCTGCCTCGCAGCGGAAAGGAGCTTTCAATAGTTGCCTCCACGGAGACAGTTGCACTTGCAAGGCTGAGAACAGGCAAAAACTTCAGAAAGCGGGAGGCTGAGAACGTAAGGCTGCTGGATGCAGGGCACATCTATGGCTCATCAATGTTCCTGATTGAAGAGGAGGCACGCATCCTTTACACAGGCGACTTCTGCACAAAGCAGAAGGTGTACTTGCACAGGGCAATGCCGCAGAAGGTGGACGTACTGATAATTGAGTCCACCTACGGGACTCCGCGCTACCGCTTCCCTGACCCCCTGAAACTCTCTTCAGTCATAAGGGAGTGGGTTGCAGACGCACTTGAGAGCGGCACGAGCATCCTGTTCAGCTGTTACCCTCTCGGCAAAGCGCAGGAGCTCACACATATACTGAGCGGCATGCCCCTCTTCGGGGATGAGAGCGTGCTCAGGCACAACAGGCTGCTGCTCAAGGATGAAGAGGTGCGCCCTGCCGATGAGATAAGCGGCCCTGCAGTTTTGCTCTCCTCCCGTTCAGATGCGATGCGTGGTTTTCGAGGGCTCAGGGCAGGCGCCTCAGGCTGGTTCCTGGAACCTGAGAGCAGGGAGAGGATGGGGCTCGATGAAGCCTTTCCGCTATCTGATCACTGTGACTTTCAGGATCTGATGGACTTCGTTGCAAAATGTTCCCCGACAAAGGTCTATACAGTTCATGGCTTTGCCCAGGAGCTCGCAGGCAGCATAAGAAGAGAGCTCGGCATCAGTGCTGAACCGCTGCACGCCAGCAGACAGTCCAGGATAGTTGATTACTGAAATCTCGGATATGTGCCCGGTTTCATGAAAACACGCAGCGTATCGCATGCGACACCCGACGCTGCGTTCTCCATATTCTCAGAGGTCATGAGAGCCCTGGCCAGCGCGACGCCTTCCCCTTTTTCTGTGAAAATAGAGACAACATCGCCGCGCGAGATTCTTCGCGTGATGCTTCTTATCCCCCTCACAGTGAGATTTGCCCCCCTGCATACACTGTCAACTGCACTGTTTTTCAAAATAATGCAGGGAAACTCACGCAGCAATCGCTCCATTGGCTGTATGATGGAGCGAAGAGGTGCATCATTCCCATGCTCGTGGTAATAGTGTGCATCCTCTAAATGCTGGAGTGTGACAGCCTCCTGCTCAGTAAATGGGCCTGAGGCGATGCGGCGGAGTTCCTCCATCTGACCGCCTGTGCAGGCCGCCTCACCTATATCCCTGCACAGTGTCCTGATATAGGTGCCAGCCTCAGATTTCACTCTGAAAAGAAAACGCCTTCCTGATTGCTCAAGGAGACTGAGCTCATATATCTGTCTCACCCTTCTTTCCCTTTTCACAGCAGAACGCACTGGGGGCATCTGGAATATGCTGCCTGTGAATTCCTTGAAGAGCGATTCAACCTGTGCCCTTTCAACATCGGCATGGAAGCGCAGCACCCCAACATATTCCTTTGGCAGATAGTGCAGTGCATCAAGTGCACGCAGGGCCACACCAGTGGCTACAGGCAGAACGCCAGTGACATTGGGATCGAGTGTTCCACCATGTCCCACCTTTCTTCCAAGAATGCGGGCAACCCAGGCGGCCACCTGGTGGCTTGTTGGCCCTGCAGGTTTGTCAATCACTATTATGCCTGTTTCGAGCAGCTCTGCAGTCGTCCTCTCCTCTGGTCTCTTTCCAAATTCCATCAGTTAACCCCCAGCGCCTTCAGCACACGGCTGCAGAGTTCCTCTGGGGAGAGATGCGTGGAATCAAGTACAATATCATAGACGGACGTATCATCCACATCTATGCCATAGAAATTCATATATCGCTTCCTTTCGCTCTCCCCCCTTTTTCTCATCTGCTCAAGCACCTCTGCCACGTCACCACCTTCCCTCTGCACAATACGCCTGGCTCTCACAATTTCCTCAGCTGTCAGATATATGCAGAAAGGGGAGAGAAATGAACGCTTCAGCATCTGGCAGGCGATCCTGCCCTCCACAATACAGGAGCCGTTTCGCTTCGCCTCCTCAACAACCCTGCGGTCAAGCTCCATGTCTATCTCCGGCCTATTTTCAGCAAATAGATTGAACGATAGCACATCCATCCCATGCTCTTCAGCCATGCGCCTGAATATTGTGCCCGTGGATATCAGGGGTAAAGAGAGTCTTTCGGACAGCAGTTTTGAAAGTGTGGTCTTTCCGCTCCCTGCCGGCCCGCTGACTGTTAGAAGCATCTTAGCCCCTTGTATCACTGTATTGCTTCAAGCCTCTTCTTCAGTATGAAATATCTGAGCGTGCGCTGGTATATCTGTGTGAATGGAATGCCCAGTATTGCGTAGAGATACACCCATTCAGGGAATATGAGGAAGTTTGAGGTGAAATATGATCTCGCAGACCAGGGGAGTGTAAATGCTGGATAGGGGAGGCGTAGCAGGAAGACACTGAGCCATGTGAAGAGAGGAAAGATAATTACAAGTGTCACTGGCAGTATCCTGAACTGCTTATTCATGAGCTGAGTATTCTCTATGAGATACTTATTCTGCACAGCTGTGAGCTTCTTGATTTTATCCTGATCCCTCGAGCGAAAGGCCTCCCTCTGCTCCTTTCGAAGCGCATTCATCACATTCTGTATCCTGGCCTGTTCCACAAAATCGGTGTAGATTATGCGAAGCGTTGTGCCAAGGAGCACAACCACGAGTTCTGCTATCATGATGGTTATTGTCGGGAAACGGCCTCCGAAGCCTATTGTTGGCGCAAGCACGACGTTCATTGCATTGACCGTGGAATTCCTTATACCTGGATTCAGAAAGGCAACGAGCAGTGCAAGCATGAGAAACAGGGATATGAACATCGAACCCGTGCCCTGAGGAACCTGCTGATTCTGTGCCATAATATCACTGATTGAAGAACTGCCTGAGAACAGGGTGCATCTCCATCATCTGTTCCTGGCCTATAGCATCGTAGAACTGAATCATTATTCCAGTTGCAAGCAGCAGGCCAACGCCTGTGGCATTCCCCACAGTTCCTATGAGATCAGCACCCACTGCAAGAAAGCCCACCAGAGCTCCGCTGAGAATTGTTATGGTTGGTATATAACGCTCGAGCACCCTTTTCATTACACGCGGATCTCTCCTGAAGCCAGGAATCTGCATGCCGCTTCCCTCTATCTGCTCCGCAACTGCCTCAGCATTCATGTTGGTGGTGTCAATCCAGAATTTGGCAAATATGATGCTCCCAATGACATAGACCGCTGTGAAGGCAAGCACCCAAGCCAGGAACTGGAAAAATGTATGCCCCTCAAGCTGCGGGCTTCCCGCCGCATATCCAGGATTTATCATGGGAAGTAGCCAGTCCGATAGGCCATTTATGTTGCTGAGATACCATGCAAGCCCGCTTGTTGGAAGCGGGGTGCCCTGGGAGACAGTGTAAGTTCCAAGCAATGCCTGGTGTCCGAGTATCGGTACCTTCATCAGTGTCGGGTTTGTCCAGAAGAGATAGCTGAACATGCTTACATTCGCAAGGAGTGCAGCCACAAGTATCACTGGTATGTTTGAGGCGTAGATGAGCTTGATTGGATATCTTCCCCTAGCTCCCTTTGCAGTTTCGTGTGCAAGTGGCAGCTCAATCTTTGTAGACTCAGTCCACGCCACAACAAGGAAGACAATGACAGTGCCAACAAGAGCAACAAGCGGATTTGGTGGACTCAGCATGAGCGCCTCAAAACCGCTGCCCGTCATCTGCCCCGCAGACATGTGCAGAAGCACGTATCCTATCTTGGGAATGGTCCCTATGGGTGCCTGAGCAAGCGGCCCCACCGCAGTGCCAGGCGGCTCAGCAGATGCGATGGATGCAGGGTTGAAGAGGCCTGTGAAAAGCTGTTGCGAGACACCTGCTGCTATAAACAGCGAAATTCCTGAACCTATACCCCACTTTGAGACAACCTCATCCATGAGGAAGAGAAGATAGGAGCCAGCGAAGAGCTGCGCTATTATTGCAAGCTGCGCCAACGTGCGGCCACCGCCGTAAAATGGGTATATGCCAAATATTGAAGCGTGGTCCGCCGCGCTGTTCAGACTGCGTATGAAACTTGCAGATGGATCGAGATAACCGAAGACCTGAGGAACAGCCTCAACGAATATCATCAGAATCACGACAAATTTCTGTGTGCTCTGATAGACTGCCTTGTCCTCATCATCCTGAAGATCAAGGTTTATTATCTTCGCGCCTGTGAACAGCTGCATGACTATGGACCCTGTGACTATGGGTCCTATACCTAGCTGCAATATTGTGCCTGAGGCACCCGCAATAATGGCCCTGTACTGAGCGAATAGGTCCACCTCCGTCGACTTATTTATTCCATAGAGGTAGACATTGCTCATGATGAAGTAGAGGAAGAGAATGAGTATGACCCAGAACATCTTTGTTCTGAAGTGAACGTGCCCTTCAGGCTTCGTGATAGCTGGAAGCCTGTCTGTGAAAGGCCTCAATTTGTAAAGCAGGCTCTTCTTCTCTTCTGCCATTTCCTTACACTGGATTCAAACAAGCTATTTAAGTGTCACACTTCCGCCTGCTGCCTCGATGGATGCCCTCGCTCTCTCGCTTGCATTTCCCACTGTGACATGCACCTTTGCATCAAGCCTTCCACTTCCAATCAGCTTGTAGTATCCCAGCGAGGCGAGGTCAATAGCATATGAATCCCCTTCCTTTTTCGCCTTCCCATCTGAAACAAGCGCCTCCAGCTGGTGGGAGAGCATACGCACAGTCATCGCCTCCCGTTTCTCAAGCACTTTCGCAGGGCGTTTGAAGCCATGAACGCCGAAATGCAGCGGGTCGTACTTCAGTGTCCTCATGTACTTATGCTTGTGAAGGCCCGCATTCCCCCTACCGCCATGTATACCTGCACCCCTGCCTGATTTCTTTCCGCGGCCGTGTGTTCTGGAGCCCCTGAATTTATTTGTTCTGCTCACCATGCACATCACCCGGTATCATTCTCGTAATGAGCTCATTTATGTGGCTGCCCCTATAACCCAGTGAACCCCCTGAGGCATAGGGTTTTTTCACAGCTTCCCATCCCCTGCGGGGAGGATGAAGCCTTATGACCTCCTTTATATGCAGGTCAGAGAGCTTCCTGCCACTCATGAGCGCCTCTAGTGCACTGCTTGCTGTGGCCTCATCCAGCGCCCTTCCCCCCTGGAGCTCTGCAGCCCTGGAAAGAAGCAACCTGAGTGTTGCATCATCGATCTCCCCCCAGGTGACATAATCCTTGACGACCTGAAGCATATGCCTGAACGTATCTGTCTCCGGCACAAGCACAAGATGATTCACCCTGTGGAGGCGCAACTGTCTCAGTGTCCAGACAGCATCGTGCTTTATCTTGGAATGCCCGCGTACCCTAATCACTGCGTACATGCTCCCCCTCCAGCTGCTGCGGTACCACATGCACTGCCGCAGCACCCTGGTGTATCTTCAACCTCTGTCTGAGCTCCTCAGGTACACGATAGGTCGCCGTTTCTTTAAGAGCGTTGAATGCAGCGTAGGTGAAATTGAGTGTGGTCTTTGAATGTCCACTTGTAAACCCCCATGCATCCCTGATGCCTGCGAGATCTAGCACAGTTTTGGCAACATTTCCAACAGCAAGCCCCACACCCCTCGGTGCAGGCTGCAGCAGCAATTCCACGGAGCCAGACTTGCCCCTGACCTTGAATGGCAGCGTGTGCGGTGTTCCACATCCGCACTGCCAGGAGCCGCAGCCCCTTCTTATCTCTATTATGTTAAGCTTCGCATCAACTATTGCATTCCTTATGGTGGGCCCAACCTCCCTGCCCTTCGCCCTGCCAACGCCCACGATACCATCCCTGTTCCCTACAACGCATGTTATCGCGAATTTGACGCGCCGTCCTGAATCTGTCATACGCTGCACCATATTCACATCAGCGACTTCATCTGCCATGTCCGGGACAAGGCGGTCCACTATCTCCACCTCCCTCAGCGGCAGACGCGATGCGAGTGCCTGGCTGATGGATGTTATTTCGCCGCTGGCGACCATCCTTCCGAGCTTTGTCTTGGGTACCCATTCCATCAGATCACCAGCCTTGAACGCAGGGAAGAGATTTCACAGTGTCCTGCGGCAGTCTGCTCTATCCTCTCCTTTGAGGGAAGGACTTCCTCATCATGAGGGATATGCACATCAGCCTCCAGCATCCCTGCCAGGGCTGCATAAACACCTGACTTCTTTGCCGGACTCACAATGCCTGCATCTAGAACAGCTTCTGAGATGCCACCTTTCTTTGCCCTTAACCCTGCAAGCAGACCAGTGAAATATGCAGCTGCTGTATTGCCCGCTGCCCCCGTCCAGCCAAATTTGAGAAGCTCCCTGCTGTTCGCTGAGGCAATAACTGCATCGCCGTTCTCCCTGAACTCTATGAACTGAACTGTATAATAGCGATTGCTTCGCCGCACCACAGCCCTGGGAAGCCCTGACCTGAGCAGCCTGAGCCTGTGCACATAGTCTGTCCTCCCCTCCCTTCTCCTTCTGTATGCAACTTTGTAAACTGGTCCGTGCAAACATCATCACCTTTTGAGGACTCCTTCAGAGATGAGGTGCTCCTCCAGATTTCTCCTTCCCCTGAACATACCTCCCTTTGAAAGGAGGTAGTATTTCCTGTAGGCATGCCTGTCTATCTTTCCACTATCCCTGTATTTTCTGAGCTCCTCGCGCACTGCCCTGATGGTCTTCATCCATCGCAGCTTTGAAGGATAGCGTGTATTGTGCGTTCCCTTTCTGGAGCCGTGTCCACTGCGCCTTCCCTTCTCCTTCTGTTCCAGCTGCTTTCTTATTCTGCCGCGCGAATTACCCTTCTTTGGCAGCTTCACTATGGAGCCTGACTGAATTGCTGTCCTGATGTCTGCACGTGTTATTGCATCGGCAACATCTGCAAGCCTGTTCGGATTGATCCCTACCCTTGAGACACCACATTTCAGTATGGATGCAGCCATTCTCTTCTGATACCTGAGATCCATTGCATCACCTGTTCAGCACTCTGATATTTAACCTGTCGCACAGCTCTATTATCTCCTTCCTCTTCCTGCTGCCCACGCCATGGGCTATGCGCACTGCCTGTCGCTTCGGGTCTATGCCCTCGACCTCGGATGTATTGTGCACAAGCTTCTCCTGAAACCCCGAGGGATGCAGGTGCCTGGCAAGCGCTGGCGAGCCATAGCCAATTGAGACAATCTCCGGTCTGTAATATACGCAAAGGCGCATCTTGCTCTGCTTTCCCCTCGGCTTTCTCCATTTGAGGCCAAGCCTCTGCGCCTTGAAATATTCTGAGCGCAGAAATACAGGTCTGTGGGCATCAAGCCTTCTGCGCAGGATGAACGCCCTTCTTACTTCAGGTGGAAGCTCTGGTTTGACCTTGCTACTTATCTCCCTTCTCCACACCCTTGCCTGTTCTTCTGTAATGCCCATTTGCTCAAGAAAGGAAGGGTCCGCTAATTTTTCATTGAATGCTTCTGCATTCTCTATGCCTTCCTTTTTGAGTTTTTCAAGCATTGCCTCGTCCATACCAGTAAGTTCTGAGAGCGCCTTCATGCCACCAGCACCTTCCCTGCCTTTTCTATTATATAAATTCCATCCTGGAAGACACGCTTATCGTAGTCCTTGATTCTCGTGGCCCTCTCTATATTGGCAGCAGTCTGTCCTGCCGCTTCCAGATCAGCTGAACGCACAGTAACTATATCCCCTGACACAGTGACCTTTGTGCTGCCAACAATTGCTGCGTAGCGCGGATATCTCTCGCCAAGAAAATTCTCTATAACAACAGTATTTCCCTTCACCTGAACCTTTATGGGGAAGTGAGCATAGACGATCTTGAGCCTGTATTCAAACCCATTCATTGCGCCTTCCATTGCACTTTTCAGTTCAGAGACTATTGTGTTAAAGACTGCAAGCTCCCTGCGCCTGGGTGCATCAAGTGTGAGGGATATGCTCTCCCCGACACTCATCTTAATTCTTCCAAGTTCTGGCCTCCTGACCACCTCGCCTTCCTTCCCTCTGAAGATCAGTGTTCCGCCTTCATACTTTACTGTAACACCCTTGGGTAGTTTCAATTCAGTTTTCAGCATTCCAGTTACAGGCATAGAAGCACCTCAATAGACATAGGCAAGCAGCCTTCCCCCTATACCCAGCTCCTTGGCCCTGAACTGTGACATGACGCCCTGCGTGGTGCTCATAATGAGCAGGCCGAAATCCTGGGCTGGGAGGTATCTTGATTCATAGAGCTCAATATTATTCTTCTTTACAGCGTACCTTGGCCTGACAACACCGCAGTTGTTGATCCTCTTTGCAAGCACCACCCTGAACATGCCTGACTTCCCGTCATCTATCAGTTCGAATTCCTTTATGTATCCATTTTCAGCCATCACCTTTATGACCTGTCCTATAAGCCTCGATGCAGGCCTGACAATGCATTCATCCTTACCACGCATCTCTGCATTCTTTATCACAGACATTGCATCGTTGAGCGCATCTGTCCTCATATGCACACCTCACGAATACTTCCTGAACTCAAGCTGCGGCGCAACCTCTCTGAAGCACTGCCTGCAGAGGTGAAGGCCATATCGTCTGACAATGCCCCGCTTTCTCCCACATCGCCTGCATCCAACCTTTCTGCCAAACTCCTTCTTTGGCTTCATTCAACCACCTGCAGCCCGAATTTTGTTTGAAGAAAATTGACGCACTCCGTGAGGGTCAGACGTTGCCTGGCAGGGAGCTTTCTGCGTCCTATCTGCCTCAGTGCAATGCGCTTCCCCCTCCTGCATAGCGATACATTCACGTCCATACCGAAGACACCTATATCCGGGTCATACTTCATTCCCTGAAAGTCAGTGTAATCAGCTATGCCGAAGGAAAAGTTTCCTTCAGGGGAGAAGGAATAGAGGCTGACCCTGTTTTCCTTTATCCACAGTGCCCTTTTCAGGAATTCCTCTGCCTTCTCTCCTCTCAATGTTACGAGGCAGCCTATGGGCTGACCTCTCCTTATGCCCAGATCCCTTATTGTCCTTTTAGCATGTGTGATATGGGGCTTCTGCCCGGTTATCATCTCCAGCACCTTCTGTGCCTTCTGCAGCCGTTCCCCTGCTTCCCCCACGCCTATGTGAACAACGACCTTCTCTATCTTCGGCTCCCTCATCGGGTTCATTGCAATCCCACCTCAGGCACCCTTATCAATGGCTGATCACCGAAAACAAAGACATTATTCCAGACGGTGGAAAAGCCCTCCTGGAAGTAGACGAGGTTGGGCGCTGGATTATCCCAGCGTTCGAACCGTTCCACAGTTGCTATCTCGCCCACGTGGGAGCCACCTGCAATGAATGCCTTCGAACCCTTCTGCAGCCTGAATACATCAAGCACCTTCTGCGTCGGGAGCTCAAGGCGCACTGCATCTCCTGTTCTCGCATCGACATTGAAGAGATTTCTGCCATCGTGGAGATGTACCTGTGTCCTTCCTCTGCCAACCACAGTCTTCCCCTGCACGCGGCATATCTTCCACGCCGCCTCCTCCCTGGAGATTGGGACGAGATGCATCCTGTTTCTCCTGTCCATCAGCATCCTGAAATTCAAATCATCGAGCGGAGCTGAGAGCACATCCATCAACCCAACAGGAAAATTGGGATCTTTTACCACCCTTCCATCTATGAAAAAATTACCTGAGGACACCATCAATCTTGCCTCCTTTCCTGTATCGCAGAGAGAAAGGACATCGCGGATCACTGTAAGCAAAGGAAGGGAAAGACCGAGTGGGTGTGGACCTGGGGATGGCTTTGGTGCCCAGAAGTCCGTCTTCCGCTTGACAGGCCAGCGCTGCGGTGCTGCAATTCGCTTTATTCTTCCTGGCATCTCATCCCTCCCTTATCCTCATCTTATCCTGATAGAGGTTCGTTATCATCAAGTTGGAATAGTGCACGGGCCTGGCGGTCTGCTTTCCATCTGCCTTTGTGATTGTTATGCCATCTATAGTCACCTTTCCACTCACAGGGTCCACATGGGAGACCTTTCCTTCCAGCCCCCTGATCTCCTTGTCCCCCTTTACAACCATAACAGTGTCCCCCTTTCTTACAGCTATGCGTTTAAGATTCGACTGCTTCGCTGCCTCTGGACTCAAGGGCACCGCCATGTGCCTTCTCGCAGCCGATGGATGCATCGTATACAATCGTTTCCTCTGTTTCCTTCTGCTTGAGGTCATATTCATCACACTATAATCGATGCCACTGCCGCAATCCTTGGCCAGCGTTCTGCCGCCTCCCTTGCCACAGGGCCCTTGATATCTGTTCCCTTTGTCTCGCCTGTATCTGTCGTGATGACAGCTGCATTGTCTTCGAACTGCACCATTGTGCCGTCAGGGCGCCTGAATGGCCTCCTCTGTCTCACAATCACTGCATAAAAAAGCTGCTTCCTTATCTCAGGCGTGCCTTTCTTTACGGTGACAACAACCATATCCCCCACGCCTGCCCTCGGGTATCTCCTTATAGTCCCGTGATACCCTGGCACTGCAACAATCTGTGCAACCTTAGCACCTGTGTTATCTATCACGTTGAGTTTTCCGCCTGTGTTCATGCCGCGTGTCTGCTTGCCTGCCAGTCCTTTCATTTTGATCCCTTCTTTGCAATAACAACGAAATTCACGGTCTTGCTCAGCGGTCTGCACTCCATAATTGTCACACGATCGCTCTCACTCACCGGAATGCATGGAGGCAGATGCGCAGGATATCTGCTCCTTCTTCTTTCATATCTTTCAAACTTTGGAATGTACTTGGCATATTCTCTTTCCACAATCACTGTCCCCTTCATCTTGGTACTCACTACAGTACCCTCGATAATCTGTCCCCTGACAGATAATGTGCCGTGATATGGGCACTTTGGATCCTGACAGTCCTTTTCTGGAGTGAAATCAACAACACCTATGTTCCTTGCGGTCATCATCTCAACCTCTTTATCCTGTCCTCAGGTTTGTATGCTATCTTGCTGCCATCTACCCTGACCGAACCTCCATCTGTTTCAAAGATGAAATAATGGGATTTTTTGGGATAATTTTTATCGCCAACGAGCAGCATGTTCTTTGTCTCCCACATCACAGTGCCCCTGTGCACTTCATGCATCTGCCTGTCCATCACTGTAACAGTCCTTCCTATGAATTCCCCTCTGAGGAATCTCTTCTCATCTGACCGTGACATTGAAACCCATCTCCTCCAAAGTTTCCTTCACCTTTCTCTTGTGTTCTCCCTGAAGTTCGATCTTTCCATCCTTGACTGTGCCACCTGAAGCGCACTTCATCTTGAGCGTTTTTGCGAGAGCATCAATGTCTATGTCAGAAGAGTTGAATCCTTCCACGATGGTCACGACCTTTCCGTAGCGCCTGCTGTCAGTATAAACAACTATGGCCTGCTGTTCCCTGGCGATCTGCTCGCAGACACATAGCTCTTCGGGCAGACCGCAGGTCTGACATATGCCTGGCATTACTTCTCTTCCTCCCTCTCAACCGTCAGGAGGCGTGCAATCTGCTTCCTGATGGCCTTTGTCTTGCCAGGATCAGCAGGTGCTCCTCCCATGGCTGAGAGCCCTCTTTCATGCATCAGTTCGTCCGCAAGCTGCTTGAGCTTTTCCAATCTCTCTTCCTTTCTCATATTTCTAATATCCTTTGCCTTCAGAAGTGAAATTCTAGACACCTCCTTCGCTTTCCTTTCCTTCTCCCTCAGGTGCAACCTCCGCTGCCTCAGGGGCAGCAGTCGGCTCCTGTGCAACAGGAGCAGGTGGTATTTCAAGGCCAACACTTTCGGGAGATTTTACAGTAATTTCATCAGGAAGCTTTGCTTCCGGGACCATAATTTGCACCTTGACGCCTATTACACCGAGTTTGAGTTTGGCCGCTGCGAACCCTTCACGCATATAGAGACGCTTGGGCTCTCCACAGTACTTGATATGCCCTTCCCTGAACTTCTCAGTTCTGTGCCTCTGGCCTGTGAGCTTGCCAGAGATGATAACCTGACATCCTCTTGCGCCTGCATCCATTATCCTCCTGACTGTGGAGTGGCCTGCCCTCCTGAAATGCCATCCTCTTTCCAGAGCGAAGGCGAGCTTCTTCGCCATTATTTGAGGGTTCAGACTCGGATTGGGATCTTCCTGGACCTCTATCTGAGGATTATCAAAATCGAACTGTTCCTCTATCTGACTGGTGAGTGATTTTATTGCCCCTCCTCTCCTCCCTATGACAAGCCCTGGCCTCTCTGCTATGAGCGTGACCCTTGTTCCCAGGGGCGTTCTCTGTATGTCTATACCTCCGAAGCCAGCCCTGTCAATCTCCTTCATCATGTATTCCTTAAGCAACAGGCGCCTTGTGTTCTCATTTATGAACTTCCTTTCCCCTGTCAATCGTTCACCTCTTCTCCTCAACTATGACTTCGATATGCACCCTCTCCCTCTTCCACTGTGTGCTTCTCCCATGTGCACGCGGCCTCATCGAATTGAACGGCTGTCCTTTATGGGAAGCGATCGTGTGTATCTTCAGATTATCTGTGTCCAGCCCCTTATACTCTGCATTGTGTCTTGCCTCCTCAAGCGCCTTCTTCAGCGCCTTGGCTGCCTTGACTGGGAATCTGCCAGGGCCAATGCCATGCTTATGTGTCACCTGCTTCACATACCGCCTGAATGGAACGGGCCTCTTCAGGGCTATGACATCATCCAGATACTGTATTGCGCTATCCAGCCCCTTTCTGCGTATGGCCCTGCACAGTTCCCTCGCATGCTTGGGCGAAATATCTACATCCTTCAGTAGAGCTCTGGCCGTTGTGTCGGGGTCTGTCTGCTGTGTATAACCTTTCATGCAATCACCTCACTTCAGTGGCAGGAACTTTGAACCCCTGGTTGCACCGACACCAGGACCTGAATGTTTTATGAACTTCCTTGTCATTGCGAATTCTCCAAGTGCATGGCCTATCATTTCAGGCCTTATCTCTACTTCCTTGAATTCCTTTCCATTGTGTATCGCCACCTTCTTTCCAACAAACTCCGGCAGTATGAATATCTCCCTTCTGTGTGTTTTCACAACCTCGCCGTTTGAGTTCCTCAGCCTGTCCACAAATGTTTGCTGTTCTCTGTTCAGACCTCTCCTGTAGGAGCGCCTTGCCCTGGCAGGGAGCAGAGGAAGCAGGTCGCTGAGTGGCATGGCCTTCAGCTCCTCCAGTGTGTAGCCTCTGTATGTGAACTCCTTTTTTCTTCTCGTTGCACCTTTTGCTCTCTTCCTTGCACCTTTCTTCTTCGAGAGCTTTTCCTCGAGTGTTTCTTCACTCATTTACTCCCGCCTCCTCTTCTTTGGGGACAATCTGCCCACCTTCTGCCCTGGTCTCGCGCCTCTTCCAACTGTGCTTGGACGTCCCACATGCTGATGGGAGCCGCCTCCAAACGGATGATTCACTGGATTCATTGCAACGCCGCTCACATGTATGTATGCCTTTGCCTTTCTCTTAAACGTATGGTATTTCTTCCCTGCCTTGGCAAGGGGTTTATCAACTCTCCCCCCACCCGCAGGAACTCCAATCATGGCATAACACTCGTTGTGTATACGCTTGAGCTGGCCTGAGGGCAATTGCACTGTGGTGTAATCACCATGGCTTATCACAGTGGCTGATGCACCTGCGGCCTTCACCAGCTTTCCACCATCTCCCGGATGGAGCTCCAGATTGAATATGAGTGTCCCTTCCGGTATCATACCCACTGGCATTATATTTCCCCTTTCAACGCTCGCACCTGGGCCAATTTCAATTGTCTGATCCACATAGCAACCCTCAGGGGCAACTGTATACTCCTCATGTCCGTCGTAGCGCAGCAACATCATGGGTGTGGTCCTTCCAGGTGCATGGAGTATCTCAGCTACAGTTGCCCTTCCCTGTCTCAGTGCAGGCAGTCTTCCGGGCGCAAGATGCCTGAAACTTGGTGATCTGTAATTCGGTCCTCCTCTTCCCCTTCTCTGAGTTCTTAGTCTCTTACCCAAACAACCACCTCATATGACGCCCAGTCTGACGCCTATCTCCTCAGCCGAATATCCTTCCTTGAGCTTTATTATGGCGTGCTTGCCATCCGCCCTGATTTTGACATTAACCTTCTCCACCTTCGCCTGGAATCTTGTTTCGAAGGCCTCCTTTATCTGCTGCTTTGTGGCATCCCTCCTCACTATGAATTCAAGCCTGTTACCGTCCTTCATCCCCTGTCTCGAGGTGCCTGACATGGCATTCATGGTTTTCTCTGTGACATAGGGATGCAGCAGCACACTGTATGCCTCCATTCCCTTGAGATAGGAATGCTTCATTGCAGTCCCTCCAGTGCAGCAAGCGCCTTTCTTGAAAATAATGTAAGCCTGCCTGGAACACCGCCAGGTGCAAGCATCTCAGTGTTCAGTTTGTCAGGCGTGCAGACATCCACCCCTGCAAGATTTTTTGCGGCCCTGAAGAGAGGCCTTTTATCATCAGATACAACAACCAGAGGACCAACTGGCTGCCTGTAGCGCCTATTTCTCATCTTTCCTTTCCCTGCCCTAATTTTTCTTCCTTCCCTCACACGTCTTATATCCTCAATGAGACCGAGCGCAGCAAAGAACGCCTCAATCTCCACAGTCTTGCCCATCTCCTCAGCATCATCTGTAAAAACGATGGGTAATGTCTTGCCTTCTGGCAGTATATGCCCTCTGGCGAGCACAAGTTCCTTACGCGTGGTGCATGCAATTGCACTTTTCAGCGCAAGTTTCCTTTCCTTTTCATTGATCTTCTTTGCCCAGACCTTTTCACTCCTTGGAGGATGAGCTCTCCTTCCACCAATATTATTTGGTGACTCAGCAGCCCTGGATAGACCCTTTATGCGCTGCACTCTTGCCACACCTCTTCCCTTCCCCCATGTTTCGACAGAGTGTCTCATGCCAGCCCTGAACATTGAGCCATAGGGCTGCCTTCTATTTGCCCTGATGGATGTGACATCCCTGAGGATTATATCAGGTCTGAAAGGCGTGTTGAAAACAGAGGGTAATGGTATGCTTTCCACCTCCTTTCCCTCTTTGTCATAGACGCTTACCTTTGCCTCCAGTAAAGTCATAGCAACCAATGCTCACACCCCCTGCTTGGATTCAGTGGAGATGTATGTGATTCTGGGAGCCTCTTTCAACTTGACAAGTCTCGGCCTGACAGGATCTCTCAACCTTATGAGGCGCTTGACAGGTCCTGGAATTGTGCCATGTAACAGCAGATAGCTGTTCCTGACTACACCATAGTGTAGGAAACCGCCTTTTGGTGTTATCTCTTCCCCCTTTTCCCCCACCTTCAAAACGCGCTTGTTCAGTTCAGTCCTCTGATGGTAGCCCATCTGACCTGCCTGTGGCACAGTGGGCCACACATATCCTGGCCTCCTCGGGCCAAGCGTCCCAATCATGCGCCTGTGCTTGCTGTTTTTATGCGAGAGCAGCTTGACCCCCCATCTCTTTACATGCCCCTGGAACCCCTTGCCCTTGGTCACTGAAATGACATCCACCACATCCCCATCCTTCACATAATCCTTGACACTGATCTCCTTGCCAAGGAGTGAAAGTGCGTAGTCAAGGCGTTGCTGATATGTACCTCCACCAACCCTTATCTCCATAATCTCAGGTTTCTTTTTTGGCACCCCAGAGACAAGCCTGGGCTGAGTGTGCACAATGACGCTTACCTCCTCTCCCTGCACATTCTTCAATTCCTCGGATTTCTTGTCGAAGTCCTCGCATTCCCTTTTATTTATCTTTCTGAAAAGATCATTATCAAGCTTGGGCGCCCAGAGTTCTGTAATGCTCTTAAGACCATATACGTCTGTCTGATAAACCCTGACAGCTGCTACCTTAAGCGGTGGAGCCTCTACAACAGTGACAGGCACCTGAACCTCCTGCCCTGAGGTGGTGGATGTTGGCCTGTAATCAACAAGCAGTGCGTGGGTCATACCTGCCTTGTATCCTGCGAAGCCGAGCAGTCGTGGAGATTCACCTCCCTCAGGCCAGCTATCCAGCTTCGAGACTTCCCGTCTTGCCCTCTTCCTGGGCGAAAAGCCCATCGACCCTCTCCTAGGTCTCCTCTTATTTGGCATTTACACTCAACCATTCCTGTCCTCGGAGCACATGAGGACGCCTGCACCTCGAACATTGAATAACCGTGACGCCGTCAGGGATCCCGAGAAAGCTTCAGCGGAACCCGTGCTGGGATGCCGAGCATTGCCCATGGCGTGTGGTTATTCGCGAGGATTAAGGTTGTTAAAATATATCCATATTTAAGCTTAACCAATGTGTGTCACTCATATCTGAACATTCTGTTGAGGAAGTAAAGACTCGGTATGAGTAGCACAAGGGCTGCAAAGAAGCTGAGGGTGAGGAGGAGAAAACTGGAATATACTGTGAATGAGTTGAATGCCGTTTCGGCCGGATATATAATATAAGGGAATTTAGAAAGACCAAGCCCCAGGAAGCCTGCGGTGGCTGAGAGTATGAGCACTGCAAACATTTTCCAGCCGTATCTTGAAGTGAAGAGCAATATGAGATAAAGGAGAAAGAGAACACCTGAGATAGCTATGTAGGTAACATTGGCAATTAAATTATTGAACACATACCTTACATATGGATAGTAGAGCTGGAACTCAATGATCAGTGTTGCAAATGTAACGAGTGCAGAGATCCGTGTTATTTTTCCATAGAAACTTCTGTTCCCCTGGTCCTTATCATAGAAAAGATTGAATGTGCCGCTGACCATCAGCTGACCGAAAAAGGCGGTGAGAAGCAACAGATATGTTATTGGATTGGAAAACAGCAACGGGTAGTTCACGGCGACACTGTAGGCTCCTGATGGAAGCATGTGGATCGTGGTCACATTTAATGTTGAACCACTTATTATCAGGGACATGGTTGGAAGTATCAGAAGACCTGCAGTGGTGTAAATCAAAAGGAATGCTCTGTTCCTGCTTGGTGAATAGTAGCTGTAGACCAGAAAAGCTGCGCGTATCATGAATATTATCAATATCACTGAAATGGGTATTAGCCAGCCAGTAGCAAGAATTGCGGCCAGCGATGGAAAATACGAAGCACCTGCGACCACTATGAATATGAAGAACGTGTTTGTGGATTCCCACCTCGCCGAACTGTAGGAAAGAAAGGCCTTTCTCACAGATTCATGGCCTGGAAAGAGATAGGAGACAAGGTAGAAGAAACCGCTTCCCAGGTCTAGGGATGCAAGGATTGAATAGACGAATATGCTGAGCCAGATCAGCATGAATGCAAATTCCTGGTCAGTGAGTGGCAAGTGCAACACCCTGTATCTCGTGTGAATGGTAATAGCGCAGCAGCACAAATATAGTGAGGAATGTCAGGAGGCCATAAAAGAGCAGAAATGCGTAGAAAAGCTCTGGGACATCTGCATATGCATGTGTGAAGCCCTGCTCCACAGTCATTATATTGTATATGATCCATGGCTGTCTTCCCTCCTCAGTAACTATCCATCCAAGAAGGAATGTGCCATAGGCCATTGGCCCTGCAATCAGCATCACATAGTAGGAAAGTTTCTCTACAGCATGTGAGTGCATGAATCGAAATGATATGATGGTTGCGGCTGAAGCAAAAAAGAAATAAAAGCCAAAGAGCGCCATGAGGTCAAATGCCGAGTGAACTAGCAGCACATCTGGCCAGGTGCTGCGAGGAAATGCATTGAGACCTGTGAGTGTTGCACTGAATCTATTTGCAGCCAGAAAGCTCATGAGACCCCTGATGTGGATTGTGAAACTGAACAGCTTCTCATAAGCATAGCTCTGTGTGTTGTAAAGCGCTTCCATTGCCGCAAACTTTTCAGGCTGAAAGACAGAGAGGAAACTTGCAGAAAGGGAGCCTGTTATACCTGCAAATATACTGCTTACGAAGCCCGCCACTACACTGTATCTGAAGGCTGAAACGGTGTATTCGTTCTTTCTTCCCCTGAGAATGGCATAGGCATAGATTGATGCAAGCATGAATGCTGTCCCCACATATGTTGCAGAAATGACATGACTCGTTTCCCATGGTGTGGCAGGATTAAACATTGCTGCAATTGGATTCACGTTGTAAACGCTAATTGCACCATTCTTTACTGTATAGCTGAAACCTGCTGGCGTATTCATGAATGAATTTACAGTGGTTATGAAAAAGCCAGATAGTGCAGAACCGAAAACGATTGGAAGGGAGGTAAGCCAGTGGTGTATTGGCTTCCTGAACTTATCCCATCCGTAATAGTAGATAGGAAGGAATATTGCCTCCGGGAAGAATGCAAATACTACCTCCATGAAAAAGGGAAGAGCAACAACCTTTACAGCAACACTCATGAAGGTTGGCCAGAGCAGATAGAGCTCAAAGGCAACTGCTGTTCCGGAGGCGGTACCAACACCGAACATGATGGCAAAACCGTATGACCATGTTCTGGCCATTTTGAGAAAGAGTTCATTTTTCTTCAATATACCAATGAGCTCAGCCATAGAGATAAGGCCGGAAAGCCCGACGCCGAGAATGATGAAAAGGGAGTGAAAACCAAGCGTAAAAGCCATCAGCAGCCTTCCGTAATCTAGCGGCGTCACAGTAAAACGAAGATTGGATTGTGATTATAATCTTAATGCCTTACCGAACTGGCAGGGTAAATATGTGCACGCCTGTTCAAATTACAGAAATATTTTAATACTAGTGTCTCAATTTCACAGATAAGGGTTCTGGGCTAGTTGTTAGAGTGCATCCCATCCCTTCTGACAAAACTGGCCCGTCCCTTCTACTTTCTTGAGGCGCTTAGTTTATTAGGGATAAAAATGTTTTCAAAAGTGTGGTTCTTGAATCTCTCTCCAATTCCCTCAGGGCTGTGATCAAAAGGCTGGCAGGCTCTCCCAATGTGGACGAAAAGTTACTCAAAGAGCTCATAAGAGATATACAGCGGTCGCTTCTCCAGGCAGACGTCAACGTCAATCTTGTACTTGAACTTTCAAAGAAAGTGGAGAACAGGGCAAAGGAGGAAAAGATACCTCCAGGTGCGACGCTGAAGGAGCATATTATCAAAATAATCTATGAAGAGCTCACTGCACTTCTTGGCTCCTCGGCTGAAATAAAGAAGGGAAAACACACCATAATGCTCGTCGGCCTTTACGGACAGGGGAAGACCACCACTGCGGGCAAGCTGGCGAGATATCTCAGCAAGAGGGGTATGTCTGTTGGCCTTATTGCGGCAGATGTTCACAGGCCTGCCGCATACGATCAGCTCAAACAGATTGGTGAGCAGATTAAGGTCCCTGTATATGGTGAACCGGGGGAGAGGGAGGCAGCTTCCATCGTCGAAAGAGGTCTGAAACAGTTTGAAGGATTTGATGTAAAAATCATAGATACAAGTGGCAGGCATTCTTTAGAAAGGGAACTGATAGAGGAGATAAAGGCGGTGGCCTCTGTCGCATCTCCTGACTACAGAATACTTGTTCTGGATGCTTCAATAGGACAGCAGGCAGGTGCTCAGGCTGCTGCATTTCATGAGGCTGTGAATATAAATGGAGTAATACTTACAAAGCTTGATGGCAGCGCTAAGGGTGGAGGTGCTCTGAGTGCAGTGGGACATACAAAGGCGCCCGTTATATTCATAGGGACTGGCGAACACCTTGAGGACCTTGAAACCTTCAACCCTTCAAGGTTTGTTTCAAGGCTCATGGGGATGGGAGATCTGACAGCTCTGCTCGAAAGGATGAGAGAGAGCATAGACGAAAAGAAGGCAGAGGAAACTGCAAGGAAGATAATGTCAGGACATTTCACACTCAGGGAGATGTACGAACAGATGGAGATGCTTGCTGACGTGGGGCCATTGAAGAAAATACTTTCTATGCTCCCGGGTGTCGCCACGACGAAGCAGAATGTGGATCCTGAGGAAATGCAGAAGAAACTCGCGCGCTTCCATGTAATTATGGATTCAATGACAGACGAAGAGCTTGACAACCCCAAGATCATCAAGTCAAGCAGGATACTGAGAATTGCAAGAGGCGCGGGTGTTGAGCAAAAGGAAGTGAGGGAACTGCTGAGGCAGTATAACCTTTCAAGGAGAGCAGTGAAGGGGTTCCTTGGAAACAGGCAGCTCAGAAGACAGCTGCTGAAGCAACTGAAGGAAACGCATGAGAACTGACATACCTCTCGGTGAGAGGCGCTTCCTGATACTTGCGCACAGAGCTGAGGCGTCAGGCGATTTCAGCCTAAATGACCTTCCAGGCGCTGGAAGGATTGACGCCATCTCTAGTGCCATTGTCTCCTCCCTTCTGTTTTCTAACGGCATAAGAAAGGATGCGTCTGTTTGCATCACATTTCCGGAGCATGGATGGAGGAGATGTGTTATCTTTTCAGGCTCACACATGAAATATCTCAATCCTGATGAAAGAAGTACTGCAGCATTGCTGAGGAATGCACTTGTAAAGGGGAGTAAGGACATGGAGGGTGCATCCAGCCCTGGGGTTTACTTTTTTAGAGCTCAGCTGGTTAATCTGCTCAAATACATGTCTTCAGACGCTGAGCTTTTTTATCTCAATGAAAAGGGAGAGGCTAATACAACATTCAATCTTCCAGCCCTGTTTGTACTGGGCGATGTTGATGATCCCACTGTAGAAGAGGAGACGATTATGGCGCAGCTGAATGCCAGGCGCATTTCAATATCAAACAGGAGCCTCCAAACTGGACAGTGCATAACTGTATTGAACTGGCTTCTTGACAACAACGGAAAATTTTGAAGAACAGTTTTAAATTTGAAGCCGCTGATGTAGTAAATAGAGTTGCAGGATGACATCAGAGCAAAGCGACAGCAACAAACTGGACAAGGATACAGTCAAACAGGGAGAGGACGGTATCTACTCTGAGACTAAAGAAAAACATGAGGCAGAAATAAGGAAACACGTCGCCTCGCTGCGTAAGAAGGGGATGCGACACAGGGCGAGGGCTTCGAGGTATACACTGAAATCTAAAAAACTAGAGGCAAAGGCTGCAATCGCGTTAAGAAAAGCTACAAAACTCAGGGAGGAAGCATCTGCAATGCTCTCACATGCAGAGAGCAAAGGAAAGGCAGCAGATGAAACGCTCAACGCGGGTGGTATGGCAGCAGAGGAACTACAGGTAAAGGTTTCAAAGCTCAGACAGGAAGAGGCAAGGTTGAAGGCCAGGGCGGATAGACTGAACCACAGGGCGGCAACTCTGGCTGAAAAGGCGGAAAAGATGAAGCAGAAAGCGCTCAACCTGATGCAGAAGGCGAGAAGGCATGAGATAGAGTCTGCGACTTATTTGCAGAGAGCAGAGAGTACTGAAAAATCCAGATAGTATGCTGATGAGCAATCCTTATTTATAGATGAATATTACACTTTGTCAAGCTTGAATTTGAAAGGAGAGAGTGGCTTATTGGAACCAAGCGAAATTTCAATTGAGGAAATAGAGCAAAAGCGTGACCTGCTTAACATAGAGGCAGAGAAGAGAAGGAAGACAAGGGATGAGCTCAACGAAAAAAGCAGGGAGTACGCTGATCTGAGGGATAAGCTCAATGCGGAGGCGAGGCAGCTCATTGAGCAGGCCTCAGAGCACAAAAAGAGGAGAGATGAGCTCAATGAGAAGGTCAAGGAGGCCAAGGAGCAGAGGGAGATATGGAACAAGCGCTATTCAGATCTGGCCACTGAGCTGTTCGAGCTCAGAAAGAAGATTGCGCCGAAGTCGGGCGTACCAACTTCCAAGCTGAAGCGGGATCTTAAGGCGCTTGAATTCAAGCAGATGACATCAGTGCTCTCACCTGAGAAGGAGAAGGAGCTGGTAGAGCAGATGTCCAGGCTCCAGCAGGAGATAAAGCGGAGAGAGGAAGCGCTGAAGACCAACACGGCGTATGTGGAGATGCTTAAAAAGGTGAACGAGGCCAAGGAGAATGCTGAAAGATACCACAGGCTCGTTTCAGAACTTGCGGATGCTGCGCAGAGGGAGCATGAGGAGATGGCTGCGCTGTATGATAAGGCGGATGCTGTGAGAAAGCAGGCAGATGAGGCGCAGGCAAAGTTTGTGGAAACAAAGCTTCTGGCTGATGAAGAGCACAGGAAGCATATAGAGGCCATACATCAGGTGCATGATTATGACAAGATCCTCTATGGCCTGAGACAGAAGCAGCGCAGGCCTGGAAAGGGAGGGGACGTCGAAAAGATTGCAAGGGATGCTGAGCTTGTCTTTGAAAGGTTCAAGAAAGGAGAAAAATTGAGCACAGAGGACCTCATGCTGCTCCAAAAATCAGGGTATTTGTGATGTGAATGAAGCTCAGCACCTATTTCCTCATCTTCTGCGTTATACTTCCTGCAATAATAATGGCACTGCTCGTTTACTACAATGCAAATATATTTTACGTGATCATCCTGATTACCTATGTGCTGACCTGCCTCATTGCATTCTTTCCAAGGCAAGCGAAGTCGTGATGCGCCTTGGGTGTGGATATATCTGGCATACTGAAGGGAACTCAGATCGATTTCAATGATTTATCAGGAAAGAGGATTGCGGTGGATGCCTACAACGCAATCTATCAATTCCTTTCAGCAATAAGGCAGCCTGATGGAAGACCGCTTTCAACCAGTGATGGCAGGCCCACCTCACACCTCATAGGTCTGCTTACAAGAAATATAAGATTGCTGAATGCAGGGATACTCCCTGTATATGTGTTTGACGGCCCTCCGAATGAAATGAAGCTGAGAACACTTGAGGAGAGGAGGAAGATCAAGGAAGAGGCCGAGGTGAAATACAGAGAGGCGCTTGAAAGGGGTGATCTTGAGGCTGCCAGGAGCTATGCGATGCAAACCTCGAGGATGACAGATACAATTGTCTCTGAATCAATGAAGATGCTTGAACTGATGGGCATTCCGCATATAACAGCGCCTGAAGATGGAGAGGCCCAGGCCAGCTATATGGCTTCCTCAGGCCACGTATGGGCTGTTGCATCTCAGGACTACGATTCGCTTCTCTTCGGCACACCCAGACTTGTGAGAAATTTGACTGTATCTGGAAGGAGAAAGCTTCCAGGAAGGAAAGAGTACAGGGATGTGGAGATTGTGCTCTATTCTCTCAGGGAAAATCTTGAAAGCCTTGGTATCACCAGAGAGCAACTTGTTGACATAGCTATCCTGGTCGGCAATGATTTCAATGAGGGTATAAGGGGCATAGGTCCCAAGAAGGGACTGGCGCTTATAAAGAAAGCAGGAAGGATAGAGGCAACGCAGTACTTTTCACAGATAGGTGAGGATACGGTCAATTCAGTCAGACAGATTTTTCTCAACCCCAAATATACAGAGAGTTATGAATTGAACTGGAGGAAACCAAGGATAGAGGAGCTCATTGAATTCCTTATTGACTTTGAATTTTCGAGGGAGCATGTTATTTCACTCATTTCCTCACTGAAAAGCTCTGCACATATGCAGCAATCGCTCGACAGATGGTGATGCCCCTCATACTTTCATCTTTATTGCGTGTAAGGACGAAATGCACAGCATGAGATACGCGCATATCTCTGCTGAAATAAGATGGGACAGCAGCCTGCACTGAAATTGAGTGCAGGAGATTCAGCACGCTTTGCTTATATAGAGAGTTATTATTCAATGCAGGATTACCGATGCCTTCGAAGATAAAGAAAGCAGAGGGTTCATACAACCCGAGGGAGCTGGAGAGACGGATAGCGGAGTACTGGGATAAGGAGGATATATACAGAAAGGTGAAGATGCTTCATTCAGAAGGAAAACGCATCTATTTTCTTGATGGTCCCCCCTACACTACGGGCGATGTCCATCTCGGCACTGCACTCAATAAGTTCCTGAAGGACGCAAGGATAAGATACTGGAGGATGAGGGGATACAATGTGAGGGATCAGCCTGGATGGGACATGCACGGATTGCCCATAGAGGTGAACGTGGAAAAATCCTTCGGGCTGAAGACAAAGAGAGATATTGAAAAGATCGGGGTTGAAAACTTCGTCCAGGAATGCAAGCGTTTTGCGCTTAACAATCTCAACAACATGACACAGCAGTTCATAAAACTGGGTGTCTGGATGAACTGGTCAGCGCCCTACATGACTGTGAAACCTGAATTCACAGATGCTGCATGGCATATGCTAGCGAAGGCAAAGGAGAAAGGACTGCTGTACGAGGGGATCAGGAGCATTCAGTGGTGCTACAGGTGTGGCACTGCTCTGGCTGAGGCAGAGATAGAATATGTTGAAAGGAAAGATCCAAGTATATATGTGCGACTTAAGGCAGGCGACAGGTATCTGCTTGTCTGGACCACCACACCATGGACACTGCCTGCAAACATGGCTGTTGCCGTTCATCCAGATAAGGATTATGCACTCATAGAGTTCAGGGCAGGGGAGAGGAAGGAAAGGCTCATAATTCTCGAGGAAAAGGCAGAGGAGATAGGTGCGCTGGGCGATTACGATGAGTATGAGGTGATTGAAAAATACAGAGGAAAGGATCTGGAGGGAATTGAATACGAGTACCCGCTGGAGGGCTTTGCAGACAGAGGAAGGAGAAGCGAATGGTCATGGAAGGTGATAACCTCAGAGACAGTGGAGACGGAATACACTGGTCTTGTTCACACAGCACCAGGGCATGGTCCAGAGGATTTTGAACTAGGAATGAAATACGGTCTTGACATCTATTCCCCTGTGGACGATGAGGGGCGTTTTACAGATGAAGCAGGGCACGCAATAGCAGGTGTGAGGGTTGACGCTGCAAACAACATGATAATCGATGCTCTGAAGGAAAGGGGGCTGCTGTATCATGCAGGCACTATAGAGCACAGGTACGGCACATGCTGGAGATGCAAGACGCCAATAATATACCGTGCCACAAGCCAGTGGTACATCAGGGCAAGTGAGTTGAAGGAAAAGATGCTTGAAGAAATATTCAGGATAAAGTGGTTCCCTGACTGGGCCGGCTCCGCACGTCAGGCTGAATGGGCCAGGAACCTGAAGGACTGGTGCATATCTAGGCAGCGCTTCTGGGGTACGCCCCTTCCAGTGTGGAAGTGCAGTTGCGGCGAATGGAAGCTGGTTGGTTCTGTCAGCGAACTGAAGAATGCAGATGGATACAGGGAGCAGATGGATCTGCACAGGCCTCACATAGACACGCTAACATTCAAATGTGAAAAATGCGGCGGTGTCATGAAACGCCTGCCTGATGTGCTTGATGTCTGGATAGACTCAGGCATATGCTCCTGGGCCTCGCTGCACTACCCTTCACAGACAGATGAATTTGAGAAATGGTGGCCTGCAAAATGGATAGTGGAGGCAGGCGATCAGACCAGGGGATGGTTCAATTCACAGCTCACAACCTCCATCATAAACTTCAACCGCTCTCCGTTTGAATCTGCGATGCTGCATGGCTGGGTCAATGATGCAAAGGGGAGACCCATGCACAAGAGCCTCGGGAACACGATAGACCCCATAGAGGTTGCAGAAAAGGATGGTGTGGATTCGCTACGCCTCTACATGCTCTCCTCAAGGGCACCGTGGGAAGATCTGTCCTTCCAGCCAGATGGACCGAGGATAGCACAGCGTACGCTCAACATACTGTGGAATGTGTACAATTTTGCATCAACATACATGTACCTTGATAACTTCCAGCCGAAAGAGGTGCAGTGGAAATCCAAACTTCAGGAGCTCAGAATTGAGGATCGCTGGCTGCTCAGTGTGACGCAGCACCTCATAAAAGAATGCACCTCCGCAATGGAGGATCTGGAAATACACAGATATTGCAGGGCAATAGAAAAGTTCATAGTGGATGATCTTTCGCACTGGTACATAAGGCTGGTACGCGGAAAGACATGGGCTGAGGAGCAGAGTGAAGAAAAGGAGAACACATACATTGTCCTCCATTATGCGCTGACAGAGCTTTCGAGGCTCCTTGCACCCATCGCGCCCTTCATTGCGGAGGAGATATATCTCGCCCTGAACCCTGACAATCTATCTGTCCATGCCACATCCTGGCCTGAAGTGAATGAACTGCTTTCAAATGGAAAGCTGGAGCAGGACATGGATGCTGCCAGGGAGATTGTGGAGGCGGTTTTCAGGGCAAGGCAGGAGGCAGGCATGAAGCTTCGCTGGCCACTGCAGCGCATTGTCATCAAGCCAAAGGATGAGAATGCAAGGAAAAGCATTGGGAGCATGCTTGACATAATAGAGAAGCAGTCAAATGTAAAGAGCAGCAAGCTGCTCCCTGTCGGTCAGGAATGGGAGGAGCTCGTGCTCAAGGTTGTTCCAAATCCCAATGCCATAGGAAAGGTTTACAGGCAGTGGTCTGGCAAGATAGCGATGATGCTGAGCGCAAGGCCTGCAGCAGAGGTGATAAGGGGGATAAAGAGCGGGAATTACACGCTGGGCATTGAAGGACAGACTGTTAAGATAGAGGAGAATATGGTCTCCTTCAGCTACGCAATGCCCAGAAATGTCAGGCAGGTTGACGTGAGCACAGGCACCCTCTACATAGACTTTAACATGGACAGAAAACTGGAGCTTGAGGCCCTTGCAAGGGAGATCATAAGAAGGGTGCAGAAATTGAGGAAGGACCTAAATCTGCAGGTGGATGAATTTGCTGATGCATCTATATCTGCCGAGGGTACGCTTCTTGAGGCGCTGCTTGAATGGAAGAAGCAGATAGTTTCAGAATGCAGACTCAACAGGCTAGAGATAGAAGAGAAGGTGAAGGGCGATATAGAGGAGACGTGGCAGATAGATGAGAATCGACTGCAGATAGCGCTGAGCAGGGTAAGGCAGGATGCACAGGAGCAAAAAGAGACAGAGCAAAAGGAAGAGGAGCTGGTCATGGAATCGGGCAGCACATATGCTGTCTTTGAGCAGAAACCTGAAAAGGCATTTGCGCTGCTGACTGCAGCAACCTCAGGCGGCATGGAGGGGCTGTGTATCTCAAGGGAGTATCCTGAGAAGCTTTCCAAGAGATTTGAAATGAATAATATCAAAGCGATATGGCTCTCAGGGGCAGGGGATGCAGACGCAATAAAGCCAAATGATCTTGAGAAGATTTCCCTGCATGTTATAGATTTCCTGAAGAAAAGCTCAGGCATTGTGCTCATAGATGGCATTGAATACCTCATCTCAAACAACGGTTTTCAGGCTGTTGTCAGGCTCATTCAGCACCTGAGAGACATAGCGGCAAAGACACAGGGGATACTTCTCTTATCCATCAACCCGGAGACACTGCAGCAGAGCGAGCTCGGTCTGATAAGGAAGGAAGTGGATAGAGAACTATAGGCCAAGCGATGAGATGAGCGCCTTCAGCCCCGGCACTGTGTCATAATTGCTCAATTCATCTATGTCTATCCATCTGTAGTCTGTGTGCTCCCAGTCTATCCTGATATCCTGAGACTCCAAGGAAAAGAGGAATGGATGGGAGATCCAAACAGTGCCCTCCTTTCGTGTGACAACTGCATTCCCCTTTCTAACAAGCACAGGATTGTCAACTGAAATCTCCTCCCTTATCTCCTTCAGTGCAGCTTCGTAGGGTGTCTCATTCTCCTCAATGTATCCGCTTACAGAGGCCCATTTCCCCTGAAATGAGCCGACCATGCTGCTTCTTTTCAAAATAAGCGTTTTCCCTCTGAACTGGATGAGACAGTTTACCACCTCTTTAGCAGAAACCTCCTCTATCTCCACGAAGCCTGATGTGCCGTCCACCTTCACGACATCGCCAGGAAGAAAATAATCAGCACATATATTTGCAACAGCAGTGAGATTTTTCTTAGATACAAGGCGTTTCAGTGCATCTGAACTTTCTTCAGCAACAACCGCACATTCACCAGACCTGCTCAGCTGCTCCACGCTCGAAACAATACTTTCCTCACCCACGTTGTTTCTGACAATAAGCACGCGTGCTGAATACTGATCATGATCCTGTGCTATCTCAGGCTGTGAAGCTCTTCTCTCCGCGGGCAACAGGCACGCCCTGCCCCTAATGAATTCTCCACCCAGCGGAAGGCCACGAAGGCTGAGCATTGTAACTCCTATTCGCATTGAATTACATTAGAATTACGCCACGCTGGCGGGCCTGCCGGGATTCTCAGTGAGCTTTTGAACCCGGATCTGGGGCTTTCCCCTTGAAACCGGAGGCCCCTGTGATATCCTGACTACACTACAGGCCCTGAGATGTCATGCGGGACATGGATTAAAACACTACCTTCGCTCAATCTCAGCATATCCACATTTGCCGCACGACAGCCTGTTGGAATGCTTTCCAAGATAAACACCCGGGCCACACCTCGGACAGCTCTTCCTCAATCTGACGATACTGCCAGAGGAAACATCGTACAGCAGCGCCTTTCCGCCCTTTTTGATCTGCTTTTCCTTTGCCATAAGATCACTCAGCTGGCCTTTGCAGCAGGTTTCTTAGCAGCCTTTGGCTGCGCCTCCTTCTTCTCAGCAAGGCCGTTTCTGACAAGTATATGCTCCCTTTCAATCTTCAGCGCTTCTTTATCGATATAACGCTTCGCATAAACAGTAGTTTCGTTTCTACCATAAAGGGAATGCATGCTGTCTATGACCAGAAGCTCCTTGGGAACGGAAAGAGCCTTTGCAAGCGCCTCTCTCACCTCAGCCCTCTTCGGTGTCTGAGAGCCTGCATGACGTACAACAGCCCTTATCTCGTTCCTTCTGAGAAACTTATTCTCCTTATTGGACAGCACTTGTACTTCCATTTACTTCGTCCTTCAGCTAAATGTAACTTGCATTTAAATGCTGCGGATTATGGCGGTGGAATAATGCCTCACTGTACAGGTTTCATTCTGGATATGATGCTCTTTGCCATTGAGCTATTTGTCCTGTCTGATATTATACAGCTCATCCCCTTACCTGGGATGCCATAGACCACGGCGCCTCCCTCCAGATATGCGATTGAGGCAAGCCCTGCGAGATCCTCTTCCCCTATCACCCTTATCTTTCTACAGCCTTGGAGACGATAGAGATGTACGAGCGTCCTGCAAAGCTGGGCTGTGAGCACCCCTGCAGGATTCTTGATCTCAGTCACTGGCCCTGGCATAGAGAGAAGTGCGCTCTGCATCTCATCGGAAAGATTTCCCCTTTCGCTCATTAAATCAAACACAGATATTTTTGGTATAAGCCCTGATGAGAAGAGTGTGGCGGTCACCACGTCGCCAACGGAAACAACCGGATACCTCAGTGATATCGACTTCACCTGCTCTGCATCCACCAGGTCTGCGTATTGACGCCCAAGCTCGCCTCTGAGCTCGTCAGGAAGCATGAGGTCAACCGAAGGAATTTCATCTGACCCTGAGTGCATATTTTCCATTTTCCGTCAGATTCATCTGCTTGGCTATGTTTGATCTTGAAGCATCAACAATTATCAGATAGCCCTGAAATTCCCTGGAGGTCTGACCACCACAGTAAGGGCATACATCCTCTTCAGATATGCGGCTGCAGTTCCTACAGGCTTTTTGCTGCTTTACAACCATGGTAATACCTCAGGCGACTACCTCTCCCTTTTCCTTTTTTGCCTTTTTACTTCTATCTTCCTCTATCCATTCGAATTTACCAAGTCCGGGCTGTCTTGTGGTAAGGCCTATCCTGCTCTCCTTTGGATTCTTTTCATTTAAACTAACAGAAATGATCCTTGCCCTGACCCTGTCTCCAACCCTCAGATCCCTCTTTGTCTCCTTACCAACTATGCGCTTGTTAGCCTCATCCACATCAAGCTTATCATCAAGTATCTGACTAATGTGCAGCAATCCATCAAGAGGGCCAAAGCGTATAAAGGCCCCAAATTCAATTATATCGACAACAACACCATCCACCACTTCCTGTAGACCTGGATTGAACATCAGAGCCTCATACTTCACCGTCTGAAAGACACCACCGTCGCCGTGAACGACTCTTCCATAGCCCTCCAGTTCAGTATCAAATATCATGAGTATCAGATTACCGTCAGGATCCAGCTTCCCCTCAAGCTGTGTACGTGCAAGTTCGTCCACTACCTTCTTATATTCTTCCCCCAACCTTTCTGGAGGAACACGAACCACGCTTTTCCTCTCTCCAATCCTGTACATGGAAACACCGGCTGAATGTGAAATTCAATTTAGCTGATCGGATAATGCAACTTGTATTTAAATGCGCACCAATGAAAGAAAGGGCAGGGACACAACAGCACAGGCGGCAAAAAAAGAAAATATTATATTGTGGCATAAAATCAACGCAAAAGGAGTTCTGCAATGTTTGCATTGGAGTGGTTAATCATTGCTGCGGCTGTGATAGCACTGTTGTACGCGCTCGTCCAGACTGTGCTGATATTGCGCAAGGAAGAGGGCGACAGCAGGATGGTGGAAATAGCCAGGGCAATACAGGCCGGCTCGAAGGCTTTTCTGAACAGGCAGTACACTACAGTGGCAATCTTTGCAATTGTGCTTACCATAGTCATTGCACTCATACCAAAACTTGGTTCACAACCAGGATGGAAGGAAGCAGTTGGTTTTGCTGTGGGTGCTGCGAGTTCGGCGCTCGCAGGATACATAGGCATGAACGTGTCGGTTAGAGCGAATGTGAGAACTGCCAACGCGGCAAAGAAGTCGCTTAAGGATGCACTTTCACTTGCATTCAGAGGTGGAAGCGTCACCGGGATAACAATAGTTGGTTTTGCTGTGCTTGGTATAGCGCTGCTTCTGCTCTTCTACAACGGCAATCCTGTTGATATGCTCGGCTATATGTTTGGCGCCTCTCTTGTAAGTCTCTTTGCCAGGGTGGGGGGCGGCATATACACCAAGGGTGCGGATGTCGGGGCTGATCTCATAGGAAAGGTTGAGGTTGGAATACCTGAGGATGATCCCAGAAACCCCGCCGTCATAGCAGACAACGTGGGAGACAACGTTGGCGACTGTGCGGGAATGGGTGCTGATGTTTACGAATCATATGTTGTGACTATAGTTGCGGCAATGGTGCTTGGCGCAACGCTTCTTCAGGTCCATTCACTCTTTGGAATCAATGCAGTGTATTTTCCTCTCAGTGTGGCGGCGGTTTCCATACTCTCTGCAATAGCGGGCGTCTTCTTCGTTAGGCTGGGAAGAAAACAGAACATCATGGGTGCACTTTACAGGGGAGTCATAGCCACAGGCGTAATAAGCGTCATTGGCTTCTTTGCCATTTCCTTCTATCTGTTCCCATCTGCCTTTGCGGTGAGATTCTTTGCAGACACGATCATTGGGGTAATTGTCGTTGCCCTTATAATGGGCATAACAGACTATTACACAGATACAAAGTTCAGGCCGGTCAAGGCGATCGCAAAGTCCTCAACAACAGGCGCCGGGACCAACATAATTACTGGCCTTGGCTGGGGGCTTCAATCCTCTTTTCTACAGACCATAACAATTGTCGGTGCTGTGCTGATATCATACTACATAACTGGCGGCTTCGCAGGCAATGTAAGTGAGGGACTGTATGGCATTGGAATCACAGCGGTTGCGATGCTCTCCCTTACAGGCATAATACTTTCGGTTGATGCGTTCGGGCCCATCACAGACAATGCGGGAGGCATCGCAGAGATGGCGGGGCTTCCAGAAGAGGTCAGGAAACGCACAGATCCCCTGGATGCTGTGGGAAATACAACAAAGGCAATAACCAAGGGATATGCGGTGGGTTCTGCAGCGCTGGGTGCGCTTGCACTTTTCGCAGCATATTATGCGTACATCTCTGCAAGGGGCTTCACAGCAATAGAAATAAATGATCCATATGTTCTCGCAGGGCTATTCATAGGAGCGACGCTTCCGTTCTTCTTCACATCCTTCCTCATGGGCGCCGTTGGAAGGGCAGCACAGTCCATAGTAGTTGAAGTGAGGAGGCAGTTCCACTCAAACCCCAACATACTTGCCGGTAAGGATAAGCCTGATTATGGCAAATGCGTCGATGTTGTGACTAAGGAAGCACTGAGGCAGCTTATCGTGCCAGCCCTTGTAGCTGTCCTGACGCCAATCCTTGTTGGAATACTGCTGGGTCCCACAGCTCTGGCCGGACTGCTTATAGGCGTTGTGATCAGTGGTTTTGCGCTTGCAATTATGATGACAGTTGGAGGCGCAGCCTGGGATAACGGTAAGAAACTGATAGAATCAGGGGAGTACGGAGGAAAGGGTTCGGAGGCGCACAAGGCAGCTGTAGTTGGTGATACAGTAGGCGACGCAACCAAAGACACTGCAGGTCCTGCGATAAACCCGCTGATTAAGGTTGCAAATACAGTCTCGATCCTGTTCATCGCTGTAATAATTGCAATACACGCTGTAATTTAATCCCATGAGCACAGAGATAGTCAGGGCAGAGGATGTTGAGATCGCAGGCAAAAAACTTGCGCAGGGGTCGGTTGTAGTATTTCCCACTGAGACAGTATATGGCATGGGCGCCAGCACCTGCAGTCCGGAGGCGGTCAGAAGGGTTTTTTCCATAAAGGGAAGACCGCCTGACAATCCATTGATAGTGCATATAAGTAAAATGAAGCAACTAGAAGAGCTCTGGACAGGCGTGCCCAGGACGGCGCTGAAGCTTGCCTCTGTATTCTGGCCCGGGCCATTGACACTCGTTTATTACAAAAAGGAGAGCGTGGATAAAGCAGTGACCGGTGGACTCGATACTGTTTCTGTAAGGATGCCTTCAAACAGGATAGCGATGCAACTGATAGAGACAGCAGATGTCCCTGTTGCTGCCCCAAGTGCAAATCTGAGCGGCAGACCGAGTATAACAAACTTTGATGATGCAGTGGAGGAGTTAAACGGCCTGGTAGACATAATAATAGATGGAGGTAAATGCACATACGGTGTGGAATCCACAGTTCTGGATATCACTGGGGAAGTGCCCAGAATACTGAGACCAGGAGCTGTATCCAGGGAAAGGATTGAGAGGGTGATAGGGAGAGTTGAATTGCATCCAGCTGCAAGGGGATATTCGAGCGCGGCAGAGCATCTTCCATCGCCAGGAATGAGATACAGACACTATGCGCCACAGCATGCAAAGGTCTATCTCTTTGAGGGCGAGGAAGCACTGAAGAATATGCTCAGAGCGAAAAAGGAGCTGGAAGTGCAGGGAAGGGTTGCGATTATGGTTACAGCAGAATCAAACCTCAGCGGTCCCGATGTTTACATAATGGGAAGCAGCAGCCATCCGCTGACAATTTCAAGGCGCCTCTTTGCAATGCTGAGATTAATTGATAGATCAGGCTATAACTTCATACTTGTTCAGGGCATTGATGAAAGAGGTATAGGGCTGGCAGTCATGAACAGACTGAGAAGGGCGGCGACAGAGATAAATCGAGGAGTTTCAGAGAAAGGCCTCAACATTTGAGGAATAGAGCAGATTCATCACCTCTTCTATCTTGTAGGAAAGTTCCCCCTCTGTAGTTGCATTGACATTCACATGACCAACTTTCCTTCTGTGCCTGACCTCCTTACCATACCAGTAGATGTGTGTCCCTCCCAGTTTGAGGATGCTGTTTAACATCTCAGCGGACAATTCAATTCCAAGTATGTTGACAATACCGCTGGGTTCAAGAAGCCTGGCATCGGACAGGGGTAAACCTGTGATTGCACGAATATGATGCTCAAATTGCGAAATGGAAGAACCGTGAAGTGTGTGATGGCCTGTATTGTGTACACGCGGTGCAAATTCGTTTATCATTGCCTTCCCATCTTTCACAAAGAACTCAATACCCATGACGCCGACGTAATCCAGGCTCTCAAGCAACTTTACTGCAATTTCTTTCATACCTGCGTCGGCACATGGTGCAGAGTTGTAGATCAGTATTCCTGACTTATTCAAATTGAAGGAAGGTGCATGACATTGTATTTCACCGTCAATTCCTCTGCATGCTATTATTGAAGCCTCGTAGTCAAAGTCTACTTTCTCTTCAACCACGTACTCATCAGGTGGAAGGTGCTCTGGCAGATGGGGACGATCCGCAAACCATATCCCCTTACCATCATACCCTCCACTGCTCTTTTTCAGAACAGAATGATCGAAGCTGTCAAGAGCTTTGTTGAGCTCCTCGAAATTAGATATCACATAAGGCGCGGTTGGGAGATGAAAATTGGTGAAGAAGCGCTTTTCCCTGCTTCTCGATCTCTTCAACTCAATTGCATTCATTCCTGGCAACAGCTTCCCCTGTTCCTCTGCATATAAAAGAGGTCTTTCATCCACATGCTCAAATTCGAATGTCACAACATCACACTTATCGACAAATTCCCTGTAGCGCTCAACCGGAAAATATCCATCAGAAATACGGGCTGCGGGGCCCATCTCTGCGTCACAGATGTAATAGTTGAATGGAAGCTTTCTTCCTTCCATTATAAGCATACGCCCGAGTTGGCCTGAACCGATGATGCCAACATTCAATTTAGCGCCCTCAGAGCTTAAGGGAGATTGAGGCAACCTCCGTGGTCTGGTGCCTCATGAATTCCTCCATCTTAATCCTCAGTTCAGGATGCTTAATACTCAATATGCGAACAGCGAGAAGCGCTGCATTCTTTGCCCCCCCTATTGCAACTGTCGCCACAGGTATCCCTGGCGGCATCTGAACTATTGAAAGTAATGAGTCGAGGCCATTCAATTGCTTTGACGGCACAGGAACGCCTATCACTGGAAGTGAGGTAAGGGATGCAACCATGCCAGGGAGATGCGCAGCACCTCCTGCACCTGCAATTATCACCTCCACACCCCTGGATGCAGCCTCCCTGGAAAATTCAAACATGATCTGAGGCGTCCTGTGGGCTGAAACGACCCTGTATTCGTTTGATACATCGAACTGATTCAGTGTCTCCACGGCCTCTTTCATGTATTCAAAATCGCTCTTGCTTCCCATTATTACACTTACAAGAGGCATGAAAGAACATTCCCCAGTGCATATAAAAAGTGTTGCTATGTTATTGTGGCTGGACCATTCACAGCCTTCACTGCATTTGCTGAGAGAAAGCGAAGAACAATGACACTGCCTTTCCCCCCATCTCCAGGAGATTTAATTTCTATGCTTCCGCAGGAGCTCTCCATTATTGCCTTGGCAAGAGGCAGTCCCAGTCCAGTGCCCTGCGCATAGGGACTGTAGCGTTCGAAAACCGTCTTCCTCTTCTCCTCATCAATACCAGGCCCATTATCCTGCACATGGACAACAATTTCCTCTCCATTTCTTGTTGCACTAACACTTATAACTGCAAGCTCCTTATCGTTGTACTTTATCGCGTTTGTGATGAGATTCATGAACAACTCATCTATAAGAGGAGTGCACTGCACTGTGTCGGCATCTGAAGGAATATTTACTCTGAATTCAACAGGTCTTTCATTTGAAATCGATTTGGCAGCTTCAATGCAGGATGAAACTATCCTTGAAAGGGAATAGACATTAAGCCTCTGTCCAGATTGTTCTTCTCTGCCGAGCTCAAGCATCTTTTTTGCCAGATCCTTGGCTCTGTCAATTGCATTTTTTGAGCTCTGCAGTATATTCATTACTGCTTTTCTATCATATTCGCCTTTGGATAGAAACATCTGTAGTAGCTCTATGTTTGTAAGCACTGGTTGTAGCAGATTCTTGAAATCATGGGCAAGTATATCCGCCCTTGTAGTGGCCTCCTCTTTTTTCTTTTCAAGATATTTTCTCAATCTGATAACTGAAAGCGACATTGAAGCAAGGTTGGAAGTTGCATCCATAACCCTCATATCGCTCCAATCAAATTTGCGTGCCGAACTTGCCTGCAGAACTGCAACACACCGCTCATCAACAATTACAGGAGAAAAATAACTGTGCAGTTTTGCCCCTTTGTCTTCTCTGAGTACGGGTTGCTTCAGCAAGGCTGCCTGCATTGCATATCTTGCAAGTGCATTTATGTCAAGATCGTCTTCAGAATATTTTGACCTTATGAAGAGGGGGTGAGCCCCCTGGTCAGATGAGATTGACCACACAATACAGGTCCCAAGACTCAGCTCTTCAGACATGAGTGTGGCGACGCGCTCGAGAACCCCTCCCTCACCAGGAAGTTTTATGATGGAAGAGTAGGCGTTCACTATCATCATGAGCCTTGCAGACAGAATCTCCTGCCTATTTTTTGATTCTATATATGCATCATAAATATGTACTGTCTGCATGATACGTTTAAAGAACTCCATCTCACAGCTCCTGAAGTATCTGGCAGTGAGCAGGCCATACATGCCGTAGTGTGAGGATGCACGGCTTATGTTTACGATGCATCTATAGTTCCCGTTATTTTGCCTCAAAATTTTCAGCTTTTCAGTTTCGCTGATGACATTTGGATCAGGATCGAGTAAGATAGATGAGGCGTCAAATTCAAGAACTGGTTGCAGGTTCTGGAACAGTTCATTATCAGTGGTTTTTTCAGAAATATTCCAGTGAAACCCGTCCTCAGATATATACATGAAAAATAAGCAATCTGGAAGTGATTTTGCTACAACATGCGATAATGTGAAGAAGGGGGATTCAGAAGAGGCTGAGTGCAGGTCCATTGTTATATTATACTCAGATATGGCCTTTTCGAGAGCTATCCTCCTTCTACTGGAATCTTCCCTTTCCAGCACCTCGCCCCAGAAGGGAAATATTGAAGCAACGGCAATGGAGCAGAATGCATACATGAGTGATACGGGTGCGGAAGGAAGACGGAATGAGTAGACAATGAGCGCAATGAGAATATAAATCAAAAAATATTGAAAACCTGTGAGTATGAAATTCCCATCACCATGTTTCTTGTATTGAATAGACAGGATTCCTGCGAAAACAACAGGCACGAGAAGCAAAGAAAAAATGAGCAGTAGCTGAGCTCCAACAGGAGATGTAATAAAAAAACGTTCCGGGAAATTATACAAGATATTAGATACCATTAACCCTGACACAACCACTGTTAATAGAAAATAATAAGGAACAAATCCTGTGTTCCCCTTTCTTGGAAGAAATGCAAGTGAGGCAAAATAACCGTAAAGAAGTGCAATAAATTCACCTTTTCCTCCAAAAAAGGGGACAGACGGCCTATACATGTGTTCCATGAATGCGAGTAGTGAAGCTACTATCAGAAAAATCAATACCAGCAATGATGTTATGTAATATGTATCGCCAGTGGTAAAATAAAATCGGATGAGCAATAAGACAGTTACAATCGTTATGATAAATATGAATTCAACGAAGAAATAGTAGACTGGAAAGGGGCTAGGAAAAAATCTGAGAAATGACGAGATGAAGAGTAAGCTATACGCAAGGACAGAAATTAGAATGGGTATTGCCCATCCAAAGTACGGTCCTGCCGATACGCCTCTCTTGAGAGAGCTGGTAATTGATTTTCCCATATTCTGCATTAGGATAGTTACTTCGAAGACTGAGGTAAATAATGGTTACAGCGTGATTATCTGTCAAACAACCTTAGCCAACGCATCTAAATTCTGACTCGTTTGGCATGTAAAACAACATGGGAACAGTGCAACTTAGCCATTCCCTCAATATGACTATTTTATCCTCAATCTATGCAAGTTAAATAAGTTCAACAAATGCATATTTCCGTTCTAAAATTAAATTCAGATGCTTGAGTTGAGATTACAAATTCGCTTATCCGGAACATCACAAAAGTTTCAAGGCGCCCTTGCAACCGCAAAGCCAGTTGCCGCTTCTCCGCCAGACGAGGATATGACCAGGAGTAAAACCCTGAAATAAGTGCTCTTGTCTGAAGGATTGAACACTGGCATCTTATTTAACGCCTGCTGATTCACAAGCAGTTTAACAGGCACTACTGTTCCATTTGAAACTGAAAGAACCTCATAGTTGTTCTGGTTTGGAAATGAAGTAATGTTCACCCACTGATAAGCAGAAGCATTCAGTGGTGAGATATCCAGCAGATAGATTGTGGTGGGAGCAGTGTATAACGTCAGATTGAAGAAAATGTAAGTTGTGTTCCTGCTCAGCAGATAAAGGTCACTTGCATCTGAATTGATCGAGAGATATGAATGGCGCCCAGGCCCTATGGAAATCCCCTGGCTGGATTTGACAATCGTCACATAAGAGATGCCTGCAAATATGATGATGACCGCGCACGAGATGGCCAGTGCACTTTTTGAACTGAGCATTGTGAACCACGAGAACAAATGCGAATATATATTTTTTGAATCATTTAGATCTGAACTATTAAGTAATCATTAATTAGTAAAGTATTTATGATCGCTGTATATCAGCACAAATCACTATGGTACAGTATAAATGGGTTGCACTTTCGAATACCACTATAGGAGTTTTGATGGCTTCAGTGAATGGAACCATAATACTTATTTCGCTTCCTGCAATCTTTCGAGGTATAAGCATCAATCCGTTTTCCCCTACATCTTTTCAGTTCCTTCTCTGGATCTTAATGGGATACAGTATTGTTACTGCAGTACTTCTTGTCACATTTGGAAGGCTCTCAGATATTTACGGTAGAACGAGACTCTTCAATCTCGGTTTTCTTATATTCACCATAGGCTCCGTGCTTCTCTTTCTAACTCCTGGTAAAGGGGATACAGCCGCCCTACTCCTAATACTGTTCAGGATAGTGCAGGCGATCGGAGGCTCATTCCTCTTTGCAAATTCAGCCGCTATAATAACAGATAGCTTTCCGCCGAGTGAGCGTGGAAGAGCAATGGGAATAAACCAGATAGCATCACTGGCTGGGTCTCTTGTTGGTCTTATACTTGGAGGCATACTTGCTTCTTATTACTGGAGGTATGTCTTCCTCGTCAGTGTCCCGTTCGGTGTATTTGGCACAGCGTGGTCTTACTGGAAGCTTAAAGAAAATTCAGTGAGGAGATATGAGAAGATCGATGTCCCTGGAAATGTTTCATTTGCAACTGGACTCACGCTAATACTGATTGGCATAACATATGGTCTACTTCCCTACGGTAATTCAACTATGGGATGGTCCAATCCATGGGTCATCATATCCATAGTGACAGGATTTGCGTTACTGGCGCTATTCATATGGGTGGAGACCAAAGTTGAACAACCGATGTTCAAGCTTCATCTCTTCAGAAACAGGGCATTCACGACAGGCACACTAGCTGGTCTGATCCAGTCGATGGGGATGGGAGGTGTGATGTTCATGGTGATCATATTGCTACAGGGCATCTGGCTCCCGCTACACGGTTATTCATATTCAAGCGTGCCATTCTGGGCTGGCGTATACACCATACCCATGATGGTTGGATTCGTTGCACTTGGTCCTATTAGTGGAGCCCTTTCTGACAGAATGGGTGCAAGACTCCTCAGCACACTTGGCATGATCGTGGGAAGCGGCGCTTTTATTGCCTTAACACTCTTCCCTTACGACTTCAGCTATCCTCTGTTCGGTTTGACTCTCTTTGTTATGGGGGCAGGCATGGGTATGTTTGGTGCACCTAACATAACAGCCATAATGAACTCAGTGCATCCTGCAGACAGGGGAACCGCTTCAGGGATGAGAGCAACGTTCCAGAACACTGGACAGACTGCAAGCATGGCCATTTTCTTTACAATAGTCCTGTTCGGACTTACGTCCAGACTCCCCTCTTCATTCTCTGGGGCCCTCGCATCTGCGGGCGCGCCTGTTCTGATACCAGTTTTCAACAAGATACCACCTACGTCCGCGCTCTTTTCTGCATTTCTGGGATACAATCCAGTTCAGACAATCATATCTCTACTTCCCGCTTCAATCACATCCCTTGTTAGTCCCTCGAGCATGTCAGTCCTTGAAGGAAAATACTGGTTCCCCAAGGCGCTTGCCCCTGCCTTTATGGGCTCACTCCGCATTTCATTTTACATTGGCGCAATACTGTTCCTTGTGGCTGCAACACTTTCTGCACTGAGAGGAAAGAGATACGTGTTTGAAGAGGCAACCACTGAAAAAGTTGAGGCTGAGAAAAAGGTGGTTTACAGAAAACTTTCAACTTCACAGGGTAATACCGTAAGCACTGCCAGTCCGTTCACCAATGAAAAGAGGGATGAAATTTTTGAAGAAAGAGACTGAACAGTATTCAGAGGTAATTGAGCTCATTGTGGTGATGTCCAGTATTATGAAGAACTGGAGGCAGTTAATGACTTCCAAGCTCGAAGAAACTCATATGAAGCCAATCCATCTCAAAATACTTGAAGCGGTAGAGGAGCACGGCAATATTCCGCTCTCAGCAATTGCAGAAGATAGCTACGTTACCAGTGCCTGGGTTACCAACGCAGTTAATGAAATGACAAGGCTCGGGTACGTCAAGAAGATGAAGGGAGAAAACGATAGGAGAACTGTGAGGCTCAAACTGACTGAGAAGGGAAGGGAAGCACTGGAAAAGGGAAGAAGTACGCTGATTGACGAATTGAGCGAGCTGCTTCAGGTATTGAGCGGTCAGGAGAGAAGAGAGCTGAAGAAACTGCTTGAAAAACTCGAGGGTGCCTATCGCTGAAATCTCTATTACATCTCAGCTATCCTTCTCTTTCCCAGCGCTGCATAATTTGGATTTATTTCAATACCCACGCTGTTTCTGCCAAGTTGCTTTGCAGCAACACAGGTAGAAAAACTGCCAGCAAATGGATCCAGTATCCAGTCCCCTGGATCTGTGCTGGCCTTTATGAAGACGGACAGGAGCTTTACCGGTATCTGGCATGGATGTTCCGTCTTTTCCCTGCTGACATTTTTTACTAGATTATGGATGAACACATCATATGGTGCTCTGCCAGTGCTTCCGTTGCTCAATCTCTCCTTTATCCTTCTATCCTCAGGGTTTCTGTAGGGTTCTGAAACCTCCTCCCTGTTGAACTTATATTCCTCCGATTTTGTCAGAAAGAGAATTGAGTGCTGGCTTCTCGTATAGTTTTTCTTAGAATGGCCTATGTTGGTCGGATAATGCCACGTGAGCCAGCGACGAAAATGCATGTGGCGTTTAAGAAATGGGAGAAGGAGTGCATTGTTTTCAGGGTAGTTGAATATGTACATACTGCCTGTCGGCTTAAGCAGACGCATGCATTCGAACAACCAGCTTTCACACCATGAGAGATATTCCTCGGTGCTTTTACTGTCTCTGTAAAAACCTCCATAGTTCTTTCCTCTATTAAAGGGCGGGTCAGTGATGATGGCATCGAATATTTCCGATTTCATGGCACCCATGATTGAAAGTGAATCTCCAGCGATCACCTCCGCCACAACATTTCGAGGCTTTGGACTGGTCATTGTTATCTCCATTGTGGAATTAGATTTCAATCTCACCTCTCATTGAAGAAACCTGACCAGAGCAGTGACCCATAGCTTAGCACAAGCAAAAGCTCAGGGTATGCGATGAGGCGTTCCATCCCTCCAGGTCCAAACGAGAAATAGTGCCCGGTGGCAAAAAGAATAAGTGCAACAAGAGAAACGATGCCCAGGATGACATAGATTAATGTCATGGCAGACCTCTTGCGACCGAATATGGCAAAGGGTGCTATTCCACCCATGAGAAAGACAAGCAGTGCGCTGTATGAATGAATCGATCCTGTGTTCTCAGGAAAGACACCAACAAGCGCTGCACCAACACCTGCAAGTATGATGATAATTGACACTGGAACTGAAAATTTTCTTGAAAGTAAAGCGCCCACTATAAGCAATATTCCCAGCACTATGATTGATGTATTGAACATGTATGCAGTTGAGCCCACCCCCAGATCGCTTATGTAATTATGGGATACGCTGTAATTTGGATATTCAAATTCAGCAATCATTGTGAACAGTATAAACTGCACCGAACCGATAACATAGAGAAGGCCACCAAATTTATTCCGAATTTCAGGAGAAACCATAGACATGAATAGGAATTATTTGAATATATATGCGTCCTGCCTTAATCACTCAAAAGTTAATCAAGCACCAGACCAGAGGCGCAATATCGCCTGAATTTTTATTTGTTAACATGAGCAAAAATCTATTCTGAGTCTAATCCAATTGCCCTTCAATTGATATCTGTGAAATGCATCAGTTGTTCGAAAAATATAGGGAAGAAGAAAATACCGTGGTTGCATTATGAACGTATCCTCCACCAACATTGGGGCGGATAAAATATTGCGATCTTAAGATTCATAATTGCATCGTTAAATTTCCTTAAAGAAATGAAGTCCTAGTTTGACGACAAATTCAATGTGGATGAGGGATGCATATCAAAAATTTTTTTATACACATTCATATAATTGAGCAGTTTCGCTTCATCTGTGGATTTAGCAAAAGAAATTATAAAACGAAGAATAATGATAATTCTGATTTGGGCCATAGTTCTCATAGCTCTTATTCCTGCCATGACAGGTTATACACATTATATCAGCTACTCTACATCTTCAGGCCTGCCAAGTAATTCAGAGTCAATGATCGCACAACACATACTTGAAATGAAGATGCTGGATAATTCAAGCCTCATCATAGTGCTGCAGGAAAAAAATGAATCACTCCTCGCTCAGCCAGCATTCGCCGAACAGGTGATCAACTTTCAGGATAGCGTCTCCAATTTACATATCAAAAATTTCTCTTCAACCTATTCAGAATACAGCTCATATGCACAGTATATAAACAGTGTTTTCAACTCCTCAGACAGGACAGTAATCAATGCCACACTGACAATGTTCAATGATAATGCAACTGAGGCCTCTCTCTATCTAATGGAGCATGGATACAACATTACACCTGAACTCATAATAGCTATAAATTCCGGTCAGAACCCCGGGCTTTACTACGTAGAGCATTACGGAACAGAAGGAATACCATCCTTTTTATCAACAATTTATTCGGCTAAGGATGTTACTCTAATAATTGTAACCTTTAATGTAAAAGCTGGAACAATACTTTCAAATGGCGAAACTGCTTCAGAGTTGGCATTTCCATCTGTAAACAGCCTGGCCAGGCAGTACTTTGGAAGTGCTGCCCTAGTTACTGGCAATGGCGCAATTGCATATGAAACATCGCAGGAAACGGCCAGGGCAGCTTTTGCCTTTGGCCTCATATTTGTTTTTCTAGCGATAGCAGTATTATTTTCGGTTCTCTCATGGAAATCTTCAATACTGGTATTCATCTTTTCAGGTCTGGCATTATTGCTTGGATATGTGTCGGAATACATTGCAGGTCTGATATTTCACGGCGTTAGTTTTATTGTTAATTACACTCTGACCGCAGTTATACTCGGCATTTCAGCCGACTATTTACTGTTTATAATATCAAGATACAGAGATGAGCTAAGGGCTGGCAACACCAATGAGGATGCACTAAATACAGCGATAAGCAGATCCGGGAAATCTATTGTCATCAGCGGTCTCACTGTTGCCACCAGTTTGCTGGCTTTTTATTTCATACCAGGATTCCATTCCTGGGGAATAACACTATTTCTTTCAGTGATTTTTACAATACTTCTGGAGACAACACTTTTGCCAGCAGTGGTATCGTTATTCGGCCCAAAACTTTTCATAAAATTCGGAATGAAATCAATTAATGAAGAGAGCATAAAGAGCTCTAAATTCTACAAAATGGCAGATTTCTCGGTAAAGAAAAAATTCGCAGTCGTAGCTATATTCCTTTTAATCGGTTCATTGGGGGTATATTCATTTCTGACAGTCCCGACGACATACAACTTCAACACAGGGCTTCCTCAGAAACTTGAAGCGGTTAAGGGATTAAACGTAATCGATAACAGTTTTGGTGAAAATCAGCTTTATCCTGTTTACGTAATAGTGAACATAAAGAACGTTTCAAATACAAACGCAACACTGCGCGGATATGCTTCCTATCTTGAATCTCTTCATGGCGTAAGCAGAGTAGTTGGCCCCTACGCGAACATAAATGGTGCGTCAAATTATTCAGACATATCAGAATATCTGATTGAGAACACATATGTATATTATACTATATATATTAATTATTCACCCTATTCTAACAGCGCCATAAATCTTGTTAAGGAGATCAGAAGCAATTCAAACTTTATTGTTGGTGGAGTAACATCTTCTATAATTGATGAGCAGGCACAAAACAGCGTAATATATGGTGAGTTAGAAATCCTAATTATTGCTGCGATAGCGATAATAATTGGTATTTCATTCAGGTCGTGGAAATATCCACTCATATCACTTACTGGAGTCCTTTTCAGTGTCTCATGGGCGACTATGGTGCTATACTTTATCTCTATCTACCTACTGCACGAACAATTAATCTATCTTATTCCTATAATATTATTCATAATACTCTTCTCCCTTGGCAATGACTACACAGTATTCATAATATCGAGAGTGAATGAGGAGGCCAAAAAGTTTGGCCTTGATAATGGCATAAGACGAGGGCTGGCGTCATCTGGAAAAGTAGTTTCTGCTCTAGGAATAATACTTGCTGTATCGCTTGGTTCCCTGACTTTCATTCCAGTTGCGTTTCTCGAGCAATTGGGAATAGCTTTCATAATCTCACTGATAATTGATACTTTTATCATTAGACCAGTATATTTCCCAGCCATGATAGCTTTGTTATTTGATTATTCGAAGAAATCATAATCATAAATTAACATTACTTCTAATGAGCTGTCTATTTTCTTCAGTTCATTTACAGTTCTCTTTGCCGAATAAATATCCCTTTCTATTGTCAGGGATAATCCAGAACTTTCATCATTTATGACCAAAAGGTGCTTATCCAGCTTGGAAATTATTTCATTTATTCTGCTCGAAAATATTCCGAGTATTACAGTATTTAATTTCGAAAGGTCAATTTTGGGGATTATTGTTATCAGTTTTCTATCAATTAATGTTTCTATTCTCCTTTCTATCGTGGATGTTTTTTCGCCAATCTTTTCCGCGATCTCTGTAGACTTTGCCAGCGGATTCCTTTTCAACCCCTCAATTATGCGATAATCCAACGGTAAAACCGATGATGTACCTTTAACCATAATATTTGGAATATACACCATTGCAGGCTCGCCCAATACATTTATCATCTCTTTCTTCTTCCTCTCTAGTTCCGTGTCATTACCACTCAAACCATACACTGTTGTCTTCTCAAAACATTTAATTACAGAGGATACTTTGCCTTCATAAACATCCTGAGTATGAAAAGCAAGGTACAGGGATTTCTTATCAAATAATATAGGATTGATATGTAGCATGAACTTTTTAACTAAACCATTTTCCATTATTTTCTTCAGTCTATAATTCAAATCTTGCGGGCTTATATTCAAATCAAATGCCATCTGCCTGAGCTTACCTCTCGGGTTTTTTATCATCCTATAAATTATTTCGCCATCTATCTGATCCACAGAATGTAATCGATGATGGCAATTATAAATTTATTATTTTGGTAAATCAAGACACAGTTTACTTCACATTACATTGTCAACTACTCCTCGCTAAAGCATCGGAGCTTGTTGCTTTCCTGCTCAACCCGTGAGTGGAGATTCATCGAGCCGCAACGATTGGCTGGTTGACAGCAGCCTGAAGTATTGAGTAAAGAGCACTTCGATGT
>Ga0080006_1263860_pt1 | contig 108580 bp, 110 predicted proteins | sample RS3BMetagenome_FD_69209 | JGI IMG/M metagenome (GOLD analysis project Ga0080006, IMG submission 69209) | Ferric oxide microbial mat and aquatic microbial communities from Rainbow Spring, Yellowstone National Park, USA - RS3B (SPADES... ...
GCGGGCACGATCAAGGCGATTCTAAGAGAAAGGTACAGCGTCAGGAACGCAAGGTGGTGCCAGTCTGCAATCAACCAGGCGAGGGCCGTGATGGCCTCCCAGGAGGAGGGAATCAAGTACAGGATAGAGCAGTGCGAAGAGAAGGCAAGGAACACCAAAAAGAAGATGAAGAGGCTCTCAAACACGCTGAAGATTGAAGGATGCATAACAAAGATAGAGAGGTATGAGTCGAAGGCAATGGAGCTGAAGAAACAGCTCAATGAGAGGTCGTACCCGAGGGCTGTCTTCGGGTCGAGGAAGCTGTTCCACAAGATGTCGATAACAGATGGTCAAAGGCGCGATACCCTGAAGAAGGAGTGGATTGAAAGGAGGTCTGACCACTTCTTCTCAGTTGGGCAGGCGAACAAGAGGGGGAACGGGAACACGAGGCTTCTGCACGAGGGCGATTATTTCTCTCTTGAAATAAGGAACTGGCCTGGAGGTGATTTCAGGGTACCGCTTCACCTTCCATGTCGCTGGTCGGAGCTCCTGAAGGGCGTGATATCAAGGGCGGAGTCTGTGAAGCTGGGAAGGAGGGGCGAGCTCCTTGACGGAGGGCTCGCCTACTCGGTAAGAGTCGTCCGCTCTTCGAAGGGGTATCAGGTTCTGATATCCTTCGAGCTCGATGAGCCTCCTGTCGAGTGGAGTGGTGGGCTTGCTGGAATAGACGTCAACCCTGAAGGGATGGCATGCACCATAGTATCTGAGGACGGGAACCTTGTGGCTACAAGTTTCTTCCGTGACAACCGTTTCATCACTGCATCGAAGAACAGGAGAAAGTGGGTGCTGGAGAATATTGTGAACAGGATGCTCAGGTGGTGCAAGGACACGCACGGGTGCAATTCTGTAGCAGTGGAGAGGCTGATGTTCAATGGTGCGTACGACTTCAGTCCGAGGACAAACTTCAAGCTCTCTAACTTCATGAAGAGGAAGATGCTCCATACCATAAAGCTCCATGCACTGAAGATGGGGATGCTCTCTCTAGAGGTGGACCCCGCATATTCAAGCAAGGTTGCAATCGTCAAGTACGGGAAGCGTTACGGAGGGTTCAACAGGCACCAGCTTGCAGCTTTCGTCATAGCGAGGAGGGCGCTGGGATACGGAGAGGCACCCGTCTTGGACTGCCTACCTGTGACCAAACGGGAAAGAAAGATGTGGAATAGTTGCATAAGGTATTATGGTTATCTTCCTCAAATCCAGACTTTGCTCCATCGCAAACCGATGGAATGGAAGAGAGATGGGGATGATAATGGAGGAGGAGGGAAGATAACAGAGCTGCTCACAGCACCACCCGCTAATACCTCATCTAAGATGGGGTTAGGCCACACTCCCTCTGACGAGAGGGAGCTGATGCAAGCGAAATATCAATTGGGCGAGCGGGTAGGGTCCATCCAAACGGCCACACAAGCCGGGGAGATGGGGCGAGAGGGCACAGAGTTAGCCCTCCGGGCACATTCATCGTGCGTCCGTCAGCGGCTATCTTCATGTGATAAGGAAGATAGTGTTATTTGCTAACTCTCGCCTTCTGGCTCGTTGCAATGGTGATGGTCGCCAAGGCGGTGGCGTGGCTCCTTTCCATGGGTTCACAGACATCCGGTGGAACGCTAGCACCCCTGTTCATGGTTGGCGACTCCCTCGGCTTCATATTCGGTTCGATTCTCTCGTCCCACGTTCCCGGCCTCTCAGCACTTCCGGGTGCGTTCGCGATAGCTGGAATGGCGGCTGTCTTCGGCACAGCCTCGAGGGCCCCGTTCACATCCATACTCTTCTCCCTGGAGGTCACGAGCAGCTATCAGGGCGTCCTGCCCGTTATAGTCACCGTCGTGATAGCAGAGCTGGTGGGCGAGCGGCTCATGCAGGACTCGATAATGACAGAGAAGCTATCAAGGAGGGGGCTGAGAGTCAGGCACATCTACGAATACAACCCGCTCAGGCAGGTGAGGGTTTCAAGCATAATGTCCAGGCCCCTCGTCTGGGTTGATGCCTCGACCCCTGTAGTGGAACTCTCAAAGATGATGAGTAGCCCGACACACGAGTTCTCCACGAAGAAGAGGCTAGCTGTGCTCAGCGAGGGGAAAATGATGGGTGTGGTAGAAAGGGAGCAGGTTTACGAGGCCGCCTCTCATGCAGACCCGACATTAACTGCTGGCTCCATCTGTCGGAGCGACTACGAGACAATAGCGGAGGACGAGCTGGCCTATCAGGCGCTGAGGGTATCTCTCCTCCGCGACACGCGCTTCCTGATAGTCGTGGACAGGCAGGGCAACCCCGTTGGATATGTCTCTAGGAGCGACATACTGAGGGCCTTGAAGAAGAAGGTGGAGGATGAATCTCTGATAGAGTGAAGCGGCCTGGGCTATTGGGCCAGGGGTCGGCCACCAAGTAACGCAAGTTCTTATAAAAGCACCCGACCCAGCGGTCCGCCCGCTCGGGCCGGTCGTCTAGCTCGGTCTAGGACGTCACTGATCGCGTCAGGCTCTGACACGGCGAAGGTCCCCAGTTCAAATCTGGGCCGGCCCACCATCAACAAACAACAGAGCTTATTACCTCGCACCCCTTGTCCCAACGACAGCAATGAATCGGGGCCTTCTTCTCCTCGCAGTCGTCATAATCGGGGCTGGCCTGTTCTATGGCGTGACAGTCCTAGCTCTTGTCGGTCTCTTCCTTCTCTTCCCTGCAGTCCTTGCGCCCTCACAGAGGCCGTACCCTCAGCAGAGGTCAAGGCCTGTTCAGACTAGGCAAGCGCCTCCTTCCACCCCAACCCCTGAGAAGGAGGCCGAGCCACCCGTGCAGCAGACAAAACAAGCGCCCGAGGTGAGGTACGACTCGAGTTCATCAATGAGCGGGCAGGCACTCTTCCCGGGGACGATGTTTCCTTCCCTCTCCCTCCCGCAGATCAGTCCAACGCAGCCGACGGGTGAAAGTCAGCGCGCGAAGGAGGACGGGGCCGAACTTGTCGAAGCGGCAGCCATCCTCGTGCTACTGCGTCTTCTGGCAGGCTAAGGGACGTAGATCCCTATCTCTCTGGCTACCTTCTTCAGCCTCTCTACCCTGTGCTCTATGGATGGGTGCGTCGAGAACAGCTCAACGAGAGAGTGGCCCCTGAATGGGTTCACTATCCAAAGGGACGCAGTTGCTGGAGAGGGACCGTTCTGACCGTTTCCAAAGCTCCTCGTCTGTACCCTGGCTGATATCTTCTCCAGTGCGCTTATCAGACCAGCCGGGTTCCTAGTCAGCTTCGCTCCGTACTCGTCTGCGTTGTACTCATCGTTCCTGCTTATCCCAAGCTGTATGAAAGTTGCGCCAAGAGGCACAAGCACCGCTGCCAGCAGAAGAGGTATGGCAGAACCACCACCCTGCCTGTCCCTTCCGCTCCCGCCCCCAAGCCAGAACGACCAGAGCGCAATGTTTCCTATGTAGGAGATCGCCCCTGCCATCGTGGCAGCGACGCTCGATATCAGTACGTCCCTGTGCACCACATGCCCTATCTCGTGTCCAATGACAGCCTCGAGTTCGTCGGGTGTCAGTGTCTTCAGTATGCCAGAGGTGGCACACACAACCGCCTTGTCTGGCCCACGTCCTGTGGCGAACGCGTTGGGCTGCTGAGACTCGACTATCCCGACCTTCGGCATCGGGATCCCTGCCTTCTGCGCAACGTTCCTGACGATCCTGAAGAGCGTTGGATTGTCGCTCTCCTGAATTATCTTCGCACCGCTCATCCTGATGACAAGCGAGTCGCTGTAGTAGTAAGAAGCGAAGTTGAAGATTGCGGCCAATACGAGAGCGAAGAGCATGAACGTCAGAGGGTCACCGAAGTAAAGCCCGACCAGGTACCCTAGGACAAGGAAGAGCGCAGTGAGCACTCCGAAGAGCGCTGTGATCTTGAGGTACAGTGAGCCTGACATACGACCACCAGGAGAGCCGCTCGGTCTTCCCCCTCCGTAAATACTTTTCCCACGCTGCTAGCTTGTAGCATAATTCCCGACGCGACCACTTTTGTGTTAATTTCAGGCCATGCTCAAACTGCCCCGAGCGTGACAATTTCACATTTCTGCACCGTCGAGTAAGAATGTCCGATTTATGCTACAGGCTACCACGCTGCCGAAAGTTAAAATCCACCCCCGTCCGATTCATACCGAACCAATATGGAATCAGATGACACGGACGACTGGACTCGCAGATGGAGGAGGGGAAGGCCATTCGGCCCCTGGCCATTCGCAGACATTGAACAGATGATGAGGGAGATGGAGAGGGCATTCGCGGAGCAGTTCAAGGAGCTTGAGAAGGAGATACCGAAGGCACTTGTCAGGGAGAGGAGGCTTGCAGACGGTAGCACGAGAAAGGAGATAGGCCCGATTGTTTACGGCTATTCAATGACAATCGGTCCAGACGGCAAGCCAATCATAAGGGAGTTCGGGAACGTGAGAAGGGGAGAGGGAGCGCCGTGGAGGGAGATACAGGACGCCCGCGAGCCCCTCGTTGACGTTGTCCAGTCGGACAAGGACGTCAGGGTAATAGTCGAGCTACCTGGCGTCAGGAAGGAGGACATAAACGTGGTCGTCGACGAGAAACAGCTGGTCATAAGCGTTGACACGCCAGACAGGAAGTACCACAAGAAGCTTGAGCTCCCGGGGGCTGTCGATGCTGAGAAGGCGAAGTCGACATTCAACAACGGCATCCTTGAGGTCACCCTCCCACTCAAGTCTCACGGAACAAGAGGAGTCAGGCTGAAGGTTGACTGATTACTGGTATGGCCCACCCGTGGGTGTCGCATGAATCCTTGCAATCGCGCTCACAATCGGGTCCTTGTGCTCCTTCGCGACCAGCTTCGCTAGGCCGCTGGCTGTCACCAACCCTGCAAGCATCCCGTTCGCGTCTATCACGACCAGCCTCCTTATCCTGTACTCTGTCATCAGACCCGCTGCTTCCTTCACAGTTGCCTCCGGCCCTATAGTTATCAGCGGTGTGGACATTATGTCCCTTGCGAGTACCTTCGACGGGTCCAGATTGTCTGCTATAACCTTGACCACGAGGTCCCTCTCCGTGACTATTCCTACTGCCTTGCTGCCGTCTACAATTACCACGCTGCTCACCTTCTTCTTTGCCATCAGCTTCGCGCAGTCCCTGACAGTAGAGTTCACGTCAGCAGTCTGGACATTCCTCTCCATCACATCCTGGACCTTCTCGCTCTCCGTTGCCATGGTGGTTGCACGCCACATTATCCTTAATATACCAATTGGCCGGGTGGCCAGAAAGTAATGCCAGACGCCGCCGTGAGCGTCTTAAGCCTAGTCAAGAAGTACGGCGAGAACACAGCCGTCAACGACATATCCTTTGAAGTTCAGAGGGGGGAGATATTCGCACTCCTCGGGCCGAACGGTGCAGGGAAGACGACCACGGTTGAGATCCTTGAGTGCATCAGGACACCCACCTCAGGCACCGTGAGGGTTCTTGGACTGGACGTCACAGACAGAAGGGAGTCGTCGGAGATAAAGAAGAGAATAGGTGTGCTGCCGCAGGATTTCAGCACACTCGACAGGCTCACTGTGAGGGAGAACCTCGAGTTCTTCGCCGGCATGTACGACAGAAGCGTCAATGTTGACGGGCTACTGGAGCTTTTCGGCCTGAAGGACAAGGCAAACGTGCGTTTCGGTATGCTCTCAGGAGGTCTGAAGCAGAGGGTCGGCGTGGCAGCCGCGATTGTGAACGACCCAGACATAGTGTTCCTCGACGAGCCGACGACAGGCCTGGACCCTGAGGTGAGGAGGGCAACATGGAAGATAATAAGGGATATGAAGGCGAAGGGAAAGACCATACTTCTGACAACACATTACATGGACGAGGCAGAGCAGCTGGCAGACAGGATAGCGATCATAGTCAAGGGGAGGATAGCCGCGCTCGACACACCCCACAACCTGATCAGGGAGTACGGTGCTTCCAAGTCGATGGTCTTCAAGGGGGCTGGGGAGGCCGCCTTCGGCACGCTGCGGCGCTTCTTCGAGAACGTGGCCATGGAGGATGAGGACGTGGTACTGCCTTTCGAGGACGCGAAGGACATTCAAGTCGCTCTCACAGCCCTCATGGACAGGGGTCTGATGGTGGAGATGGAGGTGAGGTCTTCCACCATCGAGGACGTGTTCCTGAAGCTGGCAGGCTTCAGGATAACTGAGACGGGAGAAGCAAGATGAGAACAACAGCTGTATTCAAGGCGATAACCAAGAACTGGCTCAGGAGCAGGAGCGGCCTATTCTTCAGCTTCCTCTTCCCTGTGATGTTCCTCCTGATATTTGGCAGCATATTCGGCAACGCAAACGCTGGCGGTTACACGCTCTACGTCCAGAACAACGACGCATGTCCACCTTCCTCGCAGTGCCTCTCTGCACTCTTCGTCGCGGCCCTCAACTCGACTAAGGTCGTCTCTGTGAACACAAGTGCGCTTGGTCCTGATTCGAACATAACTGAGTTCATCCAGCTGAAGTCAGCCTCCTTCGGCGACACGCCACGCGTGCTCGTGATACCACGAAACTTCACGCAGAGCCTCGAGGGCGGCCATGCTGTGAAGCTTGTCTACATCTCTTCTCCGGCTGACCAGATTGGACCAGTGGTCGGTAGCGTCATCGCCAGCGTCTCCGACGCCTTCAACTTCAGAATAGCCGAGGCAACACCACTCATAGGCATAGTGCAGCACCAGTCGACAGCCCGTCCCCTGAAGAGCGTGGACTACTATCTCCCCGGTCTGATTGCAGCCTTCATGATGACCAACGGCGTGATTGGCCTCACAAGCATAGCAAGCGAGTTCAAGAGGCGCGGGCTCACCAGGAGGCTCTCGGCCACTCCGCTCACAAAGTTCGAATGGATGCTAGGCAACGTGCTCAGCCAGACTGTCCTTGCCCTTCTTCTCGCGACTGTAATGATACTTCTGGCCGAGGTGGTGTACCACACTACCGTCACGCTGGACATCTACACTTTTGTTCTGCTTGTCTCGGGTGCCATCCTCTTCTCTGGAATAGGTATGACACTCGCTGGTCTTGTGACGGACCCTGAGGCCGCCTCCGGGTTGGGAAACGCCATCGCCTTTCCTATGATGTTCCTCTCAGGCACGTTCTGGCCTGTAGACATAATGCCATCCTTCCTCCAGCAGATAGCCAGGGTGCTTCCTCTGACCTACTTCTCTGACGGCCTCAGGGACTCCATGATACTCGCTGACCAGCAGGCTGCGGTCACGAACCTGCTCATAGTGGCCGCCTTCGCAATAGCTTTCATACTTCTTGGGGCGCGTGCTACCAGGTGGAAGGAGTCGTAGCATCTGCCGAGCAGGTCAGGCATCGAAACGGAGCAGGCCGCGGCATCAGTATTCATCACTAACTCAAGTCTCAATGCAAGCTGTCATGGTACTCCGAGCCTCGAAACGCTAAACAGTAGCTTGCACCTAGGCGTTCCGCACAACCTCGGAGCTGTCGGCGTATGTCGCCAGAGGTACGCCTCATGTCTTGCCGGGTAAGATCAGTTTGCCGTCGATAAGAAAGTGAAGACGTGGGTCGCTGTTTGGCTGACCACTGTGGCCAACCGTAATGTGCCGGTGCTCCGTTACCGAGGTACGCAGGTCCGGCGCATCGTATCGCTCCGGCCAGGAGCTGGGCCGAGTCGTTCCTCAGGAACACACATAGGAAGTCAATTGGCTGTCGTCCAGTATTCGTGATTGATGCAGTCCACTCCGCGTAGTTTGCATTCAATGCCTTGTTGAATACGGCGCATCTAAGCTCGCTGGAAACACCGAATCGGTTCGAGAATGGAACAGCCGAGGCATTTACGACGGTTACTGGATACTGCGGAGTAATTATCATGGATTGATTAAACCCTGCGATCTTGACAACGAACGACACATTGATAATCCCGAGTACGGGCAACACACGACGTGTCGTTAACAAATCTGCCTGGAAGAATAACGGGGTCGTTGAACGCGAGAGTTCTTCCACCTGCGTCAAGCGCGGCTGTCATTGGGAAAGGCGTTCCCTGATTATTCCTGACGTTCAAAGTCGATGGGGAGAGGCAACTTCAGACCTATCTCAGCGACCTAGGACGTAACACCACGGCCTTCCTAGTACAGATTCAATCTGGTGTCGAGTCAGAAGTGCTCTACTATAGTTGCATTTTGCCCATTTTACCTGCAAGGGACCCTGAGACGATTAGAACCACTGGGAGAAGCATGACAACCGAACTCAGCGCGAACGCTACTTCCACATTGTTTGAAATCGATATCAGCAGGAGCGATGTCAACCACGGTCCGGCCACGAACCCAGCATCTGAAATCGTCCCGTAGACTCCCATAATTGCGGTTTTGTTGCTCGATAAGTCGCTGAAAAGCGAAATCATTGGCGGATAGGTGAGGCCCGTGCCGATGCCCAAAAGGATCATTATCGTCAACAGCCCAACTTCACTCCCCCCAAAGTAGTTTATTCCAAGAAAACTGAAGGACATGAACAAGAGTCCCACCAATACTACCGGCTTACTTCCTGACCTCGCCGACAGCCTTCCCGCTGGAATCTGCAACACTATCTTTGCAATGACCTGACCTGTAAGTGCGAGGCTTATCCAGGATGGGTCGATGCCGGCGTTATGAGCGAAAAGTGGTACATAGACCAACATATTTGCGATTCCAACCATGTAAACGACGGGCATGAACCAATACCCTAGCGTCCTGCCTCTGAGAGCTGGTTTCGAGATGCCGGGGCTCGGGGAACCGTATCTCTGCGAGCCGAGTCCTGTTTCGCTGAGTTGTGTGTAGCTCCGTGTCACCAGAAACAAGGGTATCAGCATGCAGAAACCAGAAATGTATAGCGGAACTGACGCCCCTTCGAACTGCAGAAGGGGGCCGGCGAGGAGTGTTCCAATAGAGAGCCCGATGCTTTCCCACATCGTGAAGCGAGCGACGTTCTCAGTCTTGCTTTTCGCATCCCTGACGACGAAGGCGAGTAAGACTGGCCAGAAGAGCGCGACCGCGAGGCCATTTAGAAACCTAACCGTGAACTGGTAGGCGATGTCGCGCGAAGCGAGGTACAGGGACGGCGTGGCAGCGAACGAAGATATCCCAATCAGCAGGAGACGCCTGGGATGAATTCGACTCACCAGATAGCCAGCCGAAATCTTGAAGATTATTTCTGCAATCGCATAGCCTGAAATGATGATTCCAATCATCGTGATTGTAATGCCTACCGACTGGTAATACAAGGGAAGGACTATCGACAGAAGGCCGTAAACCAGTTCTGTGGCGAATGCAGTTGAATAGACCACCGCAGACGACGAGGTCAACTCTGCCCCGGACGCCACGCTCTTAAAGAAGCTGCGTTCTCTTCGACTTTTTCGAATGCGTCCGCGTACTGATTGACAAGAGTCAAACTTTCCTTCGTGAATATGGGCAAAGTCAGCAGTCGGTCATAGATTGATGCGCTGACCGGCAAGTCACTGCGCTTGTAGGTCAATCTGCTCGGTAGCGCGGCTCCATAACCAACCTTGAAGAGCGGAGTCATGTGAAGAGGTAACAGCCTGGACTTCTTGATTTCTACCCCTTCAGCCTGCAGCGCCTTGATGTATAGGTCAAGAGTGACGCCACGAAGACCTTCTCGGTTGAACCTTGGTTTGTAGCCGTAGTATGCATGGGTCACGTAGGATCTCTCCACGGGGGGCGTGATTCCCCTTAGTCGCCGCAACCTCGAACTTAGATGCCGCATCCTGTCCTGTCTCGCCTTGACTATGAGGTCGAGTGACTCGAATTGAGGCCGTATGAGTGCCAAGGCAAGCGGGTGAATCCCATAGTTCTCCCCAAGCCCGGTCTCGGCGTAGAGGGCAAGTCTTCTGGACTTCACCTCTTTCAATGGTTTCTCTCGAGCGTACGCTAGCAGGACGGCCCGCTCGTAGATTCGCCGATCGTTAGTGAGAAGCATTCCTCCTGAGCCTCCGGTCACGATTTTATCGGTGCCCAAACTGAAACAGCTTACTAATCCAAAGGTTCCTAGTTTCCTGCCCCTGTAAGTCGCGCCCAGACCATGCGCACAATCCTCGACAATTGCTAATCCTTTCTTTTCAGCGATTTCGTTCACTTCGCGCATTTCGGCTGGGTGACCGAATTGGTGGGTTACGACGATTGCCTTGGTTCTCCGGGTGACTTTCTCACCTATCGAGTTTGGAGAGGCGTTCTCCGTCTCTCCCTCGGAGTCCGCGAGAACGGGGGTGGCTCCGATTCGTAGCAACGGCGTGACGACGGCTGCAAAGGTGTAAGTGGGTACTATGACCTCATCGCCGGGCCCCAACCCCAAGGAGAAGTAGGCGCAACTAATCGCCGCGGTTCCAGAATTGGTGATCATTGCATAGCGGGAACGATGATAGCGGGCGAATTCGCTTTCGAAGTCCTCGACCTCTCTCTCGGTTCCCCAGTAGGATAACTTGCCTGCCCGAAGTAGGCTGTTGCAAGCAGCGATTGCTCTGGGACTGATTGTTGGCCACTTGGTATGAGGCGGGGGACTGGAAACAGTCTTTGGTCCACCGAAAAGCGCAAGTCTAGTCAGTGTGGCACATCCCTCCTCATCCTGGATTCTGAGTTCAATTCTGCGAGAAAAGCATCGAAACTGAAACGCGGAGAGAATCCCAGAAGTTGCTTGGCCTTTTCTGTGAGAATCACCTTATGAATGCGATCTGGCAGTTTCAGACCGAGTCCCTCGAGAATCTGACTGCACCCAGGATAGTACCGTTCGACTACCTTGGACGGATTAGTGACCAACTCAGGGGCATCGGCGGGGACGAATGGGACTCTTGATGCGATGCAAAAGATGTCGGTACCGATGTCGGAAGCATCGATTGAAACAATGATCGCCCGAACAGCATCCCTGATGTCAAGTCCGCCTAGCAGCTTCCTCACGTTATAGTCTGGATTCCTGTTGTTGAACCGCCCCATGCGAAGTACTATGGCGGAGGTCGGCGACCCCCTGCAGAACCTCAGGCACACATCCTCGGCGATTGACTTGGTCACCTCATAGGTGTCCGCCGGCTTAACTTTGGTCTCCTCGTCAACAAATGTCGCTCGTGTTCGTGATTCCAGTTTTCCGTAGACCGCGATTGTACTAACAAAGACCACCTTAGGTACACCACACTTCAGCGCAGCGTTAATCACGTTAAAGGTCCCAGTTACATTGACATCATAGAACTCATCTGTTCCCGCAACCGCCAATTGAGGCCAATGGAACCCGGCTACGTGTACGATGCAGTCAATGTTACGTACACAAGATGCCACCGTTTCACGATCCCTCACGTCGCCTTTGACATAGGTCACGCCTTCAGTCGGCTCGCTGGGAATCTTGAGATCGTAAGAAACCAAGTCGTGCGTTTGGTGCAGCGCCAACGTGAGTGCGGACCCGAGCATCCCGCTGCCGCCCGTAATGAGGATCCTGGACATTCGCCTTCCATGACTAGGCCTTTCGTCTGCTCCTTCTCTGTTCGGAGTGGGAGCCGATTCCTCCCTTCCGCAGCCTGCGTTCGTATTTCTTCATGGCCAAGTCCAAGACTTCCTCAGCCTTGGCCCCAATCTCCACAATCATCGCAAGCGTTGAAAAGAGGACGTCCCCGAGCTCTTCCGACACTCTTTGGTTGGCTCCACGAAAACTCTTGCCATAGTGGGATGACAAGAGAACCTCTTTTGCGAGCTCTCCGGCTTCCGAGCACAGGTCGAGCGCTCGTTGTTCCAAACCCAATTCACTGTTCGTCTTTTTCATGAACAACCTTACTAAATGTTCCAAGGTATCTTCAAGACAGGAAAAAGTTTTAAGATTATATAAGATTTACGCGGCCAAACTTATGCGTTTGCGAAGTTGAATTGATATCGTGCCGTAACACTGTTTGACGTTCTCTCTTGATGAATGAACACGCCAAAGACAACATTCTCCTCTACACAACCCATCTGCCATTCCTCATCAATCTACAGAAGCCCGATCGCATTCGAGTTCTGAACGAGACTGACAACGTACTACCGTGACTTCCGACTTAACCAGAGCCAGCCAGAAGCGAAATTCGTACTTCAGGCGGCGCTGGGGGTGAGCGGATCGACAAGCTATCTGATTGCAAAGCGAAACTTGGTTGTCGAAGGAGTCGATGACTATTGGATTCTGACCGAGTTATCCAACCTGCTCAAACGATCAGGGAAATCCGGTCTTTCCGACGACGTGCTCATTACGCCAGCAGGAGGAGCTTCCGAGGCAGCATACATCACGACTTTTATGATCGGGCAGAACCTGGGCGTCGTAGTACTCTTGGACTCTGACGCCGCAGGAGAGTCTGCACCAAGTGGGGTGGTGCATAAATATCGAAGGCTCTTCGTGCTTGGTATGACAAGAAGGTTCGAAACCCTCTGCGGCTCGAACCCCTGTGGCTTTGGACTGGGGTTCCACCCCCCACGAGGGGTGGGTCCCTTCCGGCCCACTGAATCTATTAAGAGAATCCTGCGCCGGGCATCCCTTCCGATAGCGGAACCAAGCCATGCGGTGCGGTATGGTTGGCTTGTATATGATATGCGGCCCGCACCGCAGGAACACCACAATCTTCTCGTGTGGATCAACCGAATAGAGGACCCTGATTGCGCGTCCAACGTCGTAGCCATAAGCCCCTTTCCGCTTGCCATACTTGGGCCTTCCAAGAGCCTCTCGTCCCGTCCTCCAACGAATGCTCTGACAGTGTACTGCATCCAGACGTTTTGCCACGCACAGGATATTTAACGACCAACATCGTTTGATGTTACAGAAGATACGGATTTCATGCAGCTACTGGCAAGACCGAGGTCTAATTGACCGCTTTTGTCGCCTCCCTCGGAATACCGATAGCCGCAAAAAACTCAAGAGGGACGACGCCAGCGGTCAAACGAAAGGGACTCACCATCAAATGATAGTGGACCGGGGGGGACTTGAACCCCCGACCTTGGGACCACTCAGGTTCTCCCGCGTGCAAGGCGGGCGTTCGTACCGCTGAACTACCGGCCCACGTGGCCACCCTTCAGCTGTTGCTTCTTATCTTCTTCCGGAAAAAGGGATTATATTCACACCTGTCAAGCCCAAGGCTCGCCGGGCCGGTAGCTCAGACTGACCTTCGGGGGCAGCTTGGCTAGAGCACTCGACTGATAATCGAGAGGCCAAGGGTTCGAATCCCTTCCGGCCCATCTTGGTTCCAATCCCTCTGAGGGTTCGAATACCACCTATTAGATGGGCACAACTACTTGTCACAACTACTTTTCTAATCCTCAAATCATTCCCTCAGGATGCTGGCCCATTCCTCGATGTGCCAATCGCTCACCATTCCATTGATGACAAAAGGGTCACCCCTCACGTACTCTTCAGCGTCTTCTCGCGAATAGAACACAGCCATGGTCGTGACAGACTCTCCTGGGTTGCTCCTGAACGCTCCAGCCATCAGCACCTTGCCAAGTCTGTGAAGTTCATTGGACCGTGACAAGTGCGTGGCCAGGGCATCGGGCATTTTCGCCTTCACCTCGTCAATCGAGGTGAATCTTGTCTTCAAAAAGGCGACAAAATAGGTTGGCTGGCTCTTGATTTCAACCATTCGCATTCGCTCCATGTCTACCCCATGGAGTCATTGAAAACTGCTGTGTCGAAGTAGATTGCGACAGAGTCGAGCTTCCCGTCTTTCATCTCTCTTCAACGCCCGAGTTGAATCCGCAGTATTGCTGTTGAATCGGCGGCCTCGTGGTCGCCTTCGTCCAGTAGTGTTCGAACAGGTCGCGACACCATTTCATGAAGCGTTCATCGTTTCCAGAGAACCCGGCACTGAAGTCCACCCTGCCGTTCAAATCTGGAAGGCAGACCCCTGCTAGCTTCTCGTTCAATGCCATCGCAACCCTGACATCTTTCATCAGGACTACTTCGCTTTTTGGGAGAGCTGACCTCGGAAATGAGCTTCCTGTCGACCGTCTCGCCGATCAGCTTCACGGGGATGACTTTGGAGGAGAACGAGTCTCCGGCTACCCTGCTTACGATAGGAGGCTGGTCTGCGACTAACCAGACGTATTCCCTCCAGAGATTATCTGTTTGATGAGCTGGAGGGTCTGGCTCACATGGTTGGAATACCGCCCACCCGAGAGCTCCCCAACCTCTCGACGAAAGGCTCGGGGAGGTATGTGGGGTCGTGGGTAAGAAAGTATTCCCTGTGCGTCAGGACGAACTCCAGCCAAGGAACATCCTGAGCACAGTCCTCCCCAAACTCGTTGGGGCGTAGGAGCCGTCGGAACCTCTGGCCACCAGGCCCGAGTCTCTCAGACGTTCAAGGTGTCAGGAACACTCCTGGACAGATGCATTTATCGCCTTGGACAGCGTTGTGAGTCTCTGTTTCTTCGAGCTAATTTCAGCTAGGAGTTTCAGCCTGTCGTCGCTGGCCATCGTGAAGAGAAGCTCTGGAAGCCCCACCACGTCCCGCTTTTCGGCGTTCAACCTCTCCGCCATGGATTCAGAGCCTTAAGAGAATTGAGTCCGAGAACGTCCGTAGGTGAGAAGATGGCTACATCGTTGCAAAACAGGCGACCGGGGCATGTGGGCAACTCGGACTGGTTCGGGCTCATGGCATCAGGATTCGAACTCTAGCAGGGTTGGCATCCCTTCCGACCCGGTCCCATATTCATACGAACCTCTTCAGGTCCAACCTCACTTACGCTATTCGCTCGTGGGTGTCGGTTAGTGCAGACTCGCCGGGGAGGGGGAGGTATTGCAGTCGGATTGAGAAACGCAGGAGAAAACAGGGACTGTACACGCTGAAGGACGAGGGTATCAGTCTATTCCAACACGCCGAGTACCCCCATTGCACACATATGAGTAAACATACATAAGTAAATTTATATAACTCGTCATGAATCTTCTAACTTCGACGAAAATTATGAAAAGCAAAGCCCTCACCGTTTCCCTCCTCACAGCTACTATGCTCGCCCTGGCCATTTCAGTGCCGGTCCATGCCTCACCAATGGTCCAAACAACCTGTAGCAATCACAGCGGGATTATTCCCGCTTATACCGACAACGAATATGTCTACTCCTTTCCAGGCGCACTCAGCGGATATGCGTATCTTGACTCCTCGAGTGGGCCCGTCGGTTTTAGTTACTACTTCAGCAACAATCAATTCCTTTACGTCATAATATCGAATGGCAACAGCTATTCCGTCAGCGCAACCTGGACCACATGCTTCACGTGGAACTAAGCAAATAAGACAGAGCCGGGCGTGCAGAGGAGGTGGCCCCACATTTTTCCCACCGCTGCCAGACATGGCGTCAGGAAGAGATGGGCGCGCACTGCGATTATAGTTCTCGCGCTGGCACTGCCACTGTCTGTATATGGAACTGCGGGTCCCCTCTATTCCTCGTTCCAAGGCAGAATCCAATCATATGCCAATTTCACAGGTGGGTACGTAGAAGTCTGGCCCAAGCAGACTCCGTTCTTTCTGGTCTCTCAACTTGAACCAATCCGACAGGTCCCTCACGTCACAGACGTCTATGGTGTTCTCGAAGCTAGCATTGACATGCCTTTGACGGGCGCTCTCGCCCAGGCGCAGAAGAACTGCGGCAATCCGTTTGTCGGGTCGTACAACACAACAAACATGGCACTCGCTCTGAAGATTGTGGCGTTCAATATGACAGCTGCCGCACACCTGCTGATACCCTACCAGCTGGTTTCGGGCCGGCTCCCGCTTCCAAACGAGACAGCGATTGCAGTGAACCAAGTGAGCGCCCCATGCCTAGCCATCGGCTTGGGAACTGATGTGAAGGGGGTCGACGCCGATTACTACTCTCCGCAGCTGAATGTTTCAGGGATGCCCACTACCATGACTCACACCTCCAAGGTCCTGAATGTCTCTCTGAGTACGGTCGGAGTATATTCGACTGTCCAGCAGGCGGCTGGTCAAGGAGATGCAATAATGGATTTGTCCACCGCGCGGACGCTTTTCCCGGATTTGAATGGGCTGTATTCCAGCGCCTGGGTAACGGTTGACAACGTGCAGAACGTGCCCGCAGTCGCACAGGAACTCCAGAAGATGCTCCCGGGATTCAACGTTGCATACCCCGGCACCTTCGTGCAGCTAACCACAAACCTGCTACTAGCAGCAAGCAACACCGCATTAATCATAGTGGCAACTTCGGTGGCCGTGTCCGTAGGAACGATTATGGTCGTCAAGGGGATAGACGCCCAGGGTAGGAAAAAGGAAATCGGGTTGCTCCAGACTTTCGGATGGACGAGCATGCAAATACTTCAGTACGAAGTTTCGAGTTCACTCGTCCAGGGGCTGGTCGCGGGGCTCCTGGCAACCATGTTCGCGATTCTACTTGGCCCGACCATCGCCGCGTCGGCCGGTCTCCACGATTTGGCGGTCTCGTTTGGTATATCCGAATCATCGCATTTGCTTTGGTATTCGACAGTCATCCTCCTCTCTGTCGCCGCCACCACTGCTTCATCCTGCATAGCGATTTCTAGACTCTTAAGGAGAGCTCCTTCTACTCTCATTCGGAGTTGAATCACTCCGAGGAGCCTTGAATCTGGAAAATGAAACTGATCGCCGAGCGGGTCTCGAAGTACGTCGGGTCGACTCTGGTCTTCGCCAATCTGTCTCTGGAGGTGCGTGAGGGAGATATCGTCTCGGTGGTCGGCCCAAGCGGTTCGGGAAAGACGACGTTACTTCACATCCTCGCCTCATACGACAAGCCGTCCACTGGCACACTTACGTTCAATGGTCTGGAGCTGACCAATTGCGACGACAAGGCGCTTGCTGCCTATCGTTCGAAGGTGGGGTTCGTCCACCAGGAACCTCTTCTCTTCGGGGAGCTGTCAGCGATGGACAACATCCTTCTCCCCCTGATCGCAGGACCGAAAGACGTTATGAAAGACAGGAGGCAAGAAGCAGTCTCTCTTGCGACAAAATTGGGAGTTGGACTGATTCTCGACAGGAAAGCTGCAGTGCTCAGCACAGGGGAGAAGAAGAGGGTAGATGTCGTGAGAGCGCTCTTGAGGAACCCGAGAGTCGTCATGGCTGACGAACCGACCGCCAACCTCGACGAGGAGTCGTCCAGCTTCGTGATCGACACTCTGCGTGAGGCTGTCGAGACGAGCGGCGCCGCGCTGCTTGTCTCTGTCCACCAGGATCAAAGGCTGCTCGACATTGCCAAGCGGCGGATTGAGTTAGCCGACTACAAGTGACGCCTGAGCTCCGAAGAACGTGCCTGGGTCCAACGCTATACACAGGGTGATGAATGAGGCTTCGAGCAAAGTTGTGGTCGACAGGGTTATCTGCGCCAGTGAGCCATGGATTCTCCTAATTGATTCACTGTTTCCCTTCCTGCAGAGCTATTCGACCTTATGCAGAGGGCAGTAAGGCCGCCGCATCCACCCTAACCATCGTTGAACTCAAGGAAATGTACCCGCTGGAGAAATGGCAATTATTTGACGACGATATGGCTTTCATCGCAACCCGCACACCAATTACTTCTGTCGATTGCAGGATAACGCTTCTTGCCAGCGAGCTGAACTACGTCAGGAAGAAGAGTGTTAGGAGTTGCGGAATGGCAGATTCGATCACACCGGCAACAACCGCTTCGAATGACTTCCGGGTGCCATCGTCGTCCAAGGCCACTATTTCAGGTGAAGGGTCGATGACAAACCTAAGGTCGCGACCAAGTCAGATTCGGCTCTTTCCCAACCTTAGCTTTGATTTCCCAAGCCGGATGTAGCCTCTGTCTGGTCTCCAGTCTCCCATCCTTGGGGAAGAATCTCCTGCAGGGGCAGAGTAATTCAAACTACGACAGCCAAGAACTTGGGCTACAAGCCAGTCGTTATTTCCTTCCGTCAACTCCGTCACAGATTCCTGTACAAGGGCAATGAGAGAGAACGGCTCGCCGAAGACCCTTTCTCCATGCGACTAGACTAATCTTGCCTGCCTGCCAAGCGCTATCTCTCATTGCTTCCCGACCACCGTGCAGTTGATTCAACGACTCGAGGGGTCGAGCGACCCCCAAAACCCTGCACAGCATGCGTCGGTAGCGAGGATTCCGTCCTCCTGTCCTTCGTCACCAATGAACGAATATGCCTGGACTATACACCACGCCTAGCCAAGAGATAACCTGCACACAATACGACACCCGAAAGCAAAGAGAAGTATGGCCCGAGGTAAACGCTGACTGTAGGCGGGGTGTATCTAGGGGATTGTCCAGCCCACTGCGACAGTACGAGGTTCACCCCGTTCGCGTCAATAGCCATCCCAGCGATCCACGAGGCACCGGATAAAACGAAGAGCAGTGCTGAGAGTATCATCACCTTCCGCCTGAACATCGATATGAATGAGAGCAGCAGCGCGAGTGGAAAGATCCACGCTCCTGCCGCCAAGAATGTTACAGAGACAAGCGCAGGAACGATTGCTTCCATTGTAATGTCCTGAATTGCACCGTAGGGCATGCCTTGACTTTCATTTCGAGGCACGATTGCCCAAGGGGGGCAACTACATGGTCCATATTCGCTGCCTATGGCGCCAGCCAAGTCCATTGGTGTGAGTGCAGCGTCGACGAAACCGTTCGAAGAGACGACCTCCGCCCACGGGAGAGCGAATGACGAAATCGCAATCCCGATTGCTATTACGATGAAAGCCCCGGTGCCGACCAAGCGTCAGATTCCTCTGTGTCTGGACCAAGAAGCCAGAGCTAATTTAATGGTTGCAGACTGAGCGCGGACCTCCTATGCTTTCGTTACCACAAACGGTTGAGTTATCGTGAAGTTCGAACTGGACTTCTGCTGGTTGCAGAATTCCAGAACGTATTGGCCCGAGGGAAGAGTCTGCGTTATAGTGCCAGAGACAATCGTTCCTGTGAGAGGGGGACCGCCAGAGGTTGAAAGAATATACCAGTTGATCAATCCTGTTGCGCTGAGTCCTCCCGAAAGCATGCGTGTTCCAGTCAGATTGAAGGCGACATTGTAACAGACTGGGACGCCACCTCTGGGGATTAAGGTTTGTGTCGTACCTAACCCAATCAGGGTTATCTTTGTCTGGGTCGAGCTCGATACTGAACTAACTTGACCCTTCAATGACGCCTCCTGAAGAGCCAAGACGGCAACCGCCCCGACGATTGAAAGCAGGGCAACTAATACGACTACTATAATTATTCGGCGACTGCCTGCTACCAAACACCAGTCCGCCTCTTGTTGTGGGAAGTTTCCAGTTATAAACTAAGCAAGGTTGCCTGACATGCTAACGACGTAAACTTATTTGATACTTTTCCATTTGAATACCCTTCTATGCCAGGACTTCCACATGTATATGGCACGGGCTCATGTATCTGCGCAAGGCACCGTTCCTTCTTTTGGCTTCGGAAGTTGCGCACTAGTGGCGCTTATCCTACTTGCCTCCGCATCATACATCGTTCCATTGGTCGGTGTAGTTCGCGCCCAAAGTGTCGTCGCTGCGTGCGAATACAGCCCTAACGGGAATGCGTATGCCTTTGCCGATCAAGCTTACGAGAACGGTGCATGGTTCACATACCACGATAGCAGGATAGGTCACTACGTCAACTCGAATGGATTTGCGAAAGCGATAGACGAAGGCGGCGGTATGGTGTGGTTCGATCAGTTTACACAGATAACGCTTGAATATGCTGAAGGTCCAAATGCGTATGGTTTTTCGCAAACTGTTGATACGTATACCAATGACGGGACTCAAAGCGGCTACAACGGGCCCGGGTTTGTGTGGGTACAGGTCTACAATGGTGTGGCCTATCCTCAGTGTCCTTACAATACCCCCGTACGGCAGTGATACGCGCCGGTCAGTTGGATCGGGCTCCTAAGGTCCACTGGTTATCGAAGTGCGACTCTAACGAAATTAGATGGTTGTGGATCTGTTACTCTATAGTCTCATTCAATTAATCAACTGTGCCCCTTCCTGCCCTCTAGATGATTAGTGTTCTCGAATGCTGGATAAACGAGGCTTGCATGAAATAACCAAGAGGGAGAGAATCGGGCTCGGATTAATGGAAGGAAGAACGAAGTTTCCTGTATCCCAGAAGTGGAAACACTATCTTAAGCAACAAGATTATTATCGTGCGCGGTGAGGCCTTAGTTTCTTGCGATTCAGTTGAGAGAAGAATGCAAGCCACGAGGTACTTTATTTCTTCATCTTGTGCAATTTAGAGGGTTAGCAACTGCTAACGGAAAACGTGTATTGATACATACGTTCATACCACAATATGTTGGAACGCAGTTACAGCCCGAAGGAAGCTGGGTTAGTGACAGCTCCAGGAGAATTTAGAGAAATGCGTATGACAGTATACTGTCATGGGATTGTCTGTCCTTAAATATCGTTAAAAGGTGAAAGATGAGTTGAGCCACCCCTGGAGGTCAAAGGGAGAGAAGAGGACGATTGTGTGGGGCCGTGAGCAGGTGCGTCAAATGCGGCGTTGACTACGGCAGGGACAGGCTTGCCTCACTGGCGATACTCTGCCGTGGCCGGCCGTTTGCCGTGAGTGCGGAAGCCTCCTGGAAGGCGTTGAGGGATGAATATCTGTACCCCCATGGCGTGCCTGATGCTGTGGGAGCGGGTTGGACAGATGCTGCCAGCGCTCCGAATTCATATGTGTATACGAAAGTACACGTTTGAAGAAACGGGTGTACATAATTCATCACCTCGCCACTGAATCATCTAACACAACTTGACGAGTCGGGTCTTCCGGTTTTCCAGGCCGTCTTGGGTGCTTCGAGTCCGAGTACGCGCATACCACAAAATGAATGGTCCTCCACCCTCTTCTCTTTTACATCAATTCGACCAAGTTGGCACTACTCTTCTTACGCTAGCCAAAGTTTCATCGTCTGTGCGTCCTTAAATGAAAGTATCGAAGATTTGCGTCTGTGGCCTCTGCGGTCCCAGTTGAAGGCTGTGGGCCACCCATGTCCAAGAGTGGATGTTCTAGATGACGACCGAGGACAGACTAATTACCGTGCGACTCTTAAGACTGCTCGATCATCTAATGCAATGACCCCACGGCTAACATGGCTTGAATTTCACGAATGTGCCGACTTGCGCCCATGCCTCGCGCGCTCTTCAAGCAGCAGGATTACAAGAACGCCCGAGGTGACAGCAAGCACCGTCGACATAACTCGATACACTGGGGGTTCCGATATCGGGACCCTTTCCGGGGTCGGTATAGTTGTTGAATTGATTCTTGTAACAGTGACTGCCGTTGTGATACTAACTGTCGTTCTTGCGAGAATGAGGCTGCAATACGCCAGGCCAACCGACGGTGGTGGCGTGGGACTCGTATTTGTCCTTCCAGAATACCATACAAGCAACGTTGTACCGTTCAGAATGGCTGAAGGATAGTACGGGACATAATCCCAATCCAAGGGGTTGTTTGTGTTCGATAACAGAGACGTTCCTGTCGAGTTCCAACTCACTCCGTCGGTGGAGACGGCCAGGGAGATCGTATCTGCGCCATCTGTGAAGAGGAGTACCATCAAATACAATCCGTCAACTTTCAGGACGTGCGGATATTTCGCCGCAATGTAGAAGTTTTTCCGCGATGAGATGTTTGGAGTGATGACCGGGTTACCGGCGTATTTGGTCCAACGTAATCCATCAGTTGAAGTTGCGTATGCTATCGTGTACAGTGTGCCGTTGACTGGTCCAGCTGATGCCCGCGCAGTATACCACATTTTGTAGAGAGGAGTGTCGTAAATCACATCAGAATACTTTGCGTAAAATGAGTCGTACGAGCCAGGACCGTGCCTAACAACGGGATTCCCCGAGTATTTCTGCCAGTGGATCATGTCCCTCGAGAACGCCACTCCAATATCGGAGGCTAGCGTTCCATTCGACCCGGTGTAGTACATCAGGAAGAGGGTTCCGTTCCAGACGACAGATGGAGCTTCAACACCACCGCTATCCCAGGAACCGCTTGGGCCGGCCTTCAGGACTGGCGATGGATACTTGGTCCAGTGCACCCCGTCCTTTGAGGAGGCGAATCCGATCGCAAGCGTGGTACTGAACGCGGTGTACCACATGTTGTATGCGCTGCCATTGAAGTAGACGGACTCTCTCCCTATGGCACCTTGGTCCCACGAGCCAGCCGGTCCGGGTGTCAGCACTGGGTTTCCTGCATACTTGACGCAGGCGTCAGGAGCCTGAGAGAGAGTGGCATTGTTAGAGGAAACTGCGACCACCGTCACCGCGGCGGCTACCAATAGTGCGAGCCTGTGGCTTATGCGGTTGGGGAGAGTACGCATTTGACGTACACAGTGAACGTCGCAGAGCTATAAGAGCCGTCGCCCTTTGTTCCTGTGAAGACCACATTATATGTCCCGGCATCGCACGTAGACTTGATGTAAGTTATGGTGAAGGAAAACGGAAGGTCTGCTTGTCCGAAACATTCGCCGTTGTAGATGGGAAAGGACGAAGAGGATGTTGGGGAACCTATACTGGAACCTGTCACATTGACCGAGAGATGGTTGCTGTCGTAAGCCCAGTTCAAACACATCGACCCTTGATCGTTAAGATTGGTCTCTGTGCCACTACCACTGCATGAACCAATTCCCCCTAAAGGCGCAAGCGTACAAGAGGTGGGCGAATTCAGGGTGACAGAAATGGTTCCACTGGCAACAACAGCAGGCACGGAAAGCAAACCGACAGCTATGAGCATAACTACCAGAAGCCTCTCAAAGAGCTTCCTTTGCAGGTCCATATTAGACAATAAATATGTATCCTGTCAGATATATTAGTATTTGTAAATACGGTCATGTCAAGTCTCAGGTTGATTTCTTCTTGCTGCCAAAATTCGATTGACGGCTTGCGTTTATCGGGGCAGATAGGGCAAGCCTTCTCTACCTTTCGCGATTGATTGAAACACGAACGAAACCAGCGCAAGAGATGGTCGAACGTTGAAAAGGAGAGTGAATGACTGAATTTATGGACTTCCTTTAGAACACTGACACGCTCTCTCATGTTTGTGAGGCCTCTTTCGATCGTCACTTGGGTAAGTGCGTTTATCTTCGGCTCGGTTTACGCCATCGAAGACCAGGTTGTGGTCACCGGATCTGTACTGAATACGACTGGAATGAAGCTACCTTTGCTGATTGCAATCATGGGGCCAGTTCCCACACGCGGCCCTCCACAGATAGCTTACTACGTGACCGTACTTAGCAACTCGGGTAACATCCGATTTAATATTCCTGGTGCTCTAATTGCAGTGGCACTCGCCATACTCTTCGGTATGAACGTCTCGATCATTACCTACCTGAAAGTTGTGACTGGCAAGCGGAACACCAAGACCATGACTTCCTTGCTAGGCGTCCTGCCAAGCCTGGTTAGCATTACCGGATGCTGCAGTGGTGCGCCCCTTCTCCTGTTGTTCCTGGGCAACGTTACGGCGTCCTCGATTGGTCTTGTGCTGGCCCCCTACTTCAGTGTTTTTGCTTACGGTAGCATGTTGTTGTTGGCCCTCAATATTTACTATTTCGGGTCCAGGGCACTTCGTGTATACAACTCCGTCGCTTGTGGTGCAAATGGGTACGTGGATGACAAGGGCGAAAGATAGCCTCGAAACGTATGGAGCGGTCCAAAAGCTGTGCCAGTCGGGGAGAGTATCTCGAGAACACGACGCTGGCGTTGTGCAACTCACCCGTTGTCTCACCAATGCTATGCAGGACTACATTGTGAACACGGTTGCTAGGCGATTCTTTCCCCTGGTTGTCGCCGCATCGCACCGACTCCGAGAAAAAGAACAGCCAGTCAGAATTTGCTGGCAGTCCGTACAGTTCCAAGTCCTTCAGTTAATCACTGTGGTTCTATCGTCGCCGGTGGCTTCGACGATATGGAGTAGGCGACGCTCACAACCCCGTCAACCTCGTTCGTTATCCTTGCCGATATCCTCTCCATCACCTCCGGAGCCAGTCTGTACCAGTCTGCCGTCATCGCGTCCACAGACTCCACAACCTTGACAGTCACCTGGTATCCCACCCTCCTCTCGTCTCCAAGCACTCCAGTGACCTTGTCGTCCCCAACGTAAGCAAGCGCCTGCCACACTTCTCCGTACAGCCCCTCACTCACCAGAACCTCTTCGAGTATCCTGTTCGCCTTCCTGCATATCTCTAGCTTCTCCGGTGTCACCTCGCCAATCACCCTGACCGCCAGACCAGGTCCTGGGAACGGGTGCCTGTGAGTGATGCTCCTCGGCAGTCCAAGGAGCGAGCCAATGTACCTTACCTCGTCCTTGTACAGGTCTCTGAGGGGCTCAACAACCTCAAGTGAAATTCCCCTGGGCAGCCCCCCGACGTTGTGGTGTGTCTTTATCACGGACGAATGGCTTCCAGAACGGCCGCTCTCGACCACGTCAGGGTAGAGCGTCCCCTGCGCCAGGTACCTGAAAGGACCTTTCTCCTTGGCGTACCTCTCGAAGACACTGGCGAAGATACTCCCAACCACCCTCCTCTTCTCCTCCGGGTCTGAGACACCTCTCAGCCCGTCCAGAAACTCATGAGATGCATCCACAAGGTCAACGGGCAGACGAAGCTCATCCCTCAGCACACTCACTGCCTGCTCCACCTCCCCCTCCCTCAACAGGCCTGTCTCCACGAAGACACACTGAAGCTTCCCAGGGACTGCCCTGTTCAGTATCGCAGAGGTCACTGTAGAGTCCACCCCACCCGACACACCGCAGAGCACCCTTCCCTCCAGCGTCCTCGAAAGCAACTCGACAGTCCGCTCGAGGAAGTCCTCCATCCTCCAGTTCCTGGCAGCCCCGCACGCCCTTATGAAGTTCGCCAGTATCAGCTCGCCCTTCTCTGTGTGCGCCACTTCTGGATGGAACTGCACCCCGTACGTCCTCCCATCCCGAGTCCCGACAGCAGCGTAAGGGGAGTTCTCGCTCGCGCCGAGGACAAGCAGCTCGCCCGGCAGCCTAGTGGCTGAATCTGTGTGGCTCATCCAGCACGCTATCGATTCCTGACCGATGCCCTCGAACAGTGTCGAGCTTTCCAGCACCCTCAGCCTTGACCTCCCGTACTCCCTCTTCTCCGACTTCCTCACCTCTCCCCCATGCGCCTGGACTATCAGCTGGTAGCCGTAGCATATCCCAAGCAGGGGTATCTCTCCGCTGAGAACCCTGCCGTCAGGGCGGGGCGAACCTGGCTCGTAGACGCTTGCAGGCCCGCCTGACAGTATAACACCAGCAACGCCCAGCCTGACAAGCTCCTCGAAAGGTGTATCGAAAGGAAGCAGCGCTGCATAGACGCCGAGAGCCCTCACCCTCCTGCATATGAGGTGGGAGTACTGCCCTCCGAAGTCGAGCACCGCTATTCCCCCTTTCAGCAGGTTCTCCTGCATCAATCCTCGCCTGCAGTTTGCGCTGCGTGCCCGGCGTGCGAAACAGACTCTCTCAGTGTATCCGCACCGTCTTTCCTCTTCTCAGGATAGGTAACCTCACAGTCAGTATCCCTGACCTGAACGTCGCCCTTGCCCTCGACGGGTCAACCCTTGCTGGCAGCCTGATTGACTTGGAATACCTCTCGAACTCCTCCTCCCTCTGGGACGAGCCTCCTATTCTGAGAGAGACAGGCCTCCTCATCTTTGCCTCTATATTCAGTGAGTCCTCCGTGGAGCTCACGACAACATCTTCCTTGTTCACGCACGGGAGGTCCAGCGTCACGACAACCTCGTCGTCTGTCGCCTCTATCCTGTAAAGGGGCTTGAGGCACTTTGCCTCAACGTCGAAGAGTGTGCTCTCGATTCCTGTCAATGTCTCGTCGAGAACCCATCTTATCCTCCTCTCCATCTCCGCAAGCGGGTCCTGCTCGTCTTCTTCCCAGAACTCGCTCATCTACGCATACACCCTCGTCTGCTGTGCAAGCTGCTGCTGTATTGCCTGCTCTGTCCTCTTCATCAGCTCTCTTGTCCTTAGTCTTATCTCCTCCGCCTCCTCAATAAGCGGCTTCACGTCAACGTCGATCGAGAGGACCCTGTTGAGAACCTCTATTGCAGCTACAGCGGCACCAGGGTCTGGGAACTGAACGTACGCCTCTGCCATAAGGACCACCGCCGTCTGGTCCGCGAGCATGGCGTGCCTCATCATGTTCGCGTACGCGCCCACAAGTATCCCCTCCTCGAACTTAGAAGCGCCAGCAGAAGTGAGCACCTGGTACATCTCTTCCCTGTTCGTCAGGGCAAATACGCTTGGTTTCTGCTCGTCCGCCATCTCCACCCTCTTCCTCGAGGGTATCCCGGTGGCGCCTACAATCATCCTGCATTGATTGACTCTTGCCCACCTGACAAGCTCCATGGTGAGCTCGTATGAGAGCCTGGGAGTAAGGGGTATCTCGGAGACGGCTATCGCGAGGCTATCCTTCCCGTATATCCTTATCGGGACCTTTGGCTTCGAATCGTGGACAACGATCACATCAGGCACCATATCAGAGACAACGTACCCCGCCTCCGGAAGTTCGAGCTTGTCTATGAGGTAAGAAGTGGCTATCGTTCCGACGAGCCCGACCTCCGGCACACCTAGGATCACGTTCGGTCTCGAAAGCCTCGCTGTCTCGTATTCCTTTATCTCCACTCTTCTTGCACTCTCCATTTCGCACCGCTTACTCTCTGCCCTATTCCATGCCTTAAACCTCGCGGTCAGGCACTTGGATGCAGGTCTAACGAAGCTCCGCGCGCAACGCTTCCTTCGTGGCTTCCGCCTTCTCCTTCAAAACGGCTATAGCCTCTTGCAGCTTCTTGCATTTCTCCGTCTCGGCTGAGAGCGCAACCAGAAGCTGGTCAAGCTTTGATGCGGCTGCATCAAGGTCCTGCCCTGCCTGTCCGAGTGGCATGTAGTCGACCCTGCGCGGCATGCTTGCAAACAGCTCCCTCTGCGTCCTGTTTATCTCGCTCAGCTTCTCCGGGCTAGTTGCCGCAAGCCAGGAAACCTCCCTCGCTGCCCTTATGCCTTCGTACAGCTGGTCCTGGAACTCCACGTAAACGTTCCAGTAGTTCATCCAGGACCTGTCGAACTCGTCAAGTATGTCCTCTATTCTCCCCTTCTCTCCAGACATATCGACTCTCATCTGTCTAAATGGCTCCAAGTGCCTTAAAAGTGTTGAAACAGACCTTCGTCCGGAGCCGAAGGCACGCCGCGTCCTTCATCTGGCACCTTGGCCCTGCAAAGAGTTATTACTCTGTAGCTCCTGTCTGCCTGCTGCTCTTTTTGTCGAAGACGAGGAAGCCACTCACCGCGAAGACAAAGGACCTCATGCAGGTTCCTCCCCTTGTCGTCAGGGGCGACGTCACAATAGACGAAGCGGCCGCAATGATGTGGGAGAGCAACATGGGGAGCGTGATAGTTGTCGACGACGAAGGCAAGATGGCAGGCATACTCACCGAGAGGGATGTCCTCTTCGCTGTGACCAAATCGCTGATAGGCAAGGGTGTTCCTGTGTCTGGAATAATGTCAAAGACGTCGATCAAGGCAAGCCCTAACGAGAGCATAATTACAGCTGTAAACAGAATGACGAAGTCGGGTGTGAGGCACCTGCCCGTGGTGGACAGGAGTGGCAGGCCTGTCGGTATGATATCGATGCGGGACGCGATGGGTATAAGCGAGCCACTACTGAGATTTGTGCTGCGTCCTTCCTCCAGAGGGCGCACCTGAACAGCGGGTCGTACCCCATCATCTTACAACAAGAAAGATGAATACAGTCCTCAAAACAAGCCCGTCCCCGACAGTCACGCCAAGAGTGTACCTCCCGGGTGGAAGCGAGTCCATCGGCTCGACTGTGACTGCGAGTGTGCTTTCGTGCCCCGGCTGGATCACTGTCTCGTTGGCCGAAATCCTCACCAGAGCTGGCAGGGAAGTATAGTTCTCGGAGTCGGAGAACTGCACCCTCAGCTGGGTAGACCAGCTTCCAGTTACAAGAAACTTCAGCTGTGCAGTCTCGCCCCTTGCAACCACAACTGTTCCATTACCCTCGTTCGATAGCGAAAAGGGCGGGACGTAAGACGCATCAACGAAGCCAACGTAGTTGCCAGTTGTGCCTGTGAACCACACGCCGCCCTTTCCGAGCGCTATCGTCAGTGCGTTGTCTATCCTGGAACCGTTGTAGACAGGCGGATCTGCCTCGCTGTACTCCGTCATCGTGTCAGAGAGCGTGTTTATGTAAGAGACCCTGTTCCCGTAGTGTTCATTGAACCATACTACAGAACCGTTGGCCCTGACGAAATAGGGGAGCGTAGTCGTCGTGTAGTTCTCGGTCGATGTGGGATACACAGTCCATGTCCTGGACTCGATGTCGTACGACGCTATACTCGCCGCCCCGTGCTGCGTCAGCCAGACACGACCCGCTCCAACGCTCACGCTGTTTGGTGAAAAGAGCCTGTACCCGCCGCCCACTTCAGTTGGCACCACGTATCCCGTGAGTTCCGAAGGGTCGAAGGCGAAGAGCCCTCCCGAGCCGTTCGCCGGGTTGAGAGCAGCGTAGTAGGCGTATGTGGAGTTCACGAAGTAGATCTCTGCCGGCACGTCCTTGGTGTAGTTCTTCACGGGGTATATCGAGACCTGCCCGCTCTGCGAGAGCTTCCCTATCGCCGCGGGCGTGGAGAGAAGTGTGAACCAGAGTGACCCGTCAGGCCCAACGCTCAGCGAGTATGGAAAGAGGGAGCTGCCGGGCAGCCTGACAACCGAGAAAGAGTCGTTTACAGGGTTCAGCCCGATGAGCCTGTTCCCGTCTCCGTCCGTACCCCAGACCATACCACGCCAGAGTGCAAGACCCCATATACTCGTCCTGAAACCGCAGGCGGACAATTCATCCTGTGTGGGGGGCCATGCGTATTCTGTCAGGCTTCCGTCCGGGAGGAGGTGCCCCACTCCGGGCACAGCCTGCTCCCCGAACCAAACAGACCCGTCGGGAGCGGCGACAATCGCATTCGGCCATCTGCTTGGACCAGGCAGGATGAACTTCGTTATCGCACCCCACGAAGTCCGCGCAACGTGCCCTTCGAGCACGCTTGAGCCACCGAGCGGCTGGCATTCATTCTGCCCTGACATGCTGAAGAAAAAGTAGGCTGAGAGCGAGGCTGCACCGACTATGAATGCGACAGCGACGGCCAGGGCCGCTCTACGGTACACTGCCTTGGCACCCTGCCGTCAGGAGTAGGCCTCGAACTCCCTACCAAGGGCGCCAACGGCTATCTTCTGCTCAAGTATCTCGTTAGTGCCCTCGTATATCGTAGTCACCCTTGTGTCCATAAGGTGCCTCGCCGGCCTGTTCTCAAGCGAGTAGCCGTTCGCGCCGAACACCTGCACAGCCCTGTTAGCGGCGTCGAAGGAGGCGTTGGCAGCGAAGTACTTCGCCCTCGCCACTGCCAGGTCGCACTCGTCCCTCAGCTTCGTGTCATTCCTGTCCTCCTCGTACTTCTGCTCAAGGAAGGCAGCCCTGAGCAGAAGCCATCTTGCGGCTTCGTAGTTAGTGGACATGATGCCTATGTGCCTCTGGACAAGCTGGTGCTTCCCTATCTTCTTCCCGTGCTGCTCCCTGACTGAGGAGTACCTCACAGCCTCGTCAAGGCAGTCTCGTATCACGCCCACACAGCCAGCAGCCACGCTCAGCCTGCCGCTCATCAGCGCCGAGTAAGCAACTGAGAGGCCTCTGCCAGCCGGCCCAAGAAGGTTCTCCTTCGGAACCTCCACCCTGTCAAGGTAGATCGTTGCCGTGTCGGATGTCGGGAGGCCCATCTTGTTCTCTATCGGCCTTGCTGAGTACCCGCCGCTCTCCCTGTCGACAAGGAAGGCGCACATTCCCTCCCTCTTCCCCTTTGGGTACGCGAATATTATCGCTGTATCAGCTATTGAGCCGTTCGATATCCACATCTTCTGCCCCGATAGTACGTATCTCCCTCCCCTCTCCTCGAAGTATGTCCTGAGAGACGCGGGGTCGCTGCCGGCACTCGGCTCAGTCAGCCCGAATGCGAGGAGCCTCTCTCCCTTTGTTGCTGGCACAAGGTACCTCTCCTTCTGCTCTTCAGTCCCCCAGCGCTGGATCGTTAGCTGACAGAGGGCTATGTGCACCGAGAAGAAGGTCCTGACGCCCGTCCCCTCCCTTCCTATTCTCTCTATCGCAAGGGCGTATGTCACCATGTCTGCCCCTTGCCCGTCGCCGTACTTCTTTGAGATTGGAAGGCCGAGCATGTGCGCCTGAGCGAACATCGGCCTGACCCTGTCGTTGAACCTCCGCTCCAAGTAGCACCTGTCCTCGATTGGCCTCAGCTCTCTGCAGACCCTGTCCACTTGGTCAAGTAAAAGGGCCTGCTCCTCCGAGATATCGAAGTTCATCCTCGATAGGCTCTCGAACTCTCCCTGTTCAAGCAATACAGCTCACTCTTTCCATCTCTCCTTTGCCACCCTCTCTTTAATGTGCTCGATTATCTCCTTTAGGGAGCTCCCAGGACCGAAAAGCCCCGTTATTCCCATCTTCAGGAGCTTGGGCTTGTCTTCCTCCGGTATTATCCCGCCACCGACTACGATTATGTCCTTCCCGCCCTTCTTTTCTAGAAGCCTCTTCACCCTCGGGAAGGCTGTCATGTGGGCGCCGTTGAGCAGTGAGAGGGCCACAACGTCCACGTCCTCGTCTATCGCCATCTGCGCCACCTGCTCCGGGGAAGGGAGAAGCCCGCTGTACACAACCTCCATTCCCGCGTCCCTGAACGCTCTGGCGAGCACAAGGACGCCTCTGTCATGTCCGTCAAGCCCTGGCTTCGCTACAAGTATCCTGATCCTCCTCTCTGCGGAGAGGGCCCTCCTCTGCATTACTGTCTTTACCGGATCATTAGGTTAGAAAAGGTTTCTGAACTAAAGAAGAACCGGCTCCTTCCACTCACCGAAGACCTTCCTCCCAACGTCCACTATCTCACCCAGAGTGGCGTACTCCATCACAGCCTGGAGCATTGGCACTATCGAGTTCTCCCTCTCGCTCTCGAATGCCCTTTCCAACCTGACAAGCGCTGCCTTCACCTTCCTCTCGTCCCTCTCCCTCTTCACACTCTGGAGCCTCTGTATCTGCCTCCTCTGCGCCCTGAAGTCTATCTTCAGCGTCTCAATAGGCTTCTCCTCCTCCACTATGTACCTGTTGACGCCCACAACCACGTCCTCCCCGCTCTCGACCCTTCTAGAGAGCCTGTACGAGTTCTCTGCTATCTCTCGCTGCAGGAAGCCCGTCTCTATCGCCCTCAGGACACCACCAACGCTCTCTATCCTGTCGAAGTACCTGTACGCCTGCTCCTCCAGCTCCTTCGTCAGCCACTCCACATAGTAGGACCCGCCCAGAGGGTCAATCACGTTAGGCACGCCCGTCTCCTCAGCTATCACCTGCTGCGTCCTGAGCGCAACCTGGACTGCCTTCTCTGTGGGCAGGGCCCATGCCTCGTCGTATGAGTTTGTGTGGAGTGACTGAGTTCCCCCCAGCACAGCAGCAAGCGCCTCTATAGTGGTCCTGATTATGTTGTTCAGCGGCTGCTGCCATGTGAGCGAAGCACCAGACGTCTGAGTGTGAAACCTCATCAGAAGGCTCCTCGGGTCCTTCACACCGTACCTCTCCTTGAGTACAGTTGCCCATATCCTCCTCGCTGCCCTGAACTTCGCTATCTCTTCAAAGAAGTCCATCGTGGAGTTGAAGAAGAAGCTGAGGCGAGGCGCGAAATCCTCAACCTTCAGGCCAGCCTCCAACCCGAGCTCGATATAGGCAAAACCGTCAGCAAGGGTGAATGCAAGCTCCTGCACGGCGCTCGACCCCGCCTCCCTGATGTGGTAGCCGCTTATGCTGATGTAGTTCCAGAGAGGCATATTCTTTGTGCAGAAGACCATCAGGTCCCTGATTATCCTCAGGTGTGCCTCTGGCGGGTAAACCCATTCCTTCTGCGCTATGTACTCCTTCAACATGTCAGCCTGTACCGTCCCCCTCAGCCTGCCTATCGGTATCCCCCTCTTCTTCGCCACGCCTGCATACATGCATGTCAGCACCGCGGCCGGGGCGTTGATCGTCATCGACGTGCTTACCTTGTCAAGGGGTATGCCCTCGAATATCACCTCCATGTCCCTCAGCGATGAGACGTTGACCCCGCATCTCCCAACCTCTCCATGGGCCCTTTCACTGTCGCAGTCGTAGCCGTAGAGTGTCGGCATGTCGAAGGCTATGCTCAGCCCAGTCTCCCCATGCTCCAGGAGCATCTTCAGCCTCCTGTTCGTGTCCTCCGGCGTCCCGTACCCAGAGAACATCCTCATCGTCCATAGCTTTCCCCTGTACATGCTCGGGTAGACGCCTCTCAAGTACGGGTAGACGCCGGGGAAGCCCTGCTCACCATAATCCGCATCCCTTACGTCCTGCGGTGTGTAGACAGGCTTCAGCTCTATCCCAGAGGCAGTCTGGAACGCCTTCTTCCTCTCGGGTGTTCTCTTCACCCACGCTCCGTACACACTCTCCTGCCACTGCGTGACACCCTTCTCTATCGCCTCGATCGCCTTCCTGTCGAAGAGCGTCCCTGCCTTCTTTCTCCTCTCGGCGACCTCCCTTGCCTTCCTTCCCCAGTACGCATCCCTCGCTTCTCTGAGCAAGACGGGGCCTCTCCACCCTCCTTCCAGATAAAGGATTCCCGAACCGATAATAATGGCCAGCAGCCAAACCCCTCTGGGAAGCCTTCAAGTGAACGCGCGCGTTCTTGCAATGGGTGTAATGGCAGGGAAGAGGGTGGCAGTCGCGAAGGCGATAACAGCGCTCGAGAGCGGTCAGAGGGGAAGCGAGTCAATCCTTGGGCTGATATCGACAAGGACGGGCAGGGCGTTCGTGATAGGTGTCACAGGACCGCCAGGAACAGGCAAGAGCTCCGTTGTCGACAGACTCATATCAAACTACAGGAGGCTCGGCCTGAAGGTAGCGGTTATAGCGATAGACCCGTCCAGCCCCATCACGGGCGGAGCACTCCTAGGAGACAGGGTCAGGATGCTCGGCCACTCGGGGGACGACGGAGTATTCATCAGGAGCATGGCCACGAGGGGCTGGACAGGGGGGCTGTCTCGTGCTGCCACTCAGGCCGTCCAGGTGCTGGACGCAGCGGGTTTCGACGTCATCATAGTCGAGACAGCTGGCATAGGCCAGTCTGACATCGAGGTGGTTAACATCGCTCACGCAGTGGTCGTTGTCTTGATGCCCGAGCTGGGGGACGATGTCCAGGCCTCGAAGGCAGGTTTGATGGAGGTGGGTGACGTCTATGTCGTGAACAAGTCTGACCTGGAGGGGGCAGACAAGACAGTTGTCAACCTTCTTTCAGCAATCAGGGATTCACCAGGAAGGTCTGCACCAGTCCTGAAGGTGTCTGCCCTCAAGAACGAAGGGTTCGAGGCGCTCCTCGGCGTTCTCGAGGGCCTCAGGGAGAGGTTCAAGAACTCCGGGACGGACATGCGTATTCGCAGCGCAAGAGGCATGCTTCTCGGCATGGCGAAGGGAATCGTCCTGGAACGACTCGAGAGGAGGTCGGCAGGGAAGCTGGCAGACAGGCTCGCGAAAGACGTGGTATCTGGGAAGGTCAGCCTGGCCGAGGCTGCCTCCATCTTGGCCGGCCGGGGCTAGCGACTCTCCAGCGGGACGTACTCCTTGCTGCTGGGTCCAACGTACACTGCGTCCGGCCTGATTATCTTGTTATCCTCGAGCTGCTCGTTGTAGTGCGCCATCCATCCGAATACCCTGCTTGCAGCGAATATCGGGGTGTACAGTGGGATCGGTATCCCCATCATGTAGAAAAGCGGTGCTGCGTAGAAATCTAGGTTGGCAGGCAGCTTCTTCCTGCTCCACATCTCTTCCTCCATCGCCACGCACAGCGGGTAGAGCCATTCGAACTCTTTCCTCCTCTTCACGTACTCCTTGAGGTACTCCTTGCAGAGCTGTGCTCTTGGGTCGATCTTCTTGTACACCCTGTGGCCGAACCCAACCACCTTCTCCCCGCGCTCGAGCGACTTTGCGACGTAATCCCTGCCCCTCTCAGGCTCCCTCAGATTGAGAAGCATCTCCATCGCTGCCTCGTTGGCACCACCGTGGAGCCTGCCCTTGAGCGCAGCCAGCCCAGCTGTCACAGCAGCATACCTGTCTGCCAGCGTCGAGGCAACAACCCTTACGGCGAAAGCGGAGGCGTTCAGGTCATGCTCCATGTAGAATATCAGAACCCTCTCGAAGACCCAAGCCTCCCAGCTCTCGGGCACCCTGCCAGTTATCATGTACATGAAGTTCGACGCGAAGCCAACGTCGTCCATGGGCTCCTGCACCTTCTCCCCCCTTGGTATCCTGTATCCGTTGGCTGCAAGAGGCGTCATCTTTGATGCTATCGAAAGGCCCATGTCTTCCATGTCCTTTCCCGACTCCATGCAGCCAAGCGCTGAGACGGCCGTTCGCAGGACGTCCATCGGGTGCGATCTCTCAGGCATTGCTCGCACCAAGTCGTATATCCTCCCGTCAACCCTCATGCCTGACCTCATGGAGGCTGTGAACAGTTCGAGCTCACCCCTGTTGGGGAGGTCGCCGTTGAGTATCAGGTACGCCGTCTCCTCGAATGTGGCCTTCCCTGCAAGCTCCTCTATCCTGTATCCACGGTACACGAGCGAACCGTCTGGCTCGCTCTTGGCTATCTTCGTCTCAGCCACAGCCACGCCGTACAGCCCCTTCGGAACTCTGATCTGCCCAGACATATCGCTTGCCCGAACAGGACGGGTGGTATTAAGCTCTGGTTCTGCTTAGCTTCTTCGCGACATCGAGTGCCTTGCCGTCCACCTGCTCGTACCTGTAATAGTCGATCAGCTTGTATATCTCCTGCCTGGTCATGAGTGAGTCAAGCATGTTCCTCTGAGTCCCCATGTTCTTCAGCTCCAACAGTGCGTCCTTCACTGCTTTCATCATTGCCCTAAAGGCTGTCATCGGAAATATCACAACGTTGTAGCCCAGCTCCCCGAACTCTGACGCTGTCATGTAAGGAGTCTTCCCGAACTCGGTCATGTTGGCGAGAAGGGGCAGTCTTACCTTCTTTCTGAACTCAGCGAACTCATCCCTCGATTCCAGCGCCTCAGGGAATATCATGTCTGCCCCGGCCCTTCCGTACAGGTTTGCCCTTTCAATCGCACCGTCAAGTCCCTCGACCGCCCTTGCGTCCGTCCTGGCTATCACGAGTATCTCGTCCCTGGCAACCTCCTTGGCCGCGACGAGCTTCTTCACCATCTCGTCCGGGTTAACGATCTCCTTCCCCTCCAGGTGGCCGCACCTCTTCGGAAGCACCTGGTCCTCTATGTGAATGGCGGCCGCGCCAGCATCCTTCATCCTGCTGACAGTCCTCATCACGTTCACAGCCTCGCCGAACCCGGTGTCAACATCCACTATCAGTGGAACGCCTACCAGGGAAGTTATGTCCCTCACGGCACCCTCGACCTCCGTTAGCGTGACCACACCAAGGTCGGGCAACCCCAGGAGGTTAGAGAAACCGCCTCCAGAGAAGTAGACTGACCTGAACCCTAGCCTCTCCGCCTGCCTGGCGACAACAGGACTGAAGACGCCAGGGGCGACGACTATCTCCCCGCCCTCGATGAGCCTCCTCAGCGTGGCGGCCTGCCTCTTCATACCTCGTTCGCAGGAATCCGCGTAGTACTTTAGTTCTTTGCTTCAGACACAGTTAAGCAGAAGGCTCGGAGGGGCGGATGTATGAAGCTCGAGAGCATCACACACCCAGCGCCACTTGACACAGTCCTCATACACGGTGCGGGTGAGACAAACGTCCTCTGGAAATGGACAATGGAGGGGCTCAGCGGCCCCGGGACGGCCTTCGCTGTGAACCTCCCAGGCCATCCCACGGGAGAGCTCACATGCAAAACGATACAGGACTATTCGCGCGCCGTCCTGAACTTCATCGAGGAGAACGGACTCAGGCCAGCAGTCGTTGGGCACTCCATGGGCGGCGCAGTAGCACTCCAGCTCGCCCTTGACAATCCTGAAATTGTCTCGGGTCTGGTACTGATTGGAACGGGTGCAAAGCTTGGCGTCCTCCCAGACATAATCTCCGGTCTGAGGGACTCGCCCCTTTCTGTGATAGAGAAGGTTATCACGCCGAGGAGCTTCTACAGGCTCGACATTGAGACAGCCAGGCTCGCAAGGTCTGCACTCGCCATCTCGAACCCAGCCGTTTTCCTGAACGACTACACAGCGTGCTCCTCATTCGACGTGAGGCACAGACTGAGGGATGTCAGGGCAAGGACACTGATAATATGCGGCGAAAGGGACGAGCTAACACCACCGCGCTGGAGCCACTACCTGCACCAGAATATCTTGTCGTCGAGGCTGTACATAGTCAAGGACGCTGGGCATATGCTTCCCTTCGAGAAGCCTGAGCTCTGCTCCAGACTCGTACAGTCCTTCCTTGAGGAGGTCAGTCTGTAACCTCTTCGCCACCCCTGCATATTCGCGTTATCTCTCCGACAAGAGCAACGAAGCCCTCCAGGTCAACCGAAGACACAGGGTAAATGGCAGCGCCAATCGACTGCCTCCTCAGAGTCCTGAACAGCTCGGAGTAAAACGAGTATCCCTCCCTCTCCGCAGCCTTCGAGAGCGCCTCCTCAAACACTGAAGAGTCTGTGCTCCACTCCATTATCCTCCTGATCGCCTGCCTGTCCATGTCCCTCTTCGTGAGAACAGATATCCTCGGGACGTTCATCCTCATGCCCACAGAGGCGGACAGAAGTACAAGAGAAAGGAAGTTCACTGGCGTGTTCGCTAGAACAGGGTCCATGAGGAAGAGCAGAACCTTCGAGTCTGCCTTCATCTCCCTCACTATGTAAGGCCCGCTCTCCCTGAACGAGAAGAGCTCTGTCTGCCCCGGCGTGTCGACAACGACGTGCTCTGCCCTGTATTCGTCCAGTTCTCCCTGCACCTCTCCAAGCCTGGCGGCAACCATGTCCGCAGTCAGGATAAGGGCTCCGTTCGGCCCGAGGCCGTACGTCTCCATCACGTCCCTAAAATCTATCATCTTCCTTATGTCAACGTCCGGCTCGTAGGGCAGGTTCTCGACACCCGGGTCCAGGTTGACTGTCACAGCGTCCTCGCCCCTGCTCACATACCAGTCCCTGAGCGACCTGGTCAGGAGAGACTTTCCTGACCCGGCTGTCCCTGTGACGAAGACAACGTCCAATCCTGTTCACACATCCCTGCGGCCTCCAGCTGCCGCCTTCACAACACCCCCCTCCGCTTCTACCCTCCCGATTATCTCCTTTGCTGCAGCTGCGGCGAGCTTCTCCGCTTCGCTCCTCTTCTCATTCACGAAGACTATGTCAAGCTCTATCCTGGAGACGCCCCTCCTGACACCCTTCGGGTGAGACTTGATGTAGGCGGAGGGATATCTACTGAGCTCCTCCTCTATGATTGGGGCCAGGGCTGACTCGTAAATTCCCTCTATTGAGAGCCTCACAGTCTTCCTGTAGAGCTTCCCGACCCTGGCCCTTATCTCCGGCTCAACACTGCTCCTGAACATGCTCTTCATCTCCCTCGGTACGCCAGGAAGACAAAAGATCACAGTCTTCCCGGACTTCAACCTTACCCCCGGCGCAGTCCCCTCCTCGTTCCTTATCGGCGTCGCCCTTTCCGGGAGCATCGCCATCTTCTTCCTCTGAGGGGTGAGCTCCAGCTCCCTGCCCAGCTTCGTATACCTCTCCCTAATCATTTCAAGTGCCCTTTCGTTCAGTCTGAGCCCTACCCCAAGGGCCCTTGCAATGCCCTTTAGTGTCATGTCGTCGGGCGTGGGGCCGAGACCGCCCATCGAGATAACGAAGTCCGGTGACCGTCCAAGTATCTCATTCAGTGCGGATGATATTTCACCCAGGTCGTCGTCTACGATAGCCATCCTGGCCACCATGCTGCCCATACGCGCGAGCCTCCTCCCAACCCAGTACCCGTTCGTGTTCACTGTCCTGCCTATCAGAAGCTCCCTGCCCACTGCAAGAACCTCAACCCTGACCAAGCTTGGGCGACTTCAAGGACAGGGCCTTTTAAAAGGAAGTCGTGCCATGGACGTAAGGTTCAGTGTAGGATTCGGTCTGCTGTCCCCTCACTCCAGGTGCTCCTCCTCCTTGCACTGGGCCGGCTTGGCTCACTTCTCTTTGTTACCGCTCAACCACCAGGCGAGGTAGTCGGACTGCTGCTTCGACTTCTTCCTCCTTTCGTCCTCTTCAGGAGTCCTGTTCCTGTACTTTATGTCCGATAGCTGCTCCCTTGTCAGGTAGAGGCCGCAGCTTTTGCAACCGTACCTCTTATTGGGCGGGTCGTAAAGCATCGCTCCGCCGCACTCAGGGCAGAACTGGTCCAATTCTTGAGTACCGGTTCAGCACTATTCCTTAACTTTTGCCCTGCACATGTGGCCGTGAGCCTCCAATCCGTTAAATACGCTGGATGAATGGGCCAGTCCGAGGAATAGTGGCGCAGAAACTCGTGCTCGCAGGCCCTGCCTCAAAGGAGCTGGGTGAGTCTGTCGCCCAAAAGCTCGGCATCGGCCTTCTCGACTACGACTTCAAGATATTTCCAGACGGCGAGAGCAAGTTCACCTTTGAAGGAAATGTCTCCGGGAAGAGCGTCTTCATAATCCAGTCCACTTATCCACCCACGGACCAGCACCTCCTCCAGCTCTTCTTCGCAGCCCACCACCTGAGCCAGGAGGGCGCCCGTGTTACCGCTGTCGCACCCTACCTTGCATACGCAAGGCAGGACAAGCAGTTCCTTCCCGGCGAGGTGGTAAGCCTCGGCGTTGTCTCGCACCTGATGAGGTCTGTCGGAATCAAGCGGGCTGTCACAGTCGATATACACTCAATGGAGGGTCTGGCCCTCTTCTCGATACCTGTCAACAGTGTCTCAGCTATTCCCGCCCTTGCATCCTACGTGAAGGAGAGGATAAGGCCGAAGAATCCAGTCGTCATCTCCCCCGACTTCGGGAGCTCCAAGAGGACAGAAGCATTCGCTTCACTCTACGGTGCGAAGCTATTTCAGCTCGAGAAGAGCAGGGACAGAAAGACAGGGGAGGTGAAGGTGGAGGTGGCCAGCCTGGACGTGAGGGGGAGGGAGGTGCTCATCGTGGACGACATAATAACGACGGGTGGGACTGTTAGGGCGGCCACAGAACTTGTCATGAGCCAGGGGGCCTCCAGGGTGCACGCCATATGCGTCCACGCACTGCTTGTTGGGGACGCATACGAAAGCCTGACGAAGGCTGGTGTCTCTTCAGTCACGGCCACGAATACGGTACCAGGCAAGTTCAGCGTCGTGGACGTCTCGGATGCGATAGCATCACATCTCAGAACGCTTGACGAATAGAGTCCTTGTACTGCTCTCCGGAGAGAACCTCACACTGCCTGAGGCAGAGGCGAGGTCGCTCCTCCTAACCTACGACCCGGACTCCTCCTTCTTCCTTCCAGAAAGGCGCGTCCTGATCGCTGACACGGACGCTGACCCGGTTGCCATCTCGCGCAGGATTGCGTTCGCAAGGCGCGTCGGTTTCTTGGGAGATCAGATCAACGACCTGGTTGAGCTGATGAGGGGGAGAAGAGTAAGAGCGCGCGTCTACAGGCTCACTTCCGAGCCTGCAGCGAGCTACGACATCGAGAATGTCGTGAGAAAGGCAGGTGCAAGGGTTGACCTTGAGAACCCTGAGCTGGAGCTCTCTGTGATCCAGGGCTCAAAGGTGTACTTCACAGTCGCCTTCCCTGGGGCGATGAGGCAGAGCTGGTCTACCAGGAGGCCAAGGAGAAGGCCCTTCTTCCATCCATCCGCCATCTTCCCGAAGCTCTCCAGGGCGCTTGTCAACCTGGCTCGTTGCAGGGAGGGGGAGGTGCTCCTCGACCCATTCTCAGGCACAGGAAGCATACCGATCGAGGCGTTCGAGGCAGGTCTGATTCCTGTTGCAGCTGACCTGTCCTGGACCATGGCGCGCGGGTCTCTGAGAAACATGCGTGCCATAGGCCAGGAATGGCTCGGTGTACTGAGGGCAGACGCCCTCCATCCGCCCCTTCTAGCTGCCGACGGGATAGCCACAGATGTTCCGTACGGGCGTGCCTCGAGCAGAAGGGGTTCAAGCGGCGAGGCAATTGTGGAGGCGGCTGTTCGGCTTGCCTCCGTGCTTCTCAGGCCAGGCAGGTTTGCCGTCGTCATGCACGAAAGCTCCGCCAGCGTGAGCAGCACGAAAGACATTAAGCTGGTCGAGGAGCATCACATCTACGTGCACAGGAAGCTCACAAGGACGATCTCGGTGCTCCGGAGGACATAGAATTGGCCAGTCTCTCTGTCACATTCCTTGGCACCAGCTCTGCCACGCCCACTGGCCTCAGGGGGATGCCCTCCATCATGGTCCAGAGGGAGGGGGACCTTCTCCTTTTCGACTGTGGAGAAGGGGCTCAGAGGCAGCTCCTGAGGTACGGCCCAGGTCTGAACAGGGACACAGCCATCCTTGTCACACACCTTCACGGCGACCACGTTACGGGACTTCTCGGGCTTCTACAGACAATGAGCCTGGCCCAGAGGACAAGAGAGCTCACGATAGTTGGGCCCTCAGACCTCTCGAAGTGGCTCAAGCTCACGTACGAGATCCTCCACATTGGTCTCACCTTCAACGTAAATTTCGTTCCTGCCAAGCGTGGTGTGATCCTTGGGCGGAGGGAGTACAAAGTCAGGTGTGAGGAAGCAGACCACTCGATAGAGGCGTACAGCTACCTCCTCGAAGAGAAGCCAAGGCCTGGCGAGTTCCACCCTGAAAGGGCGAGGGCCCTCGGCATACCCGAAGGAAGGCTCTGGTCTCGACTCCAGAGGGGGCGGGCAGTCCTCATCGATGGCAGGAGGGTAGAGCCTGGGGATGTGGTCGGCCCTTCAAGACCAGGGAGGAAGGTGGGCTATTCGGGGGATACTAGGCCCACGAGGAGACTGACCAAGTTCTTCAGCGGATGCGACCTTCTCGTCTTCGATTCCACCTTCAGTACGAGGGACAGGGACAAGGCTGTGGAGAGGAAACACAGCACAGCCGCAGAGGCAGCTTTCCTCGCAAAGGAATGCGGAGCGAAGATGCTCGTCCTAACCCATTTCAGCGCCAGGTACAAGACAGTCTCTCAGCTTGTAAGGGAAGCAAGGAGCATATTCCCGAACACACTGGCCGCACGCGACGGACTCAGGATAGAAGTCGGCTACTCAGTCTCGTAAGAAGTGAGCCAGTCTATCACAACATCAAGCTCATCAGACTCTATCTTCAGGTACAGCGGGCCGAGAGGCGACTCCGATTCAGAGCCGCAGAGGGCTATCACACCGGCTAACGCTGCCTGCCTGTTCACCATAAGCAGGGCACTCGTTCCTGCCATTGACTCCTCAGCCAGCCTCCTCGCTGCAGCCCTCACATGCCTGTCCCTAAGCTGGTCGCGGAGCCTCTTCAGGCAGCGGCCGTCCACCGACACGAGCCTTATCTCTTCCTCCCCCTTCTCCACCGCGTAGTCGCAATCCCCCAGCACATTTCGCATGGCCGCCAGCACCTTCTCAGGGTCCTCCGAAGGGGAGACGTGGCCCGAGAGCGTCAGCCTAACTCTGAGGCTTCTTTCCTTCTGACTCCGCCCATTCTTCAACGACAGAAATCAACTCCCTTGAGAGCTGTTCAGGTGTAGCGTGTTCGTTTGATATGACCTCGTCTGCCAGAGCTATTGCGTTGCCTATCCCTACATCCAGCTCCCTCTTGTCTCTCTTGAGAAACATTTCGTACGTGAGTGGGTCGTCGCTCCTTCCCCTCTCCCTCAGAAAGGCGAAGCGCCTTTGCCTTGATGCGTGCACAGCCACGAGCTTTACCTTACCGACCCTCTGGAAAGTCTCAACCTCTGCCATTGACCTTATTCCGTCCACCACCACCCTCTCGGAACCTGACTCCAGTATCTTCCTAACGCAGAGTTCGGCCACGGCAGACTCGCCGAACTCGCTCCTCAGCTCCCTCATCACGCTTCCTGTCCCCCCCTCATCCTCCCCGAGTCCCCGTTTCCTGGTCTCCTCTCTTATCACGTCCCCCATAACTATCCTTGTCCACCCCCTCGACTCGAGCGCCTTCGCGGCTGTGGACTTTCCAGCTCCAGGCATGCCCGTGACCGCAACTATGAGCCGCACGGCCTATCTGCCGCCCAGGATGGCGTAATAAGGGATAATGTTTGTCTAATGCCGCGCACGGAGAGTGATGCGGAACTATTGCGTGCCTTCGTTGCCCTTGAAATAGAGGAAGAGTCGCTGCTCAGCTCGATCGAGTCCTTCCAGAGAGAGCTCGAGTCGACAGGAGCTGACCTCAAGCTCGTCCCCAGGCAGAACATTCACTTCACAGTCAAGTTCCTTGGCGAGATATCCGAACAGCAGGCGGCAGAGGTGGACAGGAGGCTGAGGGAGCTCACGCTTCAATCACTGAGTGTCACTCTCGCTGGAGCGGGCGCATTCCCTTCCCTCTCGCGGCCGCGTGTTGTCTGGGTCGGGGTGGCGGGGGAAGGCGGAGCCGAACTCAGGGAGCTTGCAGGCAGGGTTATAGCCGCGCTGAAAGGGCTGGGGGAGGATGACAGGAGGGGTTTCCAGCCTCACATCACTGTTGCCAGGGTTCGCTCGGGCAGGGGCACGGAGGCGCTTGCCTATCTCCTCCGTCAGAACCAGACCAGGACATTCGGTCCGACTGAGCTCAGGGAACTGAAGTTCAAGTCAAGTGTGCTCACTCCTGACGGACCAATATACAGTGACGAAGGTGTTTACAAGCTGGCATGAAACAAATCGAAGCAGTTATCCGCGAGGCGATGAAGAGCGTCGTACCCTCACCCGAGGAGGAGACCAGGATGGCGTCCCTCGTCGAGGGGCTGAGAGCAAGGGTGAAGTCCGCCTCCAGGCGATACAGGGAGGTTAAGGGCATTGTCGTCGGGGGTTCCTACGCCAAGGGGACGTGGCTTCCTAGGGACGTCGACATTGACATCTTCATCAAGTTTGACCCTTCAGTGGACGAGTCCGACTTCGAGAGGATAGGCCTTGAGATAGGCAGGAAGGCAACTGCAGGCTATCCTGCTGGCAAGAAGTACGCCCAGCACCCGTACACAGAGGCGATAGTGGACGGCGTGAAGGTGAACGTCGTACCTTGCTACGAAGTCAAGCCGAAGATGTGGAAGAGCGCCGCCGACAGGTCTCCATTCCACGTGGAGCTTGTCTCTTCTCTTCCTGCCGAGAAGAAGGTCGAGATAAGGCTCCTGAAGAGATTCATGAAGGCAATCGGCGTCTACGGTGCTGAGCTGGAGACAGAAGGCTTCAGCGGCTACGTCGCAGAGGTCCTTGTCATCAAGCACGGGGACTTCCTGGGCGTGCTGCGTCACTTCGCCGAATTCCGTCCCGAATCCGAGGAAAGGCTTTACACCCTACCTGACCCTGTGGACGGTTCAAGGGACCTAGCAAGGGCCATATCAGGCGAGAAGCTCGCGTCCATGGTTCTAGCGTCGAGACTCTTCCTCAGAAGTCCTAGCGCCGCTTTCTTCAGAAGGCTTAGGGGCAGAAGGAGGCCTGCCCTTGAAAAGAGTGTCATAGCCATTGTGTTCAGGCATGACAGGCTGAGCGAGGACACGCTTTGGGGTGGGCTGAAGAGGACGCTTAAGCATCTCGTAGTCCACGTTGAGTCTAACGGATTCAGGGTTGCAAGAAGCCTAGCTGTGTCAGACAACGAGACGGAGAGTGCCTTTCTTTTGCTACCAGAGGTCTCAACACTCCCGCCAGTTTGCCACAGGGTCGGCCCCCCTGTCTCGCTCAGAGCCGAGTCAGAATCCTTCCTTACCAAGAACAGGAGGCGAGCGAGGCTTCTCTGGGTCGGTAACGACGCAAGGATCCATCTTCTCGAGGAGAGGGATTTCACTGACCTGAAGCGGCTTCTGCTTGAGATGACCTCCGGCAGGCTTGAATCAGTCGGAGCTTCACACGTAATAGGAGCAGGTGTTTCGAGAACTGGGAGGCTGGCAGACGGAGATGCTCTGAGCAAGCTGGCCACAAACAGGAGGTGGCTGAGGGAGGGGATACTGGAGATTGCAAGCGACACAGTCGGAACGGGCTAGTCCGGACCTGATGCTGGCTCTCCCGTTCATACGTGTCCTCTCCTACCCGACGGTTTCTCTCAGCACGGCCAGGGCCAGGGTGAAGGAGATGAAGCGTCTTGGTGTGGAGCACGTTGTATTCGACGGCAGGACGCAGGTAGGAAGGCTTCACGTCCTCGGAATAGGCACCGTTGGCGTGGTGGTGAAGGCAGTTGTGAAAGGCTCCATCTGTGCCCTGAAGATCAGGAGAACAGACGCTAACAGGGGGACGATGGAGAGAGAATACAGGCTCACCACCCTGGCCAACAGGGTGGGCGTCGGTGTCAGCGCAAAGGCCTTCTCCAGGAACTTCATCGTCCTGCAGCTTCTGGAAGGTGTGGAGCTGGATGACTGGTTCAGGTCTGTCAGGGGAAAGGGGTCCGCGTCCAGGGCCAGGGAGATGGTGCACAGGATACTCAACCAGTGCAGGAAGCTCGACCTGATCGGTCTTGACCACGGGCAGCTGAGCAACCTCAGGAAGCACGTTTTCGTATCTCAGGACGACAAACCGTGGCTCCTGGACTTCGAGTCTGCCGGGCTGTCGAGGAAAGTGAGAAATGTTACAGCAGCGGCGCAGTACCTCCTTGTTGGTGGAAAGATATCGCCCACTGTAAGGAGGCTCATCGGGATACGGGACAAGTCCAGAATACTTTCTCTTCTCCACGCCTACAAGCAGGACTCCTCTGACTATGCTTACGCGAAGCTACTCGAAGAGCTGGGAATACAGACTGGCTAACGTTTAAACGAAGTCCGGTTTCGAGTCCAGTCCAGTGGGGCCGTCGTCCAGTTTGGTCTAGGATACCAGCCTGGGGTCGAGGGCCAGAACGCTGGCGATCGTGAGTTCAAATCTCACCGGCCCCATCACGAAGTCCAAAGGGACACCGTAGACACAGGGGCAAACGCATCATGCAAACCGACGATAGAGCTTATCTATTCTAGAATCCTCCGCCTGGCCGTTTGAACTTTCTGAAGGACGCAGAGGCGGTCGAGCCCAAGGTAATATCCCTGAGAAGGTACTTCCACCAGCACCCCGAGCTCTCCTACATGGAGGAGCAGACATCCAGGAGAGTTGCTGAGGAGCTCAGGTCGCTCGGAATTGAGGTGAGGACTGGTGTCGGAGGCAACGGCGTCGTCGGAATCCTCAGGGGGAAGAAAAGTGGAAAAGTGGTCGCTCTGAGGGCAGACATGGACGCGCTCCCTGTCGAGGAGTTCTCTGACGTTCCATTCAGGTCGAAGAACAGGGGTGTTATGCATGCATGCGGGCACGACACCCACATCGCGATGCTCCTCGGCGCGGCTGAGGTCCTCTCCTCCAAAAGGTCCCTGCTTTCGGGAACAATCAAGTTCATCTTCCAGCCTGCAGAGGAGCACGGAGGAAGGGGTGGCGCGAAGCCAATGATAGAGGCTGGTGTCATGAGGGACCCAAAGGTGGATTACGTCTTTGGACTGCACATAAGCGACAGGGAGAAGTCGGGCGTGATAGCTACCAAGCCAGGGCCATTCATGGCCGCCCCTGACTCATTCAAGATAACCGTGAAGGGAAGAGGAGGGCACGGTTCGGCACCCCACCAGACCGTGGACCCGATCTACATCGCAGCCAGCGTGATAATAGGCCTCCAAGGTGTCTCTGGCAGAATGATAGACCCAGTCGAGCCGTTCGTAATCTCTGTCTGCAGCATACACAGCGGGACGAAGGACAACATAATACCAGACGAGGCAACCCTTGAGGGAACAATACGCACGCTGGACGAGGAAACGAGGGAGGTTGCAAAGCGGCAGGTCAGGAAGGTGGCGGAGTCGATCTGCGAGACCTTTGGAGCAGCATGCAGCGTCGAGTTCATGCCAGACGCTTACCCTGTCACGTACAACGACCCGAAGACCACAATGCGTGCCATGGAGATACTCAGCAAGATACCAGGTGTCAAGGTCCAGGAGGCAAAACCAATCCTCGGAGGGGAGGATTTCTCGAGGTTTCTGCAGGAAGCGCCCGGGACATTCTACTTCCTTGGGACGCACAACGAAGCGAAGGGCTGCATCTACCCTAACCACAGCTCCAGGTTCAAGGTCGACGAGGCTGTCCTGAAGTACGGCGTGGCTTCCCTGGCTACCCTGGCCTACGAGTTCACGCGAGCGTAGGTTGCGCCACACCAAGGCATCAACTAGCTCCTCGCCCTAGGTCTTGGCCTTTCCAGTGGACCTAGACAACGGACTGTCCTGGCCCGGTATCAGCCAGCGCCATGGGCAACTGGCGACGACCCATCCCTCCTGCCGCGCCCTAGGAGGAGCACAGGGAACGCGGAAACGATTGCAACAGCTATCATCACCTCGAAAGCGAAGTCAAGCCTGCTGTACGAGTCAAGTATTATTCCGCCTATTACAAGTGGGCCGACAGCATTTCCTGCCGTGGCGCCAAGCCCCCATACAAGCGCATTACCTGTGCTTGCGGCATCATCAGGAACGTAGTCTGTCACGAGTGAGAGGAGCACAGGGAAGCCTGTGTACGCAAAGAATCCGAAGAGGGAGAGCAGGATAACACCCTCCAGCCCCTGAGCCATTGTGTAGCCCAGGACCGAAAGAGCGCCGCCCACCGAGCTGACGAAGAACACAACCCTCCTGTCAACCCTGTCAGTCATGTATCCAAACAGGGGCTGGCCCGCTATCGCAGCTGCGTACATGGCTGTGAGAGCAAGGCCCAGCTCGAATCCGAACCCCACGCCCTTCTGAAAGCTGAGGTATACTGGAATCCAGGCCGCGATCCCGAAAAGAGACGCAGACCTCATGAATGAAACAGCTGTCAGAGCAACCATCTGTCTGTTCAGTATCCTCGCGCTTGAGCCGCCCTGCTTCCTTTCAGTCCTGAAGCCCCTGAGCCCGAGCCAGATGACGACGGAAGAGATGAACCCGACAGCCCCGAAGAAGGCTATCGAGGCTGGCTGGCTGGCCATCGAGGCTACCGCGTAGAACATGCTCGGGTAAAGGGCCCTTCCCAGACTGCCCATGCTTCCGTTCACGCCGAGTGCCTTCCCGCGCGACACTCCGAACGAATTCTGAAGAACAGACCCACCAAGCGGGTGGTAGAAGGCGCTCCCGAGACCCATAACTAGCACAGCGAGCATGGAGAGCGGGAGAAGCACAGGTCCGGGGCCATACGACATAAGCGCGTAGAAGACAAGAAGGCCGATGGAGAGGAGTGATATCCCAACTGCAACAAGCGGCCCTGCAGCCCCCCTCCTGTCCGCCTCCCTGCCCACGTAAAGCGCTGAAAGCGTGGAACTTGCGTAGAATGTGAACAGAAGGACAGTAACGCCTGTCGGGCTCAGCCCCTTCAGACCTGCAAGGAGGTCGATGACAAGAGGTACGAAGAAGACAGAGCCGTCGTTTATGAAATGGCCCAGTGAAGTGAATACAAGCGCCCTCAGGCTTCTGCCGTCCGTCTCCCACCACTCCCCTGCGTTGCTACTTCCTCCCCTCCACCCTTTCGGCCTCCTCCTCCACCTTCTCCCAACCCATCCTGAGAAGGTAACCGAAGAAGGGCCCGAATACAAATATGAGGGCCGATATGACGATACCTATTGCGACGAACGCCATTATGGCTGCGAACACCTTCCCTGCAACTGTGGCAGGTGTGTAATTGGGTCCCTGCCCTGTGGAGAGCATAGCGGCGAAGTAGAAAGCATCGAGATACGTCATACCCTCTATGAAGTGCATACCCACGGTTATCACAAGAACCACAGCGGCCACAGTCGCTAATGAAACGGCTCCCCTCTTGGCCAACGACCTCGGGACCCTCCTTCTTGTGCGTGTCATTCTTCTTCACGCCCGCTGTCTTTGTAGAGATTTAAGCGGTTGCCTGTAACCATCCGGTCTTCTCTACGAGCCCCGCCGAAAAACCCAGATGTTATTAGTCCGCACTTCGCCACTGGAGTCGGAATGACCGATACAACCTCAGAGTCTGTCAAGGCGCTTATGCGTGCTTTCCCTCAGGGCGTCACGCTTGTGATCTCGATGTACCGGGGGGAGCCGTTTGGCGTGACAGTCAGCGCCTTTTCATCAATATCACTCGTACCGCCCTTGGTGATGGTCTCCATCGGGAAGGGGACGAAGGCCCACGAGGCGCTCTCCCAGTCTGAACGCTTCACCGTTAACTTCCTCTACTCCGGCCAGTCTTCCATATCCGAGAGGTTCGCGGGCAGGACACAGGCACTCCGCTCCAGGTTCGACGACCTGGACGTCAGAGAGGGCTCAGATGGATGCCTCTTTCTTGCTGACTCGATAGGCCACATCGAGTGCGAGAAGGAGTCCTCCTACGAGAAGGGCGACCACACGATCTTCATCGGAAGAGTTCTTCTTGCGAGCCTGCACAGGGACTCCCCTCCTCTCGTGTACTACAAGAGGCGGTACACAACAGTGGTCGAGCCTGCCACAGGTTCTCAGGCTTATGACTCACTCCTAGGGGAGTGGTAGCTACAGAAGGAAGCGGGACAGAACTCTTCTTATGTCATCGGGGAGGCTCGCGGGCCTGCCCTGAGAATCGACCAGCACGTCGGTTACACGCCCCTCCGCCGCCTTCTCCCTGCCCCTCATGATCACGTGCCTGTACGTTACACTCGAACTCCCTATCCTCGAGACCCAGACCCTCAGCCTCAGCCTGTCATCGAAGCCAAGCGGGCGCAGGTACCTGCACGAAGCCTCGCCTGCCACGAAGGATAGTCCCTTCTCCCTCAGCTTCTTCAGTGTGAGCCCGGAAGACCTCAGCATCTCCTGCCTGGCGATGTCGAAGTACACGAAGTACTGCGCGTAGTAGACAACGCCCAGCGCATCTGTCTCTGAGAGCCTCACGTTCACACCAGTCTCGTAGTACCTGCCCACACTCCCCGCACGCCGGGCAATCCTTTTAATCGGTTTTGCCAAGTCTCGCACCGTGCCCTTCAGTATAGCCCGCCTGGGTCACGTCGAGCTGAGGGTAACAGACATCGAACGCGCCAGGGAGTTCTACGTCGGCCTCCTGGGCTTCGTCGAGACAGAAAGGGACTCCAGAAGGCTTTACCTTCGGGGGTACGAGGAGAGGTATCACCACAGCATCGCGCTGAAGGAGGAGGCGAGCGCAGGCCTGTCCCACTTCGCATTCAGGGTCTCCTCCGAAGAGGACCTGGACTCGCTCGAGTCACTCTTCAGGTCGAGGGATCTCCCTGTCGTCAAGCTGGAGAAGGGCGAGGAGAGAGGCGTTGGAAGGGCAATCCGAGTCCAGGACCCGACAGGCTTCCCTGTCGAGTTCTACTACGAGATGAAGGAGGTGGGAAGCATGCTGCAGAGATTCCACCTCTACAGAGGCGCCAGGCCGATGAGGATTGACCACGTCAACTGCCAGACGCCGAATGTGGCACTTGGGCACGATTTCTACGTGAACCAGCTGGGCTTCAAGGTCTCAGAGTACACGGTTGGCAGGGACGGAAGCCTGTGGGGCAGCTGGCTTTTCAGGAAGCAGAACGTCCACGATATCGCGATCATGAGGGGGACAGGCCCGAGGCTCCACCACGTAGGCGTATGGATGCCAGACGCAGCTTCGGTGCTCTGGGTCTGCGACATACTTGCGGGCGCGGGCAAGCAGGAAATGATAGAGAGGGGGCCTGGGAGGCATGGTCTCTCAAACGCCTTCTTCCTGTACATCAGGGACCAGGACGGGAACAGGGTTGAGTTCTACACCGGCGACTACATGACTGCTGACCCTGACTGGAAGCCAATCAAGTGGTCCATCGAGGACAGAAACAGGGCAACCTTCTGGGGGCACGTGCCTCCACAAAGCTGGTTCGATGAAGCTACACCCGTTGAGTCTGTTCTTGACGGTACCCTTATCAAGCCAGTACAGGTTATAAGCGACGACAGGCCCTCTTTTGTCACGTAGGTGCATGCATTGCCCGCCAGACACGGCGAAGACTACCTCAGGAGCATAAGGGAGAACCAGCCAACAGTGTACTACGACGGAGAGAGGGTCGCCGACGTCACAACCCACCCCGCCTTCAAGGTCCCTGTAAGGACTCTAGCCAGGATGTACGATATGCAGTGGGAAAGCGAGTTCAGGGAAAGGCTGACTTTTGAGGAGCCTGGCCGGCCAGGTAGGGACGGAATCACCTACCTGATCCCGAGGTCGCTTGACGAACTGAGAAGAGTCAGGGAGGGCCTGACAACGATATACGACAGCCTCTTCGGCTTCTTCGGCAGGTGCTACGACTACCTGAACATGTGGACAGGCATCTTCGCAGCGCACCATGCAGACTTCTTCGGGCAGCCGGAAAGAAGGTTCGGCGAGAACGTTCTGAACTACTACGACGAATGCAGAAGAAACGACTACTTCCTGACGCATGCCATCGTGGCTCCCTCTGTTGACAGGTCGAAGCAGGCTTCGGAGCTTCCGGACCAGTACATCCAGGCCGGCGTGGTGGAGGAGAGGCAGAGTGGGGTTGTCGTCAGGGGTGCCGCCATGGTCTCGACAGCTGCGCCGTACGCCGAGCAGATCATATACTTCCCGAATATGCTCCGCGACCCAGACCCGAGGTACGCGATCGCTTTCGCCTGCCCGACAAACCTCGAAGGCATCAAGTTCATGGCCAGGAGGTCGTTCGCCCCAAGGCAGGGCTACGGTGAGTTCGAGTACCCTGTCAGCTCCAGGTTCGAGGAGAGCGACGCTATGGTCATCTTCGACGACGTCCTCGTACCATGGGAGAACATCTTCGTCTACAGGAGTGTCGAGAAGATACCACTTCTCATGTGGGGTGGCGTCTACATGAAGGCATGGTTCAACTACCATTTCACAATCCAGTACCACTCCAGGCTCAAGTTCCTCGTCGGGCTCGCCACAACGATAGCCCAGACGGTCGGGATAGACAAATTCATCAACGTCCAGGAGAAGCTGGGCGAGCTCCTGATCTACCTGAACCTCACTAGGGCATCTATCGTTGCAGCAGAGCAGGAGTCGCAGAAGCTTCAGAACGGGCTGGTGAGGCCCAACCCTGAGATATCAGTTGCGTCAAGCCAGTTCAACATGCAGGCCATACCAAGGGCGTACGAGATAATCAAGCTAATCTCAGGCGGCTCTCTCATAGCGCTGCCGTCATCGCACAGGGACCTGGAGAACCCGGAGATACGAGCCTACATCGACAGGTACCTCGCAGGCAGGGGCGGAGTTCCAGCGTCCGAGAGGATCAAGCTGTTCAACCTTGCCTGGGACGTTGTAAGCAGCGAAGCTGGCCAGAGGTACGAGCTTTACGACCGCTTCAGCAGGGGAGACCCAACGATAATGTGGGCAAAGATGTACGAGCAGCTCTCTGACCAGAAGGAGGAGTGTGTGAAGATGGTCAGGAGGCTCCTCGACTCGATCGAGTCCCCCAAGTAGCGCCACCGTACCTGACAGGGTTCAAAAGCCTCCCTATTCCCTCTATCTTCAGCTCCATCATCCCATCACTTCTTGGCAGCACGAACTCTGACGGGTCGAGCCGTCCAACCGCCCTTTCTGTCCAGCCCACACTCCCACACGAGATAACGTCCCCTGGCTCGAGTGTGAGAAACGAGGAAACGTAAGAAGCGATCTGCTCCGGGCTGAATATGTAATCCGCAGTGCTGCCATCCTGGACCTTGACTCCGTCGAAGCGGCTCTCCATCCTCAGGTCCGATGTGTCTTCCAGCTCGTCCCTTGTGACTATCCACGGCCCCATCGGACAGAATGTGTCGTGGTTCTTCGAACGGAAGAGGGGCCCCCTAAGTGTCACCTTTGTGAGCCTGCCGGTCGAGCTGTCCCTTCTGTAGGCCTCGTACGCGTCCTCCCTTGATTCTGACGGGGCAGTTACATCGTTCAGCACCGTGTAGCCGAATATTGCCTCCCTGGCCTCTCTTACGGACGAATGCGTCAACCTCCTGCCTACGACAGCCGCAAGCTCCACCTCTGGCCTGATGCCACTCTCAGTGCCTATCACCGCCTCCCCCGGTCCGACCACACAGCTCGGCGCCTTCATATCGAGCCTTGGCCTGTCTGGCTTTACATCTTTCCCGCCAAGCATACCGCGTGTGTTGACTATCGCTGCGATTATCTTCCCTGGCCTTAGAGGCGCTTGAAGCACAGCCTCTTCCACATCGTGCACCTCGCCAGCCACACCGACGCGCCCCTTTCGCTCTATGAACTCACTCATGGATACATGCTCCTCCAGCTCAGTTATCCTACGCCCACTGACAGACCCAACCCTGGACCTTTCGCTCCCCTCGCCGCGGAGCCTGAACGTGCAGAGGCGCATCTGTGTTCCCGGACGACTGTGTGAAGCATTTATACCTTTGACCGGCCGTGCGGCCCCGTTGCGTCACACACTTGACCTGGGAGGCGGCTCGGCCGTCGAGAGGGGCCCATGGCACTACGGTGCCGACTACGTGGCTGTCTTCCTCAAGGCGGAGAGGCCGAAGCTGGCACGCCTGCTCCCGCGCCAGCTCGAGGTGGGCGACGGAACTTGCATCGCATACGTGTGTGAAATTACATCCGTTGCAGAAGGTCGCTCGTCCGACATTGCTGACAGGCCAGAGAAGACACTGTATCGCGAAGGCGCCTTCGGTGTGGGCTGCTACTTCAAAGGGCATCGCGGTGTATTCTTCCCGGTAATGTGGGTTGACACGGAGTTCTCGCTTCTGAGAGGGCTGATCAACGGATACTCCAAGCGGCTCGCGGACATGATACATCTCTCTAGGCACCACCCCCTGAACCCGGGCCTCGCGCCCTTTGGAAAGGGTACAAGGCTATCGGGTTACTGCGTCAAGGGAGACAGGCGCGTCCTTTCCGTTGCAGTGGAGATTGAAAGGAGTGGAGTGCCAGAGGACCTAATTGGTCTTGGCAGAACGTACGGGCTCAGAATGTTTCCGTCTACACATCCTTCGCAGAATAGCATCGCGGAGCTTGTGGAGGTGGTCAAGTCAGGCCAGAGGACGTCCAACGTCTGGGTCGGTGATGGTTCATTCGAGGTGGATATCGAAATAGGCAGGTCCAGGGCTCTCTTCGGCTCTTTCTACTCGTCTGGCTTCACTATAAGCGGCGCGCGTGTCCTTCGCCGTGTTCCACGCTGAATCTGTTTTATAGTCAGTGGTTCATAATTCTGCTGTGCAAGAACGTGCTGGGCATGCAGTCTACAGGAACTATATCAACGGGGAGTGGGTGGACTCCGACTCCGGCCAGATAAGAAGTATCAACCCGGCCACTGGAGAGCCGGTGGCTGTTGCTCCTGACTCGGACGAGAGAGATGTCTCCGCTGCCGTCGAGGCGGCGAGGCATGCCTTCGACGTTGGCCCCTGGCCAAGGTCCAGGCCCCATGAGAGGGAGAAGGCGCTCCACTCAATCGCAGACGCCTTGAGGAGAGAGTCTGCAAGACTCGCCCGGCTGCTCACGACAGAGAACGGCAAGCCGCTGGCAGACGCTGCGGGGGAGGTGAGCAACGCCGCGAACGTCTTCGATTACTACGCGTCAGCCTCGAGGCACATCGTGGGACGGATACCCAGGTACAGCGGCTCGGACGTGAGCCTAGTTGTTCAAGAGCCTGTCGGCGTTTGCGGTCTGATCGTCCCCTGGAACTCGCCGATCTCTCTCCTATCATGGAAGCTGGGTGCTGCGCTTGCTGCGGGCTGCACAGTGGTCGTCAAGCCGTCCGAATTCACCCCAGGAGTCTCGATGGAGTTCGTCAGGCTCTTGGCTTCGGTCGAGTCGATACCGCGAGGAGTGGTCAACGCTGTAACAGGAACTGGTGAGAAGGCTGGCACCGCTCTCGTAAGGCACATGCAGGTCGACAAGATTTCGTTCACAGGCTCGACAGAAACAGGCAGGAAAGTGATGGAGATGGCATCCGCAAACCTGAAGAGAGTCAACCTGGAGTGCGGAGGTAAGTCGGCGAACATAGTCTTCGACGACGCAAACATGGACGCGGCGCTGCAGAATGCTGTCTGGTCGATATTCAGGAGTGCTGGTCAGTCGTGCAACGCAGGCTCGAGGCTCCTAGTCCAGGAGACTGTGTACGAATCTTTCATGAGGAGGTTCATCGACCTGGTCCGTGGTGTCAGGGTGGGCAACGGGCTCGATCCTGCTACCGAAATGGGCCCGCTCATATCTCAGAGGCAGATGGAGCGTGTCCTCGGCTTCATCCGGTCCGGCGTCGAGGAGGGTGCAAAGCTAGCCTCAGGTGGCAGGAGACTGACTGGTGGCGAATACGACTCGGGGTTCTTCGTCGAGCCCACTGTCTTCGAGGGGGTATCGAGGGAGATGAGGATATTCCAGGACGAGATATTCGGCCCGGTTCTCTGCGTAATGCCTTTTCACGACGAGGATGAGGCAATTTCAATAGCCAACGACACAAGATACGGGCTGGCGGGCGATGTCTGGTCCAGGAGCCTTCCGAGGATAATGAAGGTTGCCCAGGGGATACGCACTGGCACGCTGTGGGTCAACAGGCATCTCAACCCTGGACCTGAGGTCCCGTTCGGCGGTTACAAGCAGAGCGGGATCGGGAGAGAGACGGGGATGGAGGGCCTGGCAGAGTACCTCCAGACCAAGCACATAAGCCTCCAGCTTGGCGAAACATACGAGAGGGTGAGGCGGTAGCACACGCTAAAATATCACAACCGCTCGCTAACTTGTCGTTGGAGCAGCCACCTGTCGAACCAGACCTATTCGACCCGTGGAAGAGAAACGTGTGGCTCTACGGTCTGAGGACTCCGTTCAGCCTTGTCTTCCTCGGCTGGATTACCTTCGCCCAGGCACTCTCGCCTTCCTTCAACGTCACAATCTATCTGCTCACACTCCTGGCGTCCTTCCTGGGTCTCGTCGTCGGTGCGCACTACATCGACATAGCCAGCAGCGTGGAGAAGTTCTCTCCTTTCTTCAGAATACCAAGGGGAAAGATGCTTGCAGTGGGAGTTGCTTCCGTCCTTGCCGGAGCAGCAGTGGGCGTCTACATCTCACTGAGGTGGAACGCCCTCTTCCTTCTTTTCGTGGCTGTTGAAACATTCGCAGCCCTGGCATACCCAAGTGAGAAGCCGAAGGCTGCCCACTCCTACGCCGGGTTCGGACTTGCGTGGGGGACGGTTCCGTTCCTCGCTTCCTACTTCATTCAGGCCGGCACGGTAAGCTTCACAGTCCTTGGCGCCTCTGTCTTCGTTGGTTTCAGCGTCGTCATGATGCACCATCTCGCGATAATGAGCAGGGACTCGTCGGACTGGAAGAACGCACTCTACCTCCTTCGGCTGTACAGGCTTTCAGTGTATTCCATAGCTGCTCTCTCCCTCGCAGGAAGGCTTCTTCTAGCGTGAGGCCTCCCTTATCGATACGCCACGCCTTGCATGCTCCATTAGCAGCAGCTCAACCTCACCTGCTCCGAGCGCTTTCTCCGGAGGTACAACCCCCTTGCCCCTTATTCTTCCGTGGCCAACCATCTGGGCCACTATCGAGCATGTGTACCCTGTCGTCTTTCCCATTGATGTGACCCCCTTCTTCCCGTCGAACATGTCAATCAGCTCGTAAACGATACTCTTCCCCTCCTTTCCGGCCTCCACCCTCATAACAGTCATATCCTCGGGCGGTCCCTGCCTGAGCTTGGCCTCGAGGAGCATTGCTGTGAGCTCAAAGGGTGTCACCTCTCTGTTACCCAACATCACCTTCTCCTTCGACAGGAAGCCTGCCTCGATGAGGAACTTCATCTTCTCCGCATGCCCGGGCCACCTCAGTGTAACCTCGTCCAGCTCATCGAAGCCTTTCATCGTGTACACGAGCGTCGCGAGGCCGTCGGTGTAGAAACCCTCCAGTCTTCCGACTGGCTCCGGAAAGTCAACCGGGAACACCTCGTCGAATGGCCTGACCTTCACAACACTGCCTCCTCGAACGACCCTTGCGTCCTCTGTGTACTCCCGGAGGAGGCCAACAATCGAGAATACGAGCCTGTATCCGAAGGGGGGCTGCGGCTTCTGCGGTATGCCTCCGACGTAAATGTGGCCTGTCTTGGCACCGCCCAGCCTCCTTGAAGCGTGGGCCAGAAGTATTCCGCCGAGCCCTGGTGCGAGCCCACACCCTGGGATCAGCAGTGCACCACTCTTCCTCGCAGCCTCGTCTAGGCCCATCTGCTCGTCCTCGAACGCTATATCGACCATCTTCGCACCCGATTTCACAGCGGCCAGGTTGGCTGGGTGGACTGCTCCGTGAGGGAGAGCAGAGCAGACAACGTCAAACCCCTCAAGGAACTTCGTGACCTTGTTCTCGTCGGTCACGTCAAGCCTCTCGGTGGAGAGCTTCCTCCCTGTGGCTCTCCTTGCATTCGCCAGCCTTCCCTCGTCCATGTCCGCCACAACTACCGAATCTACACCGTCGGATTCCGACATGTCTCTGGCTATAACAGACCCCATCATTCCAGACCCAAGGACAGCTACCTTCATGCCTCCCGCGACCGGGAAAGGAGGTTTAAGAATTAGCACTGATGCCGCTTAAGTACGGGCGACGTAACCATCTGACCATGGGCATTTCAACCTCCCTCGACAGACCTGTCTCTGAATTCGTCTCCAAAGGCTTCGTCAGCGTGCCGTCAGGGTCGGACGTCGTCACAGCGGCTGTTGCTATGAAGCAGTCCGGTACAACAGAGGTCATAGTTGTGAAAGGCGACGTCCCTGTCGGCATAGTGACAGAGAGAGATATACTCTACAAGGTTGTCGCACCAGGCAGGGTGCCCCGCTCGGTGAAGGTCGACGAGATAATGAGCTCGCCAATTCAGACCATCGAGTCAGACTCCAAGGCTGCGGAGGCTATAGCCACAATGTCGAGACTCGGTGTAAGGAGGCTTGCAGTAACCAGTCAGGGAAGGATAGTTGGTATTGTCACCCAGAAGAGCATCGTCTCAGGAAAACTCGGAGAGCAGGTTCCTCTGCCCGAGCTGGCTACTCCAGGTAGGCTGAGCTGCCCCTACTGCGGCGAGACGATGGAGGACGCAAAAACGCTCTCCAGGCACATCGACCAGGTCCACATCGGGCGCGGCCTTCTTCAGGGAGACGTCAGGAAATGGTGATTTCACGAAAGGTATGTCTCCATCGTCTCGGCGAACCAGATTATGCCCTTCTGCATGTAGTCAAGCCTGATGTTCTCGTTTGGTGCGTGCATCCCCCCATCCGCTGCTCCCATCCCGATGGATACCACTGATGCTCCTCCCTTCGCGAAGAGGTAGAACGGCCCTGTGCCCGGAGACGAAATCATCACGTTCGGCTTCTTTCCCCATACTTTCTCCCCGGCACTCACAGCCGCCCGTGCAAGCGGGTCCTTTGCGCTTGTCCTTGCAGCCGGCTCCATGCTCTCGACATGCACCTCAACGTCCCCGAAGCCCTTCTCCGCGAGATACCTCTTGAGCTTCGACATAAGGTCGTTCGGGTCCTGGTTCGGTACGAGCCTGAAGTCCATCTTGCAGTGGACCTCCTTTGGAAGAACTGTCTTCGACCCAGGGCCAGTGTAGCCCGCCCAGATGCCTGCGATATTTGCTGTCGGCCTCTGTACCAGTGCCTTCTTCGCCTGTTCTGGCGTCATGCCGCCCAGGAAATGCTTTGCCCCATGCGCCCTGAGGTACGCCTCCCAGTCGAAAGCCTGCTCTTCCAGGACCTTCATGTCCTCCTCGCTAAGCGACTCCACCTCGTCGTACCAGCCTGGGACAAGTATCCTCTCGTTCTCGTCCTTGAGCAGGTTCAGCATCCTTACCATCCTCCATGGGGCGCTCGGCAGGACGGCCGCGGTGCTGCTGTGCTGGTCTGAATCGAGGCATTTCAGCACGAACTCCAGGTATATCATCCCCTTCATACCCAGGTAGACGTAAGGCCTCCCCTGCTCGTCAACCTCGCCATACTCCCAGAATACCGCGTCAGACCTGAAGAGGTCTCTGTACTTGGAAACGTACTCAGGCAGGTGGACACTGCCGATCTCTTCCTCTCCCTCGAAACAGAACTTCACGTTGCAAGGTGGTCCGCCGTACACCTTCGTGTAAGCCTCTATGAGCTTCAGCCTAGACACGAGCTCCCCCTTGTCGTCTATCGCTCCCCTGCCGTAGAGTCTCCCCTCGCGTATCTCGGGCCTGAATGGATGCGATTTCCACAGCTCAAGCGGCTCCTCGGGCTGGACGTCATAGTGGTTGTAGAACAGTATTGTTTTGTCAGACCTCCCTCCAGTCATCTCGCCGTACACTAGCGGCGCAGCCCCCTCTATCCTCAGCACCCTCGTGCTCGCCCCAACCTCCCGGAGCATCTCCTCCACAAGGGCAGCGCACTCCTCTATCCCTTCCTTTCTGGCAGAAACGCTCGGCTGAGAGACAAGCCTTGCCACGTCCCTTGCGAACCTTTCTATGTTGTCCCTGACGTACTCCTCCAGCCTGCTGTCCTTCATAACTCTTCACGGGGCTCAAGCGATGCCAATTAAACCTTCGAGTTGCGCCCACCTGTTTCATCTGACAGGCTTGAAGCGGGAGAGGAGCAGAGAGTTCCCGACAACAGTCGCCGAGCTGAAGGCCATCGCCGCTCCTGCAAGGAATGGAAGAAAGGAGTAGACAGAAACACCGTAAACGGGTATCAGGGCTCCCGCTGCAACGGGTATAAGTGCCGCGTTGTAGCCGAAGGCCCAGAATAGGTTCTGCTTTATCTTCGACATCGTCGCCCTTCCGATTCTGAGCGCGTTAGGCACATCCATCAGCCTGTCCTTTATCAGCACTATGCCACCCGTCTCCTTGGCAACATCAGTCCCACTCCCAATCGCTATTCCAAGGTCAGCCTTTGCGAGCGCAGGCGCATCGTTTATTCCGTCGCCCACCATGGCCACTTTCACCCCGGATGCCTGGAGCTCTTCGATCACGCGCACCTTCTCGTGCGGCAGGAGTCCAGCGTATACTCTGTTTATGCCAAGCTTCCTTGCCACAGCACCGGCCGCCCTCGGGCTGTCCCCTGTCAGCATCACAACCTCTATCCCCATCTTCTTCAATTCGGATACGGCACTTGCAGCGTCGGGCTTCAGCTCATCTCCAACCGCTATCGCGCCACTGAGACCGTTCGAAGACACGTAGACTACAGTGCTCCCCTCTTCCTCGAGCTTGGTGACACTCTCATCCTTGACGCCTCCATTCGGCAGCGCGAATTCCTTGCGCCCCACCTTTACATGCTTCCCGTCGATGTACCCCTCCACACCCATCCCGGGATGGGCCCTGAATCCATCCACGTGCGCGAGGGCAATTCCCCTGCTCTCAGCCTCTGCAGTGACAGCCTTCCCGATCGTGTGCTCCGAATGAGATTCAACCGAAGCTGCAAGCCTGAGTAACTCCCGCTCGTTGTCCGCTATCACAGAAACAACCCTGGGCGTCCCACGCGTCAGTGTGCCTGTCTTGTCGAAGACAACCACTTCTATCCTGGAAGCGGCCTCGACAGACTCTCCGCCCTTTATCAGAATCCCGTTCCTGGCCCCGTTGGCCGTTCCAACGAGGAGGGCGGCTGGCGTCGCTATGCCCAGTGCACACGGGCACGCTATAATCACAACCGAGACGAAGATCAGGAGCGAGACAGAGAATGGAACCCCTCCAATCAGCTTCCAAAGCACCGAAGACACCACAGCGGCGGCGAGCACGGCTGGAACGAAGTACTCTGCCACCCTGTCCGCCAGCTTTTGAACTCTCGCCTTGCCAGCCTGGGCCTGCTGCACAAGCTTTGCTATCTGCGCCAGGACAGTGTTCTCCCCAACCTCCTTCGCCCGCACGACTATCCTTCCGTTGATGTTGATCGTTCCTCCTATCACAGTATCCCCTGGGCCCTTCTGGACTGGCATGCTTTCGCCAGTGATCATTGATTCATTCACCTCTGTGCTTCCCTCAATGACAAGCCCGTCTGTGGGTACCTTCTCCCCCGGCCTTACCTCAAACAAATCACCCTTCTGGAGTTCCTCGACTGGCACGTCCCTTGCCGACCCGTCGGACACAACGTGCGCTGTAAGAGGCCTCAGGTCGAGGAGACTCCTGACAGCCTCCGAGGCCCTTTCTCTGCTCACGTGCTCGAGCAGCCTTCCAAGCAGCACAAGAGTCACAATCACCGCAGCTGCATCGAAGTAGACGCCTGTCGCGCCCAAGTAACCAGGGTAGAACGTGGCCGCGGCGCTGTACAGGAATGCCGCTGTGGTTCCCATCGCTATCAGAAAGTCCATGTTTGTCGTCCTTGCCTTCAGAGCGTGGTACGCACCCCTGTAGAACCTGCTTCCGACAACAAGCTGAACAGGAGCGGAGAGGGCAAGAAGAATGAAGTTGTTCAGCTGACCTGAGAACACAGGCAGGTACGTCAGAAGAAGGATCGGGACTGTCAGAACTGCACCGGCACCGACGAGCTTCCTGAGTCTTGCAAGCTCCATCTCGGGTGCGATGAACTCGTTGTAGCACGAGCCGCTGCAGAAGTAGTACTTTGTTCCCTTCGACTCGTACGTGATGGCGTCGGGGCTTTCCTCGACTACCATGCCGCAGACAGGGTCCTTCGCCAATTCCTTCAATACTATAAAATGTAAAGTATTTAAGATATACTATGTATAGTAATAGTATGCACGCTGTCGAATGCCCGTTCGAAGACCTCCTGGGCGCTGTCTGCAGGAAGTGGCCTCTCCTAGTGGTGGCCACGCTGGAGAGAAAGGGGGAGAGAAGGTTCGGCGAGCTCGGCTCCGACCTTCAAGGTATAAGCCCAAGGTCCCTCTCGCAGGTACTCTCCGAACTGTGCGACCTGGGCCTTGTTTCGAGGAAGGAGTACCGCGGCATCCCTCCCAGGGTTGGGTATGAGCTGACAAGAAGCGGTAGGGAGCTCACGAGGGCTGTGAGGCCCCTGCTTGAGTGGGCAGCTGAACTCAGGTCAGATAAGAGCTGCCCCATACTGAACGCAATCAGGGGCGAGGACTGAGGAATCAGTAAATACACGGCCCGGCCCGGCAGGAGGGCCTTGAAGAAGAGAAAGCAGAAGAAAGACCAGGCCAGGAGGGCGGTCTCCTACTCCAGATTCTACGGCGGAAAGGTGGCTGTCACGCCAAAGGTCCCGATTCGCTCCCTTGACGACTTCGCAATCTGGTACACACCTGGTGTTGCCGCTGTCTCTGAGGCGGTCGGACGGAACAGTGAACTCTCCTTCGAGTACACAAACAGGTGGAACACAATAGCGATAGTGACAGACGGAAGCAGGGTGCTTGGACTTGGGAAGCTCGGTCCTGAAGCTTCCCTGCCAGTGATGGAGGGGAAGTCGTTAATCTACAAGTTCCTCGGAGGGGTCGACGCATACCCGCTTCCCCTTAGAGTGAAGGACGACGACCAGTTCGCTACTGCTGTGGAATCGCTCGAACCTTCACTTGGCGGCGTCAATCTGGAGGACATAGAGTCGCCCAGATGCTTCGGTCTGCTCGAGAGGCTAAGGAAAGAGATGTCGATCCCGGTCTGGCACGACGACCAACAGGGGACGGCGGGCGTCATTCTGGCGGCGCTCTACAACTCTCTCAAGCTGACAGGGAGGGAGCTAAAGGGCACCAGGATAACATTCCTCGGTGCAGGGGCAGCCAACATAGCTGCTGCAAGGCTTGTCATACAGGCTGGTTGTAACCCTGCAGACATAGTTATGCTAGATTCGAAGGGGATACTGCACTCCGAGAGGGAAGACATAGACCAGCTCCTGCTTCGAAACAGGTGGAAGGCGGAGCTCGCGCTCACCACAAACGGCTCAAGGCTGAAAGGCGGACTCTCAGAGGCTCTCAAGGGGGCAGACGTCCTTGTTGCTGCCGCGGGTCAGGGACCAGGCCTCGTTAAGAGAGGGGATATCGCGCTGATGAACAGGAGGGCGATAGTGTTCGCCCTCGCCAATCCAGTGCCCGAAATATGGCCAGCCGAAGCACTTGCTGCCGGGGCTGAGATCGTGGCGACAGGCAGGTCAGACTTCCCGAACCAGGTCAACAACAGTCTTCTCTTCCCCGCAGTTTTCAGGGGTGCGCTCGACGTGAGGGCGAGTACTATAACGGACGCGATGGTGATAGAGGCAGCAAGGGAGCTTGCAGGATACGCGTCCGAGACTGGGCTCACGAAGACAAGAATCCTACCCTCAATGCTTGAATGGGAGGTCTATCCCCGCGTCGCTGCGGCTGTAGGGATTGCAGCCCAGAGGGAAGGTGTTGCGCGCAAGAAGCTGTCGAGCCGCTTGCTTTACTCCTCGGCGAAGGAAATGATACAGGCCTCGAGAAGGACACTTAAAGTTCTGATGAGGAGCGGTGTCATTCTTCCCCCTCCCAAATAACCCTAAAACCACCCTCAATCTGGTGTAGTGCATGGAGTCTCTCAGCATCAGGCGGGCCACCAGCGGTGACGCGAACGAAGCGGCAGACCTGATTGTCAGGATGAAGAGGCTGAACAACGAGTTCGACCCGCTCTTCGCAGTTGTCGAGGACGCCCAGGAAAGGGCGAGGAGGTACGTCGAGTCCTCGATGGGTTCGGAGGGCGTGCTGCTGCTCGTTTGCACGAGGGGTAAGAAGGTGGTTGGTGTTCTCCGGGCAGAACTGAGGGAGAGGCGATTCTACAGCCCAGGGACAGAGGGGCACATCACTGACTTCTACATCCTTCCCGAATTCAGGAGGAAGGCACTCGGCAACCAGGTCCTCGACAGGGCGATGAAGGAATTGAAGAGGATGGGTGCCAACATAATAACAGCTGAGGTTCCCTCTCAGAACGAAATAGCAGTCAGGTTCTATAACAAGCGAGGTTTCCGTTCCCTTCTTCAGGTCTTCGCAAGGGATCAGTAATCGAGCGGGGAGCCAAGCTCAGGGCAGTCGCATGTTCCGAGCAGCAGCCCACACCTGTAGCAGACGTGGTTCGTTCCGTTGCATGCTTCCACATGTGCCTGTGTCTTCAGGCAGTAAGTCTCCTCTGTGACGGCTCTCAGCCTCATTCTACGCTCATGGCTTGTAAACGATATTTAACGTATGGCATCCGGCAAACACACATTCGACAACTATCGATTCTGCTTCACAGCTGCGCGAGCCTTGAGGAGGCCGTCTCCCTCTATCTCGAGTGTGGTCTCGTATGACCTGCTGTCCTCGACCGCAACGCCGCCGCTCGTCGCCCAGCCTCTGAATTCTCCGTCCTCCGCAGTCGATGCCCTAACTGTGTGCGAAGAGCTCGTTGCGAACGTCATCCTCCTTCCAGTCAAGTCCTTCCCGTCCACTATTATCCTGAGAAGTCTTTCCTCCTCGCTCACAAACTCGACTGACCGCGTGTACCTCCTGTACAGCTTCCCCAGCATCACTCCGTACCCGACCGTTGCGGCAGCAGAAAATACAGTCAGCGCCACTTCTGCAGTCCGGCTGAACGGTATCCCTGTCAGGTTGAAGATAAGGAGGTTCGCAAGCACAACCAGAGCTATGACGACACCCTTCACCTCTGGGCTTCTCCCTGGAAGATGCTCGTAAACCCTGCCGAAGACCCCGGCGTACAGGAGTGACAGGAAGAAACCTATGAAGGCGACGTATGGTACGTACACGACGATCACAGAGCTGAAACAGTCTGCCGTGCTTATCGTGCTGGAGCCCGCAACAGGTGTGCAGAACTGGGAGGAATGCTCACTGATGAGAGAATAGACCTCAGACCTGAAATAATATAGCAGGATAACGTTGAAGAGTGCCATCGAGCCTATGTATGCAATCCCTGACAGCGTGCCAGCCTTTACACCGGCGAAGATGGACCCCAAGACGCCCTTTCCTAGCTGTTGAGGGCTGCGAGCACCTCCTTTTCGTGCCCGTCGACCCTTACCCTCCTGAATATCTTCTTTATTCTTCCGTCGGCCCCTATCACGAACGTGGAGCGCTCGGTACCCATGAATTCGCGGCCATACATGTTCCTCTTCTTCCATGTGTCGTAAAGCCTGTGCGCCACAAGCTCCTCGTCGCTTAGGAGAGTGAAGTTCAGCGAGTACTTCTTTATGAACTTCCTGTGCGACTCAACGGAGTCCTTGCTGACTCCAAGTATCACGGCGTCCAGCTTCCCGAAGTGGGGCAGACTGTCCCTGAAGGAGCACGCCTCCGCTGTGCAGCCAGGTGTGTCGTCCTGCGGGTAAAAGTAAAGCACGACTTTCTTCCCCCTGAACTGGCTTAGCCTGACCCTCTTCCCGTCGCTTGAAGGCAGCTCGAAGTCTGGGGCAATATCTCCTTCCTTCAGCTCTCTGACAACCGAACTCATGCTGCCCGCCGATGATGTGCTGACAAAAAAACTTAATGATTCTGACTCTCCTGGCTGGACGCTTGTCAATAGACATTCACGCCCACCCCTGGACAAAGGACTTCATGATGAGGAATGGCCCGATAGTAAAGGCGTGCAGTTTCTTCAACATCGACACAGCCTCCCTCCCGCGTTCGATAGACGACCTGCTGCACGGCATGGACGAGAGCGGGGTCGATTCGGCTGTGATCCTCGGGCAGGACACGCACGCCACGCCAAACCCGAGCTTCAAGCACTACACTATTAGGAACGACATGCTTGCAAAGATTGCTGCCTCATCGAAAGATAGGCTGATACCCTTCGCAGGTGTTGACCCAAACTCGTCGCGCGAGGCGCTCCGGGAGCTGAGGAGAGCTCTCGTCAGGCTCGGGCTAAGGGGCCTGAAGGTGCACAGCAGCGCCAACTCGGTCTACCCGAACGACACGAAGCGGATGTATCCGCTTTACGAGCTTTGCCAGGAACGCGGCGTTCCTGTTCTCTTTCACACCGGGACGACTGGTCTCGGGGACTGTGAGATAAAGTACAGCAAGCCCGAGTTCCTGGACGAGGTCTGCAACTCCTTCCCCGACCTCAAGGTTGTGATGGCTCACTTCGGCTGGCCCTGGTCAGACGTTGCGATAGCCGTCGCGCTCAGGCACCCCAATGTCTACATAGATATCTCAGGGTGGAGGCCAAAGTACATCCCAAGCTCTGTCCTTCCATACGTCAATGGGATCCTACGGGACAGGTTTGTCTTCGGCACAGACTATCCAATGCTCAGGCACAAGGAATGGTTCGAGGATTTCGAGTCAAGCCTGAAGCCGAAGCTCAAACCAGGCGTGGCTGACAAGCTGCTGCGGTCGAACGCGAAGAGGCTTCTCGGCTCCTAGGGCGATATCAGCTGCGTCCTGAGCGTCTTGCGCCCTGAGAAGCCTTCGTCTGGCCTGTGCCAGAAGCCCACGTCCGTCTCTCCGTACCTCCAGCATAGGAACACCTTCTCTCCGTACCTATCTGCCGGGAAATCTATCAGACCCATGTCGAGGTCTCTTACCACAACACCCAGGTCCTCCAGCTCCGATATCCTTCTCATCATCTCCTCAGCGACTGCGTCTAGCAGCGCACTCTTCTCCTCGAACTCCTTCGTCTTCACGCCCAGGAGGCCGTACTTCTCTACCTCTGCCTTGAGTGCGTCTATCACCTTCTTCCTCTCCATAAGCGCCTTCACCCTCGGCTTCAGGTCTGGCAGAAGCTTCGACGCCTCCTGCGGCGTGAAGTAATGCTCGTCGCTCAAATCAGATGCTGGTGCGATACTCCTTCCCCGACTGAACGGCCTCATCTGCAGATAAATTCCTGCGCACTGCAAAAGTCGCGACCCTAGTGTCAACAACACTTTATAATTCTCCGTTAAATTCGATGGGACGTGTACACGAAGAGAGGCGACACGGGGGAGACGTCGCTTTACGGGCCTGGCAGGGTTCCAAAGGACTCGCCCCGCGTCGAGGCTTACGGGACGGTCGACGAACTCAACAGCTTCATAGGGCTGGCAATTTCTGACTGCTCAGATGACTCCATCGCTTCGTCTCTAAAGAGGATACAGAGTCTCCTCTTCGTGGCTGGAGCCGACCTCGCGTCAGACGCAAAAGATACCAAAGTCCCGAGGATATCCAACTCCAACACTGAAGAACTGGAGAAGATGACGGACGAAATACTGTCCAGACTCCCAAAGCTCACCAGCTTCATCCTTCCAGGCGGGAGCAGGCTTGCAGCAGAGGTCCACATCGCGAGGGCCGTCTGCAGACGTGCTGAAAGGAGGATAGTAACCCTGTCGAGGGCCGAGGACGTAAACCCAGCCCTTCTGCCTTTCTTCAACAGGCTCTCCACATACCTCTTCAACCTCGCGCGGTTAGCCAACGCCTCATCCGGTAAGAAGGACGAAGTCTGGTCTCGTTGAATGGTTCAGGGTGGTGGGGCAAGCACCTCGCTGCTAGAGCGCAGGATACGGTATTGTGTCGCGCCTCGCACAGCCTTTCTTTCCTCTTCCTTCATTTTACAAGCTCGAAGGCGGTGGCTATGCCCTGCCCCACGCCTATACACATCGTCGCGAGCCCGTATCTCGTCCCAGTCCTCTTCATCTCGTGAAGGAGTGTCACTGCGATCCTGGCTCCACTGCAGCCGAGCGGGTGGCCAAGCGCTATAGCTCCACCGTTAGGGTTGACCCTCCTTCTGTCCAGGTCTGGCATCTCCTCGAGGCATGCAAGCACCTGGGCCGCGAATGCCTCGTTCAGCTCGACCAGGCCGAACTCCTCAATCTTCATCCCCAGCCTGGAAAGAAGCTTCCTGGTGGCGGGCACGGGACCTATCCCCATGAAGCTAGGGTGAACACCTGCCGTAGCCGAGCCAAGCACTCTTGCAATCGGCTTGAGGTTCATCTCTTCGGCAGTCTCCAGGTCGGAGAGGAGCAGGGCTGCCGCGCCGTCGTTTATTCCTGAAGAGTTTCCAGCCGTAACTGTCCCGTCCTTCCTGAAGGAGGGCTTGAGCCTCGAGAGCTTCTCGAGCGACGTGTCTCTCCTTGGCCCTTCATCAACAGACACGCCCTCCGGGCTCTCCGGGGTTGGCACAGGTACTATCTCATCCCTGAACCTGCCCCTGTCTGTCGCATCGACCGCCTTGATGTGGCTCTGAAGCGCGAACTCGTCCTGCCTCTCCCTCGAGATCGAATACTTCTCGGCCAGGTTCTCTGCCGTCTCTCCCATCGAGAGCGGCGGGTACTCAGGCTGCAGCCTGGGGTTCACGAACCGCCAACCGATCGTGCTGTCGACAAGGTTCATCCCTCCTCTCTTGAAAGGCGTCTCTGGCTTGAGCGCCACGAAAGGCGCCCTTGTCATGCTCTCCACCCCACCCGCTATCACCACCCTCCCCTCTCCGGCCCAGATGAGCCTCGCGGCCTCGTTCACAGCCTCGAGCCCCGAGCCGCAGAGCCTGTTCACCGTGGCAGCTGGCACAGTGTACGGAAGGCCAGACAGCAGCACCGCCATCCTTGCCACGTTCCTGTTGTCCTCACCCGCCTGATTCGTACAGCCCAGGTAAACGTCGTCTATCACATCAGGCTTTATGGCAGTCCTCTTCACAATCTCCCTTATCATGAGAGCCGCCATGTCGTCTGGCCTCACGCTTCTCAGTATCCCGCCGTACTTACCGATGGGCGTCCTCACAGCGTCCAGAACCACTACCTGCGTGTCATCCATGTTTCTATCCGCCCCAGAGTCACTTATCTCCTTTGCTGGTTCCAATCAAGGAGCGAGTCACGCCAAATGCTTCATGTCAGCTGGACATGTGGTTGTCCGGCTTCACCTCACTCTTCAGCGATTCCGACTTCATGAAGTTCTGGCTCGCCAGTCCGTCTCCGTCTTCGTGTTCCAGTTCTTCCCGCTTGCGCCTCAAACCATAGCGGTGCTCATGCTCAGGGCAGAGTTACCACATTGCTGTATCTTCTGTATCATAATACAGAAGGCTGGCGACGCCATCATCTGATAGCGGAGGGCTAACTCTATGCCCTCTAGCTCCATCTCCCCGGCTTGTGTGGCCGTTTGGATGGACCCAGCCCGCTAGCTGACTGGATTCGACTGTGACCGGTGGCGCGTGGCTTAACCCTCTTGCGAGTGTGATAGCGTGTGGTGCTGTGAACAGCTCTTATCGCCCCTGCTCCATTCACATCCCAGTCACTCTTCTGTTCCAAAGGTTCATGACTGGACGATGTCTGGACCAAGGGCGGATAGCCATAGATACTTCACGAACAGAATATCTAACGGCCAACATCATTTGATGCTACAGATTTCAGGCAGCTGCTGACAAGACCGAGAGAGGTCACGTTGAACCTCCTGTCGGGAACCCTGTTGAGTCCGCTCGCCCTCGCTATACTGTAATTGCACGGGCTGTCGGTGGAGAGGAAGTAATGAACCGCGTTGTTGCTCCGTATCCTGAGCCATATCCTGACCATGAAGCAACTCAGCATCACGTAGAAAAGTAGGCGTAGGGGCTACCGCGCCTCATAGAATCACCTGGCCAAGGAACAAAGCCGATTAGACGCAGGATCCCAATAAGGAACGATTCGAAGTCGAGCAACCTGCTAAGGAATCTTCTTGGGGTTCATGGGTCAATGAACCCTCCGGGAGGAAGGCACTTGGCATTCTATCTCAATCAGATTTCGTAACGTACTGAAGGAAACGGAATTATGTCCATGCCTCATTTAATTAAGCGAATCCTCGACGGTGCATGCTCTGCATACCCGAGATTAGCGCGTGCCACGCTACTCACGGTTGGCGAAAAGACCCTGCAGAACGGAAAGACCAACATCAATCCATGTTAATAATTCTGTTCGCGAATTTCGCCCCAGATGGTTCAACCGAGGAGTAGATGACCACCCCCCCATTTTCCGCGTGTTGCCTAAGTAATTTCATTACGCTGGAACCAGCGTCAGGGTCAAGATTGGAAAGAGGCTCATCCGTCACGAGTATCGGCGACCTCTTTATTATTGCCCTTGCCAAGTCAACTCTCTTCTTTTCCCCGCCGCTCAACCTTGATGGGTGGTGGTTGACCCTTTCAGAAAGGCCAAGGTCTGAAAGTATCTCTGCCGCCTTGCGTTTTGCTGCTCCCGTCACCTCGGTGATGTTCTCAAGCGCCGTAAGATAAGGCAACAATAACGGCTCTTGGAAAGAATAAGCGATTTTCTCCGTTCTCAGCTTGTCTGCCTCATTTTCGCCAATTTTTGTGGTATCGGTTCCGTCTATGAAGATGCTTCCCTTGTCGGGCTTAGTTATCAAAGCAAGGAGTTTGAGTAGTGTTGACTTCCCACATCCGCTCTTCCCGAGTACGCAGACCAGCTCCCCTCTGTTTGCCGTAAGGTTAACATCTTCTATTACTTTAATTGTCCCATAGTTCTTGTAAATCCCTTCAGCTTTTATCATATCAATTCTCCCTGAGTATGCTATCGAGTCCAGCTCTTCTCACCCTCGACGTGAAAATCAGTGCCGCTGTTCCTGACACCACTAGGGAGAGTGGGATTGCTGAAAGCAAGTAGAGCGGATTGATTGTCATCGTAATTTGGATAATGTTACCGTAAAAGTCGTAATGGTACAACAGGAAATGTTCCAAGATAACTGACAGAGCACCACTGAATGCTGATGAGATGAGCGCCAAGACTGAGTAGTATGATATGACAAAAACGGAATATCGTCCCCACGTCCACCCCTGGCTTATCAAAAGTCCTGCTTCCCACTTTCTTCTTGACGCGCCAAGGTACGAGACGAGGAAGACCACGGCTACGGTCACGGCAAGAGAGCCAAATTGAAGTAATTGATAGAGGGGGATTGATTGTGTCTCAAGGCTCTGTATCGCAATTAACCCCGCCTGGTCGTAGTCGACGCAGAACTTCTGGTCACCACCGAGCGCGTTGCGTGTTGCGTTCACAACTCCTTGAACATCACTGAGCGTCTTTGCCTTCACAATCATGAAGTCTGGGTTGCCCCCAAAAGTCGCGTTGTATAGGCGCTGGCCGAGCTTCTGTTCGAGGAAAGTGCTGTTCCATAGGATGTAGACCTCACGAGTGAGAGGGTTGAACGCTGCAATGCCAGCAATAGTGGCATTAAACTTTACCGCATTGGTTCCGTTCCATTCGCTGGATCCAATCATGAATGAATTGTAGCCATTCCGATTGAAAGTGCCCAAGGTGTTATCATTGAGAACGAACCCCGGCTCGTTCCCTTGCGGAATGTGCCCTTGTATCAGCAGGATTAAACCTGTCGGATACCCATTTTCCCCGCCTATGACTGCGGATGCAATCGCCGCCAGGACAGTCGAACCACCAGTACTTTTGCTGGAGCCGGACCCAAGGGTAAATGTGGTTAGCATATAGGTGTAGTTAACATCGATTGGGTATACTGCCTGCACGCCAGGCAAAGCCAGAGTTTCTGCTGGGAGATTCTTCGGAAGATAAGCATTCCCGTAGGTGGGGCCGATATTGCAGCCGCGGACGACAATGAATGTTGAGGTATTCTCGCCATAGCTTACTAGTCCGTCATGGAGACTGCCTGCAGCAGAGGGAACGACGATCCAAGAAACAAGCCCTGAAGTCAAGATTAGAACCAGGGCCACTGTCCAAAGCCTATCCCTCGTTACCTTCTTCAGGACAAGAAGGTTCAACTCTTCCCACCACGTTCGCCGTCAAAGAGATAAGAGGTTGCTAATTGTAGTATGCAGTGCATGTGCCCTTGATGCTTACTGAGTAAAATTCTGTGTTGCCCCAGAAACAATACCAACTTCCGCTGCCAGCTGTCGACCCAAGCCCACTCCCAGTTACATATGTGCAGGGGCCCGAAAGGGATGTGCTCCAGTAACCTACACAGATGGTGGCTCCTGATGGACTCGTGTTACTGAGATACGGGTCAAGCGCGAGAACGTTGCTGTACAGTTCGGATATGCAACCGTCGCCGCTTTGACCGTAGGCGGCTAGGCTACAAGAGTAGGAGTCCTGCACTTTGATTATCTGCGGTTGGGCCGCAACGACAGCTACCGATGCGATAGGCAGAACTATTGCAATGGTTATTGCCGCGAGGATTAGAATGGTATTCCTGTTCACACTACTTCGATTATGCATGAAGAATATAAAGTTCTTGTTGGTATGGCGTGTTGCACGACTTGGCCTTGTTATCGAATGATTTTGGTTCGAATGTGCTTGAACCCATCTGGTTCTCTCTAATCCCATGTCAGACAGGGATTGGCACAGATGCAATGAGGCTTTGGTTATGAGAGTCGAGCTGAACCTCGACTCCTCGGTGGTGGAGCAGTGGAAGAGGGAGTTGAAGAAGGAGAACGAGGGGAAGGTGGGGAGCCGTACCACTGCTCGAGTCGTACATCAGGCTCCTGGCCTTCGTCCGCCTCCTCTTCCACCAGCCCCACAGGCAGACGGAGGGCTTCGTTGAGTACCTCTCCTGGTTTGTTGATGGTCTGAAGGCCCTTGACTACTCCACCATGGACAGGAGGGTCAGCCGACTGCGCATCGACCTGGACGACTCGCTCGTCAGGTCGAACAGCCCTGTCAGCATCGCCGTCGACCACTCCGGGGTTAAGGCCCACAACGGAGGGTCAGGAAGGTGAAGAAGGGGTACCTGAAGATACACTTCGCCGTGGACGTGAAGACGGGGTAGGTGGTGTCGATGAACGTCTCGTCGGAGAAGGTCGGCGACGGGAAGCGCCTGAAGAGGCTTATGAGGAGGGCTGAGCGGAACGTGAGGGTGAGGAGGGTCCTTGCAGACGGGGCCTACGACTAAGGCCAACTTCAACTTCCTCGCCGGGGAGGGGACCAAGCCCGTCATCAGGGTGAGGAAGGGCTCCGTTCCGAGGAGCAACGGCTCCTACGCGAGGAGGAGGGTGGTCATCGAGCAGCAGGCCTTCAAACCGAGGGCTTAGTCGAGGATGCACAGGTTCGGGTACAGGTGGAGGGTCGAAGGGGCGTTCTCTGTCATTAAGAGGGTCTTAGGTGAGTATGTCACAGCGAGGAAGTTCGTCAACATGGCGAAGGAGATGGCGATGAAGGCGTCCATCTACAACGGGTTCATCAGAGCGATGGTGTAGGTAGGGACAGCCGCGAATCCAGCCACTACCATTCCTGGTCATGGATTCGTGCAACGAAGCAGTGCGATAGCCGGGCTCAAGAGGGTTTTCACACAGTCTCGATTCCTCTGTGGTACTCTTCGATCCCCCATCCCCCGTCAGACGGTTTATCGCATTCCTTACTATCCATCTCTGTGTCGTCGGTGGCGTAGTACTCGACTTCCCCGTTCTTGGAGACCGTCTTGAATGCCTGAATCATGCCGAAGCCCTTGAGGTGCACCACCCTTCCTTCAGGAGGTATCTCCACGCTGTTGAGTGGAACGTTCCCCCTCCTCCTTTCTGCTGCAATCGACCAGACGGTTCTCCTTGAGCCTGGTGAAGAAATGCCATCCGAAGCCAGCGACGAGCTTCAGGTTCTCCATGCCCGAGTACCAGCTGTCGAAGACGACGTAATTGGACCTGAATCCTCCCTCCCTCGCCCTAGTGAGCATGGCCCTGAAGCGGTCGTTCTCAGCAAGTCCGTCTATGGGAGCGTTGTAGAGCCTGAAGTCGGATGGTATCAGCGCCCTGCCATCCTCGTTTTTCCTGCACCTTCCAATCGAGATTGTGGAGGCGTTCTCTCTGTTGGGGGTTGATGTCACGAGATTTGAGAGTGATAGCTCTCTAAGAATCCTAGGCAGTTACACTCGAATGATAGGTCATGAAGATCAAAGGAAAGAGATCGCTGGACAGTCCCGAGTCGCGAAGACCAGCGACAAGCTCCTTGACTTCGTAAAGGATGCCGCAGGTCGATTCCGACCATCTTTCGTCTTGAATCCCATCACAGAAATATTTTAGGGACTAGAAACACACAGCTGGTTAAATTCTTGCTAGGGCTGTCTTGGGTTCGATCCTAGTTATTCCGCGAACCTTGTCAAAGTGACGGTCGAATGATATTATCTCACTAATTCCTAATCTTCTCATGGCTGCAAATGAGGTGGCATCGTCGAAGTTGAGCCCCTCGCTCTCCATTGCGCTTGCGGCCAGAATTCTGCCTTGCAGGTCGAGGTTATGTATAACCAGTCCTTTGTATAGTGGCAGGCTTGCGAAGAACCTCCTGATGCTACCGGCGGAACTACCCCTGTCTTCCATGATTACTCCGACACTATCAATCACAAAATCGGTAGTCGCCGCTTTGATTTTTCCCTTGGCGACATTCGAGAGGAATTCCTTGCACTCTTTGGACCTGGATTGCCCTAACATCAACTCGAGGAAGATGTTAGCATCGACCAGAAGTCTTTGCAAGCGCTCTCTTCACTCTGATTCTGCTGGCTTCGTGTTGCATGTCAACAGATGTTGCTTCGACGTTCGCAAGCAAGCCCTCGATTGCTGCTACCGGGTCCTTCAATCCAGAAGGCATAGCTAGGTCGGTATCCTCCCTAGAAGACCATTCGCCGAAGGCCGCCTCTGCCGCTTCGCTCAAAGCACCCTTACCATATCCATACCTCTTCATGGCCACTCGCCTGAATTGTTTCTCAATATCGTCGTCAATGACAACTTTCATACTGCCCATGGTTTTGCATGGGGCATAAGTACTTATTATCTTTTGCTCTTATTCTCTCAGAAAGTTGCTTTCAGTTTGGAACGGAACCATTTCATTTGGTATACGTACAATGGTCTTCGCTTGCCAGTATTCAAATCCCTTCCGGCTTACTCCGGCTCTGCGTGTGCCCTCTGGCACTATTCGCACAGTGTTGAGTTGAACTTTATAATAAGAGGACTACCGCCGATGGTTGGGAACCACGCCCGCTCGCCCAGGGCGCACCAACCCAGTAGGGGTTTCTTCCCCGAAGCTTTAAGTGCGGCCGCTTGTATTCCGCCACGACAGCTGGATAGCGGGGCGCGTACATGCCATCAAGCGGAATGAGGTACCACGGATTCCTTGTCGAGCAGAGCCGCAAATCCTTCAGTGGAAAAGCGGACCCTACCGAAATATGTGTAGGCCGGAAGGGATTCGAACCCTTGGCCTCTCGATTATCAGTCGAGTGCTCTGGCCAAGCTGCCCCCGAAGGTCAGTCTGAGCTACCGGCCCGGCGAGCCGGTGGAGTTCGCAGTCGTTATAATCGCTTTGAGCACAACCGGAGCAGGGTGAATCGGCTCGAGCACCTGCCTGGTCCTCCACAGCACGGCTATTGTTGAATTAAAGCAGAGCTACCGAACAGCTGTGACTTATTCGGCGGCAGGTTGCGACGCCATCCTCTGATAGCGGAGGGCTAACTCTATGCCCTCTAGCTCCATCTCCCCGGCTTGTGTGGCCGTTTGGATGGACCCTGCCCGCACGCCTGTTTGATGCTTCGGTTGGTGAGACTCCCTGCGGAGAGTGGCTTAACCCTCTTGCGAGTGTGATAGCGTGTGGTGCTGTGAACAGCTCTGTTATCACCCCTGCTCCATTCACATCCCAGTCACTCTTCTGTTCCAAAGGTTCATGACTGGACGATGTCTGGACCAAGGGTGGATAACCATAATATCTTTTCACGAACAGAATATCTAACGGCCAACATCATTTGATGTTACAGATTTCAGGCAGCTGCTGACAAGACTCGCTTTAGCTGGGCGTGTTTGCGTTCCTCAATACCTTTCCCTTTTCCGACTCTCTGGCTGCTCGTGAGTGTGTGTGGGTCGACAGGCACCTGCGAAGGCTCACGATGGTGGTTGCAGACCTTGGGCGCGCTGCCACGCTATTCCTTGCTCCTCTTTCCGCACTCCTCTTCTCCATCACACTTGGTCTTCTCTACGCGGTGATTCTGCTGGAATTATTACCCTCTTCTTCGAGATAGCCTACCAGACCTATGTACCAAGCCTTGAAGGCAGATGCCTTCGCCCGCTTGACCCGGGATGCCTCAGAACCAGCATCCCTTCTTACTCGCCAGTGAACTTCGGCTGCCTCTTCTCGAAGAAAGCCTTCACTCCCTCGATGTGGTCTCTCGTTCTTCCTGCTATCTCCTGCAGGTAAGCCTCGTACTCAAGAGCCGAGTCCATGTCGACAACTATCGCCCTGTTGAGCGCCCTCTTTGTCAGCCCGAGCGCCTTCGTGGGTCCGGCGGCAAGCCTCTCTGCTATCCTAGTAACCTCCTCTGCGAAGGAGTCAGACGGGAAGACCCAGTTGACAAGCCCGAGGTTAAGTGCCACACGCGCCTCTATCGGCTCCCCCATCATTCCTATCTCCATCGCCTTCGCAAGCCCAAGAATCCTCGTTAGCCAGAAGCTCGTTCCTGAATCTGGTGCTAGGCCAACCTTGATGAATGCTTCGTGAAAAGTGGCCTTGTCCGAGGCTGCGCGGAGGTCGCATGCAAGTGCAAGCCCGAGTCCCGCGCCTGCTGTCACACCGTTCACGGCCGCTATCACAGGCTTGTCCATCTTCCTGATCCTTGACACGATCGGGTTATACTTCCGCCTGAGGACCTCCCCCAGCAGAAGAGGCCTCCCTGACTCATAGGAGTCCCTGTTTGTGTTCAAATCCTCCCCGACAGAGAAAGCTCTCCCCTCGCCGGTTATCACTATGGCTCGGACAGCCTGATCCTTCTCGCCTTCTTTCAGAGCTTCAAGTAGGTCTGCGCCCATCTGTTCGTCAAAAGCGTTCAGCTTGTCAGGCCTGTTCAGCCTTATCCACATGACACCGTTCCTTACCTCTGTCTTGACTGTCTTGTAGTCCAAACTACTTCCCCCTGAACTGCGGTCTTCTCTTCTCCATGAACGCCCTCATCCCCTCGGCTTTGTCCTCGGAGGCGAACAGGAGGTAAAACAGCTCCCTCTCGAAGTCAAGCCCATCGCTCAGGCCCATTTCGAACGCCTTGTTCACAGCCATCTTCGCTAGCTTGACAGCTATCGGCGACTTGGACGCTATCTCGTTCGCCACCCTCTTCGCCTCTGTCAGGTACATCTCCTTGGGCACTACCCTGCTTACTAGCCCGAGAGTCTTTGCCTCCTCTGCCCCAATCCTCCTACCTGTGAGTATCATCTCCATTGCCTTGTACTTCCCGACCGCCCTCGTCAGCCTCTGCGTTCCGCCTCCACCTGGCATCACGCCAATATCTATCTCAGGCTGCCCCAGCTGAGCTGTCTCTGAGGCTATCAGCACATCGCAGCTCATCGCAAGCTCGAGCCCACCTCCCAGCACGAACCCGCTCAGGGCAGCAACTACTGGCTTCGGGTACCTTCCAACCCTGTCCCACAGAGGAAAGAAGTGGCCGGTCCTGGCCATGTCTATTGCTGTTAGCCCTGCCATCTCCCCGATATCAGCCCCGGCGGAGAAGGCCCTCTCGCTTCCAGTGATCACAACACACCTGACTTCTTCGTCCTTCTCAAACTCGTCCAGAGCATTCAGGAGCTCCTTGACCATCTTTGTGTTGAGCGCGTTCAGCGCTTCCGGCCTGTTCAGTGTGATCACGCCGATGCTCCCCTCCTTGGCCTGGACTATCGTCTCGTAGTTCACGGCAGGTAGCTTATTGTTCGAAGTAAAAAGCTCTCCTCCACCACGTTAAAAGAAGGCAGCTCTCGGGCGGGGAGGCGTGGGCAGCTGGCACGAGACGAGGCTGAGGGTCAGGTTCGAGGAGACGGATACAATGCAGGTGGTCTACTACGCGAAGTACTTCGTCTGGTTCGAGGTAGGGAGGATGAACCTGCTCCGGGACCTGGGGCTAAAATACTCTGACATGTCATCTAGGAACATTCACATACCTGTGGTCCAGGCGCACGCAGACTACAGGGCACCTGCCAGGTTCGACGACGAGGTGCTTGTGAAGACGAGGGTCGGGCAGGTAGGAAACTCGAGCGTGAGGTTCGAGAACGAGGTCTACAAACTTCCAGACATGGAGCTGCTCTGCGCTGGCCACACTGTCCATGTTCTCGTCAATGGCGACGGGAGGCCAGTCCCGCTTCCAGCGGAGCTGAAGGAGAAGCTCATTTCGTCCTAGACGAGCCTGGCGACGGCCACTCATAGAAACCCCTTCCCGACTTCCTTCCGAGCAGCCCTGCCCTGACCATCTCCTTCAGGAGGGGGCATGGCCTGTACTTTGAATCCTGGAACTCCTCCATGAAGACCTGCGTTATGTTCAGAGTCGTGTCGAGTCCAACGTAGTCCAGAAGGGCAAGAGGCCCCATCGGCCAGTTGAGCCCGAGCCTGACTGCCTTGTCCACGTCCTCTGGGTCTGCCACCCCCTCGTTCACCAGAAAGACAGCCTCGTTCAGTGCAGGCACGAGTATCCTGTTGACTATGAATCCAGGAGAGTCCTTCTTGCATAACACTGTCTCCTTCCCCATCGCCCTGGAGGCCTCCCTCACAGTGCCGACAGTCTCGTCCGACGTCTTTGCCCCCCTTGTTATCTCAACAAGGGGCATCAGCTGAGGCGGGTTGAAGAAGTGCATGCCGCAGACGTTCTCAGGGTGCTTCGTGGCCGAGGCCAGTAGTGTTATGCTTATCGAAGAAGTGTTCGACGCTACGACAACATCCTCACCTACCATGCCTGAGAGCTTCCTGTAAAGCTCTAGTTTCAGAGCCGGGTCCTCAGTCGCCGCTTCTATCACGAGCTGACATCCTGCCAAAGCGTCGGCGAGCTCAGTCGTGGGATGTATCCTGGCTAGAACTTTCTCCGACTCGGCCTTGCTTAACTTGCCTTTCTCAACGAACTTCTCGAGGCTCTGCCTTATCATGTTCATTCCCTTCTCGACGAATTCAGGCTTGACATCGAGAAGAGAGACCTCGTAACCGGCGAACTGGGAAGCAACCTGTGCTATCCCGTGCCCCATTAGGCCAGCACCCAGAACAGCCACCCTGCTTATTCGATTCATGGGCGCGGCGGGGTCGCGGTTCGTTTTAACTATTGATGGTCTCGCCGTTCGTAGAGTATCATGGAGAACTCTCTCTTCATGCCTACCTTCCTAAGGCGCTCGATCAGGTGCGACCCCTGCGGCACATAGACTATCCTCCACGCTCCCTTGTCTCCCCTTATTGCAAAGACATGGCTGATAAGACTCATGCACTCGTCCGGTTCACCTCCGACGAAGCAGACCTGATTCCACGGTTCCTTTCCCTCGCTTCCCTCCCTCGCTATCGCGACAGCTCCGTCAGACAGGTAAACAGCCCCCTCAGCAATAAGCCCGCCCACAACGTAGTCGGTGAGCGAAACAGCGGCGAACCTGTCCCATAGCACACCACCTCCTATTCTGAACTCCCTCGAGCGGCGGACGAGTCCAAGCACGACTTCCGCATCTTCAGGGCCGGCTACCTTCACACCAGGCTGTGGCCTTGGTTTTACTCTCCCCCCGGCAGAATAGACGCTCACCCTCGAGACCTCAGTGAAACCCATCCTTGCAATCTGCCTGTGTGCTGACCAGTTCCATGAACTGCTTGTGAGCCTGAACGTCCTGACGCCTCTTCTTCTTCCCTCCTCCATCGATGTCCTTCCGAGAAGAGAGGCCAGCCCCTTGCCTCTGTAGTCCGGGTGGATCCTGACGCCCTCCAGCCATCCGTTCCCGTCCGGGAGGAACCTGATCCTGTTCATACCGACAGGCCTGCCGTCCACCTCCACGACGAACATCTTCGCCGATTCGTCCTCGATCCATTCGTCCCATACGCGCGGTATGTAGTCGTGTCCGTGCCAGACCTGCTTTATGAAAGACATAAGCGGCTCCCTGTCAGACTTCCTTGCCTCCCTGACTATTGCATCCAAGCCTCGCTGCGAGCTGCCTGCACACCGTAAAACCGTTGCGGACTGCTGCAGGGCTCAACTCCTTATCAACGGGCTTGGCGTGTCCGGTGATGCCGGGGTACCGCCGGGGTACGCATGTGCCCGAAGGCGGAGTGGCCTATCGCGCGGGCCTTGAGTGGACCACGGAAAGCCCGTGACCCGAAAGGGTCTCGTGGGTTCGAATCCTACCCCCGGCGCCTTCCTCGTTATGTGGCATGGCACTCTCGGCCAATGGTTAAGAAATACTGCTTGATGCCCGGCTTCGTGGGCAGCCTCCAGGACACGTACGCACCCAACAGCTCATGCTTCGGTTGTGGCCCGAAGAACGAGAAGGGACTCAGGATAAAGAGCTGGCCGGAGGGTGACGAGGTGGTCTGCGACTGGAGGCCGGAGCCGCATCACGCATCTTTTGCTGGCTTCCTCAGCGGTGGCATAGCCTCGACTATTCTCGACTGTCACGGAAACTGGACAGCGGCGTATGCGTTGATGAAAAAGAGGAACCTCGCCTACCCACCAGGTACTGTGACGGCCGAAATCTCTGTAAAATTTCTGAAGCCAACCCCTATCGGACTTCCACTCCAGATCAGGGCGCGGGCAAAGAGTGTCCAGGGAGACAGGGCGTATGTAGAGTGTGAGATCCTTTCAGCCGGTGCAGTCACCACAACTATGAATGGCCACTTCGTGGCTGTGAAGGAGGGCCATCCCGCGTTTCACCGGTGGTATTAGACCTCATCCTGAAGACGTAGGAAAGAAGGACGGCTGACGCAATCGAGATTGTCGTCACGGCTGCTTCGGGCGCGTAGTCCATTCCTGCGTAACCTGGCGATATCACTGTAATCTGGTGATAGTTTGAGGCAAGAAGCTCCCCGGTGACTCCATCCACAACAATCTCGTACGCAGTGGAAGCAAGCCTGAACCAGCCCAGCAGCCTGCCGCTCCTACTGTCGAACTCAGAGATGAGATATCCAGGCTCTGTCGCCACGAAGAGCCTGTTGCGGACTGTGTCCAGAGCAATCAGGTACGTCCCGTTTGCCCGCCCCACGCCGACCTCGAATCTGCCCATCAGCTCTCCCGTATCCCCGTCCACAACCTCGACCTTGTTCCTGTCAGTTGTGACGTACAGCCTTCCAGTGGCGTCGTCCACCGCCAGTTGAGACGGGTACGACCCGGCTGGAAGGTGGACTGTGGCGATCGGAGCCAGCTCCTTGTCAGAGAACACGCTCACGCTGGCAGAAAGGTAGTTCGCCACGTACACTCTGCCTGACCGTGCGTCGACTGCTATTCCCTGTGGCGATCCGCCCGCAGCCGCACTCCTGACAACTCTGCCCGACGCCGGGTCTAACATCAGCACACCGCTGCCGGCGGCCGCGTACAGCATTCGCGTGGCGCTGTCGAACGCGATTCCGCTCACAGTCTTACCCACCTCAATCCTGGCGGTGAAGTTACCCACAGCAGGGTCGTAGACGAATATACTCGTCGAGCCCGCGGCATAGACCCTCCCTGTCGCTCCGTCAATGGCCATGGGACCAGGCACTCCCTGGAAAGGCAGTTCGCGCACAACCTCGTTCGAGGAGAGGTTCACAACGGCAAAGGAGAATCCTGTCGGCGGGTAGATCCCAGACACAGCGTCTGTGTAGGCGAGCCCCCTCACGCCGTCTACCGCCAGCGACCTTGGCCACGACCTGCCAATCTGGATTTCCTTCACCTGGCTCGAGTGAACAGCCTGGAACGGGGTTACGACACAGGCAAGGCAAATAAGAACGGCCACAACCTTCGCCACACGCAGCGCAGACACCATCTGCATCAGCTTCTGGCCACTAAGAGCAGGTGCGGAAACTCACCCATGAACCTCTTCATTGCAAGCCTGACTGCATGAGGCGAGCCGGGAAGGCAGACGATCAGTTTTCCTCCTGCCACGCCGGCCGTTGCGCGCGTCGCGACTGCAGCTACCCCCACCTGCCTGAGGCTGAAGAAACGGAGCAGCTCCCCGAAACCTTCAAGCTCCTTCTCGAAAAAGGGCCTAGCCGCCTCGATCGTCACGTCCCTCCTCGACACCCCTGTCCCACCCATCAGCACGAGAACGTCCGCGTCCCCCGACAGGAATTCCCTCACCTGGTTCTCTATCATCGACCTCTCGTCGGAGACAAGCTCCCTCTTTGCAACGGTGTGACCAGCCCTCTTCACAGCGGCCGAGGCGACATCCCCTGATTCGTCCGGCGGCTTCTCGCCCCTCGACTTCGCCTCAAACCTGCTTGAGCTAACAGTGACCAAGACGAAGGATAGCTTCCTCGGTCCTGCCTCCCTGTGCCTCTCATGCGGTCTAGCCGTCCCCCTTCACCTTCCTCACAACTCTGAGCTCCTCTATGCAAGTGTGCGGGTACTGGCCCCTTTCGTCCTTCTCATATTGCTTCACAGCATCCCATACGTTCAGTAGCGCGACAGCTGCCGCCGTCAGAGCCTCCATCTCCACCCCTGTCTTCTCGTGGGCAACCACCCTCGAAGTCACCTCCACTCCGTCGTCAAGCAACCTCGCCGTGACCTCGGATGACTCGAGCCTTAGCTGGTGGCACAGAAGTATGAATTCAGGCACCCTCTTCGACGCAGCTATACCTGAAAGCCTCGCGAGCGAGAGCGGGTCTCCCTTCTCCACCTTCCCTTTCCGTATGACTTCCAAAGTTCCAGGCTTCAGCCTTATCCTTCCCCTGGCGATTGCTTCCCTGCGCGTAACAGGCTTCTTCGAGACATCCACCTGCCTGAATTCCACGTTCTAAGTACCAACAAGGGATGATTTAGCCTCTCTGCACGTAAGAATCGTTTCCAGCAGAAAGTGCACTCTCATACGCATTCACGCTGGGGGCATGCTAGCCATTCCCTGTCATCACGCCATACGTTTGGACGTACGAATAGAAATCTGGCGCTGAATGTGTTTCTCTGGATTACCTTCTAACCGCTGCCAACCTTTTTTACTGGCCCCATTCCTTCCAGGCTCGTTGCTCCCTGCTTCGGAGAAGGTTCAGCATATGCTCGTTGACGGGAAGGGGAGGGTTGTAAGAAAGCTCCGCGTGTCTGTCACTGACAGATGCAACTTCTCCTGCCTTTTCTGCATGCCCGAGAAGTCAAGGCTGCACTGGATCGAGCAGCAGGACATAATCTCGTTCGAAGAGATAACGAGGCTTGCAAGGTTGCTGGTCACCCTGGGAATAGAAAGCATAAGGGTTACTGGGGGCGAACCTCTCCTCAGAAAGGGCGTGGAGTCGCTCGTCGGTATGCTCTCCTCAATCGATGGTATCAAGACGGTGGACATGACAACAAACGGCTGGTTCCTGGAGGAGAAGGCACATTCCCTGAAGAAAGCCGGGCTGAGAGGCGTGACAGTCAGCCTGCACAGCCTGAGGGAGGAAAGATTCGCCAGGATATCAGGCGTCAACGCGCTGCAGAGGGTGCTCAGGGGGATAGAGGCGGCCATAACAGCAGGGCTGGACCCTGTAAAGATCAACAGCGTCGCGATAAGGGGTTACAACGACGACGAGATACTCGAACTAGTGGATTATGCCCACTCCAGGGGTCTCTCGATACGCTTCATCGAATTCATGCCACTCGACGGGCTGGGCATCTGGCGCCCAGAGATGGTCATGAGCGGGAGAGAGGTAATTGAGAAGGTCTCGGAGAAGTTCAGCGTCAGGCCCTTCGGCAGGGCGGCAGGCAGCACTGCAAGCCTCTGGAGCCTTGGTGACGGGCCTGGAGACGTTGGGCTGATCACACCAATGAGCGAGCCGTTTTGCGACGACTGCGACAGGATCCGCCTCACAGCCGACGGTAAGCTCCTCTCCTGCCTCTTCGACACGGAGTTCCACGACCTCAGGTCTGTGATGAGGGCTGGCGCTACGGACGAGGAGCTGGCAGCAATGATAGTCCGGGCAGTGAGGCGTAAGCCTGATGGTGTCGCATACATGCCCTGGGTGAGGGAGGGCTGGGCCAAGCCTAGAAGCATGAACGCGATAGGTGGTTAGTCACAGATGAAGGTGAAGGTGCTCTACTTTGCTCAGGCTAGGGAAGCAGCAGGCAGGGCTTCAGAGACCGTAGAGCTGGAGACTCAAGTTACAGCCTCGCAGCTACTTGAAAGGCTGATCCTTTCGAGGCCAAAGCTCGCTCCCCTGAGCAGGTCGCTAAGGATCTCTGTCAACAAAGAGGTCGTTGATGGCGACGTGCCTCTAAGGAACGGGGACGAAGTCGGAATCCTACCTCCTGTGGCAGGTGGCTGAGCTGGTCTCCGCCATAACGAGGAGAAGGATAGACCCAACGAGGCTTCTTGCGGAAGTCGCCGACAGTTCTGCGGGTGGCACCGTTCTCTTCATCGGTACAGTCAGGAACAGGAACGGAGGGAGGAGGGTATCCGGTCTCGAGTATCAGGTCTACAGGGAGATGGCGGAGGCGACACTGAAGAAGATAGAGGAGGAAGTCAAGAGAAAGTGGCCTGTGAAGAAGATATCGATCGTGCACCGCGAGGGCGTCCTCAAGGTTGGCGAGGTGAGCGTGGCAGTGGCTGTGTCCGCCCAGCACAGGGCGGAGGCGTTCGAGGCATGCCGCTACGCCATAGATAGGATAAAGAGGAGCCTACCGCTCTGGAAGAAGGAGACATTCGCCTCTGGGAGGCGGTCCTGGGTCAGCGGAGTTCCGATCGAACGGTAGCCTTGCCGAGGCCCTGAAGAGACACGTCTTCAGCTAGCTTCTTCCTAGGCAGGCTCTTCCCGTACTTCACGGCCACTATCTCGGCCATTACACTCAGAGCTATCTCTGCGGGCGTGACAGCGCCTATGTCAGCGCCAACTGGCGTCCTGACAGAGCTGACGAACTCCTCCTTCACCCCCCTTCTCCTGAGTTCCTCCAGGTCGTCCCTCGCCCTCTGCCTGCTGGCTAGGAGTCCAACATACCTCACATCATGCCTTGAGATCGCCTCAAGCACATCCACGTCTTTCTCACCCTTCGTCAGGACAACAACCGAGTCTGTCTCCTGGAATCCGAACTTGGATATGTCGAAGTCTGTCTCTGTTATCAGCATGTCTGGCTCCTCTGTCAGCACAGGGCTGTGGTCAACAACAATGACCTCAAAGTCAAGCAGCTTACCGAGCTTCACAAGCGCGTCCTCCACGTCGTCCTTGCCTCCCTGACCAACTACGACAAGCCTCTGCTGCGGCAGATAAGGCTCAACGTATATCTCCATGCTACCACCGCAGTTTGTCTCCACATGTATTTCGTCTTCCGTCCTGCTCTTCACGACAGCCTCGACGGCCTTCTCAGTGCTCTCTAGGTACACCTTAACAGTCCTCGGCACGCCCGTCTCCATGGCTCTCTTCGCTGTCTCGACTATCGCTGACTCGGGGCAGACGCCACCGAGCGAGCCGTAAAGCACCTCCCCTCTCTTTGAAATCACAACCTTGAAGCCTGGCTTGCCGAGGGAGGAGCCTTCTGTCTTGACAACTGTGGCCACAGCGAATGGCTCCTGTCTTGCCGACAGGCTGGCCAGGATCGATGCGAACTCCTTCTGCTTCATAGTTATGCTTTGCCCGAGGAGGCACGCTGTTATTTATCGGTTGCCCGGAAGGCGACCGGCTCTTAAATGCGGTCGAAGGACGAACTGGATGGCGTGTGGACTGTGAAGTTAGGCAAGACTTGCCCCCAGCTTCTCCTCCGCGTCGCTGAGGGTGGCAGTAGCATCGACGCTCCCTGCAGGTGGTCCGTTTGATAAGCGCTGTTCTGCTTGCCGCAGGGGCTTCAGGCCGGATGGGCAGGCCAAAGCAGGAGATAATTCTTGGCTCTCAGCCTGTACTGACGCGTGTTGTTTCGATATACACAAGGTCAAGGGTGGACGAGGTGGTTGTCGTGGTGCAGCCGAGGCACAGACATCTTGTTCCTCCATCCCGGAAGGTGAAGGTTGTCCTGAACAGCAACCAGTCTCGCGGAATGAGCTGGTCGCTGAGGCTCGGCTTGAACGAGACAACCGGAGACGCCGCCATAATAGGGCTTGGGGACCAGCCCCTGGTTAGGGTTGAAACAATAGACACGCTGATCTCGGCCTACATGAAGGGGGGAGCAAAGATAGTGGTGCCTACCTGCAACGGCGAGAGGGGCAACCCTGTCCTCTTCGACAGAGCACTCTTCGGCCAAATATTGCATCTGACTGGAGACAGGGGAGCAAAGTCTGTTGTGCTGAAGAACGAGTTTCAGGTGAAGGAGGTGGAGGTAGGCGACAGGGGAATACTGCTCGATATGGATACGCCGGAAGACCTGCTGCTTGTACGCAGGGAGTTGCTGTCACGGAAAAGAGAAGCCTGGTAACAGTGTAACCTTCACTTCTGCCCCCCTCTCAATCTTCGTTATGCTCTCAGGCACCACCACCAAACCATCCGAGTCGGTCAGAACGCGCATCGACTCAGTCTCGCCGACAACGGGTCTGGCTGCCAGTCCGTCACGTCTCATTTCCAGACTCACATAAAGCACCTTGGTGAAGTTACTGAATCGCCTCCTTGCTTCCCATCCCTCTGAAAGCCTTGCAGTAACCGTCAGCTCCTCTTCAGCGCACCCTGAAAGCCGCCTCATCACGGGGAGAGCGAAGAGCGCGTAGGCGTTCATCGCACCCTGCACCGGCCCAGGCATGAAGACAATCGGCTTGCCCTTCACCACGGCCACACCGGTGACCCTTCCCCTGTCCATCCTGACACCATGGTACAGAACGGACGGAGAAAGGGAAGAGATTGCACTCTCTGTTATGTCACGCTCGCCCACTGAGGTGCCGCCTGTGGTAAGTACAGCGTCGCAGCTGCGCAGCGCCTCGCGCAGTGTGCGCTCCAACTCGTCTGAACTGTCGGGCACGATCCCCATATCCACAGGTAAGCAGCCTGCTCTCTCCACCAACCTCACAAACATGGGGCCGTGGCTGTTGACCACCTGCCACGGCTTTGGCCTCGGCGAGTTGGTAAGCTCGCTCCCTGTGGCTATGACTGCGACCCTTGGCCTCTCGAACACGCTCACCTCCATAACCCCGAGAGAGATGAGTCTCGCCACATCCTGAGCCCTCAAGACATGCCCCCTCCGGATTATCCTCTCCCCACGCTTCACGTCCTCACCCGAGCGGTAGACGAACTGCCCTGGCTTCACCCGCCCTTCGACGGTAAGAACAGAACCAGTCACACGCGCATCTTCCAGGGGAACCACTGTATCTGCACCGACCGGAAGCTTTGACCCCGTGCTCACCCTCACAGCCTCCATCCGCCCTATCGCTTCCGGAGGCCTTGCACCCAAACTGCTCGTACCAACTATCCTGAACTTCCTCCGCTCGCCTCCTTCCTGGCCAGCAACATCCTGCCATCTGACAGCGAATCCGTCCATGTGAGACGTGTCGAAGGGTGGCACGTCTCGACTCGCGACAACCTCCCTGGCTGAAACTCTGCCGAACGCCTCGAAGGGTGCGACACTCGCTACCCTCTTGATCACACGTACCTCTCTGCGTAGTGCACCGATGACTTCGTCCACGCCTGCGTAGTCCTCTATCCCTTTCACTGCATTTCTGGCGGCTTCCCTCGAAGTTATAACGTTAGTGAACGCAGATAAGCCAGGGAGCCGAGACCAAGGGGTCACAAACGTTGGCCACCATACTGGACCTCTCCCGCGCCATCTCGGCAGGGCGCTTATCGCCCGTGAAACTCACAGAGGAGTATCTGGCTCGGATAGAAAGACTCGACGGGAGGATCAACAGCTACATCACTGTGCTGAGGGAAGAGTCTCTCAGGAGTGCTGAGGCTGCAGAGGCAGAGCTCAGGGAGGGCAGAGTTAGGGGCCCACTCCACGGCATACCAGTTTCTGTGAAGGACCTGATATACATCAACGGAGTCAGGTGCACTGCAGGCTCCAAGATACTCTCAAACCACGTTGCAGGTTACGACTCGCCTGTCGTAAGGAGGCTCAAGCAGTCAGGGGCTGTCATCATTGGCACAACGAACATGCACGAGTTCGCCTGCGGTGCGACCAGCGTCAATCCCCACTTCGGGCCTGTCAGGAACCCGTGGAACACAGAGAGGATCGCTGGTGGCTCGAGCGGTGGCTCGGCAGCCTCTGTGGCCGCCGACCTTGCTATTGCGTCGATAGGGACAGACACGAGCGGCTCGGTGCGCATACCTGCCTCCCTCTGCGGTGTGGTCGGTCTGAAGCCAACATACGGCCTGATAAGCAGGATTGGCGTCATACCCCTTGCCGCTTCCTTTGACACTGTTGGCACACTCACCATGTCTGCCTGGGACGCTGCTGCGATGCTCTCTATCCTCGCTGGCCATGAGCAGAATGACATGACGACAGCAGACGTGGAGATACCCGACTACATCGTTGAGATAAACAATGCCAGGAATTTCAGGGTTGGTGTCCCTCGCAACTACTTCATGGATGTCGTGGACGCAGGCGTTGAAGAGTCTTTCAACAGGTTCACAGAGAAGCTCACTTCGCTGGGCTTCGAGGTCAAGCCTGTCGAGTTCAAGGACATGGACAGGGCTGTCGAGTCGTGGGCTGCTATAAGGAGGGCAGAAGCGACTGCATTTCATGAAAGATGGCTGGAGGAGATGCCAGACCAGTACGGCGAGGATGTCAGGATGTCGCTCGAGCTTGGCAGGCAGATACCCGCCACCAGGTACATAAACGCTCAGAACGGCAGGCCGGCACTGCGCGAGAGCTTCCTCGACTCGATGCGAGAAGTGGACCTCGTCGCCACCCCAACCACACCCATAACGGCACCCGTTATAGGTCAGTCCAAAGTAAGCGTAAAATCGACGGAGGTGGACGTCTACTCAGCGCTCGTTAGGCTTACGCTTCCTTTCAACGTCGTCGGATTCCCTGCTCTTTCGATTCCGATAGGCCTATTTGACGGCCTGCCAGTCGGGGCACAGCTTGTAGGTCGTCCCTTCGAGGAGTCCGCTCTGCTTCAGCTTGCTCACGCCTACGAGGGAAGGTTCGGCCAGTTCGAGAAGCCGAAGCTTGACTAGGCTCAGGCCGGGGGCGTGCTAGGCTCAACTAGCGCCCTTGACACGACTCTTCTCAGCTCAGACTGTGTTATGACGCCGTCAAGATAACCCATCAAGACGCCCACCTTCGGGTCCATATTCGCTGCGTACTCACCTACCATTCTGTCGAACTCCTCCTTTCTCTTGGCTCCCCTCAGGTTGGACACCTTCTTCTGGACAAAGACCTCCACATAGTGCTTCAGGCCAAGGACAGAGACCTTCGCTTTCGGGAAGGCGTAGACCCTCCTGACACCCATCGTCTTGCTCGCCAGGAACACGAAAGCGCCGCCGTAGACCTCGCCCGTGACGACGGTCACCTTGAGGGGATGCTCCTTCGAGTACACAGTCGCGAGCTGGACACTTGCCTCGATGAGCCCCCTCCTCTCTTGGTCGATAGAGGGGTAGAACCCTGGCGTGTCTAGGAGCGTTATCACTGGCAGGTTCATCGCATTGCACATCGCGACGAACTTCGTCACCTTCTTGGATGCGTCGACGTCAAGGAAGCCCTTGTTCGTGGCCACCACACCAACCCCTCTGCCGTCAAGCCTTGCAAGGCCGGTGGTCACATTTGCTGCGTAAAATCCCTGCAGCTCGTAAAAGCTACCAGAGTCCACGAGAGATTCTATCAGCGGCATGCCTCCAGACCCTCTCTTCTTCCTTGGGTTTCTTGGCTCCGCCCTGAGCATGAAGTTAAGAGCATGTTTGACAGCATCGACCGCCTCATCCTCCGACTTCGAGAGCACTGTGACAGCCCCATTCTTGGTGTGAATCGAGGAACCGCCTAGCTCCTCTGCCGTCACACTCCTTCCGGTCTCAACCTTCACGGAGCCAGGGCCCCACACGAACATCCTTCCCTTCCCCTGAACCATCACAAGGAAGTCGGCAAGCGACGCAGCGTACGCAGCCCCTCCGCTCACTGTGCCAAGGACAGCAGCAAACTGAGGTATCCTTCCCTTTGCAGCAACAAGCTCCTTCAGCACGCCAGCCGTCTCAGCAAGGGATGCAACTCCCTCCTGTACCCTTGCGCCTCCCGAATCATAGAATCCAATGAGCGGTGAATGGAGCTCAAGAGCCCTCACTACCGCGTCCCTTATCCTCCTGGCGTGCCTCTTTCCTATCGAGCCACCCCTGTAAGACTGGACCTGGGAGAAGACAACAACCCTTCTGCCGCTCACAGAGGCCGTCCCCGAAAGCACACCGTCGGATTCCCTGACAGTCTCCTCCTTGAGTTCCTTCGAAAGGTCTACCTCCAAGCCGTCAATATCCCTGTAGCTGCCTGCGTCGACGAGGGCGCTGAGCCTCTCGCTCGCGTTCATCTTTATTCTGCCACTTGTCCCTCGGCTACTCTGACATGAAAGCAACTATCCTCGCGAAGGCAGTCTCGCCGTCCTGGAACTTGAACGGGAATGCGCCTATCACGCCTCTCTTGTTTGCCGCCTGGTCTATCTCTCCGCCCAGATTCTCCCCGTGCTGTATCAGGTGTGGGAAAAGCATCACATGCATCACCTGGTAGTTCTCTGGCCATGGCATGAGCTGCTCTATCTTCTTCCCCCATTTCTTCTCTGCCTCAGCGACGAGGTCTGGCCTCGCGTTCCTCACGACAGTGTTGAGCGGATGGTCCTGGGATGTGGCGTCAACTGCAAGCCACTTGAATTTCATCTCTATACACCATTTCGCGAACCTGACATCCGGCCCCGGGTGCTTCACCATGTATCTCACCTCGTCAGGCTTGTCGCCGCACCACGCGTAATGGTGATATCCTGTCCTGATTATCAGAATGTCGCCCTTCTTTATCTGGACGTTCCCCTCCCTCGCTGCCTTCTTTAGCAGCTCAGGGTCGTATATGTCGTAGTCACCAACGTACGGGCCTATATCCACCACTACTCCCTCGTCCACAAGATAGTGCTCCAGAGGAAGGCTTGCTATGTCCTTACCTCCAGTCATGAAGTGCATCTGGCCGTCGAAGTGAGTCCCGAAGTGCATCGAGCTCTCTATGTACTGCGCCCTGACCCTGTGCTCTGAAAGTGTCTTGATCCATGACACCTTGAACGGAGGGTACCACATGAACGGAGGCGCCTTCCAGCTAGTAGGCTGCGACAGGTCGTAAACCCTGACCTTCCTCCAGTTGACAGATTCAGACCAGTCCATATCAGCCGCCGGCACAGATTTCGATTTAAGGGTATACAGGAAGCACCTTTCTAACGCTTATATCACATACCAGGGCTGCGCGGGGCCGTGCTCCTGAAGGGCAGTCTCAGCATTCCTGATGGCTCCGACAGGGTCTGGGATTTCGTCTCCGACCCTGCCAAGGTGATTCAGTGTGTGCCAGGTCTGCAGAGCTACACTGTGGGCGAGGGGAAGCGCGTCTCTGCCTCAGTCAAGGTCTCGGTCGGTTTCATCCGAGGAACGTTCCAGACTGTCAGCAGGATAATCAGGGAGGACAAGTCAGCCAAGGTCGCTGTCCTCGAGCTTACGGGTTCAGGCGCTGGAAGCGGCTTCAGCGCCGTCGTCACTCTGAGTGTCTCAGGCAACTCAAAGGAGTCTCAGCTCACGTGGGAGGCGGACGCGAAGGTGAGCGGACCTCTGGGCAGCCTCGCGAAGCCCCTTATCGAGGGGAACATAAGGAAGATAGTTGACCAGCTCTTCGACTGTGTGAAGGCCAAGCTTGGCTAGAGGTTCAGCAGCCTGGACGCGTTCCTCCACAGCACCTTCTGTCTCACTCTGTCGCTCACTGCCAGCCTGCGCATAACCCTTCCGGAAACCCTGTAGCAGTCTCCCGCGCTGCTTCCCCCGAACGGGTAGTCAGTACCGTACACGACCCTGTCCTCGCCAGCGAACCTGATTAGAAGGGAGATAGAGTTCTCGTCGAAGAGGGCTGCCTCGTAATTTACAAGCCTGAGCATTTCGACAGAGTCCCTGTCCGGCCTCCTCCCGCTGCCTCGTGTGTCATGCAGGAGCATCTCAAGCCTCCCTGCATAGAACGGTATCATGCCTCCGCCATGGGCTGCGACAACCTTCAGTTTCGGAAGTCGCTTCATCAACCCGGAGAAGACAAGCCTGGAGACAGAGATGGTTGTGTCGAATGGCCAGCCGAAGACAAGGGGCAGGTTGTAGTCCTGACCGATAACCTCCTGGGCCACGGACTCTGTTGGGTGTATGAAGACTGGGGCGCCTCTCTTCTCTAGGAAGGCGAAGAAACGCTCGTAACCCGTATCGTAGTACCTGCCCAGCGTGTTGGAACTGATATTGACGCCCCTGAGACCAAGCTGGTCCAGCGCTCTCCTCGCTTCCTGAAGCGCGACATCCTGGTTGTTCATCGGGACTGTGGCGAGAGCCGAGAATCTCCCACCGCCTTCAGCAACGACCCTGGCAAGCTCGTCGTTTATTATCGCGCTGAGTCTCAGCGCCTCCTCAGGGTCCACCACCCTGTCAACACCCGGCGGGTTAACGCTCAGCACCTGAACGTCAACACCGAACCGCTCCATGTCCTTGGTGTGCTGTTCCATGTCGACGAACGCTGTTCCCTCGATGAAGTAAGTCAGGACGTGCCCCGTCCTCGAGTCCACTATCATTGTCCTGCCGCGCTCGTCAGGGCCTGCCAGCCTGAGCTGCGACTCTCCCTTCGACAGCTCCTTAATGAAGGACCGCGGGAATATGTGGCACTGGAAGTCTATCTTCTTCGACTTGGTTCACCCAAGCCCCGGCGTCCCAGGAGCTAATCAGCGTATCTGGGTTTCAGGCCTGCTATCCGATTCAGGACGTTAACCTGTTGCGTTTTCGCATAAAACAAAACGAAACCGGTTGGCGTGGCGTTTAAATAACTATTTCAAACCTCTAAGCCCAAAATTGAAGGATAAACGAGCAGCAGTAACGCAGCTCGAAAGTGTTCTCGTCATCCTCGTCATACTCCTCGCTGGCGTTGCAGCCTACGCATTCATCTCGAAGCCAGCCCCCCAGACAACAACCACAGGCGCGGCGAGCGCCATATCGAAGCTCAAGGTGGCACTGATAGTGCCTATAGCTGCCTCAGACAACTCCTGGAACTACCAGGCCGAGGCATCCATCAAGCAGCTCCAGAAGCTATACAACTTCACACTCAGCATCACAGAAAACAAGTTCGACGGTTCCTCCGCCCAGCCTGTCGCTCAGCAGTACGCCTCGCAGGGCTATAACATCATAATACTTCAGGGCATCCAGTACATGGTTATGGCAAGCACCATTGCAGGACAGTATCCAAACACGATGTTTGTGTGTGTTGACTGCTTCGCGGCCAACTACTCGAACATCTACAGGGTTTGGTGGGACATGAGCGAAGGTGCTTTCATAATTGGCGTCATGGCAGGAATGGTCACGCACACAAACACACTCGGACTTATCGGCGGCGGCAGAGTACCATCAATATGGGGAGGGCATGAAGGATTCAAGGCAGGTGCCCTCTACGCTAACCCCAACGTCAAATTCACTGAGAAGTACGAGGCATTCTCCTGGGCCGATTCGGCAGGCGCACAGAGGGACGCTACTCTCGCATACCAGAACGGCGCTGACGTCGTCTTCTCGTCCGGGGACGGGATAGACGTTGGCGTTATCTCAGCAGCGCTCGCGGCCTCTAACTCTTCGTCTACCCAGGTGTGGGCTTCCAACGTCTACTCGAACCTCTCAGCGATAAGACCTGCAGTGGATAAGATACTGCTCGGGTCCATCGTCGTTGACTGGTCGATCATATACAACGCAGCACTCAACTCGTACGTCCTCGGCAACTGGCACAACGGCTACCTGACAGCAGACATGGAGTCTGGCATTGTGAAGGTCCAGCCAGGGCCTAATGTCCCTGCTAACGTGAAGAAGGTGGCATACAGACTGCAGAACCTCTTCATCCAGGGCGCATCGCTCCTCTACTTCCAGACAAACCCCAAGACAGGAGACCCGCTCTGCTTCGACCAGCCCAGCCTTCCACAGTGCGCCGACACGAGCCTCTCCAACGCAGCAGCTCAACTCAACTATCTCCCCAGCCTTTCAAGCCTACAGAGTTAAAGGACGAGAAGCAATGCAGGGCCGTAAGTGGCTCCAGGCCACCGCGTTCAACGCGGCCGCCGTCGCGCTCGGCGTCGCAGCCGGGCTCGTTGTCGTGGCCGTTGCAGGCGGTGACGTTGGAGTGGCCCTGTCCTCCTTCTTTTTGGGCCCGATATCCTCTGGAAGCGGGATCCAGCAGATATTCGTAAGGTTCGTGATACTCTACACCATAGGCCTTGGTATAGGACTTGCGCTGAAGGCAGGCCTCTGGAACATAGGTGGGCAGGGGCAGCTGATTGTGGGCATGGTCATGGTTTTCGTGGTGTACAAGTTCGCCAGGTTCCTGCCAGACCCGCTTCTTTACGCAGCACTTCTTGTTGCTGCAGCGGTAGGAGGTCTCCTATGGATCGTTGTACCGACTGTACTTCGCGTGAAATTCGGAGCAAGCGAGATAGTCGTGACGCTCCTGCTCAACGTGGTTGCGGCGAACTTCGGGACGTACATGCTGAACGGCCCGATAAGGGGAAGCCAGTCCTTCGGCTACCCTATCACAGACGTCCTCCCGCCCTACTTCCAGATACCCCCTATCATACCGGGCACTGGATTGACGTACGCGGTGCCGCTCACAGTCCTGATAGGGCTTGCGCTCTATTTCATGGTGGAGAGGACACCTTTCGGCCTGAAGGCTAACACTGTTGGCGAGAGCATCGAGACGGCCAGGTATGCCGGGATCAACGTCCCAAGGGTGGTCGCGACAGTCATGCTCTCAGCCGGGGCACTTGCAGGCCTGGCAGGGGCCACTTACGTGATGGGTTTCCTCTACCACCTTGATGCTGGGCAGTTCGAGACGAGCTTTGGCTACCTCGCTATAATAGTCGCACTCCTCGGCAGGAAGAGTATGCTCGGAATAGGCCTTGCTTCACTCTTCTTCAGCTACGTGACGATAGGGGCGGAGGAGATGGCCCTCGCAGCCAACGTCCAGACCTCTGTCGTTTACGCCATGGAGGGTATCATGCTGATCGGCGTCCTCCTCAGCACCTACTTCGCGGAGAGGAGTTCGAGATGAGCAGCATAATCACAGATGTCGTGATAGGCGTCTTCTTCACAACCCTGAACTACGCACCACTACTCATCTTCGCAGGGCTGGGCGAGATAGTAGCCGAGAAGTCTGGTGTTGTGAACCTCGGAATAGAGGGGCTGATGCTGATGGGTGCCTTCACTACCTATTCGCTCGACCTTCTGACCGGGAATCCGTGGGTGGGCCTTTTCGGCTCGCTCGTTGTGGCAGCTATCATCGGGGGCGTCTTCTCCTTTATCACAATAGGACTATACCTGGACCAGATCGTCTCCGGGCTCGGCGTCTACCTGTTCGGGCTTGGCTTCTCCTACGTTCTCTACGACCTATTCACGAGGAGCGGCCATATCGGCTCCTTCAGGAACATATCCCCTGTATTCATACCTTTCGTAAGCGACATCCCTGTTGTGGGGAAGATACTCTTTCAACAGAACGTGCTTGTGTACCTCTCACTGATTCTTGTCCCAGCTGTCGCCTACTTCCTTGGCAGGACGAGCCTCGGCCTCAGGATAAGGGCTGTTGGTGAGAACCCGAAGGCAGCGGACAACATGGGGATAAACGTGAAGAAGACAAGGTTCATGGCTGTTATGTTCGGCTCCCTGATGGCTGGTCTTGCTGGTGCATACTTCGAGTTCGGCTTCCTTCAATCATTCCAGTTCAACATAATCCTCGGTAGAGGCTTTGTGGCGCTCGCAATGATATACTTCGCCAACTGGAGTCCTTACAGGCTTCTCTTTGTCGCGCTTGTCTACGAGATAGTCGATGCGCTGCAGTCTGAGATTGTCTCCCTTGGAGGTCCACTCTTTCAGACGAGCTCGCAGCTCTTCAACATGCTCCCGTACGTATTCGTTCTGGCCCTTATCCCAGTATTCGGCAGGAAGGCAAGGGCGCCAAAGTATCTCACAGTGCCGTACAAGAAGGGCTAGGCAGTCGCCTTCAACCCTGTTCCTGTGGTCATGTAGTAGGCCAGCTCGTGCAGGTCTGCCCTGGAGGCTTCGACCACCCTAACAACAGAGCCCTCATAGAGCACAGCTATCCTGTCGCTCATATCGAGGACCTCGTCGAGGTCTGACGATATCATCAGTATTGCCTTCCCCCTCTCCTTCTCCTTCATCAATGTCGCCCTTATGTGCTCCGCCGCCGCGATATCGAGCCCCTTCGTCGGGTTGTTCGCCACTATAACCTTCGGGTCCCAGAACAGCTCCCTTGCGAGCAGAAACTTCTGCTTGTTCCCGCCGCTAAGCGACGAAAGAGGAGCGTCCTCAGACTCAGCCACTATACCGTACTCCCTTATCAGCTCCCTTGTCTTCTCCCTCAGACTCCCCTCGTCAAGAAAGAGACCCTTCCTGAACTTCTCCGCGAGGAACGGCGAGAGTATCAGGTTATCCTTCAGGCTGAAGCTGAAGACAAACCCGGTCTTGTGCTCCTCGCAGATATGCGCGACACCGGCCCTCCTTATCTCGTCCGGAGATAGGTTCGTTATCTCCCTTCCGTCGAGCTCGACCCTGCCCTTGGTGGCTCTCCTCATTCCTGTTATCACTTCGTCGAGCTCCCTCTGTCCATTGCCCGCCACGCCCGCTATGCAGAGTATCTCGCCCGACCTTATCTCGAACGTCGCCCCCTTGACGGCTGGGACGCCTGTGTCACCGTCGCACCACACATCTGTTAGACGTAGCAGAGGCCCACCGATGCTCACATCTGCCTTCTTCACGTTGTACATCACCTCCCTACCTACTATCAGCTTCGCCAGGTCGTCCCTCGTCACCTCGCCCCTCCCTCTTGTCGCAACGACCCTGCCCTGCTTCAGGACTGTTATCCTGTCTGCGATTGCCATCACCTCGTCTATCTTGTGCGTCACGAACACGACAGACCTGCCCTCCCTCACCATCTTCTTCAGACTCTCGAAGAGTTTCTCTGTCTCGATCTCAGTGAGGAAGCTTGTTGGCTCGTCCAGAAGCAGTATATCCGCTCCCACGAAGAGGCACTTCAGGATCTCCACCCTCTGCCTCTCGCCCACAGAGAGGTTCTCTATCACTGCCTCAGGGTCTACTGGGAGGCCGTACGCCTCCTCCATCCTTAGTAGCTTTTTCCTGACGCCTTGCAGGTCCACATTCGGCCTCCTCACGTCAGTGTCGAGTATCAGCGAGAGGTTCTCAACAACCATCATGTTGGGTATCAGCATCAGCTCCTGATGAACCATTCCTATACCAGCCCTTATAGCGTCCTTCGGCGAGCTGAACCTCGCCTGCCTTCCCTTCACCCACACCTCACCCTCATCAGGCCTGAAGTAGCCATAGAGCAGGCTGCAGAGTGTCGTCTTCCCTGCTCCATTCTCCCCAAGAAGTGCGTGAATCTCGCCCTTCAGCAGCTGGAAGTCAACACTGTTGTCAGCGATAACAGCTCCGAAACGCTTTGTAACACCCTTTGCCTCGAGGACCACCTCCCTCCCGTCAGGAGTCTGCAACAGGCCTTCTCTCGCCCCTGCACATCATTTAAACTGTTTCTGACGTGCAGTCAAAGTGCCCAGGACCCTCCTGGCTATCCCGCTCCTCCTCTCCCTCTCCGCAAGAACGGCTGCGCACAGGAGAATACCGAGAGATGTATCTAAACCGGATGTGTGTCCCCGTGGCGCGGATGCAAGAAGCTCGTGAACGTACCCTTCCTCATTTCCAGACAGAAGATACTTCAGTTGTCCCTCTGTCCTCTCGTCCAGGACGCCCCTTTGAGAGTAGTTCAGCAGAGCTGCGCTCTCACGGCTTGTCCTGGCAGAGGCGAAGTCGAACGGAATCCCAATCTGTCTCCAGCCGTGCGACCGGGCAGCTCTGTTGAATGTGGCAAGGAATCCGCTCAGCATGTCGTCCCCTGCGGGCGTGAAGCCCGCTCCAAGACCAATGACATCGGCATACCTCTCGAGCGAGTAGAGTGAACCTCCCCGTGTCGCCGCGTTGACAAGCCATCTTGAGAACCTCAGGAACTCGCAGCTCTCCAAGAATATACGCGACCCCTCTGATACGTCGTAAAGCATCCTGAGCGCTGCAGCCGAGCGAATCAGACATTCGTCACCCGGGAGCCTGACATCTTCACTCTCTCTGCCTGTTCTGTATCTCCTTGCGCCCCCTGTCCAGATGCTCAAGCTACCGAGGTCAAGGTACTCTCCTCTGGCTGTGCACTTGTCTCCCGGGTGCACAGCGTCGCAGAGCGGTATCTTCATTTCCAGGACGATGGAGACAGGGGAAACTGCTCCACCCCTTGTAACGACTATCATATCGTCACCAAACCAGATGTAGGCAGCCTCCCTGAAGACCTTCGTCACGCTCCCCCTGACGCCCCTGACTGATGAGAGAATCGCAGTCTCACCAACAGAAATGGCCCGTATCATACGACATACTTGTCCACGTATGCTTTGAAGGCGTCCTCGAAGACCTTCATTGGAAGTGCAACTGTCCCTGCACCTATCTGGCCGACACCAGCCCTTCTGTGGGCAATCCCTGTGTTCAGAGTCGGGGCTATCCCTGTCTTCAGCACCTTCCTCAGGTCTATACCTGTTGGCGTCCCCTTGAAACCCAGGTACGGTATCTGGAAGTACTTGTGGGTGGCGTATGTGATCTCATACATCCTGTTAGTGACGTCGATCGCGTCCTGCACGCTCCCCCCCACCCACGAGACTATCGCAGGTGCGGCTGCCATCGCAAAGCCGCCGAAACCCGCTGTCTCTGTTATCGCGCTGTCGCCTATATCAGGGTTCGCGTCCGATTCCGAGAAGCCTGGGAAGAAAAGACCCTTCGGGACTGGCGCTGGTGCAGTAAACCATCTGTCCCCGAGCGCGCTGACCCATATCCCAACGTCTGTCCCGTTCCTGGCCATCACAGTGACAATGCTGCTCTTGTCCACTTTGTGGCCTGCCAGAGTCATTGCCTTTGCCGCAGCCATCCCTATGTTAAGGGTGGTGAAGTTGTTCCCTGCTATGAAATCCAGCACAGCGGATACCTCCCTTGCCGAGAAACCGGAGCCCACCAGGTACGGCGCAACCTGCTTCACGAAAAGAGAGGTGGCAGCAACATACCTGTTGTGACAGTCGTCGCCCATCGTGAGCGCCTGCGCTATCATAGGCTTGACAGCGAAGCCACCCTTGTCTCTGACCATCCTTCTTATTCCGGCTGCCAGCAATGGTGCGAACTCGGCCGAGATCCATCGAAGCCTGTCGAGCACCTCTCGGCTGTACGCACCGTACCTGAGCACTCTCCCTATCCCCTCGTTCATGTTGGAGAATGTCTTCGTCCCGCCCTTCATGTCCTTCAGAACATAGACCGGCATCGATGGCGATATCACACCGGCCATCGGGCCCACAGCGTTCCTGTGATGGCAGCAGTCGAGCTTTACCTCCCCCTCCTCCACCAGCCTCTCCGCCCTCCTTGCGCTGTCCGCCCAGCCCTCGTAAAGAATCGCGCCCACGACCGCTCCCTTCAGCGGGCCGCTCGCCCTGCTCCACTCTATCGGAGGACCTGCGTGGAGCAGTGTCCTCTTCATCCCTCCTATCTCCTTCCCTGCGGGGCCCACTGAGACCCAGGTCGGCTCAGACTCCATCATACCTTCGACCGACAGCCTGTTTGCCTCCTCCACCTCTTCCTTTGTTACAGTCAAACCTGCCGCCACTTGCCCCATCGGGCTCAATTAAAGTGTGACCTGGAAACGCTTATCCAGAGTCGGCATGCCGTGCATGAAGCTTGCAATTCGTCGTCAACGCTGTGAAGCGTAACTACTACAGGGACTCGATACAGCTTATGCGCCTCACGGAGGAGGCAAAGAGGCTCGAAGGGGTAATAGACGCAGTCGTTGCGATGGGGACAGAGACAAACAAGCTCCTCCTCGAGCAGCTCGGTCTTCTCACCGAAGAGGGGAGGCGGGCAACGGAGGAAGACATGGTGCTGGCTGTGAAGGCAAGCGGCGAGGACAGCGCCAGGGCCCTGCTCTCGCGCCTGGAGTCTCTTCTCCTGTCTCCCACTCAAACTGTGAAGGCAGGTGAGCGGACTTACAGCAGCATAGAAGGAGCTCTATCAGACATGCCTGGGGCGAACCTGGCGCTTGTTTCAGTCCCTGGCTGGCAGGCAGGGGGCGTCGCTATGAACCTGCTGAAGAGAGGGATAAACGTCCATCTGTTCAGCGATCATGTACCCGTTGAGCAGGAGGTGGAGCTGAAGGAGTACGCGCGCAAGAATGGTCTCCTTCTTCTTGGGCCCGGGGCAGGGACGTCGATAATCAACGGCGTCGGTCTCGGTTTTGCCAACGTTGTGAAGAGGGGGAAGGTGGGCATCGTAGCCTCAGCAGGTACTGGACTTCAGGAGGTAAGTGTCCTTCTCGATGCGGCCGGGGTCGGAATATCGCATGCTCTCGGGGTGGGTGGGTCAGATGTCTCATCAAGGGTTGGGGGCATAATGACACTTGAATGTGTTAGGCTTCTCGAGGAGGACAGCTCCACCTCATTGATAGTGATCATAGCGAAGAAGCCGGAAGAGAGTGTGATGAAGAGTGTGATGGGATACGTCATGAGGAACACGACCAAGCCGGTTGTTGCCTGCTTCCTTGGCTTCAGCTCAAGCTCAACAGGCCACGTGAGGCACGCGAGCACTCTACACTCCGCGGCTGCGTTGGCTGCCAGGCTGGCAAAGGCCAACCCACTCCAGACACAAGGGCCACACGGCGTCGAGAAGGAGGCAGCCTCCCTGCGACTGAGAATCAAAGATGGCAGGAGGTTCGTCAGAGGCCTTTACAGCGGCGGCACCTTCGCCCACGAGTCGCTCCTGATTTTCAGGGAGCTTGTAAGCGAGCCGTACAGCAATACACCTATCACGCCCTCCAAGCTTCTGCACGACCCGTCCAGGAGCGAGGGCAACTGCATCGTCGACCTCGGGGACGAGTTCTTCACAGAGGGGAGGGCGCATCCGATGATAGACCCAACAATCCGCAGGGTGAGGCTCATTCAGGAGGCGTCAGACCCGGGTGTGGCGGTGATCATGATGGACGTTGTGCTCGGATACGGCTCAGCGCCTGACCCGGCTGGCGCAATGGCAGACGCCGTCCTTTATGCCAGGAGGGCTGGCTCGAGCGGAATCGTCTACATGGCGCATGTCTGCGGCACACAAGGCGATCCCCAGGTTCTCGAAGAGCAGAAGGCGAAGCTCTCCAGAGCAGGAGTGGCCCTCTACCCTTCGAACGCTATGATGGCAGCGACAGCTGCTCTGATAGTTGGTGGTCCGGACGCCGCCTCGAGGCTCAAGGCCAGGTGGAGAGAACTATTTGGCGAGTGACAACTCCGGCTCGCTTCTGAAGACGAGGCCGAAGGTACTGAACGTGGGGCTCGAGATATTCTACGAGGCCCTTCGGCTGCAGAAGGTGGAGTGCGTCCATGTCTCGCTTGTTGCTCCTCCAAAACTCGAGAAGAGGCTATCTGACGCCCTGGACAGGCTTCTTTGAAGTCCTCTGCCTGACATAGGCCCTGGACGCGGAGGCGACTGCCTGCCTTATCTGGTTGTACGTGCCACACCTGCAAACAAGCCCTGAGATCGCCTCCGCCAGCTCCTCCTTCGTCGGGCTCGGGTTGCGCTTCAGTAGTTCGTGGCATGTGAGAACGAAGGCGGGCGTGCAGAAGCCGCACTGGGAGGCCCCGTGCTCCACGAATGCCTTCTGTATGGGCGCCAGCTGCCCGTCCTCTGCTATCCCCTCCACCGTTGTCACCTCCCGACCGTCCGCCTCAACGGCGAGCACGAGGCATGACTTGACCAGGCTCCCGTCGAGCTTCACTGTGCACAGACCGCACTCCCCCCTCCAGCACGCTGCCTTGACACTCCTCACCTCGAAACCATCCCTGAGCAGGTCAAGGAGAAGCTCGTTGTCCTTCACCTGCCTCCTCCTTGTCTGTCCGTTCACATTCACAACTAGCGTCCTCATGACACGAAGAGCCTCCTCAGCACCTTCATCGTTATCAGCCTGATGAGATGTCTCCTGTATTCAGCCGACGACAGCACGTCTGTCACGCACTCGACAGATTCAGAAGCAGCCTGCGCCGCCCTGCTTATCGTCGCACGCGACAGTTCGCCCTCCGCCACTATCCTCTCAGCCTCTGTGCACCTCACCGGCGTTGATGAGACAGCGCCGTACACTATTCTCACTCCATCCTTCCTGCCAGGTATCACTGAGGCTGCGACGCTTGCTATGGAGAACTCGGTGCCAGCAGAGAACTTCTCGAAAGCGCTCCTCCTACCGGGAACGTCCGGCAGCTCGACTCCTGTCACAATCTCGTCCGGCTTCAGGTCAACGTCAACAGGCCCCCTGATGAATCTCTCCACCTCGACGCTTCTCCTGCCTGCGGCTCCAGCCACTTCAACACTGGCCCCAAGAGCTATCAGAGCAGGAGGCGTGTCGACCCACGGAATCGCCTCGCAGACGTTACCCACAAGCGTCGCCCTGCCCCTTATCATGGGGTCGGCTGCCATAGAAGCTGCCTCGTGCAGGGCTGTGTATCTCGAGCTGACCACCTCACTTGAGGAGACCTCAGCCAGAGTAACCGAGGCGCCTATTCTCAGGTATTTGCCGGGCACGTGTTTCATCGTCCCCAGCTGCTTGATACCCTTTATGTCGACCACGTGGGCTGGGGACATCAGCCTCTCCTTCATGAAAGCAAGAAGACCCACGCCGCCTGCCATCACTTTTGCCTCCTCCCCGTGCTTGCTCAGCAACTCCAGAGCCTCCTCCAGTGTCGCCGGCCTGTGGTACTCGAAGTCTGGAAGGGTCAGATATGGTGAGCCAAAGCTCATGAACGGACCCTCATCTGAGCCTCGACCTGGTCGAAGCTCTCCATCGCCCTATTCAGCAGGTCCGGCCTCTGCTCCTTTATCGCCTTCCATACCTCCTCCGGATTCATGGGCAGGTTGTTCAGCTTCACGCCCGTAGCGTCGTATATAGCATTCGAGATTGCGGAGGCGACAGATATCATACTCAGCTCGCCTATACCCCTTGCACCCATCGGACCGTCGAACTGGGGCGTCTCGACGAAGCTTGCAGCGAACTCGTCTGGCACGTCCTTCATCCTGGCGATGTAGTAGCTGCTGAAGTTCGGGTTTGTGACCCAGCCCTGCTCGTCGAACTTTATCTTCTCGAAGAGAGCGATGCTCATACCCATCACGAAGCCGCCGTCCATCTGCATCTTGAGCAGGAGCGGGTTTATGGCCTTCCCGACGTCAAACACCTGGACAGCCTTCAACACGTCTATCACTCCTGTGACCAGGTCGAGCTCTATCTCGACGGCTGTCCCTCCAAAGGTGTGGAATATTGTCGGGATGCCCTGACCTGTCTGCGGGTCAAGGTACGTGTTCAGGGAAGAGGAGAAGTGCCCCCTGCCTATTATCGGGCCCCCAACTGTGTTGCCATTTGGGTAGACATACCCGAAGACTATATCCTTCAGCTTTATCGACATCCATGGCCTGCCCTTCGCCCTGACCTCCCCCTCCGACACCTCCAGCTGGTCCTTGGTTATTCTCATCACCTGAGAAGCCAGCTCAAGGATCTGGTTCTTAGCGTCCTCGCAAGCCCTGAGTGCTGCCATCCCGTCAGTGAAGAGCCCCCTGCTTCCAACAGTCTGCCATGTGTAGGCTGACTTCCCGGTGTCCCTTGTGACGTCCACCCTCACCGTCTCAACCGGCACACCGAACTGGTCTGCCACGAGCTGGGAGAGGGCTGTTACTGTTCCCTGCCCGAAGTTGCCCGTGCCCACGATAAGGTCTATCGTCGCGTCCTCGTTGAACTTCACTATCGCAGACGCAGAGGCGTTTGGGGGCTGGGACGGGCCCTTTACACAGAGAGCGAAGCCCCTGCTCCTGACCTTCCAGGGTGCGCTCGGCCTGGCTACCTTCTCACCCCAGCCTATCTGCTGAAGCACTGTCTGGAGAACTTTGCGCGGGTCCCCGACATCCTCCCTCAGCTTCTCCCCCGTTGCAGTGTGGGACTCGCCGGGCCTCAGCAGGTTGACCCTCCTTATCCTGGCCGAGTCTATACCTAGCTTCTTCGCGGCCCTCTCGAACACCTGCTCGAGCACCCAGTTGCTCTCTGCATATCCGAAACCACGCATTGCAGTTGTGGGTATCTTGTTCGTGTAGACAGCCAGAGACTCGCAGTAAACGTTCGGTATCTCGTACACACCCTCGGCTGAGTAACCCATCGCCCTCGAAACATTCACAGTGTAGTCAGCATAGGCCCCAGCGTCAAGAACGAAGCGCACCTTGTACGCCACGCACCTCCCGTCCCTCGTGAACCCCGCCTTCACGTTCGCAACGACGGCCTCCCTTGAGGCGCTCGAGGCAAAGTTCTCCTTCCTGGAGAGAGTGAGCTTTACGGGCCTGTACCCGATCAGCTTCGACGCCATCAGCACCAGGGCCTCCCACCCAAGCCCGGCCTTGCCGCCGAATCCGCCTCCCACAAACGGAGTCCTGACGACTATCTTGTTGTATGGTATCTTCAGCGACTCGGAGAGTATCTGTCTCACTATGAACGGAGACTGACAGCTTGTCCAGATCTCCGCCGAGCCGTCCCTCATGTACTGGGCCACCACGTTCTGCGTCTCCATGTACGCATGACTCACGTGCGAGACCCTGAACTCGTCCTCGATTATCTCGTCTGCCTGCTCGAACCCCTTCTCGACATCTCCGTGGACGAGCGTGAACTTGTTTGCTATGTTCGTCCCTGGCACAGGATAGAAGGCAGGCGCATGGTTGTACTCGTTCATCCTCTCGTGCAGTATCGGTGCGTCAGGCTTCAGCGCTTCAACAGGGTCCATCACTGCCTGGAGCTGATCATATTCAACATCAACCAGCTCTGTCGCCCTCTCGGCACTTTCTAGACTCTCAGCCACAACTATCGCGACTGGATGGCCTGCCCATCTCACCTTGTCGATTGCCAGTAGGTCCCTGTCCCCTGCGTACATTCCCACCCTGAAGGGCATGTCCCTCCCCGTGAGCACGGCAACGACGCCTGGCACCTCCTTCGCCCTGCTTGTGTCCACCTTCACTATCCTCGCGTGAGGCATGGTGCTTGTGACAAGCTTCGCATGGAGCGTCCCGGGTACATGCCAGTCAAAGTTGTAAAGTGCTGTGCCAGTCACCTTCAGCACTGCGTCCTGAGGCGGTACCGGCCTGCCCACGTAGCCTTCCGAAGTCAAGGAAAGGCCAACGGGCCTCCTAAATATAAAAGCATTATCCATCGTGAAGCCTGTCTAGAATGGCTAGGGCCGAGATAGTCGACTTGGTTGACTTGAACGACAGAGTTACGGGGAGAGCAAGGCTTCAGACTGTCCTGAAGAATGGGCTGCTGCACCGTGCAGTTGCCGTGGCGGTCTTTGTTGACAGCGAGAGAATCATACTGCAGAGGAGGAGTCTTGAGGACAGCTGGCGGCCGGGCTTCTGGACTCTTTCGTGCACAGGGCACGTCAGGTCTGGGGAGGACTACGCAGACGCAGCGAGGCGGGAGCTCAGCGAGGAGCTGGGCCTCGACAGCACTGTATCAGAGGTCCGGAAGCTGCTGCTTCCTCCCATACACGGCGCCGGCGTCACTGAGCACGAGTTCGTGACACTCTTCACATCCGTGTGCAGGGATAAACTGGAGCCAGACAGTGCAGAGGTGGAGGAGCTGGCAGTGGTCCGACTTGGAGGCTCGGTGCTGAAGAGATACAGGCTCACGGAGGATGCCAGAATTCTTCTCAGGCTCCTCATTCAGTGAGTATCCTCGTACCCGCCTTGCCTGAGAGAACGTCGCCAGCCCTCTCAAGCGGGCCGATCGCGGCCTCCTTCCCTCCCCACTCCACGAATCTCACGCAGGCGAGCACCTTCGGGCCCATGCTTCCGGGCGGGAACTGCCCCTCCTCAAGGTGGCGCTTCGCCTCCTTCAATGTGAGTGAGTCGAGAGCCATCTCTCCCCTCTTTCCATAGTTCAGCATGACGCGCTCGACGTTCGTGAGTATGAGCAGCCTCTCGGCGCCAACCGCCTCGGCAAGCCTCTCCGCGGCAAGGTCCTTGTCTATCACAGCGTCAACACCGACGAGTCTCCCGCCCTTGTCCAGGACGACAGGGATCCCACCGCCCCCTGAGGCTACGACTATTGCCCCAGTCTCAACGAGTGCAGCTACAATCTCCTCCTCTACTATTCTCAGCGGGTCGGGCGAAGGCACCACCCTTCTGTACCCCTTGTCGCTTCCTGTCCTCACCCTCCTTATGGTGTAGCCCCTCTCCTTCTCAAGCCTCAGGGCTGTCTCCCTGTCGTAGAACGGGCCGATCGGCTTTGACGGGTTCTTGAATGCCGGGTCGTCAGGCCTGACGAGTGTCTGGGTCACGACGGATACCACGCGCCTTCTGACCGAGCTCTCCGTCAGTATGTTCGAGAGCTCCCTCTGTATCAGGTATCCTATCTGTCCCTGAGTCATCGCTCCAAGAACATGTAGTGGCTGGACTGGGACCTCAGCCGAGCCGAGCTCCTGCTGTATCGCCAGGTTCCCAACCTGGGGCCCGTTACCGTGAGTCACAACGACCCGGTGGCCAGCCTTCACTATCTCCACTATTCCCCTGCACGCCGACCTGACGTTCTCAACCTGTTCCTGATACTCCCCGCGGGACTCGGGCCTGTCTATCGCGTTTCCACCCAGCGCTACGACCAGCTTCAAGGCTTCAGCCGAGCCAAGCCATGTGTATAAAACATTCAGCCTTGGGGGAGCGCGCCACGCTCCAACGCTTAAATATTCTCGGACGGGGTTTTCACCAGTTGAAGAATAGCGTGGGCCATTCCACTAAGAAGGTCGCCTTCGTTGCTCACTGCCTTGTGAACCAGAACGCAAAGGTTGCCGAGTTCGCGCGCCTCCCAGGTGTGGTGTATCCTGTGGTTGACCTGCTCAGGCAGGCTGGCTACGTTATCGAGCAGCTGCCGTGCCCTGAGACACTCTTCATGGGCCTCACGAGATGGTGGACTACAAAGGAGATATACGACAATCCAGGGTACAGAAGGCACTGCGCTTCCCTGGCCAAGTTCACCGCTGACGTGGCGGAAAGGTACCACCGGGCTGGATACGAGATCGTCCTAGTGGGGCTTGACGGGAGCCCCTCGAGCGGCGTGAGGTTCACCGGCAGCTCCGAGCCCGTCTGGGGAGGAAGGCCGAATGCCAGGCTTGAGGAGTACAGGATCGTCCCAGGAAGGGGAATCTGGATAGAGGAGCTTCTCAGGGAGCTCGACTCTAGAGGAATCAAGGTTAGGGCCACAGGGATACCGATGGACTCTCCGGACTTCGATATGGACAGGTCCGTGGAGGATCTGGCACGCTTCCTGAAGTGAATGGGATGCACTTCAACGACAGGAGGTCTTTCAAGGTCGTTGTAATGGCTGACTACTTCATGAATCCACAGGGATACGCAGGTCTGCCAGACACCTCGAGGCTCTACGAAACAGTACGCGACCTCGGATACGGCGTGATCAAGATGCCTCCTCCCGACATACCGGCCTCAGCTGCTGCCCAGTGGGTTCTCAGCACAGTTGACCAGATACAGGAGTACACGAACAGGGGTTTCAGGGTCGTGCTTCTCGGAATCAGATCGTTGCCGCAGGCAGGAATCTGGCTCGACGACCTGAGCGCAGAGCTCAGGCGCAGGCAGTTGAACATCCCAAGGTCCATTGTTATCTCAGGGACAGAGGCAGGAAGCAGCACAGGCCTTCTCAAGCTTCGGAGTCTTCTGGAGACTTGAACGCCCTCGACGAACTGTCCGAGCTGCTGAGTGGTCAGGCCAGAGCAGTTGTCCTGGCTGAGAGGGACGTGAACCTCAAATCTTGCCTCCAGAACACGCTCTTCGTTCTGAAGATGGCTGAGGGCTCCCTCGCCTCGGGCGGAAGAGGAGGCGGGTTCGGAGAGAGGAGGGTTGTGGCTGCCTATGCTTTCGTATGCAGTGGCGGGGCCTGGTCGAAGGTATTCGAGACATCCGACACCTCGAAAGTGGAATCTTTTGAGGTCCCGTTCCATGTTTCAAGGATACCAATTGTGCTAAGCGACGGGTCGGAAGCGATGGGTTACGGCGTTGTGGAGCCAGGCCTCGTGAAGGAGTACCTGGCCAGGGCAGGCCTCTCCTGAGCTTAAATACACACCGACTTGGCAAGCCTTGCGTTGAAGGTCCTTGTCACAGGGGCCAGCGGCATGGTCGGCAGGAACCTTGTCCCTTACCTCACGCAGCATGGCCTCAGCGTGATACCAACAGACATAACTGGCCAGGATGTGAACGGCGACCTTCTCGACAAGGATTTCGTATTCGGAGAGCTTGCGTCCCTCGATTTCGACGCGGTCGTCCACCTGGCTGCCATAACAGACATAAAGAAGACTATGGAAAATCCTGCGCTGTGCTTTGAGGTAAACTGCTTCGGCACACTCAACGTCCTCGAGCTTGGCTCCAGAAAGAACGTCTCACGTTTTGTCTGCTCAAGCTCGGCAAATGTCTTCGGTGCACCAAAGAAGAACCCCGTCTCGGAGGAGTCGCCGTTCGACCCGCGTCTCCCGTACGACTACTCCAAGGTTATATGCGAAAACCTGGCGATGAGCTTTTACAGGACGAAGAAACTGCCTGTCTCGATAACTAGGAGCTGGCTCCTCTTTGGCGAATACGACCAGCCGAACAGGGCAACTATCAGGTTCATCAGGGCCTGTCTTTCGAATCAGCCACTCACACTCTACAACGGAGGCAGGGATACGACCGCACCCTCCCATGCAGTAAACTACGCAAAGCTAGTCCTCTCGATACTCAGGGACGACAGGGCCATCGGCCAAGCCTTCAACTTCGGTGGCGAGAGGGTCCTTTCGATCAGGGAGCTCGCCGAGACGATCAGGGGGCTGACAGGCTCGAGCTCGAGCATAATAGTGGCCCCGCCAAGAAGCGAGCTTGAAGAGGAGCCCCAAGTCAGCTACCCGTCAATCGAGAAGGCTAAGAGGCTTCTCGGATACACTCACGAGCTTACACTCGAGCAGGGGCTCCAGAGGACAATCGAGTGGGTGAAGAAAGGCGGAAGCTGAGATAGCAATCCCGATCAAAATACAAAATGTTCCCCCTCTGACTGTAGTGCACTACTACACTTATCCGCTATGAGGTCAGTATCAGCTCTACCTTCACTTCCTCGGGTATCCTGAGCTTCGTGATCTGCCTCATAGTTCTGTCGTCAGGCTGAACGTCGAGTATCCGCCTGTGTATCCTCATCTGCCAGTGGTCGAAGGTGTGCGTCCCCTCACCTGTGGGCGCCTTCCTTGTCGTTATCTTCAGCCTCTTTGTTGGGAGTGGCTGCGGCCCCTTTACTCTCACACCTGTCTTCTCTGCTATACCCTTGATGTCCTTCGCTACCCTTTCAAGCTCCTCCAGGTTTGTGCTTGTGAGTTTTATCCTGGCAAACTGAGGCATTTTCTCGCATGCGGTTCCGTCGTGCGTATTTAGGCGTATCTCCTGGCTTCTCCTCTCCAGTCTTCATCCATTTCCCGCGAAGCGGCTGCCGGCTACTGCTTCTTTGTCAAATCGGGAACTTCCACTTCTTCCCCTTCCCGTACTCGTACACCTGAATGCTCTTCG